>Ga0209181_10000162_pt1 | contig 121326 bp, 114 predicted proteins | sample MAT05_FD_187208 | JGI IMG/M metagenome (GOLD analysis project Ga0209181, IMG submission 187208) | Freshwater microbial communities from Lake Fryxell liftoff mats and glacier meltwater in Antarctica - MAT-05 (SPAdes) (version 2) | ecosystem: Environmental > Aquatic > Freshwater > Ice > Liftoff...
TGCCACAGAAGTCACAGAGGCACTGTTTTGTAGCTTTTGTTTGCGAAGACTATAATGTTACCGCACGACCTTTTTTGTTCTTCTTTTCTGTGCTTCTGTGGCTTCTGTGGCAATTGTCTTTTCTTTTTCCAGGAATTGTTGCCACAGAAGTCACAGAGGCACTGTTTTGTAGCTTTTGTTTGCGAAGACTATAATGTTACCGCACGACCTTTTTTGTTCTTCTTTTCTGTGCTTCTGTGGCTTCTGTGGCAATTGTCTTTTCTTTTCTGTGCTTCTGTGGCTTCTGTGGCAACCCTATATTAAAATATTACTCTTTTGATTTCCATTTTTAGTCTTGCAAAGTTTAATATCAATCCCACTTTGCATCCTGACACTTTAAGGTAATTGATAGCCTGCGCATAATCTTCTTCCGCTATCCCTCCTTCCTTCGCCTTTATTTCCAAAATAACATTTCCAAAAACAACAAAATCTGCATAAAATTTATGCCTCAAAATTTTCCCTTTATACTCCACTGCGTATTCCTCTTCCCGGTGAAAAGGAATACTGTTCAGTTCAAATTCAAATTCAAATGCATCTTTATAAACAATCTCCAAAAATCCGGCGCCCAGGTGTTTATGAATTTCATACCCGCACTTTATGATCTGTCCTGTTTCTTCCTGTAGCGGATAATCGCCTGTGTTGAAAATATTTGACATGCTGATTTCAATTTAAGGATTATGATTTTGTGAATGGTACCAAAATTAAAAATAAACAATTTTCCGTTTTGACAATGCCATAGAGGACACAGAGGCACAGAAAAGTTGCAAAATTGCTTCTGTGACTTCTGCGGCAATAAATGTTTTCTTCTGTGCTTCAGTGACTTCTGTGGCAACAATTTCTTTTTTGTGCTTCTGTGACTTCTGTGGCAACATTTTTTTTCTTCTGTGCTTCTGTGACTTCTGTGGCAACAATTTTTTTCTTCTGTGCTTCTGTGACTTCTGTGGCAATAATTTCTTTTCTGTGCTTCTGTGACTTCTGTGACAATAATTTCTTTTCTGTGCTTCTGTGACTTCTGTGGCAACAATTTTTTTCTTCTGTGCTTCTGTGACTCCTGTGGCAATAATTTCTTTTCTGTGCTTCTGTGGCTTCTGTGGCAATTGTCTTTTCTTTTCTGTGCTTCTGTGGCTTCTGTGGCAATTGTCTTTTCTTTTCTGTGCTTCTGTGGCTTCTGTGGCAATTGTCTTTTCTTTTCTGTGCTTCTGTGGCTTCTGTGGCAACAATTTTTTTTCTGTGCTTCTGTGACTCCTGTGGCAATAATTTCTTTTCTGTGCTTCTGTGACTCCTGTGGCAATAATTTCTTTTCTGTGCTTCTGTGACTTCTGTGGCAATAATTTTTTTTCTGTGCTTCTGTGACTCCTGTGGCAATAATTTCTTTTCTGTGCTTCTGTGACTTCTGTGGCAATAATTTTTTTTCTGTGCTTCTGTGACTCCTGTGGCAATAATTTCTTTTCTGTGCTTCTGTGACTTCTGTGGCAACAATTTCTTTTCTGTGCTTCTGTGACTTCTGTGGCAACAATTTTTTTTCTGTGCTTCTGTGACTTCTGCGGCAACAATTTTTTTTCTGTGCTTCTGTGACTCCTGTGGCAATAATTTCTTTTCTGTGCTTCTGTGACTTCTGTGGCAATAATTTTTTTTTCTTCTGTGATTCTGTGGCAACAAATTAAATCTCTGTGACCTCTATGGCAAAAAAAACTGTAGCTATACCTCAAATAATTAACACAACCATAATATACAAGTGGTTTAAACCAGTCAATTTTGCAGCAACAATAGTTGTTGCCATTGAGTGTAAACCACCACATATTATCCTCCAAAGATTTTGGAAAAAATTTTCAATGGGGCGTTGCGATAGCCGCTGCTCAAAATGAAGGCGCCGCAAATGAAGACCACAAGGGACTTTCAATCTGGGATGTGTATGCCAGGAGTCGGGGTAAAATCAAAGGCGGAGGCAAACCTTCCATTGGCTGTGATTTTTATCATCGTTATAAGGATGATCTATTATTAGTAAAAGCCCTGGGTTTTAACGTTTTCCGGTTCTCTATTTCCTGGGCAAGGATATTACCAGATGGTACCGGTAAGGTAAACAAGGAAGGCATCCTTTTTTATCACCGGGTAATAGACGAATGTTTGAAACTGGGACTTACACCCTATATTACTTTGTATCATTGGGACCTTCCGTACGAACTGGAAAAGAAGGGTGGCTGGACGAATTATTATGTCAATAAATGGTTTAACCGCTTTGTTACTATTTGCGCAGAGGCTTATGGTGATCTCGTGAAAAACTGGATCATCATCAATGAGCCATTTGGCTTTACATCGCTTGGCTATATGATGGGCAGGCATGCACCCGGCAAAATGGGACTGGATAATTTTTTACCTGCTATTCATCATACCGCATTGGCCCAGGCTGAAGGTGGCCGCATCATTCGGCAATTGGTACCTGGTGCACATATCGGAACTACGTTTTCCTGCTCACATGTAATCCCTTTCACAGATAAAAAGGAAGATATTGCCGCAGCTAACAGGGTAGATATTTTAATGAACCGCTTGTTTATTGAACCTGCCCTTGGCAAAGGCTACCCGGTGGATGACTCCTTTAAGTTTTTAGAGAAATTACAAATGCATAATAAAACCTGGAAATACACCAACCGCCTGCACTTTGATTTTGATTTTATTGGCCTGCAATACTATTTCCCGGTAACGGTAAAGTACAATGCTTTAATACCATACGTTCAGGCTTCTGAGGTAAAGGCTGCCAGCAGGAAAGTGCCCTATACCGCAATGGGTTGGGAAATAAATGCAGAAAGTTTTTACCGTACCATTAAAAAGATATGGTTGTATGGAGGTGTTAAAGAAATCATCATTACAGAAAATGGTTCCGCTTTTAAAGATGATTTAAAAAACGGTATTATCAATGATGCTGCAAGGATCGACTACTTTCACCAACATCTGCAGGCCCTGCTTAAGGCAAAAAAAGAAGGCGTAAATGTCAGGGGATACTTTGCCTGGACATTGATGGATAATTTTGAATGGAGTGAAGGATACAATGCCAGGTTCGGTTTGGTACATGTAGATTTTACAACACAATTGCGTACTATAAAAAATTCGGGGTATTGGTGGAGAGATTTTTTGGCCCCCGTCCCCTCCCGATAAACAAGCGGGATTTTATTCCGGGGATGTCTTCGAATAACTCAATACTACTGTAGAAAATTTATTGGAAAATTGGCTTAATTTTATTTCAAACTACGTTTTGTTTTGATGCTTTTTTCGCCTCCATTTTTTTTAATGGGATCATCTTTGTGTTATATTAATCCCGGTTTTCGGGACTCACTTTTACCGCATACCACCCGATAGTTGTTGTATGGGGATCTTTCTCAATCAAACGGTAAAAACTTTTCATGCTGTATCTGTTTTAATATTGGAGCTACTGCATTCAACTTTTCACCATTCAATACTTTTTCATACAAAGCAAGGTATTGTTGCGCCATCTTATCTGAAGTAAAATTATCCATTACATATTGGTGGCATACTTTCCGCTCGTAGGCATCGATATTTTTTACTGCAGTTACCAGTTCATCTTTTTTAGCGGAAAGAAACCCTACCTCTTTCGGTATCAGTTCGGTTAAAGATCCGTATGGCGTGCCTATAACGGGACAGCCAAAATACAGGCTTTCAATTATGGCTATACCAAACGGTTCATTCCACAACACCGGAAACAGCAATCCTTTTGAACCGTTCAGAATTTGATTCTTTTCCTTGCCTCCCTTCATCCCGTGAAAGAAAGCATTTGGATCAAAAGTTAATCGTATACCCATATTGAAATTAAACCGAATGCCGCCAATTACATGAAGGGGAATATCGGCTTTTCGTGCAATCTTTATTGCCCCTCTTACATTTTTAACACGCCATGCGGCATCCGCTAAAAAATGAATGTAGGTCCGGTTCGAAGTCAATTCCGGTTCGCCGTAATCTTCCACATCCAGGCAATTATAAACAAAACTTTCACTACCATACCGGTTAGCATGATTGCGTGAAACAAACACCATATTCCTATCCAGTTCCAATGATTCATTTAAATTGCCCTGCATGGTAATGATGTAAGGTTTAAGAGGTATTTCATTATTTCCGCTTAACACATGTACAACATCCACCGATTCCGGAACTTGTTTGTTAAAAGAGACGGCAGGATTTAATTCAAATACTTCGGCAAACGGACAATACGAACCTTTAGCAACAAGATATGAAACCCGGTGCCCCATTTTAACCAATTGTTTTCCAAGCCACCAAATCATCCGTTCCGTACCTCCATATTTTAACGCAGGGATAAAAGAATTATTTACAATGAGAATGTGCATTTTCAGAAATTATTGTTGGTTGAATATTTTACCTTGTGCCAATAGTTTTCAATCAACAGCAGGCCAAACTATTTTAAAAACCAAGGTAACAGCATGATTAAAATACTAAAGTTCAGTTTTAATTTCGGCCTAACCCAAATATATTGCATTTTAGATAACAGTATCAGTGCAGCTTGATGAAAACAATTCCTACACCCTTTTGTTAAAATACAATAAACACTTTTATATGAATGATGAGGTAGTATATGATGATTTACAGGCTATAGAAAAAGATTGCTGGCACCGCCTGGTAAACGGTGCACTGCTCCCGGGAGATGCATTGCATAACCCGGTGGTAGCAAATGCAAATGCACAAGGAATAAATATGAGAACAGTGGTTTTACGAAAGACTTGCCCTGTGGACAAACAGCTATATTTCTACACCGACATCCGTAGTGGCAAGTGGGCAGAGTTACAACTACAAAACAATATAAGTTGGCTATTTTATGATGCGAAGGCATCTGTGCAAATCAGGGCAAGTGGTTTTGTTAGTCTACACCATAAAGATGAATTGGCAGATAAAGCCTGGGAGGCATGCAATATTATGAACCGAAAAAATTATTTGAGTGTATTGGCGCCTTCTGTTGAAACAAGTGCACCAACAAATGGCTTGTCACCGGAGTTTTACCAGGCTGATTTTACAAAAGAACAAAGCGAAGCAGCCAGAAAAAATTTTGGTGTAGTGGTCACCAACATCCAGTGGATGGAATGGCTATGGCTCAATAAAAACGGGCATCGAAGAGCAAACTTTATTTATAGTCAGCAAGGGAATTTTACTGCGAACTGGCTTGTTCCATAAATAAAATATTCAATTGATTGAACAACTCTATTTCTGAATAAACATTTGAAATGCATCCGCACTATTTCCATTCATGGTTTTTACTTCAATCATCATCTCTTCTAGGATGGTGAATTCTTTAACCAATGTCGCAATCCATTCTTTTGTATGATGCCTTAGTGTAGCTCCTTCCGGCAAACTAAACACACCAAAATTTTCCCTGTCATTATTGAAATAAGTGTACCTGCTTTTTGACACTTCGTTATCCTGCAAATAATAATCGCTGATGTAAACTATGCCCCCAGGTTTTAATTTGGAATGAAGCAGTACGATTAAATCTGATTGACCAACATTGGAAGGTATGCAGGTAAGTACAGCAAATAAAAGGAAACAATCAACACTGTTATCTTCTAATGGTAAAAGCACAGGATCACTGATATGATGAATGGGGAGATGATTATTTTTACCCCTGTTAATTAATTCGATGGAAGTGTCGTAACCGACTACATTCGAAAATCCGGCATCCAACAATTCATGTACAATCCGTCCATAACCACAGCCATAATCAATAATGGTTGAATCTTTTGGCAGGTATTGCAAAAACAGGTTGATATTGATGGGGTGGGTAAAAGTTTTTTGCTGTGCAACCCTATCCCAATATTCTTTTTGATTGTCGAAACTCATTAATAGAATATTTTATTTCCGAATGATGTATCCCCCGCAGTATCTATCAAAATACTCAATAAATAAAGTCTCCCCTTTTTACTTAATATTGGAAGAACTCCCCGGAACAAGATCCCGATTGTCTATCGGGAGGGGACGTGGGTAATTTTTATACCATTATCCTCAAAAGAAATCTTCCGTTGCCGGTAGAGGTTACCGGTTGTCATCTTAAATGTCTTTTTGCTCATGCCAAAAAAGTCATAGATATCTTCGGGTTTGCTCTTGTCGTTGTAAGGGAGAAAACCGTTGTTCTCTTCCAATAATCTTAGTATTTTTTCTGCTTCCCCTTCTACCCTGGTATAACCTGGTTTTCCTGCAGCCACATCTATTCTAAAGCGATCATCCTTGTCTTTGCTCTCGGGGTATATCTTTTTTATAAAGCCTTGGAACTTATCCCCTACCTGTATATTGCGATAGATTTCATTGAAATGCAATACACCGGTATGCTGGTTGTTGATGATACATACATAGCCAATATCGGTACGGCGGTAAACAATCAGATCCACTACTTCCAGTTCCTTCACAGTCAGTTCTTCGTTGCTTAAAAAAGGCTCTAATTTTTCGGTTGCAGCTATTCTTCCGGTTTGTTCATCAAGGTAAATTTTTACCAGGTAATCACCATTGGGCCGCATACCGGAAACCTGTTTGGAAGTGGGTACAAAAATATCTTTCATCAAACCCATATCTAAAAAGGCACCTTGCTGGGTAACAGTAACCGCCCTCATTTTTACAATATCACCTAATACTCCTTTTGGCTGCTGAGTGGTTGCGATAATCCTGTCTTCCCCATCATGGTATAAAAACACCTTCAATTCATCCCCGATTGCGGTGGCAGTAGGCACAAAACGTTTTGGCAATAAAATGCCTTCAGCACCATCATCCAGGTACACACCGAAATCCACGGCCCGTATCACTTTTAGTAAATTGTATTCGCCTACTTTGACCATGTGATTCAATTAAAATGAATGTAAGTGATGAACGATGAGTGACCAAAACTTTCTGCTGACACCACGTTAATGCTCAAGCGACTTCCTTGCCCGGACAAAAAGTATAGCAGCAAAACAAATCAGACATCAATAAATCAGACATCAGACATTTAAAAACCTATACTTTCTCCCCTAAATTAAACAAGCCTTCCACAAACTGGTGCTTATCAAATACCAGCAGGTCGGTTGCTTTTTCACCCACTCCAATAAATTTTACGGGTATTTTAAACTGGTGTGCAATTGCCAATACTACACCACCTTTGGCCGTTCCATCTAATTTTGTAATAGTTAGTCCGGTAACGTCGGTGGCTGCCGTAAAATGTTTGGCCTGTTCCAGGGCATTTTGGCCGGTGCTGCCATCCAGTACCAGCATTACTTCATGCGGAGCTTCCGGAATTACTTTTTGAATGACTCTTTTTATTTTGGTTAGCTCATCCATTAGATAAGCTTTGTTGTGAAGGCGGCCCGCTGTATCGATTATAATTACATCTACATTCCTGGCCACACCACTAATAATCGTATCGTATGCAACAGATGCAGGATCGCTTCCCATTTCTTTTTTTACGATGGGCACATTGGTGCGTTCACTCCAGATGGTTAGCTGATCTACGGCTGCTGCCCTGAATGTATCTGCTGCGCCCAATAAAACGGATTTACCTGCTTTGGAAAAATTATGCGCCAGTTTTCCGATGGTAGTTGTTTTGCCAACACCATTTACGCCTACCACTAAAATTACATGTGGCTTGTGTCCGGCAGGTAATTCATAATTTTCATAACTGGTATCCTGGGGGGCGGTGATCAGCACATTTTCAATCTCACTTTTAAGGATTGCATTTAATTCGCCTGTTCCAATATATTTATCCCTGGCGACTCTTTTTTCTATGCGGTTGATGATTTCCACCGTTGTTTCAATACCCACGTCGGCGCTTACCAATGCGTCCTCCACATCATCCAATACTTCTTCATCTACCGTGCTTTTACCGGCAATGGCCTTGGTTATTTTTGTAAAAAACCCTTCCCTGGTTTTTTGCAATCCCTGGTCAAGTGTTTCCTGTTGTTGTTTTTTACCGAAGAGTTTATCAAAAAGTCCCATACCGGCTCACCTCCAACTGGGAGGATTTTGTTTGTTGGTTATTTGAAATTTATGTCGTGAATGGGCAATGGGCAATGGTGAATTGCCAATGAGGCTTAATATAAACTACAATCCTATATTATTGACCATTCACCATTCACCATTGACGATACCAATACCGCATTTACATCATGCTATTCTCTCATGGGTTAAAATTAAGAAAGCTGTCCCGATATAAATCAGGACAGCTTTTATATTTTAATTCTCATGCGTGAAAATTATTATTGACCTAAGTGTTCTTTGATCTTGTCTTTATGAACAATAGATTCTTTGAAAGTGTAAGCACCGGTTTTAGGACTACGTACGGCACGTATTACTTTTGTCCAGTTTTTAGCATCGGCTGCCGCTTTCTGGTCCTTGGTTTTAATCGCTGTTTTAGCTGCTTTTGCCATGACTATTTAATTTTATAATTTGCTAATGTGCTAATATTACAATTGGCTAATTTGCTAATTTGCTAATTTGCTAATGAAATACAACTCAATTAGCACATTATCACATTAGCTAATTAGCTAATTACTTGATTTCTTTATGTACGGTTACCTTCTTCAAAATTGGGTTGAATTTTTTCAACTCCAGTCTTTCAGGGGTGTTCTTTTTGTTCTTTTTGGTGATATAGCGGCTGGTACCTGCTTTACCGCTGGCTTTGTGCTCTGTACACTCTAAAATCACCTGAACCCTGTTGCCTTTCTTTGCCATTGTTGTTTTTTTTATAGTTACCCTTCGTGGGAAGACGAGTGAAATTAAATTTTTTCCCCAGCCAGCCTCAGTTGTTTCACAACCGAAAACAGGCCGTTTTTGTTGATGGTGCGTATAGCCTCAGAAGAAACTTTTAGCGTTACCCACTTATCTTCTTCTGCCAGGAAGTAACGTTTGGTTTGCAAATTTGGCAAAAACCTACGTTTTGTTTTTATGTTTGAATGCGATACTTTGTTACCCGTAATTGGCCTCTTACCTGTAACTTGACATACTCTAGCCATATACTAATTTTTTGGACGGCGAAGGTAACAAAACAATTTGGATTTGAACTAAGGTTTTTTGATTTTTTTTAAATTTTGGTTTGATGCCGCTTTAAATCTCTTTACCGTATTACCTTAAACCTTCCGCTTTATAACTGCCTTCCACCATACCCTGCCGGTTTGAAGTACAACAGACAACATTATTAGCGCTACCCCCAGATAAAAATGCCCGTTGAGTAATTTGTTTTCCCGGAAAATGAGAAATGCCAGGATGATGCCGTATACCGGTTCCATATTATATACAATATTAGCTGTAAATGGCGAAATCTTTTTTAATGCATTTAATTGTAAATCGAAACTCAGCACGGTGCAAAAGCATGCTAATATTATTAACCATATCCAATCTTCGCCTGTTGGCAGGTAGTAGGTGGCAGGAAATTGTAACAGGTAAAAGGGCACTAAAACGCTCAATGCCACCAATCCTCCCCCCAATTCATACAGCGTTAAGGTAGAAGGATTGAAGCGAGCCAATAATTTTTTATTAAAAATGGGAAAAAGCGAGCTCCCGACTGCCGAAATGATACCAAAAATAATCCCCGTTTTATATTGGGGATGAAAGTCGAAAATAATAAAGATGCCCGCGATTGCAAGCAGGCCCAGTAAAATCTCTATTGCCACAATACGCCTGTTAAATATGAGCGGCTCAAAAAATGCTGTAAAAAATCCGGAGGCGGAGAAACATACTACTGCTATTGATACATTGCCATACTTAACGCTACCATAAAAAGTAACCCAATGAATCGTCACAATCAGACCTACACCTAAAATTTTCAGTGAATCTTTTAAGGGTATCCATTGTAATTGCTTTTTTAAATAAAGTAGCAACCCCAACACAACTACTGTAATCAACAACCGGTACCACACCAGCAGTCCTTCATTTAACCCAATTAATTTACCCAGTATTGCAGTAAAACCGGCTAAAAAAACAGCAATATGAAGTTGGATAAAAGCTTTACGCATCGGCGGCAAAGATATGAAAGACCCGTTTGGGATTTCGGATTTCGGGTTTAGAGTTCCTGTTTGGTGTTTGTATTTGAGGAAAAAGTCGGGTATTGAGATTGAAGGAAGTAGCAAAAGTATTTACCGTTCTAGAAAGCTGTATACTTTTTGACGAATCTAAAATTACTTTTGGACTAAACGACCTCCATAATAATTCTAAACGGTAATCCAACAGTTGATTGGAGCCCCGATTAAATTCGGGATAGACGGTCGCCAATCAAGCTTAATCAGCGTTCTGCTGCCAGCTAACAAAAAAATGATAAATAAATACAAACTAACTACTGCAAACCTCAAACTAATTATATTTGCCTCCCGATAGTTATCGGGATATAACCAAATACTATATGACTTTTAAACGTATTAACAACATTACCGGATGGATCGTGTGCCTGGTTGCCTGTACAGTTTACATTATGACGATGGAGGCTACCGGTAGTTTCTGGGACTGTGGTGAATTTGCTTCCAGTGCTTATAAATTACAAATTCCTCACCCGCCCGGAGCCCCGCTTTTTGTTTTGATCGGACGCCTGTTTATGGTGCCTTTTGACCCTCACCACGCGGCTACCGGTATTAACCTGATGAGTGCTCTATCCAGTGGCTTTACTATCCTGTTTTTATTCTGGAGCATCACCCATTTTGCAAAAAAGCTGGTACGCAATGGCAATGACGAATTAAACGGCGAACAAATATTTGCGGTAATGGCTTCCGGTGCTGTGGGAGCCTTAGCTTATACATTTTCCGATTCATTCTGGTATAGTGCGGTGGAAGGCGAAGTGTATGCGCTGTCATCGTTCTTTACCGCTATTGTATTTTGGGCCATGCTCAAGTGGGAAGATTCAGTAACAGAAGAAAACAAAAAAGGAATAACAGGCCATTTTACCAGTTCAGACAGATGGCTGATCCTTATATTTTATCTGATGGGCCTTTCCATTGGTGTGCATTTGCTAAACCTGCTGACCATTCCGGCAATGGTAATGATATATTATTATAAGCGTTACAAAGTAACAACCTGGGGTACCATAGCTGCATTTTTTATTGGTTGCGTACTTACAGGTTTTATTCAAAAGGCGGTTATTCAATGGACCATCAAATGGGCGGGTAATTTCGATATCATGTTTGTAAATGATTTTGGAATGCCTTTCTTCAGCGGCTTTGCATTTTTCTTTATCCTTGTAGGTGTACTGATATTTTTTGGACTGAGAATGGCCACAAAAAAGAACTGGAATTTCCTTCGATTGGGTTTATGGAGTTTTGCATTTATGCTGTTGGGATACTCTACTTATTTTACCACGCTGATCCGCAGCAATGCAGACCCTGTGGTGGATATGTTTAATGTAGACAATCCTGTAAACCTGGTTGGCTATCTTGGCCGGGAACAATATGGAGACTGGCCTATTTTAAACGGACAGGATTTTACTGCTTCACCTGCGGAACAAAACATTGTGGAAACTTATATCAAAGGAAAAGGCCAGTATGTAAAAAATGGCCGGAAAATGGAAACCATCTATGCACCGGAAGACAAGCATTTCTTTCCACGCATGTGGGACCAGAGCAACGACCAGGGACATGCGGACTATTATGCAGGTTTTGCAGGTATTGGCAAGGACCCCAAAACCGGTGAATACCAGGGAACCCCTACCATGGCGGATAATATCAGCTTCTTTATGCAATACCAGCTTGGCTGGATGTACCTCCGCTATTTCATGTGGAATTTTGCAGGAAAACAGGACGATATCCAGGGAGTAAATATAGGAAACGTGAGAGATGGAAACTGGAAAACGGGTATTGCTCCGTGGGATAATTTCCGTCTTGGAGATCAAAAATATATGCCCGATAGCATGAAGCATAATAAAGCAAATAATAAACTATTTGCATTGCCTTTAATTCTTGGCTTATTGGGTATTTATTTTCATGCTAAAAAGAATAACCGTGACGCATTTGTTGTAGGCCTGCTTTTCTTTTTTACAGGTATTGCCATTGTGGTGTATTTGAATATGGCAGGTAATCAGCCCCGTGAACGTGACTACGCATTTGTTGGCTCCTTCTATGTATTTGCACTCTGGATTGGATTAGGCGTGTTGTTTGTGCGGGAATTATTCACCAGGTTCATGAATAGCAAAATCGCCAATTATGCAGCAGCCGGATTATGTTTGTTAGCTGTTCCGGTTTTAATGGCCAGCCAGGAATGGGATGATCATGACCGGGGTAAAAAGGTTTTGGCCAGAGACCTTGCAATCGATTACCTGGAAAGCTGTGCTCCGAATGCATTGGTAATTTCCTTTGGAGATAATGATACTTATCCTTTGTGGTATGCGCAGGAAGTAGAAGGCGTACGCAGGGATATCCGGGTAGTTAACTCCAGTTTACTGGGCACGGATTGGTACATCAACCAGTTGCGCTATAAATTAAACCAAAGCGATCCGATGGACCCCATCTGGACTGCGGCCCAGATTGAAGGTGCTAAAAGAGATGTAGTGTATTATTTTCCAAAGCCAGGTACCGATCCTAACCAATACATGGATTTATATACCATGATGAAAGATTATGCCGGTAGTGATGACCCTGGGAAAATAGAATTAAGAAATGGCGATACCATGAATGTATTTCCATCCAAAAAAGTATCTATTCCGGTAGATGTTAACCTGGTTCGGAGTAATGGAACAGTAAATGCCGATGACAGTGTGTTAACCGAAATGAAATTTGAAATTCCAAAGAACGCTTTATTTAAAAACGATGCAGCCATATTAAATTTAATCGCCTCCAACAAGTGGAAACGCCCCATCTATTTTACATCGGAGTATCGTGAGCTTGGCTTTGGTGCTTACCTGCGCCAGGATGGTCTTACTAACAGGCTGGTACCTGTTGCCAACAGTCCGGTAAATAAAAGTTGGGTGTACGATAAAATGATGAACAAGTTTGTATTTGGCAATGCCAATGTTAAAGGTGTTTATTTTGATGAGGAAAACCGCAGGCATTTGAACAGCATTCGTTTGGCCTATGCGCAGGCTGCAGGTAACCTGGCCGACAATGGCAAAAAAGAAGAAGCAAAAAGAATGCTGGAGAAAGTGGATAAAGGAATGCTGGAGGAAAACTTTGCTTATGGTATGGTTTCCCGCTACCAACAGCACAATTATATTTCGCTCCAGTTTTTAGAAGCATGTTACAAAGCAGGCGATACAGCATTGGCCGAAAAAGTAAGCAGGAGTGTAAAGAAAGACCTGGAGCAGCAGATGAATTACTATGCTAACCTGGACGAAAACAAACAGGATCAATTCAGAAGCGATAATGAGCAGGCTGCTAATTTTTTAAGAGGTATACAGCAACTGGAAGGGATGTATAAAAATCCAATTCCGAAACCTTCCGAAATGCCAGGCACTATCAATAACATACCCCAGGCACCTTCCACAAAGAAGCCGGACAGCTAAAAATAAAAATGACTAATCCGCATTGAAGAAATCTGCTGCTTAGATTAATAATTACGAAATAAGAAGCTGTTTAAATTTAATTGGAGTAACTGAGTCAGAAAGCCGATGATGCCATAAAAAACTGAACTTAAACGGAGCGTCGCCAATGTCGATCCCATAAAAAACTAATGATGGTAAACAAATTAATCATTTTTAAACAGCTTCTAAGAAAATCCTCCTGCCAAAAGCAGGGGGATTTTTTATTTAACAAACGAACCAATACTTACAATTAAATGTTTATTAAATTGCAGCTAACCGACAGACGACCTGCCAACGGCCACCAATATTGATGAGCCCTGGTAGCAGGTTGGCGGAGAACGGTTATCATTTGTATGAAAGGATACAACTTCGCCAAATTTGATCCATCGCAAAATGCCAAGTCCCGTTTTGAACAACTACTGGATATTTTTATGCAACTGCTTACCTATACCAATGGCGATGTGGGCGAGGCAATGCAGTGGTTGAATGAACTGGATAAAGAATACAACCTCGGCCAGAATGATTATGGCATGGGTGATTTTTATGAGGATTTAAAAGAGAAAGGATACATTGATGAAAAAGGTAAAAATGGTGAAATCAGCATTACGCCCAAAACAGAGCAGGGCATCCGCAAAAAAAGTCTGGAAGAAATTTTCGGAAAATTAAAGAAGACAAAACAAGGTAACCACAATACATTTAAACCGGGCGGGGGTGATGAAATAAACCCCGAAACCAGACCGTTCCAATTTGGTGATACACTGGAACAAATTGATTTCACTTCTTCCATCCGCAATGCACAGATCAATCATGGTGTGGATAGTTTTAGGCTGCACGAAGATGACCTGGAAATCAGGGAAACTGATTTTAAATCGCAAACCTCTACGGTATTGATGATTGACATCAGCCACTCCATGATCTTATACGGCGAAGACAGGATTACACCCGCCAAAAAAGTGGCGATGGCTTTAAGTGAGCTGATACAAACAAAGTACCCAAAAGACACGTTGGATATAGTGGTATTTGGTAACGATGCCTGGACGATTGAAATAAAAGATTTGCCTTATTTGCAGGTAGGGCCATATCATACCAATACAGTTGCCGGGCTGGAACTTGCAATGGACCTGCTCCGAAAAAGAAGAAACCCAAATAAACAAATTTTTATGATCACCGATGGTAAACCTACTTGCCTGAAAGTAGGTAAACGATATTATAAAAACAGTTTTGGTGTGGATAGAAAAATATTGAATCGTTGTATGAGCCTGGCTACACAATGCAAAAAATTGAAAATCCCAATCACCACATTCATGATAGCAAGCGACCCTTACCTGCAAAAATTTGTGACTGAATTTACAGAAACTAATAATGGGAAGGCTTTTTTTGCATCACTGGACAGGCTGGGTGCATTTATATTCAAAGATTTTGAAAGCGGGAAACGGAAGACGGTGTATTAATGATTTGGAGAAACATGATTATCTTACTACAATAAAATTTATCATTATGTCAGTGGCTGAGTTACAAAAGAAAATAATTGAGAAAATAAGTGAAACCAACGACGCTACTTTACTTGAAGATATTTACAACTTTATTGGTATAAACGAAGAAGTAGGCACATTCTATGAATTGTCTGATAGCCAGCTGGCGGCAATTGATCAATCACAACAGCAAATAAAAGAAGGGAAATGTTTTTCCAATGATGAAGTAAATACAGACATAGACGAATGGCTCGAAAAATAATCTGGTCTGCGAATGCGAAGTCGAATAAGACTGAAATACTTAAATATTGGGTAACCAGAAATAAATCAAATAACTACAGTAAAAAACTTAATCTGCTATTTAAGGAAGCGATTAATTTCATTTCGAAGAATCCCGGCATTGGTCATCTCGCAATTAAAGAAAATGTAAGAGTTAAAATTGTAAGGGATTATCTTATTATTTATGAAATAACACTAGATTCAATACATATACATGCCATTATTGATGGAAGAAGAAACCCGGGAGACTTAAAAGATAGATTAAAACTTAAAACAAAATAATGATTCAAAAAGCAAGCACATTAGGCGAACTAAAAAAACAAGGCTACACTTCCAGGTCAATCAAAGACGAGATCCGTGAAAACCTGATTAAAAAAATAAAGGCAAAGGAAAATGCCTTTCCCGGGATACTGGGTTATGAAGATTCGGTGATACCGGATACCGAAAGGGCATTGTTATCACGCCATAACATTTTGTTTTTAGGTTTGCGTGGACAGGCAAAAACCAGGATGGCAAGGCAAATGACTCAATTGCTGGATGAATATATTCCCGTAGTAGCAGGCAGTGAAATAAACGATGACCCGCTGCACCCCATATCAAGATATGCGATTGACCTTATTGAACAACATGGAGACGAAACACCTATCAGTTGGCTCCACCGCAGCCAACGATATGGCGAAAAACTGGCAACTCCTGATGTTAGTGTGGCCGATCTGATTGGTGATATTGATCCTATTAAAGCAGCAAATTTAAAATTAAGTTTTGCGGATGAAAGAGTATTACATTACGGCATCATTCCCCGAAGTAACCGAAGTATTTTCGTTATTAATGAATTACCTGATCTGCAGGCCAGGATACAGGTATCATTATTTAATATTCTGGAAGAAGGGGATTTACAGATAAGGGGTTTTAAACTACGTTTACCCTTGGATGTGATGTTTGTTTTTACCGCCAACCCGGAAGATTATACCAACAGGGGAAGTATTGTAACTCCTTTAAAAGACCGGATAGAGAGCCAGATATTGACACATTATCCCAAATCAATTGAAACTTCACTGGCTATTACTGAACAGGAAGCCAATATTTACGAAGAGCAGTTGAAACGGGTAGATGTGAGCGATTTAGTGAAACGCCTGATAGAACAGGTTTCATTTGAAGCCAGGGGTAGTGAATTTGTAGATAAAAAAAGTGGAGTAAGCGCAAGGCTTACCATCGCAGCATACGAAAATGCTGTTAGCGCTGCAGAAAGAAGGGCCATCATTAATGATGAAAAACAAACACAGGTATGGATCAGTGATTTAGTAGGCATCATTCCATCCATTACCGGTAAAATAGAACTTGTGTACGAAGGCGAGCAGGAAGGCCCTTACCAGGTAGCATTTAACTTATTGGAAAAAGCTACCCGCACTATATTCACCCAATACTTTCCCAACCCTGATACGCTGAAAAAGAAAAAAAGCAAAGAAGCATCCGTTGATGACAATCCATATAAATCCATTACCCGTTGGTTTGATAGCGGTAACCATCTCGATGTATTTTTTGAAACAAAGGATGCAGACAAAATACAGCTATTGTATAAAGTAGATGGATTGCATGCGGTAGTAAAAAAATATTACAAAGCAGCCAATGACAAAGAAAATGCGTTGCTGATGGAATTTGTTTTACATGGCCTGGCCGCATTCTCGCTAATCAGTAAAAAAGTTTTGGATGGAAAGATTGAATTTAAAGACCTGATGGGCAGTATGCTCAATATGGGAGCCCAGTCGTTTACTGAAGAAGATTTTAATGACAGCGATTTTAATTAGAAACAGGTTCAAATAAAGTTTACACCATTTTAAATGGTATAAACTTTATTCTATATCGTCATTAAAATTTGTAACCAAAAGATACCCCAGCCCAATATGGCACAAATCCATCTTTATTAAAAATAGGCGTTATGCCCGCTCTGAATAGAAATCCGCCATTTTTAGGTTGTAAGCGATAACCGAAAAAAGCATGGCCAAATGTTGTTGAAAACCTGTCCTGACTATAAAAATAATCCTCGTTTATTGAAACAAACGTAACCCCAAGGCCAATTTCAAAATAGTTTCTTTGATCTTTTCCAAGTAAATAATTGAAACCAACCGGTATAAATAATGCTTGTGTTCCATCTACATCAAACCCACCTACCCCTACTTTAAATCCCAATCCATCATCCTTCTTTTGGAAACGCATATCATAATTTACAGAAGCTAAACCTGCACCGCCCAATTCAAAATAAACTGATTTTGCCGCAGTTTGAGCATTTATGAATTTAGATAAAAATAATAATGCAATTGTTAAACTTATAAGAGACTTCTTTTTCATACTATGATTTTTAGCATAAGATATTCATGCACCACATAGTGCTGCATATTAAAGTTGTTAAATAATATTAACTTCTTTCTCTAATTGTACATCGAACTTGTTTTTCACACTGGATATAATTTCTTCACTTAAATTCAGGACTTCATCTCCTTTTGCATTGCCATAATTTACCAAAACCAACGCCTGTCTCGCATGACAGCCGGCATCTCCTTTACGATATCCTTTCCATCCGCATTGCTCGATCAACCAGCCTGCAGCTAGCTTAATACTGCCATTGGGAAGTTGGTAGCCCACTATTTTCGGGAAGTCGTTTTTAAGTAGTTCAAACTTTTCCTTTCCAGTTTCAGGATTTTTAAAAAAACTACCTGCATTACCAATTTCAGCCGGATCTGGAAGTTTGCTTCGTCGTATATTAATAACGGCCTGCGATATGGCCTGTATGGTTAATTCAGTTACCCCCATTGCTTCCAACTCCTCCTCAATAGCTCCATAAGATGTGTTGAATACCGGTTTTTTATTGAGCCGGTAAGTTACATTTGCAATAACGAATTCATTTTTGGACCTGCGTTTAAAAACACTTTCCCTGTAACCAAATTCGCAATCTTTTAAATTGAACGTTGCTATTTTCTTTTCTTCTAAATGAAAGGCTTCCAGTTCAAAAAACACATCTTTTATCTCTACCCCATAAGCCCCGATATTCTGCATCGGTGATGCACCGGTATTGCCAGGAATAAGGGACAGGTTTTCCATACCGGCCCAATTATTATTGATGCAATGAACAACCAACTGGTGCCAGTTTACGCCTGCCCCGGCTTTTACATACACATGATCGTCATCCTCTTTAATTTTTTCAATACCTTGTATATCATTTTTTAAAACAAGCCCATCGAAGTTTTTGGTAAATAAAATATTGCTGCCACCACCAAGGATTAAGGTGGATGGTTGATGGTTGATGGTTGATGGTTGGTTAAATTGAAGCAGCTTATTTAATTCATCCAGATTGGTAAAGGTTGAAAAATAACGGGCCGTAGCATCAATGCCAAATGTGTTATATTTTTTGAGGGAGAAATTTTCTTCGATCATGAGGACTATTTGCTGATTTGATAATGTGCTGATTTGGTAATTAAATAATCCGTTCATTAAACGGCAGATCTTTTTGCTATTGATTTTTGAAATTATCACCTCCCGCTTCCAAAGATCCCTGCTTTCGCTGCATAGTCCTTTAACGATGTTAATTTTGTTTTTCAGCAGAGTTTAAAAGTTCGAAAAAATCAGCACATTAGCACATCAGCTAATTAGCTAATTAATTGGAATCTACGTCCGCAATCATCACTACACTTTTAAATTGTTTTTCAGCCTGTATTAAGTTAAACTGGTTCCTGATTACCTGCTTGTATTGCCTGATCATTTTCATATCTAAAGGCAACTTAATCAATAACTCCATCAGGTATTGATTGCGAACCCTTGCCACCACCGGTGCAGCGGGGCCAACTACAAAATTGTTTAAATCTTTTTGCAATGCAAGCCCCAATTTATTAGCCGCCTCCTCCACTGCTTCTTTTACCTTATGCTTTAATGTAATTTCAATAACCCGGCTAAATGGCGGATAAAAAAATTGCTGCCGGTTGTTTATTTCAAACTCATACATTTTTTTATAATCATGCTGCTCTACAAATTTTAATATGGGATGATTTACCTGTGTGGCCTGTATCAATACTTTGCCTTGCTCATCTTTTCTTCCCGCCCTGCCACTTACCTGCTCCATCAGTTGAAATGCCCGTTCATTTACCCTGAAATCAGCAAAACTCAATAAACCATCAGCATCCAGGATCCCTACCAAACTTACCTTCTCAAAATCAAGCCCCTTTACTACCATTTGTGTTCCCACCAGTACGTCTATCCGCTGTTGCTCAAACAGCTTAATCAGGTTATCATGAGCCGATTTACCTCTTACAGAATCCACATCCATCCTTGCCACTTTTAATTTTGGAAATTCCTGTTCAATCATTTCCTCTATCTTCTCGGTACCAAAATTTTTCTCCATCCAGTTCACCGTACCGCAGGCAGGGCATTCCGTTATTTTTGGATAAGTAGTACCGCAATAATGGCAATGAAGCTTATTGGAATATTTATGTAGGGTTAACGTAACATCGCAGTTCTTGCATTGTGGAAGATATCCGCAGGTGCCACATATCAAGTAAGGTGAATAACCCCTCCTGTTTTGAAAAAGGATTACCTGCCTGCCATTTTCAACGGTTGCTTGTATGGCTTCCTTTAATTGTGGTGAGAGCATCACTTTTCCTTTCTGCGCTACTTTGCGGGTATCAATTATCTCGATGGTGGGTAAATGAATTCCTCCAAAACGTTCGTTTAATTCTACTAAGCCATATTTACCTTTTTGCGCATTAAAATAAGTTTCAATAGAAGGTGTGGCGCTACCCATTAGCACTTTTGCATTAAACAAGGAAGCGTAGTAAACAGCAGCATCTCTTGCATTGTACCTGGGAGCAGGATCTTGTTGCTTAAAGGATGAATCATGCTCTTCGTCTACCACTATCAGCCCCAGGTCTTTAAAGGGCAGAAACAATGCACTGCGGGCCCCCAACACAATCCTGATTTCACCTGTTTTAATTTTATTCCAAAGTTCTACCCTTTCGTTGTTATTAAACTTAGAATGATAGATGGCGATATTACCACCAAAATGCAATTGCAACCGTCGAATCATTTGAGCGGTCAGCGCTATTTCAGGCAAAAGATATAACACCTGTTTCCCCTGCTGGTAATATGCTTCAATCAATTTGATATATAATTGTGTTTTACCACTGCTGGTTACTCCGTGCAATAAACAAACATTCTTTTCGGTAAAGCATTGCTCTACCTGTTGTAATGCTACCCGTTGTGCAGTACTTAATTCAAAATTAAGCTCAATAGATTTGGGCATCGATTTAATCCTGTCAACACTTCGCTTTTCAATTTTTATAATTTGCTTTTCTGCAAGCCCGTTTAACTGTGCAACCGATGCTCCTGATTTCTTTAAGAGTGCAGACTGGGTTACATCTCCTTCTGTTTTGATCAAATGCAGGTAACTCAACAGCAGTTCCATCTGCTTTGGCGCTTTCGTCCAGTTATTCAACAACTCACCCAATTCCTTTTCATTATTGTATTTGGGATGCAGAATAATAAAATTTTCCATTTTTGTTTTATACCGTTCGCTCAAAGCTTCCCAAACGATACAAACCTTTTTATCGATCAGCTTTTTTATTACGGGGTACACATGTGTTATATCCAGCACCTGTTGTACCTCCGTTAAATTCAATTGCTTTTTAATCAGCAACGCTTCCGCAACTACATACTCATCATTATCAAGCCCGGTAAAGTCATCCCCATACTCTTCATTGAACAACAAAATCGTTTCACTGCTTAATTTAAAATGTGCGGGTAAAGCCGCCGCCATCACTTCCCCTTCGCTACACATATAATATTCACTCATCCAGCTCCACAATGTCAATTGTTCCAGGTAAAGCAATGGATCATCATCCAGAATATTCAGGATATCTTTTGTTTGATAGGGCGGAGCTTCGTTATTGACTGATTTAACAATGCCAGCATATCTTTTATTCTTGCCCAATATTACTTCTACCCTACAGCCTGGCTTTAATCTATTGATAAAAACTTCAGGAACAGCATAGGTATAAGTTGTGGGCAATGCCAGTGGGAGAATTACTGTGGCATAACCAGCAGCTATTAAAGGAGTGGTCCCAGGATGAGCAGTATCTTTCGGAATAACCGGGGCACTGTTGAAAAGGGGTATTTGATTTTGATCACTCATTCAATATATTTTCATTGATACTACTACCTTACATTTCATTACCTATATTTTGAACTTCGTTTCTATAACTCCTGAATCGGGTATCATTTGGAAGATGTTTAAACTCGTTATTTTATCCAACTTGCTTTATACTCCCTCAACTTATGATCCATTAGATTATACACTTTTTCTTTCAACATAGTTACATCTTTTCCGGTTAACCCATCTACACTTATCTCCTGGAGGTATATTGCCCTGGATTTACCTGGCGTTAGTGAAAAAATACTTTTGTGATTCAACCGGTCGTAGGTATCTAAAAATAAAATTGGTTTGATGGCTGTTTGTGTTTCAATTGCAATTTTAAAAGCCCCATCGTAAAAATCCTTCAACGGGTTAGTCGTTATATTAAATGTGCCCTCAGGGGCAATTACCACGGAAATACCTTTTCGTATAACTGCTTTTAATTTTTGAACGCTCCTTGCTCTTTTTTCAGCGCTGCTTCTGTCAACCATTACTACAGCGTTTCTATAAAAAAAACCAAACACCGGAATTTTCGCCATCTCTGCCTTTCCCAATATCCTGAAATGTTGCTTTCGAACCGCTTTCATAATGATGGGAATGTCCATGTATGAAATATGATTGAATATAAAAACAAATTGCTTATTACTATCATGTGGCACTTCAAAAATATTACTGTGCCGGATACCCCAAAATAACATCATGCCATCTGCCCACGCCTGGCAAATGATATAAATAATGTTTCCGCCCCTTATTTTGCCAAATAAAGAAGCTATTAAAACAAATGGAAATAACACCAGCATTACAAGGATAAAAAGCATAAAACCATACACCGAAAAAAGCGCCTGTATTGGAAAAAGTAAATATTTCATAATCAAAAGCGAATATAATCTCTTTAACTATTAACCCCATAAGGATACAATTTTTCCTATTTTCCCTGCTGTTTTGATTCAAATTTGTACTGAAAAAAGATCATAAATGCAATTACCGGTCGCCTTTCTTAAAAATCCTGCTTATAAATTAACCAATTTAAATTGAATTCCCCTACCTTTGCCGTCCTAAATTTTGGTTATATGTTAGCAGTAGTAAAAATAGCAGGTCAACAGTTTAAAGTGAAAGCAGGCGATAGCTTGTACGTGCCTCATATTGATGGTAAAAGTGGTGATAAAGTTGAGTTTTCAGAAGTTCTGATGACAGACAACGAAGGAACTCTTTCTATTGGTACCGCCGTAAAAGCGATCGTTAAAGCTGAAATTCTTACTGACCTTGTACAAGGCGATAAAGTAATTGCCTTTAAGATGAAAAGAAGAAAAGGTTTCCGTAAAAAACACGGACATCGTACGCATTATACCAAAATTCAGGTGACTGAAATCGCTTAATATTTTTGAGTGGAAATATTAAGATATCTAATTGATATTACGATATTAATTCCGGATACAAATTGAAGTAATGGGTGGCGTAAATTTGGCAGATTAAACTAGCCGTTTTGCGCAAAAATTTTCTTCATTTTTTATCAAAATTTGAAACAATAAAAACAATTTAAAATGGCGCATAAAAAAGGTGAAGGCTCGGTAAAAAATGGCCGCGATTCGCAAAGCAAAAGATTAGGTGTAAAGATATATGGTGGTCAACCAGCCATTGCAGGAAATATAATTGTTCGTCAACGCGGAACTGTTTATCATCCCGGTAAAAATGTTGGTCTTGGTAAAGACTTTACCATCTTTGCATTGACTGATGGACTGGTAGAATTCAAAAAAGGAAGAGGCGATAAGAGTTATATTTCAGTGAATGCTGTTGACGTAACTGCTTAAGTATTAAAGTTTTTTTTGGCAGGTAAAGAAATATTTTTACTTTTAAGTATTATTTACTAACCAATTAAATTTTAAAGAACATGGCAACTGCAAAAAAAGCCGCAAAAAAAGCTGCACCAGCTAAGAAGGCTGCTCCTGCAAAGAAAGCTGCACCAGCAAAAAAAGCTGCTCCTGCAAAGAAAGCTGCTCCAGTTAAAAAAGCTGCTCCTGCAAAAAAAGCTGCTCCTGCAAAGAAAGCTGCTCCTGCAAAAAAAGCTGCTCCAAAAAAGAAGTAGGCTTTGCTTTTTTGAAAGCGAAACTAATACGAAAGTCCTGGCTCACGCCGGGACTTTTTATTTTTACTGTATCCTAAAAATATTAGCTCCCTGCTTTTTACCAGGTGATAGTTTTATCGCTTCTTCTTTTAAAATAACATTCGATTTTCTATAAAATCCTTTTACATTTGGGTATGGACAATTACCAGATAGCAGACTCCTTCTCACTTTTAGCCAAATTGATGAACATACACAATGAGAATAGTTTTAAGGCAAAGTCGTATGCAATTGCTGCGTTCAATATTGAAAAGCTGCCCATGCAGTTAAGCGAAACTCCTGTTGAAAAATTGTTCGGAATAAAAGGCATCGGTGAATCAACCGGAAAAAAAGTGATTGAATTATTAACTACCGGTTCGTTAAAAGTACTGGATGAAATGATTGAAAAAACACCGCCGGGGGTTATGGAAATGCTCAATATAAAAGGCATCGGTCCAAAAAAAATATCCACCATCTGGAAAGAAATGGAGATAGAAAGTATCGGAGAATTATTATACGCCTGTAAAGAAAATCGTTTAAAATTATACAAAGGCTTCGGAGAAAAAACACAGCAAAACGTAATTGAAACAATTGAATTTTATTTGAAGAGCAAAGGGAGTTTCTTATTTTCTCAAATAGATTCGATGATTGAAGGCATAAAAAGTTTTTTTATAAAATTATTTTCCGAAAATAAATTTGCCTTTACCGGGGCGTATAAAAGACAATTGGAAATTGTGAATGAACTGGAGATTGTAATTGATGATTCTATGCTCAACATAGAACAAACATTATCCGGGGTAACAGATTTTGAACTGTTAGAAAAGAATGCATTTGATCTTCTCTACAGGGCATCGGTGGGGTTAAAATTTCGTATATACAGTTGTGATAACAAGCCAATGATGGAGCAGGTATTTATGAAAGAATGTTCGGCAGAATTTGCCTCCTCTTTTTCGCAACAATATCCTTCTTTTAATTACGCAAATTGTAACAACGAAGAGGCGATTTTTACACAGGCCGGATTACAGTTTATACCATCGGGCCAAAGAGAGAAATCTGGTGTAATTGACATGGCAAAATTAAATGCATTGCCGCCACTTTTACGGGTGGATGATATTAAAGGAATAATACACTCACATAGTAATTGGAGTGACGGCAGCAACACCATTGAGGAGATGGCAAAAAATGCCATTGCTAAAGGATTTGAATACCTGGTAATCAGTGATCATAGCAAAAGTGCATTTTATGCAAACGGGCTTGAACCAGGAAGGATAAAAGAACAGCATCGCTATATTGATGAGTTAAATACTCAATTGGCCCCGTTTAAAATTTTCAAAAGTATTGAAAGCGATATTCTAAACGATGGCAACCTGGATTACAGCGATGAAATATTAGCTACTTTCGATCTGGTGATCGCTTCTGTGCATTCTAATTTAAAAATGAGTGAAGAAAAAGCAATGCTGCGGCTGATGAAAGCCATTGAAAACCCATATACAACCATTTTAGGACATCTGACCGGCCGATTGTTATTGAGCCGGAAAGGCTACCCGGTGGATCATACACGAATTGTAGATGCTTGTGTAGCCAACCAGGTAGTTATAGAATTGAATGCTAACCCAAGCAGGCTTGACATTGATTGGCGGCATATAGACTATGCGCTTGAGAAAAATGTATTGATTTCGATAAATCCGGATGCTCATTCACCGGAAGGGTTTGATGATATCCGGTATGGTGTGCTGGCGGGGCAAAAAGCAATGCTTACCAAAGAAAAAAACCTCAGTAGTTTTGGCTTACAGGAATTGGAAGCATATTTATTGAACAGGAAACTTGCGAAGAACATTTAATACTGTACCAATGGCAATTCTACATAGAAAGTAGTACCCTTGCCCATCGTGGTTTGAAACCAGATATTACCTTTACTTTCTTCTACGATTCCTTTACACATGGCCAGTCCAAGCCCGGTGCCGGAGGTTTTAGTAGTAAAATTAGGCGTAAATATTTTTGGCCTCACTTCCTCGGGTATGCCAGATCCATTATCCTGAATGGTTACAAGCACGCGGTTTTCTAACACCACTTCTTCCATTACGATATTTGCCCTTGCTCCATCTGGTATGGCTTGCAACGCATTTTGAATAAGGTTGGTAAACAGCCGATTGATATGCGTACGGTCTGCGTCAATCATTACACTCTCCTTTACAGGCTTCCAGGTAAGTTCCAGGTTGTCTTCTATTGTATGCAACTGTGTTAACAGTTTCAATGTCTCATTCAGATCGAAAATCTCATTCCTGGGATTGCCAATATTGGCAAACTGTGAAAACTCACCTGCAATCTGGCTCAGGTGATCTATTTGTTCAACCAGTGTGCGGGCTACACTTTTCGTTAACTCATATACATTGCCGGTATTGCTATCAATGGCCCGCTGCAAATACTGTAAACTCAATTTCATTGGGGTAAGCGGGTTTTTTATTTCGTGTGCTACCTGTCTTGCCATTTCACGCCATGCCCCTTCCCTTTCACTTTTTGCCAATGCCGCCGCGCTATTATCCAGCTTTGCCACCATCTTATTATACTCCTTTACCAACTCCCCTATTTCATCCCGTCTGTTCCATACGATCGCCTCATTCATTTGCCCGATATTTACCGCCTTCATCTTATTACTGATAAATGAAAAAGACCTTGTAATCCGGTTGGTGATAAAGAATGCTACGATGCCTGCTATCAGAAATATAAATGCATTCAGGTTGATGATGGCTACTAAAAAGTTGGATATCTCCTGGCGTAATTTTGTCTGTGACGTAAAATACGGGATATTCAGATAGGCATATTCCCTTCCTGCCTCATCTATCACAGGCACATAGTTACTTAGAAATTGCAGGGAACCAATTGTTTCTTCCTTAAAAAATTGAATTTCCTTTAAATGATTCAGATGGTAATATGCTATGGGGTCCATCTTATTACTTACAATTCCTTTGTTATAAGGCAGTGGCAGTGAAGAGGCCCTCAGCGTACCTTCTAAATCGTAGAGGTTAATATCCACTGCATGTACTTCAGATATTTTCGCAATGGTTTTATCCAGTTCTCCACTAAAGCCTTCATCATATACCTTTATCACATCATCAAAAACAATGAGATCGGACAATGAATTGCGTACCTCATTTTGCATTACCCTTATGATACTGCTTAATTTTTCGCGGTTAGTATTATTATACCGGTCAATAAAAAACAATATGGTAGCAAGTCCTACTATAATAAACGAGGTAAGGCTGATGAAAATTATCGTGCTATGCACCTGGTTCCTAATGCTCATTTGCCAATATCTTCTCAGTTCACGCCACCGCAACCGTGAACGTATAATCGCATTAAGCGCCCAAAAAAAAGCGGTAACAAACAGGAATGCACAAAACAGGTAAGAGAACAAGGTGATGGCTTCTAAATAAAAATTATCTTTTTTTACAATCACCACTACTTTATCCACTCCGGCTTTGTGCCAAAGTTCATCATAACCCTGTTTTCCTATTGATTTAAATTCAGTTTGTGGCACCTGCGCCGAAGATAGTAGCAGGGGAAATGCATATTCATTGTGACTTGCAACCAGTTTTAGTTTACTATAAACAGCATAAGAATAAACCGGGGAATTCTCGATCGATTTGTCATAGCCTTTTAAAAATAATTCAGGGTACAAAGCATCCGCCTTATAAGTTTTGGGACTGGCCAAAATAAATACATACCCCAGTAACTTTCCTTCCGCATCTGAAATATCCTTTTTACTGATATAGTTAAACCGGTCATAAGAAACATCGTAATAATAAAGATCCTGAATTTTGGTAGGCTTACCTTGTGTTTTCAGGATAGTAGTTAGCATAGTAAACGAAGAAGAGTCTGCATTGAACAAAGCGTTTTCATCCGCGTCAAAAGTAAATATCCTGGTATCATATTTATTGAGATATCCCGTAAAATTATCATTCAATAAGCTATCCTTTAATAACTTGTTGGAGCTTTGCTGTTTGAATTTATCAAAAACAGGGGCAAGGGCCTCACTCCTGAAATCGGTTAAAACAGTATTCATCAACCTTTCGCTGGATGGATCTGCCTTAATAGCCAATGCTGCTGCAAAATGCTTTCGCTGATCGATTTCCTTATTGCTATTTTCAACCAATATTATAAAAGCGATTGATATGGAAAAGTAGAATAGCCAAAAGATTAAACGGGACGAGATAATTTCTGAAGCCAGTAAAAAGAGGTATTTAGTATTCAGCAATAAAAGATATATCAATAGCCATATCAGCAGGTATAATTCAAATATTGCATCCTGTTCATTGATCCGTATTGTCAATATCAGCAACCCAATGATCGTTACCACCAACAGCAAGACCATTATATTTTTTGGCAGTAAGGGCTGAAGCAGGTAAATAATTATTTGAGTTATAAAAAAATAACCGATTGCCAAAGAGCCCAATACCACAAAACCAATTACGCTGTATACATTGAGGGTATAGAAATTGATTACGTCGAAAGAGATTTTAGAATCAGCCACCATCGACCGGAATATATGCCCGCAAAGGATGGTGCAAAGGATTAATATACTTAGCCCCATTACCACCACCAGCCACTTTAACCAAAGATTACGCACCGGTATAACTACCCTTTTTTCTTGTATATAAAAACGAATAAAAAGTATCACCCATAAAAACAATATCGCGTTTATCAATAAATCCCCCAGTGATCTTAAAATAATATTGGATCCATAAATGGCCGGATCAAACAAATCGAATTGCCTGAAATTTACCGGAACAGGTAAAAAATAGCTCACTATTCTAAAACCGGTTACTACCAGAACTAAAAACAATACTCCCTTAAAAAAGTTTTTTTGTACAATCCAGGTAGCAACAAACTGCACAAAAATCAACACAAAAAACGTAGCGATCATCCTGAAAATGGAGGCCAATAAATTATTATGTTCGGTAATGTTGACTGACTTGGGTACCAGTGAAAAGAGGGGCTTTCCTTCCTTCGATTGAATAACCATGCCGCCATCGTCTTCTGATATGGTATAAACATTCTCAATATTTTTCCCGATGGTGAAAGTATTTTTGAGATAATCGTTGGTGATGCTATAATTCCATTTTACAGGAATTAATGCAACGGCCATAATGTTATCGAAAGTGTTGATTCGCCATACATAAAACCCGTTCGACAATTGAATAAAACCGCTTTTTTGCTGCATCACAGACACCGCTCCCAATGGTTCAATTACCTGGGTGCTCCAAAAAAGCAGGTTGTAAATACCCATTTCTTTTTTATCGTATAGAAAAAGGAAATAGCTTTTATCTGTAATCCGTTCTAATTCCTTTTCACTATTGGTATGATTGGCAAATCTATTTAGCAGTGTTGTATCCTCGCTCAATGAATCAAAATCATCTTCCTGGTGGGATATGAAGTTGCTGATATTTTTGGCAACTGTTTTTGGTGAAGAATTACCGGTAAGGTAATTATCAATGATAAAAGAAATAGTAATAAGCCAGGCAGCGGTTATCAGTAAATAACTGTTCCTGATAACAAATTGTTTTAATGATTTTTTATTCTGCAAAGTGAAATTTTATATACTGTTTCCGGAGTGGGATAAGCCATATTTACTTACGACCGTTTTATTGTGTTCCAGATAGCGTCCATCTCGTCCAGGCTCATATCATTCAACTGTTTTCCTGTAGCTAAAGCGGTATCTTCCATTTTGGTAAACCGGTCAATAAATTTTTTGTTTGTTCGTTCCAGAGCATTTTCGGCATCTACCTGCAAAAACCTTGCAAAGTTTATCAAAGAGAAATAAACATCTCCTAATTCATCTTCAATGTTTTGTTGATTGCCCGAAGCGATTGCTTCAAAAAGCTCGGCTTTTTCTTCTTCCACCTTTTCCCAAACCTGTTCCTTATTTTCCCACTCAAAACCAACCTGCTTTGCTTTCTCCTGCAACCGCATGGCTTTTATAGTAGCGGGTAAAGATTTTGGCACACCACTTAGTACCGATTTTTTGCCTTCTTTTATCTTCAGCTTTTCCCAATTTCTTTTTACATCATCTTCATCTGCAACCACTACATCACCATAAATATGCGGGTGCCGGAAAATAAGCTTCTCACATACACCATTGATTACTTCATCCAGGGAGAATTGATTTTGTTCAGCTCCAATTTTGGCATAAAAAACAATGTGCAATAAAATATCCCCTAATTCCTCTTTAATACCTTTCCAGTCTCCTTCTGTAATGGCATCGGTTAATTCGTAGGTTTCCTCGATGGTCAACTGCCGGAGGGTTCCAATGGTCTGTTTCTTATCCCACGGACATTTTTCCCTTAGTTCATTCATTATTTTTACCAACCGTAAAAAGGAATCGGCATTTGATGTTTGCATATTTTTAAATTAAATTTTCATGAGAGAGAACGTGATAAAAACCATAAATAAAAAAAATAACAGAAAAACGGACAAGAAATTTAGCAATATAAACTTAACAATAGTTTTTGCTCTGCTTTGCTGATAAAAATTACGCATTGCCTTATACAGGTAAAAAAATATGCCTAAACGCAGCAGCCCTTCAAAAAAGCCGATCCACTCCCAATGCATCGCTTCCTTCATTTTCCCCAAACTTAAAATCAATAGCAAGGCTATAAAAACAAATATATAAAAATGGATACTGAAAATGCCATGGCTTACGTAATAGTATTCCTTTTGTCTTCTGTACAAAAACTTTAACAACAGTGCAAAGAAGGGCAAAGAAACAAAGAGCATCTGCGGAAGGCTGTGAACGAAAACAGAAGACAAGGTTGTTAAGGCATCTTTCCCGCTATTATGGTATTTTTCATTTATTTCTATTTCCTTATTTATTAATTTTCGCTCCAGCCAGTTGTGCTTCTTTACACCGGTTGCCAGCAGGGAATCGTATTGCTTTTTGGAGCTATATTTCCGGGAAGTAAAATGAAAACCTTCCGTGTTTTTCAGGCTGTCTAAAAAAGGTTCCAAAGCTTCCGGCGGTACAGGCCTGCCAAGATTAATCCGGCTGATATACGCTTTTAAACTGTCCGGTTTTAATGACCGGATTTCCTCAATCGTTTTCCCTTCAATCGTGATGGAACTGTCGATGCTTTTTTCATTTATATGAAAAACGGCAAAAAAGAAAAGAAAAAAAATGGCTGAGGCAAATACATACATCCGGATGGGATTCAAATAACTTGCCCTTCTGCCGAGCATATACTCCCTGGGCAAAAGTCCCGGCTTTTTTATCAACAACGCGGTAGTACCAAAAAACTTTCCGTCGAAGTGAGTGATATCATTAAAAAAATGGGTAACCAAATGCCATGCTGATTCTTTTGGCTCAATATTCTCCTGCCCGCAAATGTGACAAAACTGGCCAGCCAGTTGGGCATTGCAGTTTAAACAGATTTTTTCGCTCCGCTCTTTTAGATGACTCACTTATATAGAATTTTGTTAAAAATAATGAAGATAAATGGCAACTACACTTCTGGCTTCAATTAAGCAAGTAAAATTTCGTTATATAGTACGAAGGCCTTTAATGGTTGTAAAACAGATTTATTCTTTTATTCCAATTTAACGGATCACATTTAAATATTCCACAGCACTACCTTATTTTTACTGATGAAAACTACATACATGCAAAATCCAATAATATTTACAACGCTCTTTTCTCTTATAATTATTACCGGCACCACGCAGGCACAGTATTATTACAAGGACATATTAAGTAATAAACAGGTATTGGTTGAAAGGGTAGTATTGAAAGAACAAAAAATAAGGAATATACTGGTTCATAGTTTTGAAGGCAACCGTGACCCAAGCCCTGGCTTTTATTGCGAGAAAAAGATTAGTAAGGATTATCGGCGGGTAGAAACCTATACCAAATCGAATATCACCGGTAAAGCATTGCTTACTGCCTTTTACAACAACAACGACCAGTTGATACAAACAACAGACAGTTCAGAACTATCCGTAACTACTTCCCGCTTTTATTATGATGACAAGGGAAATATTACCAGTATTGTTTCCAATTCCCATTCGAATGATGATGATTTTAGTACCAGGCTATTGGAGGAACATCAATACAACTATGATGAAAAAGGCAGACCGGCAAAGATGTTGCGTATCCGAAACCAGCAGGATTCATCCCGGGTGATTTTTACTGCGGATGAAAAAGGGAATATCATTGATGAAAAAGATATGGGTAAAAACGGCAAACACTACTACTATTATTACAACGATAAAAACAGGCTGACGGATATTGTGAAGTTTAATGTTGTAAAAAATAAATTACAACCTGATTTTGTGTTTGAATACAATAGCGCCGGCCAGGTAACTCAAATGGTAACGGTAGAAGAAGGAGTGAATAATGACTATAATACATGGAGGTATGTGTATAATGATGGCCTTCGAATAATTGAAAAATGCTTTTCAAAAGAAAATATATTATTAGGATATTTTGAGTACGAGTATAATTAATATCCTTTCTCTGCACAGATATGAGTTATTCAATTTGCACATTTCCCCTTGTTCACGGGAAATAAAGTTTCAATTAATTGTAATCTTTATCAAACTCTTTGGGGCTGCGGGGGGCAAAGAGAATCCCCCGAAAAATTCGGGGGATTTTTATGATGAATTGGCCGGTACTTTCCTTTTATTTAATTCTCTTTGCTTCGCTTTCCAAACCTGTTTTCCTGTCTCTTGAATTTTTAATCTGGTTGCTGCCAAAGCGCCAGTTAAAATTAATACGGAACGTCCGGCTTTCCCATGAGCCACTGCCCTTGATGTATGAACCACCAAAATCAGAAACAGCGGACCATGGACTGGTTTTAAATATATCAGTTGCAGCTATTTTGATAGTGGCCTTCTTTTGCAGGATTGACTTTTGAAAACCAACATCCAGGCCGCCCTGCGATTTTGTTCTCCAGGTAGCTCCCCAAACACTTGGCCCGTTGAAATAACCGCTTAACTCAGCGGTATAATCGTGCCCCAGCGTAAAACTATGTTGCATATAGGCCCCGTAAGATGGAATATTTATACTTAATGCTTTATTGCCAATTGCGCCATCAAACAACTGGTAATTGTACCAGATATTGGCATATCCGTTCCACCATTTTTTTATTGGAAGCGGAGAACCTATATTGAAGTTGATGATCTGTTGCGTAGCCAGGTTTTGTTGTTGTACATAAGTTGCATTGCCAGTTGTATCTGTAACCTGTGTTGCATAGTCTTTTACGTGGCTATACCCTACGGTGGTATTTATCATCCCTAAAAGTGTGTGAGTCAGTTCAACACTATTGGTATATTGCGGACGAAGAAATGCATTCCCCTTTTCGTAGGTTAACTCATCCAGCTTATTTTCAAATGGATTCAAATCCTGGTATGTTGGCCTGTCAATCCTCCTGCTAAAAGTCAGGTTGAATGCATGATTTTTATTTACATTCCAGGTAAGTGCTGCACTTGGAAAGAAATCGAGATAGTCTCTATTAACCCGGTTGTCAGCCTGTTCCGTACCGTCAGCCCTTGTTAAAGTACCATCGCTGTTTGTTTGCTCAGCCCGCACACCAGCCTGCAGGCTCCATTTTGTATTAAGCTGGCGCTGGTAATTCACATAAGCTGCATTTACATTTTCTTTGTAGGAAAAACTATTGCTACGCTCCAGTATTTTTACAGGCACTCCACTTGCATTATCATTAAAAAAGTCAAAGGTATTTTTAGTGGTAACGAAAGATGTTTTAGCTCCATATCCAATTTTTCCCTTACCTAATTTTTGCTCCACATCTAACTTAGCGGTGTAAATATCAATATCAGTTGGTGTGAAGTTCCTGTTGATGATGCTATACAACAAATTGTTGTTGCCGCCATAATAATTATTGGGCTGGTAACTGCGGCCTGTGCCACGAAATAATCCATAGTCGCCATCAAAATTTATTTCACGGCCACTCGTATCAGCATACCGGTAGTTAACATTAAAGTTAGCATTTGTCCGGTTGCCGGGCACCTTATTCAAAGCCTCCAAGGTTTTTATAAATTCGCCGGCAGGCTGGTAAGTGATGGGAGTTTTACTCACACTTGTAAATTCCGATTCACCAAAATTAGTAGTAGCCATTATACCAATAGTACTTTTGCTATTGATAAAGTAATCGGCTCCTGCTTTTATATTGATGCTTTTGTTGCTGTTGGTATTGATGCTTTTTTGATTGTAGAGTGTATCTTTCTGTATACGATACAGCTTCAAAATGTTTTGATAATCCCCAACATTTACGCCTACATTGCTGAACAGGTTTACTTTTTTATCTCTGTAATTCAGGTTTACAGAACCATTACCTTTTGGCGTAACCCCCTGAACAAAACCAAGGCTCGCACTTCCGTTGGTGCCAAATTTTTTATTCTTCTTCAGTCGGATATTTACAATACCTGCATTGCCACTGGCATCATATTTGGCGCTTGGATTACTGATCATTTCAATGGCTTCAATATCATTGCTGTTGATACTTTTCAAATACGCAGCCAGGTCCTTTGTATCCAGTTGCATCATCTTGCCGTCCACGTAAACGCGTACCCCGGTTTTACCTTTCATGCTGATATTGTCATTGTTATCAACCTGTATGCCCGGACTTTTTTGCAATAACTCCAACGCATTGCTCCCCGTGGCATTAATACTCGCCTCTACATTAAAAATGGTTTTATCCGCTCTTACTTCAATCAATGGCTTTTTAGAAGTAATGGTTACTCCCTCCAATTTAGAAACAACCGGCGAAAGTGTGACCGTTTTGGCAGTAACGGTTTCACCATCACTCACCGAAAAAACGGCAGAGTAATTATTTTCAAAACCTACCAGGGAATAAGACAGTAAATAATTACCGCTTTTTGAAACGGCAATATCAAATTTTCCTCCTGCATCACTGATGGCCGCTTTTACCAGGCTGCTATCTGTGGCCCTAAGCAGTGAAACCGTTGCCGCCGCAAGTGCTTTGTTGCTGTTATCGGTAACATTACCCTTTACGCTCCCTTTCGACTGAGCCATTGATTCTGTAGTCAGTAACAGCAGCATTGACATTGCTACGATTGTAAAATTTTTCATTATAATTATTTTTTAATTTCGGTTTAAGACGCAAAGCAATTAAAAAATGTTACAGCAAAAAGGTGCATATTGGATGAATTGTCATTTTAGTAAGATGAATGGGATATGGGCTCACATGAATATGTGATGGACGCGGGAAATCGATGATGAGTGAAATCTGATTTTTTGATGTCTGATTTTTTCATGTCTGATTTCCTTATCACTTATAAAGTATTCATTTTTTAATTTATCCCATTATTTTATGACTAAATATCTATTCCTGATTTTTTATTGACCAGCCGAAGCTTTTATCTTGAGTAATGTTGTACTACTCTAAAAACAAATGTTTGATGTCTGATTTTTTGATGTCTGATCTGATAGCTATCGGAATTTTGATGTCTGATTTTTTTCTAATTGAAGATGTATTCATTTTTCGGTATCTCATTGCCTGTTGTTAAAATAATACCACATTTCTTTATAGACCGGATTATGGAAGCAGGTAAGGCGGCTCCGTTAGCTAAACAAAAAACTTTTCCATCCTAAGGAAATCAGACATCAGGAAATCAGACATCAGACATCAGACATAACCCTTAACTTTATCTTCATGATTATAGGAAAACGAATTGCAACTCTTTTGCTTATATTTTTTTTACCGGCTTATCTCCATGCACAACAATTTGGTGGCAACCTGCCATCTATAAAATGGAAACAGATCAGCAATGCCCACACCAGGGTAATCTTTCCCGCAGGATTGGACAGCCAGGCAAACCGGATCAATAGCATCAACGGGCTGTTAGGACAAACAACCGCTTATACCCTTGGTGGCAAACAGCGAAAATGGAATATTGTTTTACTCAACCAAACCACCATACCCAATGCATACGTCCGAATGGCACCCATCATGAGTGAGTTGTATATGACGCCTGGTCAAAACAATTTTAATACGGGAAGCCTGCGCTGGGATGACAACCTGATCATTCATGAAAACAGGCATATCCAGCAGTTGAGCAATTTCAACAGCGGCCTTACCAAAGTGTTTTCATTTTTACTTGGGCAGGAAGGGCAATTGCTGGCAAACGGAATAACTATACCAGATTATTTTTTTGAAGGCGATGCCGTATGGCAGGAAACCCTGGTAAGTGCGCAGGGCCGTGGAAGAATGCCGTCATTTTACAATGGAATGAAATCTTTATGGCTGGGCGATAAAAAATATTCATGGATGAAATTGCGCAGCGGATCGCTCAGAGATTATACGCCCAACCATTATGAATTAGGTTACCAGTTGGTGGCCTATGGCTATGAAAAATATGGGGAGGATTTCTGGAGAAAAGTTACCGGTGATGCAGTTCGGTTTAAAGGGCTATTCTTTGCTTTTAATAAAGCCATTGAAAAACATTCAGGAAAAACCTATACACAGTTCAGGGAAGATGCCATGCAATATTTTAAGGAACGCTCCATGCCTGCAACAGAAACAAGTACGCCCCCGATCAATTTAATTACGGATGCTAAAAAGAATAATGTAGTGGATTATCTTTTCCCTTACTACGTGAGCAATGATACCATTGTGGTAACAAAGCAATCTTACAAAGAGAACAATTCATTTTACCTCCTGGTAAACGGAACAGAACAAAAGATAAGGGTAAAAGACAATGTAATTGACGATTATTATTCCTACAAAAACGGGAAGATTGTATATGCCGCTTACCAGTTGGATCCACGTTGGGACAACAGGAATTACAGCGTGATCCAGGTTCTGGATATTTATACAAAACAACAAAAGCAACTGACTTTCCGGTCAAAATACTTTTCGCCGGATATCCATGCAGACGGCACCGAAGTACTGGCAGTATATGTAAATACCAATGGTACCAACTTCCTGCAACGCATCAATGCCATTACCGGTGAAATAAAAATGGAAATACCCAATCCGCATAATTACTTTTTTACCCAATCAAAATACATTGATAACAATACAGCGGTAGCTGCGGTAAGAAACCCCGAAGGACAGATGTGCCTCTTAAAAGTAAATCTAAAAAATGGCGAAACAGAAAACCTGGTTCCTTTTTCTTTCAACGTGGTAGGCTACCCATTTGTAAAAGGCGACACCATTTACTTTAGCGGCATGAATGCAAATGCGGACAAACTTTTTGCCGTGCGGTTGAGTGATAAAAAAATATTTCAATTAACCAATAATACCAATGGTATCTACCAGCCTGCAGTAAATTCAAGAGGTGAAATATTGTTTAGTGCCTTTACTGCCGGTGGATATATGCTGGGTAAAACAAGTATCAATGAAACCCCCTGGCAGCAAATACCGGCCGAAAATTTTACCACCACTCCCAGGCCATACACCACAGCTTTACTAAACCAAAAAGGGACAGGCATATTGAATACCATTCAGGATACCATCAATGATGTAGCCAATTATAAGAAAGGTTTTCACCTTTTTAATTTTCATAGCTGGCGGCCCGAGGTAAACGATCCTGAATACAGTTACAATCTTTACAGCAATAATGTACTCAGTAGTTTTAATACTACTGCAAGGTATACTTATAACCGCTCCGACCAAACCAGTACCGTTGGCTTATCCGAAACATTTGCTGGTTGGTTTCCATTATTGAGCCTGGGTACAGAGTATACATTTAACAGGAGTTATGTTGATACCGCACTTCGCAGATCAGTACCATTCAGTACCGCAAAATTAAATGCAGGTATATCCATTCCGCTAAGTTTTGTTGGTGGCCGTACCAGAAAATTTCTAAATTTTGGTGGTGGTTACAATGTTGAGCAGATAATATTGTACAGGGGAATCAGCAAAAATATATTTAATAACAGGGCGATAAAATACATGAATTCATTTGTAACATTCAGTAATTCAAATCGCCAGGCCAGGCAACATATCAATCCACGCTGGGCGCAAAGCGTCTCCCTTTCTTACAGGAATTCGTTTACGATTTTTGATAGCTATAAACTGGTTGGTAACAGTGCATTTTATTTCCCCGGTTTATTTACCAATCATAGCCTGGTTGTAAATGCCTCTTATCAAAAAAGGGATACCATCATTAACCTGTTCAGCAACAATTTCTCCTATTCCAGGGGATATGAAGCGTTGAGTACCCGGCAAATGTATAAGTGGGGAGTCAACTATCATTTCCCATTATTTTATCCCGACTGGGGATTTGGCAATTTGATTTTTTTTCAGCGCATAAGGGCAAACGCTTTTTATGATCATACCGTAGCCCGTGCAAGGGTAAACCGGGTACTCACCGATGTTAAAAATCGCAGCACCGGCGCCGAAATATATTTTGACACCAAGGTATGGAATGCTTTGCCGGTAAGCTTTGGCTTTCGGTTCTCTCACCTGCTCGACAGGGACCTGCTCAACCCCGGCGTACGAAACCTGTGGGAATTTATTGTACCAATAGGGTTGATACCTGATTAGGCGATGGAAACATTTACTGTTTGGTGTTTATTGTTTTCCGTTTTTGCAGTTCGATAAATTGTGCTTTTTTATTTAAAGTAAGCCCGGAAGAATATCCTGTTATACGGAGACCGTCAGACCGGACAATAGAGCCTTACGCAGTTCCCTAACTTATCACCGCCCCGCTGGCTTCAACAAAAAAGTATGTTGTCCTAAGTGATAGCTCAGGTGGTTCGTTCTGTTGATGATGATATTTAATTTGTTTCGGTTTGGTTCCTTCGCAAAGTCTTCTGTGGATTTCAATTGATGCTTTGCAAACCATTCATCCGGTTGTAGTTGATTGATATGTTGTGAAAGTCTTGAATTGATTTCATCCCGGTTTTCTTAGTTCATCAACAGAAGGCATTTCCTGGCCCGGTTGATCGGGGTTGAAAATAAAAACATCATCCAGTTGCGGGTATAGCTTCTGGCCAAATCCAAGAATGGGTAGCATTCCATCACTTACCGCTACCAGGTGACCGGCCAGGTAAATACCCCTCTTTCTACCGGGCGCTACCTCGGCCATCAATTGTTCGGTGGTGAGTTGATCCAGTAATTTATTAAATCTTGCATTGTGGCTGTTCCAGGAGTCCAACACCATTCTAATAAATAGCTGCCTTTCTATGGCGTTATTGCTGATAAAATTTTGAGTTTGCATAGTGTATTTTTTATGGCTAAAAAATGGCTGCAACCACACCAGGTTACTGCCTGCAAGGTAATTTATAAAGCAATTGTTTGAAATGAAGAAAATGAAGCCGGCGGTTGCCTGTCATCGCCCGGTGAATTATCATACTACCAAATTATAGCGAAGCATCATATTGACGATTATAACCTGCTAAAAGGTTGTCAATAGCCCGGCTAATGATCAAAAAAATAAAGCTGAAACATCTTCGTTCCTTGAAGCGACAATTATATATACACCATTGCTAGCTGACCGATAGCCAATCGAATACAATTTCAAACTTTCAGAGTCAAGCTCCCCTCTCCTTGGGAAAGGGGTTGGGGGTGAGGTCAAAAGGGCGGCGAAATAAGCGAATGTTTATAACCTTTGAAAGTCCCTTTTAAAAAAAGTGTATACTGCTTTTGTTGCGCCCAGAGCAGGATGATCCGAGCTATCAGATTTGAAATGCCCCCCCAATAGCCACTAAACCAACCAATAATTAAAAACTACCTTTGCAGCTCATTTTTACAGACATGACATTTGACGATTTAAATTTAAACACCCCTTTGCTAACGGCACTGGACGATCTTGGATACACCAATCCTACTACTATTCAGCAAAAAGTATTCTCTATTGTGATGTCGGGTAAAGATGTGTGCGGTATTGCGCAAACCGGCACGGGTAAAACCTTTGCTTACCTGCTCCCCTGCCTGAGGCAATGGAAATTCAGTAAGGATAAGGCGCCACAGATACTCATCATTGTACCAACAAGGGAACTGGTGGCACAGGTAACAGACACCGTAAAAGCCTTAACCACCTACATGAGTGTGGTAGTGGTGGGCGTGTACGGCGGGGTAAATATCAATACACAAAAGGCGGAGGTAGAAAAAGGTGTGGATGTATTGGTGGCTACACCGGGCAGGCTGTACGACCTGGCCATGAACGGTGCATTTAAAACAAAAATGATCCGGAAGTTAGTGATAGATGAGGTAGACGAAATGCTCAACCTTGGGTTTCGCACCCAGTTAAAAAACATACTGGATCTTTTGCCCGAAAGAAGGCAAAACCTGTTATTCTCGGCCACTATTACAGATGACGTAGAGGCGTTGATTGGTACTTATTTTAACGATCCGGTACGGGTGGAAGCTGCACCCACTGGTACTCCACTGGAGAATATTATACAAACGGGGTACGAGGTTCCCAATTTTTACACAAAAGTAAACCTGCTTGAATTGCTGCTTACCGAAGATAAAACGATGACGAAGGTATTGGTGTTTGCAGCTACCAAACAATTAGCCGACCAGTTGTATGAGCAACTGGAAGCAAAATTTCCGGGTACTGCGGGTGTTATTCATAGCAACAAAGAACAAAACCACCGGTTTAATACGGTAAAACAGTTCCAGGAAGGCAATTACCGCTTTATCATCGCCACCGATATTGTTGCCCGTGGAATTGATATTGCGGAAGTAACGCATGTAATCAATTTCGATACACCGGAAGTGCCTGAGAATTATATTCACCGGATAGGCCGCACCGGCAGGGCCGATAAAAAGGGCATCGCTATCACCTTTATCACCGAAAAAGAAAAGCCCTTGCTAAGCGCTATAGAAACATTGATGAAATACCAGGTACCGGTTTTGTCATTACCCGCCAACCTGGTTATCTCTGATGTGTTAACCGAAGACGAAAAGCCAAAGGTCTTTATGAAGATCATACAGGTAAAAGCACTAAAGAAAGAAGAGGCCGGGCCAGCCTTTCATGAAAAATCAGCTAAAAACAGCAAAGTGAATTTTATTATGAAGAAGAAAGACCGGATGATGAAAAAATATGGAAAGCCGATCAGCAGGGGACAAAAGAAATAATTGCCGTTTAATCGGCTGGAAAAGATTCGGCTGGAAAAAATGTAATACCCTTATCAAGTCCATTGTTTCCGGGTACATTCCAATTTGCAGTGCAGGGTTGTCAACCTATTTCATAAAATTCGTTATTTAAACCAGGATTCATGAAAGTTGGCAAATCCCGGACACTTTTTTCGGCTACAGTCCGGAATACACCCATTTTTCAAATACTTGTTTTTCATAAATTGTATTTCCTAATTTAGCGGGTGTAAATTGATACAATTGAATGAAAAAAAAATTGCTGCCCGATACTGAATTTATTAAATCCATCAACCGGTTTCAGCTATTATCATTGGCCACCAAAGAAGGAATCTGGGAATACGATTTTACTACAAAGGAATCTTTTTATAACGGTGGTATTACGGAGCTTTTCGGTCACGGATATCCCGAACTGGCTGACAACGAAACCTGGTGGCAAAATAATATTCACCCGCAGGATAAGCACCGGATCATTTCGGCGCTGGATGAATTGCTGGAAGGCACGGAAACGGTATGGTGGGGAAAATACCTTTTCCGTTGCAAGGACGGCACCTATAAATTAATTCTCGACCGGTTGTTTGTAGTGCGCAATACCAATAACAAACCCATCAGGTTAATCGGCACCATGCAGGACCTGACCGAACTGGATTCGCTGGAACAAAAATTTGAAAAGATAAGACAGCAACACCAGCAGATCATGCATAAAGCAGTTTTCCAGGCCGAAGAAAACGAACGGCACTATATCAGCGAACAACTCCACGAAAATATCAACCAGGTATTGGCCGCTATTAACCTGCACATTGCGCAGGCTAAAAGCCATGTAAATCAAAAGGGCCTGACCTGGCTGGAAGAAGCACAGGAACTATTGATGGAATCCATTTCAGGCATCCGGGTGTTATCCAAAATGCTTTCACCGGTTTCCCTGCAATCTCTGGGCCTGCAGTTTGCACTGGAAGAATTGTTGCTGATTCTGGAGGAGAAAAATAAAATCAGTTATACGTTGGTGGCAGATGAGATAGATTTTAAAAAGATGAACATTATGCTGCAGACCGCCTTCTACCGCATTGCCCAACACCAGATTGTAAACATCAGCAAACATTCCACCGCCTCTAAAATAATTTTGACAATCAGCCGGCAGGGCAAAAAAATAAAAATGAGTATTTATGATAATGGTCCCGGCGTAAACCTGAAACACCTTCAATACGGTAAAGGCTTTTCAACCATACAGGAAAGATCGGAAGCTTTTGGCGGCAGTTTCAATTTAGAAAGTGTGAAAGGAAAGAGGGGATTTACGATGGAAGTGATTATATGAATGGTCAATGGGCAATGAGCAATGGGCAATGGGCAAGGTTTAGTGGGTGCGAGGAATTGACCGCATGAATAAAAATATATAAAAATCATTTACCACCCTTGAGGCAAAAGTATTCTTGTATAATCATTTTTTATCAATGATCGATAAATTCAAAAAAATGAAAACAGCAAATAAATAAAGACTCAATTAACTGGCATCTATTCACCATTGACCATTCACCATTCACCATTCACCATTGACCATACAAGCCTCTTCCCGTGCAAGACCACCTTTTACAACTTTTTAAAACCTACCCGCATCTTGCAATCGTTATCAGCATTTGCATCAGCATTCTCATTGCGGTGATGGGCATCATACCGAGTGTATTTATCACCGCGGCCAATATCCTTTTTTTTGGGTTTTGGAACGGCACATTCATCTCATTCGCCGGTGAAGCCATTGGTGCAGCCCTTGCATTTGTATTGTATCGCAAAGGATTTAAAAATGCAGTGGAGGAAAAGCTACAGCAATACCCGAAAGTTAACAGGCTGATGAAAGCCGGTAATACAGAAGCATTTTACCTGGTCCTTTCCCTACGGCTCATCCCCTTTGTGCCCTCGGGCCTGGTCACTTTTGCCGCGGCCATGGGAAAGGTTTCCTTTATCATTTTTTTATTGGCGAGTTCATTGGGTAAAATACCGGCGTTGCTGATGGAGGCATACTCAGTGTATGAAGTTGGCCGTTTTGGATGGCAGGGTAAAGCGATATTAGTAGCGGTTGCATTGGGGTTGCTGTATTGGGTGGTGAGGGGGAGGAAAAAGAATTGACGACTTCAATTCCATTTTTTATACAAGCGTTTAAATTGATACATTTAATCATTTTTAAACAAAAACCTCGCAATGTCTCTTAAAATAGAACAGGATAAAAAGAAACATTTTTTTGTAGGGATACCACTGGGTATGCTGCTGCAATTTTTATCGATGTATTTGTTACCTGGAGACCTGGTATGGACACTTACCGCCAGCGGCTCAGCACTAACAGCTATTTGTTATGGATTCGAATTGTATTCCATTGTTTCAGGCAAAGGGCATGCAGATAACCTGGATGCCATTGCCGGTATACTGGGTGGCATCATTGGCATTTTTTTATGGTGGTGCATTGCTTTGTATTTGTAAGCCCGGAGATAGAATTAAATCCCTTCAATTTTTATCCTGTTTTACCACACATTCCTCGGGCAGGTGTCTCCATATTTATTACCCAGCATAAAGCCCAGCACAATTTCGTGTGTATTCCTGGTGTAGGTTCTCAGGCGGGAAGTAGTGGCATTTTCGTAGGCGTAGCTAACATTAAACGTATTGGAAATATTGATCCCCGCCATGGCGGAATACCCTCCCACCAGGTCGGCAAAGCGATAGCTTCCTCCCACCCAAAACCGATCGAGGTATTGAAACTTTACATTGCTGTGTAAAGCATATAGCTGCGGCTGCCAAAATTGCACCATAACCGATGGCAGCGCCGTTACCTGATCACTTATATTAAACCGGTACCCACCGGTTAAAAAATAATTGGGCGTATAATAAGTACCATAATCCCCGTTGGAAACAAATTTTATTTTACCGGGTACAATGTTTTGTACAGCAATACCGGCATAATAATCAGCGCCATACAACCATAGCCCCACTCCCACTTCGGGCTTCAGCTTTGTCAATTCCCCATTGCTATAGCCAATGGCAGGATCATTGGGATCAAGGTCGGCAAAATCAATCTTGCTCCTGTCGAGGTTTACACTGGTGATACCGGCATTAAAACCTGCAGATAACGTGGTTTTAACTCCCAGCGGCAGATGGTAAGCATAGGAAGCAACCATAGACCAGCGATTGATATAACCCGCTTTATCATTGATTGCATTAAAACCAATTCCATGATGGGCATCCGGTGCGGTATAATTATCGGAATATTGTTTTCCCCTCGGATTTTCGCCCGGTACTTCAAAAGAGGTAGCGGTGGTTTTGTAATCCGTTTTGCCAATTGGCCCGTGAATACTGAAATAAGTGGTAACCGGTGCGCCATTGATACCGGCCCATTGATTGCGGTAGCTCAGTTTTACATCAGTATAATTTTCTATTCCCGTAACAGCGGGATTCAGTATGTAATTGTTTAAGACATACTGCGTATAAAAAGGCTTCGCCTGCGATGATGCCATTACAGTGATGAAGAAACAAGCCGATATCAATACAATTTTTTTCATGTGTTCATTTTGTAATAAAATGTCCTTCTATACGAATAAGCGTGATATCAATAAAAATTTAGCCGCTGCCTATTTTACAATGGTAACATAACCCGTCATTGGCTTGCGGCCACTACCTGGTTCTATGACATAATAGTACGTATCGATGGGCAGGGATTTGCCATTTAAAATTCCATTCCAGGCGGTATCATCACTATACCCTTTTGATTCGTACACCTGCTGCCCCGCCCTGGTAAACACCTGTATCCGGCAACCGGGATAAGATTCCAGGTATTTGATCAGCCATCTTTCATTGATACCATCACCGTTGGGTGAAAAAGTGTTGGGTATTTTCGGGGCTTTCAGCAAGGTTACTTCCACCTGGTCGGATGCAATGCAACCGCCCCTTGCCGTTACCGTCAACGTATAAACAATATCATTGACCAGGTTACTCACAACAGGATTGGGGCTGGTAACAGAATTAAGGTATAAAGCGGGCGCCCACAGGTATTGCAGGTTGTTGCCCGACACAACCGGTTGCAGGATAATGGAACCCCCTTCAAGCACCACCCTGTCCGGACCGGCATTTACCAATGGATAAGGATACACGATAAATGGTTTGGTAATGGTATCACTATTGCAACCCTGGCTATTGGTGATATACAGGCTCACGTTAAAAGTATTATCACTGCCATACAAATGGGTAGGGTTGCGGGTGGTGTTTTGCTGCCCGTCGCCAAAAGACCAGTTCCAGGCCGATACCGTTCCATCCAGCCCGTTACTTAAATCAGTAAACGTAGCCAACTCTCCAATACAAATGCCCGGCTTGCTGATACTAAATGCAGCAATGGGTTGGGGATGAATCGTATGTAAAATAATGGTGGTATCTGCTATACATCCATTTCCGCTGGTTACCTGCAGGTTTACATTGTAGGGGCCGGTGCCGGAATAAATATGTGTGGGGTTTTTAGCTACCGAACTATTGTTTACGCCACTGGCAGCATCCCCAAAATTCCAGGTATAGGTAAAAGCATTTTCCGTACCATCTGCAATAGTGGACAAATTGTTGAAACTGACAGCCGCCGCTGGTAAACATACAGAAACTGGTATGGTGAATTTCGGCCTGGGTTGAGGCGTTACCCTTATCAGCAACTGTTTACTTACACTCACACAACCATTACTGGTAGTTACTTTCAATGAAACGGTATAATTTCCTGCTATGGAAAACACATGAGTGAACGGAGCGGCCGAGTTTTTAACGACTACCGGCGTGCCGTCTCCAAAATCCCAGCTAAAAGCGGTAAGCGTACCAACGGGAGTGGTAGCGGTACTGGTAAAGGAAACAGCTTTAGTTTCGCATGCAGGCGTGCCGGCAGTAAAAGAAGCTACCGGTGGTGCCCATACGGTCAGTTGCTGTGACATTGTATCCACACAGCCACCCGCCGTGGAAGTGTACGTATACAGGATAGTATGTGTACCCGCCCCCGCAATAGCCGGGCTAAATATACCGGCAGGCGATACGCCCACACCGGTAAAACGGAACGTACCTGGTACCCCACCAATTTCTGTAGCCTGGGTTAACTGGTAAGCAACTGCATCCAGGCAGGTATTGGGCAATGCCTTAAACTGTACTTTGGGAGCGGCATTCAGGGTAATGGTTCTCAGCCGGTCATTTACACATACGCCACCGGAATAAGCACGAAAACGGATGGTAACAGCCTGTGTAAGTGGTGACTGGAAATTTGGATATTTATGTTTGTACTGTTTTCCTGTTGCCGGAAAATCGTCTGTTTCAAAAACAGCAGGTGCTCCTGCATTGTCCCAATATATTTCTACTTTGGTAACAGCACCGGGAAATACAGTAGAAGTGTTGGTGATAACTACTGAATCATTGGCACATAAACCGGCTGTATTGCTTACTGTAAAATCCGCTGTAGGGTTACTGCCATTTACTATAAAATTTTGGTTGACCGATCCCGTACAACCACTGGCACTGGTTACTTTTAGTGATACAGAATATGGCCCTACGATGGTATAACTATGTTGCGGACTCTGCTGAATGGAAGTATTGAGTGCGCCGGAAACAGGGTCCCCAAAATTCCATACCCAACCCGTTATATTACCCGATGCAGTTGAACTGGTATCTTTAAACAATGCATAGGTATCGCTGAGGCAAACCTCCGGAATAACAAATCCAGCTTTCGGTAGAGGATCGATGCTGATCGGCTTGTTTACAATTTTACTGGTACAACCTTTATTGGTGATAACAGTGAGATTTACCGGAAAAACACCGGTCGCGGTATAAGCATGTTTGAAGGAATTGCCATTGGGCAGGTTAAGTAAAGTGCCGTCGCCTAAATCCCATTTCCAGTTGGTGATGCTGCCCGCATTCGCTTTGGAAGTGTCGGTAAAGCTGATATCACCCGTTATACAAAAAGGCCCGGTTGCAACAAAACCAGCCACTGGCAGCGGATTCACCATTATGGTTTTCGTCATGGTATCACTCGTGCACCCCTTATCGGTAGTTACCCAATGCCGGACAGTTTTTGTACCGGCGGTAGCATACAGATGTTTCGGATTTTGTAAAGTACCAGGAGATGAACCATCTCCAAAATCCCAATTCCAGTTGGTAATGGTATTACCACTGCCATTGCTGGTACTTGTAAAGCGGGTTGTATCATTTAAACAATTTTCATCCCTTACCGAAAAATTTGCAATTGCCTGCGGGTATACCGTACTTAATACTTTGGTGGTATCGTGCATACAACCCGCAGCGCTGGTTGTTATTAACCGAATGGTAAATGGCCCTGCACTGGTGTAGAAATGAGCAGGATTTTTTTGGGATGCGGTGTTGTTTATTCCGCTTACCGGGTCGCCAAAATCCCAGGAATAAAGGAAGGTTGCCTGCGAGCCATCAGCAATTGCACTGGCATCAGTAAAGCGGGCAGAGTCGGCGGGGAGGCAAATACCGGGTGGCAAAATAAAATTGGCTACCGGAACAGGATGCACCACAAAAGGGTTACTAAAAAGGGGGCCCTGGCAGCCGGTATTGGTTTCCACTTTTAGCGTAACGGTTTTGTTGCCCCATGGCAAATACTGATGTATGGGATTACTGGTAACCAGCAAGGTATCCTTAACCCCATCACCATAATCCCAATACCATTTTACTAAAGTACTAACGCCATTTGCAGATGAACTATCTGTAAAACTAATGGGCTTGCCTTCACAAACCGGGGATGAAATTCCAAATTTCGCGGTCGGCTCAGCAGTAACAGTAATTTGTTTGGTAACGCTGTTACTAATGCATCCTGGTGTGTTGATGTTGGAATAGGTTACCGTATAAGTACCAGGTGCAGAAAACCGGTGAGTTGGATTTTTTAAGCCGGAAACATTGTTTGCTCCACTGGCCGGATCACCAAAATCCCAAATCCATTTATACGTAGGCTTTACAGAAATGGTAGTGTCTCTAAACTGGACCGCCTGGGTAACACAACCATTGTGCTGCCAGTAAAAATCTGCTGTAGATGGTGCCGATATATCCAGGTCGAAACTGATATCCTGTGTATTGCCACAACCATCCGAAAAGCTTTTATAAGCGGTGACATTTACGGGGTAGGTACCCGCAGCATTGTATGTATAACTTGCCGGTAATGAATACCAGTAAATCAATTTACCGTTTACAATACTTGCCGAGTCGGCTGGTAGTGGATTGGGAGCAGGAGCGGCTACAGGCACCTGCCATACATTTGCAGAGGGGGTTTGATTGGTATTGCCGCCAAAACTCCAATATATAGAATCTGCCAGGTATGGCAATGATATTTTAAATTTAAAGGGCGATCCAATACAGGAAGCCGGCGTTTGTTCAATACCATACTGGCTCACAATTCCAATCTGCTGGTACAGGTCTTTCACATTGGTTCCGGCATTATATCCATAAGACTCCACATTGCCAAAACCATAAGCGATCGCACTAAAAGCGGAATCAGCTTTCAGCGTTTGAACAGGATTACTAACCGAGATACTGGTAACATCTTCCTGCAGGTACGAATAATTTGTTCCGGTAATGGTATTAAAAACCCCGGAAGGTGGTGCCCCGTTTACAGTAAAACTGGAGGCTGCATTTGTTTTGATGATGATATTGAGCAGGCATCGCTGCACATTGCTTTGCCCGGCGGGCACCCAGTTTCGATGAGCAGAAAATACGGTAATATTATTAATGGTTTGTTCCACCGGGTTCAATAAAATCATTTCCGGGTCTGACCAGCAGGAAGCCAATGGTGAACTTGTACCGCAACCGGTTTTACAATTTTGAGAAACAATATATTGCACTACCGAAATGGCCTTATCGGCCACCAATTGGGTTGGATTGGAAGTACTATATTCATAAAAGCCCCCCGCTGTAAGACCAGATAAAGTTGTTGTTAATCCGTTTTCCGTTTTGCTCACTACGGTAGACGGGTCACTTACAAATACCCGCAGGATATCATAGGGCCGGTCAATGTATGGAGCAGTTAAAAAAGTTTTGCCCCAGGTAGCCACCGGAAAAAGTTGCTGGTAGAGGTTATCTCCTCCATTTGAATTTATACAGCTCAACGCCGTCCAGGTAGTAGCAGAAATTACGGCGATTGGATTACAACCTCCACTTGCATTGGCTACTGAATTGATGGTGGTACCGGAAATATCCGCAGCAGAAGCAAACTGAACCTGGTAAACATCTCCGGGATTAGGAAGTGTAACCTGGTAAGGTGTTCCGGCTACCCTCGTTCCACTTCTTGAATTTACTTTTGGTGTAATTTCAATTGTAGTATTCGGTAGTTTGGCCATTACCGCTAACTCGCCGTAACCAGCCTGACTGCCCAAATTCTGGTAACTGGAAGCCACATAATTTTTACCCCATACATTGGTTGGTAGCACAAGTGTAGCGCCAGACCTCGCCGAACGGATGATATGTGCGTAAACAGCAACCGGCCTGTCTGAAATAACATGTATGGCAGCTCCAGTTACTATACCATCCTGTGTACTTAGATACACAAGTGTGTTAGGAGCGTCTCCACCACCATTCGGCCCAATGAATTTCCTAACCACGGTATTAGCTGTTAGTGTGAAAGGCAAAATGTTTCCTGCAACATTGATGGTTCCGGTTGCATTCACGTCTGATGTAATATAAATACCCATCGCCGAGGTTGTACCGTCAATATGGGCGGGATAGGCAATCCAGAAATCTTTCCCTTTATTAGAGAAATCCTGTGAAAATCCAGAAAAGAAAATAAGTAAATTAAATAGAAGGAGGTAGGTTTTTCTCATTACAACCGGTAATTTAAGCAAATATAAGAGGGTTTGACACAACAATAGTTTAATGGGTCAGCTATAAAAGGGAGATTAAATTTAAAGCAGGAATATGTTGTCTTAGCTGACCGTTATCTTTTTATTGAATCAGTAAAATCAATGCGCTACCTGCATAGCCTGTGTATAAGCGGTGTATGTTGGGGATATTGTTTAGATAAAATATCTTCACTTGCCAATTCAAAATCATTAAAATCAAAACCTGGAGCCACGGTACATCCTACAAATGAATAAGCCATTCCCGGAGCTGGTTCAGACGCAAACCAGCTTTCAGCGGGTACCATTGCCTGGAACTGTTCGCCATTTAGTATATCAATGCCCAATTTAATGATCTCCAGTTTGCCATTCAGGTGAATTACGTAGATCAAGAGTGTTTCCCCCGCATAAAAATGCCAGCACTCATCACTTTTTATTTTATGAAATGCTGAAAAGTTACCTTGCTCCAGTAGAAAATAAATAGCTGTACTGTAACTACGTTCCCCGGTAAAGCGCTTGGGTAAACAGGCCTTAGGGATGGTTTCCAAACTCTTGTAATTCTCTTTGAAATAGCCACCTTCGGGATGCGGTGCCAGGTTAAACTTCTCCACTAGTATTTTAGCAGTGATTAAATGGTTCATTCATTAAAAGTATGTTCATTGTGATATTCAGCAAAAAAATAATGGGACAGATAGTAAGTGTTTTTTTATTTGACGATGCAACGTTACATTTTGGTACTACCCGCCTGCCTCTGCCACTCATACGGGAACCGTCAGACCCGATAGGCATCGTTTCCTTATCAATTACTCCCTGGATAACTCATCTGCCGGGGATGGAGGTAACTTCCGTTATCACATTACCCACACACCCGTTAGGCATTTGTATGTGCAGCATAGCGGCTAATGTTGCCGAAATATCTGTCATATAGGTTTCGCGGTTGGTTGAGCCGTGTTTTACGTTCCATCCAAAAAACAATAAAGGAATATGTGAATCATAAGGGTTCCATAAACCATGGGTAGTTCCTTTTGTGCCGCCATCAAAGTAGCCGGGTTTAAAAGTAAAGATGATATCGCCGCTGCGTTTGGGGTGGTAGCCATTAATAAACATCTTCTTTTGCGGCTCTGGTAAGGAGGCTGCTGTAAGGCCCTCCGATTCCACAGCATTTACAATTGCCGGTTTCCGCCTTAAAATGCTGATAATGGTTTTTGAAATATCCTTTATCTCTTTGTGTTTCTTCTCAATTTCATCTGTATTCAAATATACCTGGTAGTTTTGTACTGATAGTACCGCGTTTTTTATCCTGTATTTTTCTTCAATTGCCAGGTTTAGTTCTGCCAAAATACCATTGTCATTAACGATACCACCAGGCAATTGATGTTCCGCCAAATAACCGGGTACATGTGCCACGCCGTGGTCTGCCGTTAAAAAAGTGAGGTAATTTCCCTTCCCTACTGTGTTATCCAGGTATTGCAGAAAGCCTGCAATATCATTATCCAAACGGAGGTAGGTATCTTCCACTTCAATAGAATTAGGGCCAAAGCTATGGCCGATATAATCTGTGGATGAAATACTAACTGCCAGGAAATCAGTTACCGTTCCGCCCCCCAGCTTTTCATTTTCAATAGCCGATCTGGCAAAATCGAATGTATAGGAAGCAGCATAAGGTGTGTATTTAAATGCTTCGTATTTTTCAGCACCTATCTGTGCCATTTTATGTGGAAAGGTAACGGTTGTTTCTCCTTTGATTGCTCCCTCATAGGGTTTATCATCTGCTGAACTCACATCATACTGGTCAATGGGTAATAAGGTATTCCAGTCTTTGCTCATGTATTGCTTAGGTAAATCTTTTGCATTTACCTCTTTTACCCATGCGGGCAATTCTTTCATATAATAGGTGCTGGTGATCCATTTCCCTTCTTTGTCGTCATACCAGTAAGCTGCGTTGGCGCTATGACCGGCCGGCAATATCGCACCGCGGTCTTTTAATGAAATACCAATCACCTTACTTTTGAAATTATTGCTAAGTTTTAGTTCATCGGTGATAGTAGTGGTCCACATATTCCGCGGGCTCATTTCGCCGGCGGCAGTGGCACTCCCTACTGTTTTCACGGTTGAATCTTCGGTACAATAAACGTTGTCACCAATTGATTTATCAAACCAGCCATTACCCACAATGCCATGTATGGCCGGCACACTACCTGTATAAACGCAGGTATGACCTGGTGCTGTATAAGTAGGCATATAGGGTATCAGCGTATTTTCGCAACTAAACCCCTGGTTCAGCATTCGCTTAAATCCATTTTCGCTGTATAATTTATTAAACCGGTATAGGTAGTCCCATCGCATTTGATCGATTACGATCCCGACAACTAATTTTGGTTGGGCTACCATTCCTGGTTTTGTTTCAGTTGCATTTGGTTTAGCAATTGTTGGCAGAGCGTTGTTGGATTGCGCCAAAGAACAACCTGCAACTACCAAAAGGAAATGGGTAATCATAATTATTTTTCTGAGCATTGGAACGTATTTTGGCAAAGATAACCGGATGCAGCATGATAATAATCATCCGTTACTGTTAGGGGAATGTTATGCATTTTGCACTCAATCCCTTAATTTTGCCTGATTTAAATAGCTGCTTAATTTTTATTTCAGCCAAATGGAGTTCGATTAATAAATCCAGGGAAAGCCGGTCAGCTTATAAAGCATAACTATTTAGGATATTTCATTAAAAGTGTACATAACAACAAACAACCAATTCAACTATGGCAGACGTTTTTGAAAAACTAGTAAAAGATGGCGGCCCACTTGGTCAGCACATGGATAGGGCACATGGATACTTTGCATTTCCAAAACTGGATGGAGAGCTGGGACCAAGAATGAAGTTTCGTGGTAAAGAAATGATTGTATGGAGCCTGAATAATTATTTAGGTTTGGTAAATCACCCGGAGGTAAGAAAAGTAGATGCCGAAGCCGCTGCAAAATACGGAATGGGTAACCCGATGGGTGCAAGGATGATGAGTGGCAATACCGCCCGGCATGAAGCGCTGGAAAAAGTGATCAGCCATTTTGTAAGCAGGGAAGATACGATGCTGCTGAACTTTGGCTACCAGGGCATCATGAGCTGTATTGATGCATTGGTAAACCGGAGGGATGTAATTGTATACGACGCCGAAGCCCACGCCTGTATTGTTGATGGAATCCGGTTGCACATGGGACACACGTATGCTTTTAAACATAACAATATTGAAGATTTTGAAAAACAAATGCAGCGTGCTGAAAAAATGGTGGAAAAATCAGGAGGCGGTATTTTGGTAATTACCGAAGGTGTATTTGGCATGGATGGCGAACAAGGTATTTTAAAAGAGATTGTAGCAATCAGGAAAAAATATGAATTCAGGTTACTGATAGATGATGCACATGGTTTTGGCTATATGGGCCCTACCGGTGCAGGAGCAGATGAAGCCCAGGGATGCCAGGAAGGAGTAGATTTATACTTCAGTACTTTTGTAAAAAGCATGGGTAGTATTGGTGCATTTATCAGCGGGCCAAAAGCAGTACTTAAATACCTTCGCTACAATACCCGATCACAGATATTTGCCAAGAGCCTGCCGTTAATGATTGTGGAAGGCATGATGAAACGCATGGAAATGGTTACTACCATGCCGGAATTAAGAGAGAAATTATGGCAAAATGTAAGCCGCCTTCAAAACGGATTAAAAGAAAGAGGTTTTGACATCGGGAATACCAACTCGCCGGTTACCCCCATATTTATGAAAGGTGATGTACCGGAAGCTACCCAGATGGTAATGGATCTTAGAGAGAACTACCACATTTTCTGTTCGATTGTGGTTTACCCGGTAATACCAAAGGGCGATATTATTTTCAGGATTATACCTACTGCTGCACATACCAATGAAGATATTGATATTACATTAAATGCATTTGAAGCAACCAAGAAGAAATTAGATGCCGGTGAATACAAAGCGGTAGAAATACCGGATATGGCAGATATAGGAATTTAAAACATTTTATTGTTTAGATAATCAACATCCCTTCGCTACCGGAGGGATTTTTTGTTGTGTGGCAGGTATCATTTTTTCGCATCAAAATGCATTATCATCTTTCATACCTGCCTGCAAATGATGCGCTATTTTTATTGCATGTCAACGTATCGCCTCTTGTGAATGAATGTTTTCCATCCACTGTAAACCTGTTATGTGCCAGTTTGAAACAAAGCCTCATAACAGCGAGGCGTACAATGACTCTAATTACGAACTCCGGGCACTTGAAAACAATATCTTTAAATGGATACTGATAGAGGAAGATTTACTATTCCCAACAGTGTACAGCAACTTCGCTAAAGCAAAATTCAAATCTACCGTATTCAGATAATACCTGGCTGCCATTAGTAAATGCGCTTGCAGAGCCAGCCGGCATCCAATAAAAGCACTCACCATTGAGCCATCCTCATATTTTATTGCCGGTTACAAAAAATACATTTTTCAGTGTTGCAACTTTTACTTTACCGTATAAACATTAACAAAATCATGATAAAAATCATTTCCTCCTTTAACCTGCCTCATCATAAACACTAACCGGCAGGGATAGCTTTGTGAAGCAAAAAAAGACAAAGACAAATAAAACACAACCGATCATCAAAAAAATAATTATTTTATGAAAACCTCAGGCATACATTTTTTCACTAAATGTTCATTAGTAGCAGCCCTTCTACTTGGCTCTATCGCTACAAGTTTCGCCCAGTCAAATTATCATGCACAGGCATTGGATGTAAGTGTAACTGGCACATCTACATTACACGATTGGGAAATGAAATCAAGCAAGGGTCAATTTGATGCCAATATCACCGTGGCTAAAGACAAGTTGGTATTTACCGGACTGAGTTTCAATTTTCCTGCTGAGAGTTTAAAAAGCGGCCATGGCGCAATGGACAAAAACACTTACAAGGCTTTAAACACCAGTAAAAACCCAACTATCAGTTTTGTACTTACATCCGGAAATGTAACATCAACTGGCACAAACACCTACCTGCTTAAAGGAATGGGCAAATTAACCATTGCCGGCACTACCCTGGTAACCGACCTTGAAACAACATTAAAGTACAACCCAACAGATAAAAGTTTTACCTGCACCGGTACCAAGAAGTTTAAAATGTCTGAATACGGTGTAAAACCTCCGACAGTAATGATGGGCGCTATCAAGACCGGCGATGCAATTGCAATCTCATATAATCTCACCATAAAAGGGTAACCAGGCCCTGCAAATAAAACCCAAAACCAATTTCTTAAAACTTAAAAAAACGACAATGAAAAAGTTTATCTCCTACGCTGCCCTTTTAATAATAATTGCAGGTAGCACAATGCCATTTGTTTCATCTGCCCAAAACAGCAACAAAGAATATTATGGAAGGCCATCTTACTGGACACCATACGATCAACGGGGACTGAATAAATTTGAAACATCCAAAATTGCTGACTCACTACCTTTTGAAGGCGCCAGGGTACGTTTCGGAGCAGGATTTACCCAGCAGTTCCAAAATTTAAAGCACGAAAACATAACTACCCCTGCAAACCAGGCCGCTAACAAATTGTATCCTCTTCAATCAGGTTTCATGACAGCGCAGGCTAACCTGTTTATGGACATTCAACTGGCTGATGGTATCCGTTTAAATGTTACCAGTTATATGTCTTCCCGTCACCACAACGAAACATGGGTAAAAGGTGGTTATATTCAATTTGACAAACTTCCATTCAAAGGTAAATTCTGGACAAACCTGATGGAAATTGCCACCATCAAGGTAGGTCACATGGAAATCAATTATGGTGATGCCCATTTCCGCAGGTCGGATGGTGGACAAACAATCAACAATCCATTTATGGACAACCTGATTGTGGATGATTTTGCTACTGAAATTGGTGGTGAAGTATATCTGCAGAAAAATGGCTTGTTTGGAATGATTGGTATTACCAACGGAATGATTAAAGGTAATATTGACTCAACCTACAAAACCGCTGCTGATGATAACATCAAAAGAAACCCATCCATTTATTTAAAAGGTGGTATTGATAAAACTATCGTAGAAAATGTAAGGGTTCGTGTTTCAGGAAGCTATTATCACAATAGCAGCAATGCAGGTAGTGGCCTTACTTTATTTGGTGGCGACCGTACCGGTTCAAATTACCAGAATGTGATGGAGAATTCTAAAAATGGCGTAAACCCCGCCTCTACCGCAGCCGCTTTCTCTGGCCGTGTTAACCCTGGCTTTTCTAAAAAAGTAGATGCTATTATGCTAAACGGATTCTTAAAAGTGAAAGGTGTTGAATTATTTGGTACTTATGAAACTGCCAAAGGCAGAACAAAGAATGAAACCCTTAACCGGAAGATGAATCAATTGGCTGGTGAAGTAGTTTACCGTTTAGGCAAAGAGGAAAACTTATATGTAGGTGCCCGGTACAATACTGTAAAAGTTCGGTTGGCTGGTCTTGCAAATGATGTAAAGGTTAACCGTACCGCTTTGGCAGCAGGCTGGTTCGTTACTAAAAATGTGTTGATGAAAGGTGAATATGTAATACAGAATTATAAAGATTACCCAACTGCTGATTATCGCTATGGTGGCAAATTCAAAGGTTTTGTGATTGAAGCGGTTGTAGGCTTCTAATAAAACATTTCTTGTGAAAACCATTACGGTACCTATACAGTACTGATTTAAATCCAACTTTCTAATACAACCAGCCCCGGCAGTGTGAAAACTACCGGGGCTTTTTTATGCGGGGCTTTAACTGGTAAAGTACCTACTCTTATAATACTTCGCAAGGGTATAAATTGGTTACCATTCAATTTGCCCATTCTTTAAATCTTAGTAGAACTGCTTATTTAACATTGCCGACCTTATTTTATTTCGCTTTCTACTAAGGTTTGCTCAAATGTAGCAGTATATCTAACTCAATTTTTCCCTTGCGCAGTATGACATGCAAACTCGAAATCTACTACCTGCAAATTCTGAAATGGATACGCCTTCAGGTAGCCATACGTCTAACAGGCGATTAACGGGCAGTAACTTATAGCTGTTATATCCATTGCCCAGGTGCAACTTCTACTGTGGCATCATCTTCAAATATGATTAATATCATTTTACGCATCCACCAGCATCATAATAAACAGCATATAACTGTAATAGCTTTGATGTTGGTTGAAGTAAAATACCAGGAGTTGTGAGGCAATGGGAATGGCGTCCCTGGAGCAGACCAAACAACGCCGGCTTTAACCCTGTTACAATTAAAATCCCGGTCATGAAAAGTTTTAATTTAAAACTCTTTTGGTTATTCATTTTCCCAATACTTGCATTTACAAACGGTTTATCAGATTCCACCAATCATGCCTCTAAAAAGAAAATGGTTCGGTGGGCGGTTCAAAAAACAAGTACCATCCGCATATTAGGTTCTACCAATATTAATAATTTCGGATGTGACATCACCGGGTATTATCAACCTGATACCATTTATTGTTCCGAAGAAAATACGGTTAGCAAAATGGTAACACTCAATGGCAGCCTACAGATAGATGTTTTAAATTTTGATTGCCATAATAAAATGCTCACCTCCGACCTTCGTAAAACCCTGAGGGCAAATGAATATCCAAAGCTGGTGATCCGTTTTCTTTCATTGGAACGTACACCGGTCATTCAAAATAATAAAGATGCTCTAAAAGGATGGGTTGAAATAGAATTGGCAGGCATTACCCGCAGGTTCGAAGTATGCTACAGCTTTGTAAAATCAGGGGAATCATTGATACAACTCAATGGAAAGCGCAGTTTTAGTTTTGCTGATTTTAAATTAATACCACCAAAAAAGTTTGCAGGGCTGGTTAAAGTGCATGATACATTTAATGTAGATTTTAACCTGTTGCTCGATCCGGTTGAATAAAAGCAATTAAAAAAGCCTTAACCAGCTCTCACAATTTTGGAAATGCAAAACGCAGACTGGCCAAACCGATTTTTCAACTACTTGTAAATTTTCAGTATTGGTTTCATTCAAAAATCCATCTTCTCTTAATGTAATGCCTCAATTAACGGGCAAACAAGCCTCTGTATATGCGTTGCTGGCCCTTGCTTTTACTTTGGGGATTTCTTTTAGCCTGCATGCATATCCCATTACTTTAGCCGGACTGTTGGTAGTCATTTTTTTATCCGTTTTTGTGAATGATTCAAAATCTACCTATATCGCTACCATCGTTAGTTTAATTATTACAGGCCTCCTGTATTGGCATACCGGTGAAGATCTTGTCCAACACCTGTTTATCGTTTTACTGGTATTACTAACTGCTGCAATTGTGCTACACCTAAAGCGATTAAACAGCCAGTTGAATTTCGAAAAATCGCACATGGCTGCTTTGTATGAAAATGCCACGGAGGGGATCGTGTTATCTGACCACGGAGGCAACATCGTTTTAGCCAATCCTGCTGCTGAAAAGCTTTTTGGCTATACAGAAAAGGAAATGATCAATCAAAAAATCGAATTCCTTTTGCCGCAACATTTAAGCGCTGAATATGTATCCCTTCGTGACAACTTTTCTGAAAATCCCGCACACCGGTCAATGGGATCGGGAAGCGACCTCTATGCAAGAAAAAAACCAGGTGACAATTTCCCGGTTGAAGTAAGCCTCAGCTTTTATTACAATGGAGCCGAACGATATGTAATTGCATTTATTGTTGATATTACGCACCGGAAGGAAATAGAAAAAAACATGCAGGTGCAACAACAGCAACTGGAAAAAGTAAGCAACGAAATAAAAGAACTGAACGGCGAACTTGAAATGAAAGTAGAAGAAAGAACAAGCATTTTAAAAGAGGCGCTTCAAAAATTAAAACAATCGCAACAGGAATTGAGTGAAGCGCTGGATAAAGAACGGGAACTGAATGAAATTAAAAGCCGCATTGTATCCATGGCATCACACGAGTTTAGAACCCCATTAAGTGCAGTATTGTCGTCTGCATCTCTGCTGTCTAAATATATCAGGGAAGACGACCAGGACAAACGCAACAGGCATATTGAACGAATAAAAGGGGCAGTTAAAAACCTAAACGAAATCCTGGAAGATTTTTTATCATTGGGCAAATTAAGTGAAGGAAAGGTCAGCACCCAAAACTCACCTTTTGAACTGAACGCTTTTATTGAAGAAACAAAAGAAGACATAAAAGGATTGTTGAAAGACGGACAAAAATTTCAATACGATCACAGGGGTAGAAACCTGGTAAATTCAGATAAAAAATTAATGAAGAATATCATACTTAATTTAATTTCAAATGCCATCAAGTTTTCTGAACCCGATACCATAATAAAAATCGAGAGCAATATTTCGGATGAGTTGGCTACTATAAAAATAACAGATCAGGGATTAGGTATTTCTACACAAGACCAGGAGCAATTGTTTACAAGTTTTTTTAGAAGTGCCAATGTGGTAAACATACAGGGCAGTGGGCTTGGATTGCATATTGTGAAACGTTATTTGGAATTAATGAATGGTTCAATTGATTTAAAAAGCAAGATAAATGAAGGCACTACCTTTACAATAAGTATTCCTACAAACTTAAAGCAACATGAATAAGACAATTTTGGTAATTGAAGATAATAACGACATCAGGGAGAACACTGCTGAAATCCTGGAACTTGCCGGTTTTAACACACAGACAGCCAAAAATGGCAGACAGGGTGTGGACATCGCTTTAAAAATAAAACCCGATTTGATCATTTGTGATATCATGATGCCGGAACTGGATGGCTATGGCGTGCTTCACCTGTTAAGAAAAAATCCGGATACCGAAAGTGTGCCTTTTATTTTTTTAACCGCCAAAACGGAAAGAAGTGATTTTAGAAAGGGAATGGAAATGGGCGCCGATGATTACATTACAAAGCCATTTGATGACAGTGAATTATTAAGCGCAGTAGAGGTTCGTTTGAAAAAATCAGCATTGCTTGAACACAAATACCCTTCCACTGTGTCAGGGCTTGCACAATTTATAAAAGATGTAAATGGCTTAGGTAATATAGACACCCTTTCAGAAGAATATGAGTTAAATAGTTATGAAAAAAAGACTGTACTTTTCCAGGAAGGTAAGCGCCCACGCTTTTTGTATTACCTGGCAAAAGGCAAGGTCAAATGTTTTAAAAACCATGAAGACGGGAAAGAGTATATCACCAACCTTTATAGCGATGGCGACTTTATTGGATATACCGCATTAATTGAGGATGCCAATTATGAAGAACAGGCAATTATAATGGAACATTCAGAAATAGTGCAGATACCAAAGGATGATTTTGTAAAAATGATCCATAGTGACATCGTGATTGCCGCCAAATTCATTCACATCATTGCAAAGAATATCAAAGAAAAGGAAGAGCGATTACTAAACCTTGCTTATAGTTCACTCCGAAAGAGGGTATCAAAAGCCCTAGTGGAAATAATCGATAAATTTCAGATTACCGATCCATCCAAACCATTAGAAATTTCAAGAGAGGAAATAGCGCAATATATCGGTACTGCTACCGAATCGCTTAACAGAACCATTGGAGATTTTAAAGCGGAAGGATTAATTGATATCAGCAAAGGGAAAATTTTACCCATTAATATGGAACAGTTAAGGAGATTGCCATATTAATGAAGTTTTTAAATTTTTTCAGCCGGATAAACTGGTTAGTGGCCTATCAATTATACAGCTTACTAATTGAATTATTTTTTTGGGTATACTGTCAGCCGGGTAATTTTGTGCGGTGGTTACAGATACTTAACTGATAAAACTAATCGTACCTCCGGCCTGCCAACTTCAAACTTCGTGTTCAATTACAAATACCCGGCTACCGATGTATCCTTTATTCCATCCACATGGTAATCATTCAATTTAATCCCTACTTTTGATTGTAGTTAGCTATTTTCAATCAACATAAAACCGGGTAAGTTATATGAAAAAACTATTGATGATGCTCTCCTGCTCTCTGCAGGGGATAATTGCTATTGGACAGTTAAGCGACAAGCTGGTGTCCATCATTCCGGAACCGGTAAAAATCGTAAAAAATACCGGCTATTTTAAATTACCGGCTGTTATGTCAATTGAAGTACCTTCCCATCCTGAACTACAATCAACCATTCAATTTCTACGGCAACGGATGAGTGTACCAACCGGCTACAAAGTATCCTTCACTAACCAATCAGCAAATGCAAACATCCGCCTAACCCTCAATAAAAAAACCGATGCCATTATTGGTAACGAAGGTTACCAGTTAGCCGTCACCACCAAAATGATTACCATCAGTGCCAATAAACCAGCCGGGTTATTCTATGGTGTTCAAACATTGCTTCAGTTACTACCGCCATCAATAGAAAGCGATGTAGCGGTACAAACCAGTCGATGGCAGGTGCCTTGTGTTCACATTACAGATTATCCGCGTTTTGGATGGAGGGGATTGATGTTTGATGTATCCCGGCATTTTTTTACTAAAAAGGAGGTGACTGATTTTATTGACCAGATGGCCCGGTATAAATTCAATTTATTTCACTGGCATTTAACGGATGATGAAGGGTGGAGGATAGAAATAAAAAGTTTACCCAACCTTACCACAAAAGGAGCCTGGCGGGTGGATAAAACAGGTTACTTCGGAACCTTTTCAGCCCCGTTGCCGGATGAGCCACTCAACTATGGCGGATTTTATACACAGGAAGACATTAAGGAAGTAATTCAATATGCAAAGGACCGGTTTGTAAATATCCTGCCCGAAGTGGATGTACCGGGGCATAGCCTTGCAGCCATTGTTGCCTATCCCGAACTGGCTTGTACAAAGGGGGCAGAAAACTACCGGGTACGCTCCGGTGAAAAAATTATGGAATGGCATAGCGGCGGAACGTTTACCGCATTGGTGGATAACAGCCTTTGCCCTGCCAGTGAAAAAGTATATAGTTTTTTAGATAAGGTTTTTACAGAAGTGGCCGCCATCTTTCCCTTTGAGTATATCCACGTAGGAGGCGATGAATGTGCTAAAAACTTCTGGGAAAAGAGCGAAGACGTAAAATCATTAATGAAGAAAGAAGGATTAAATAATATGCATGAAGTACAAAGTTACTTCGAGAAAAGAGTAGGTAAAATTATAAGCTCGAAAGGCAAAAAACTGATTGGCTGGGATGAAATATTAGAAGGTGGACTTGCAGAAAATGCCGCAGTGATGAGCTGGAGGGGCGAAAAGGGAGGTATAGAAGCGGCGAAATTAAAACATGATGTAGTAATGAGCCCTACTACCTATGCCTACCTGGATTATATGCAGGGAGACGCTATCATTGAACCCAGGGTGTATGCAACACTTCGTTTAAACAAGGCATACCAATTTGAGCCGGTACCACCGGGTGCAGATGCAAAATACATTAAAGGCGGACAGGCAAATATCTGGACGGAGCAAATAACCAACATGCGCCACCTGCAATACATGACCTGGCCAAGAGCCTTTGCCATCGCGGAATCTGTGTGGACGCCTAAAGAAAATAAAAACTGGAATCGTTTTGTTCAAAACGTGGAGCAACACTTTAAACGCTTTGATATCCGTCAAATAAAATACGCCACCAGTATGTATGACCCGATTTTTACATCAAAAAATAATAACGGGCAACTACTGATTGAATTGGCAACCGAAGTGGAAGGGCTGGATATCTATTATAGTTTCGACAATTCTTTTCCTGATCGTTTTTATCCAAAATATACCGGTGCGCTTATACCGCCCAAAGATGCGGTAATGCTGAAAGTAATTACCTACAAGGGAAATGAGCAGGTTGGAAGAATAATTGCAATGCCACTGGATGAAATGTTGAAAAGAGCTGGCATCAAAAATAGGGCATAGTGCAAACGATCGATTTTGTTTCGTCAAAATACCTGCTAGTGTTAAGTTAAGCGTGATCAGATAGCTATCGGAATTGTCAGTAGTGAATGGCCAATGGTGATCCGATAGCTGTCGGATGAGCAAAATATGAAAAGTCTGCATTTATTGATATCGATTCACCATTGACCATTGACCATCCGATAGCTATCGGATCACAAATCAATACGTCACATCAAACTTAACAGAGCACTAGTAGTAATGTCACTTTTGCACCATGAAGGAACTTAATGTAGAACCATTCAAATTGTTAGTCCAAAAACGGTTCAGAAAAGGTATTGTATTCGTGTGAGCATTAAAAACGAAAAAAGGCAGGCTCGTGCCTGCCATAGGTTTATGCTGGTTGGGTTTCTTGTAAGTTTACGAGGGAAGCGCTTTTTTCTAATTTCTGAAGATAATATTTTCTAACGCCGGTACATTACCGGAATCATTTATAGTGCAATATTTTTTTCAACCATTTTTTTACGCAGGTTAATTAATCCATATCGCATGCGGCCCAATGCTGTATTAATGCTGATTTCTTTTAAAGCAGCAATTTCCTTAAATGTAAGATTTGCATAGTGACGCATGATAATTATTTCACGCTGGTCTTCGGGAAGCATATCCAACATTTTTCTAACCCTTTCATAACTTTCACCGGCAATCATTTTCTGTTCAGCACTGGGTACTGAAAAATTCAGCATCTCAAAAATATCAACATCGTCACTCGTTTTAATTACCGGCAGGCGCCTGGTTTTTCTAAAATGATCAAGGCACATGTTGTGAGCTATGCGCATGACCCACGGTAAAAATTTCCCCTCTTCTGTGTACTGCCCGTTTCTTAATTTGTCGATAACACGAATAAATACGTCCTGGAACATGTCTTCCGCAAGGTATTTATCCTTTACCATCAAATAAATAGAGGTATACAGTTTACTTTTGTAACGCACCACCAACGTTGAAAGCGCTGCTGAATTACCACCTAAATACAGGTGTAATAGTTGTTGATCAGATAACTGGATAAGGGATTTCATAAAATTGATTTTGTGTAAGGAAAATGGATTATTAGTTGCTTGTTTGCAGTTGTTGATTTAAGGTATCGTTCAATTGCATTGCAAATATCTATGTTATAAAAAGTGTAAAGTGTAGTACAACAATATTTCTACATATCGTAATATTTCTACAAAATGGAATGCTGTACATTTAAATCGGCCCTGCTCTCCAGTCAATAACCAGGAATAAACTGTTCATTAAAGTAAAGATTCGTTGTTTATATAATCTGTTTCGTTATTCACTTTTCATGTTACCAGGTAGATGTTTATGTTGTAAAAATTAACATGGTTTGGCGAAACGGTTTCTTTTGTAATAAACTCACTTAAATTGCGGTAACAAAAAATTGATATGAAGAAAAAATTTATTCAACTTGCTATTTGCCAAGCTTTTATTTTAACTACCGTCAGTTGTGTGGCACAGCAGAAAAATCCCACAACAGATGCATTAAAAAACCAGGCTATTGCCGATTTAGAATTAAAATATGTCGAGTACAGGAACACCGCCCTTCAATTATGGAACTATGCGGAAGTTGGGTACAAAGAAATAAAGAGTACCGCATTGCTTCAGCAAATGTTAAGTGATAATGGGTTTATTGTGCAGAAAGGAGTGGCTGAAATGCCCACTGCATTTACGGCGTCTTATGGAAGCGGACAACCGGTAATTGCTATTTTGGCTGAATTCGATGCTTTACCCGGGCTGGCGCAGGAAGCAATACCGGAGAAAAAAATAATACCCAATAAAACAGCAGGGCATGCCTGTGGCCATCACTTGTTTGGAACCGCATCTGTAGCGGCAGGCATTGAAATTAAAAAGCTGATGGAACAAAAGAAACTGAGTGGCACCATCCGTGTGTATGGTTGCCCGGCAGAAGAAGGGGGATCAGGAAAAGTATTTATGGTAAGAGCAGGCCTTTTCAATGATGTGGATGTTGCTATCCACTGGCACCCGGGAGATGCCAACGCAGTTACGATGGTAAGTGCCCTTGCCAATAAATCAGCCAAGTTCCGCTTTCATGGATTGTCGGCTCATGCAGCGGCGGCACCTGAAAAAGGAAGGAGTGCATTGGATGCCGTGGAAGCTATGAATAATATGGTCAATATGATGCGGGAACATATTCCCCAGGAAACCCGTATACATTATGTAATCACCAATGGTGGCAAAGCGCCGAATGTGGTACCCGATTTTGCGGAAGTTTATTATTATGTGCGTCATCCGAAAAGGGAAGACGTGGTGAAAATATTTGACCGGGTAATGAAGGCCGCAAACGGTGCGGCCATGGGAACAGAAACAACAGTGGATTATGAAATTATTGGCGGTACGCATGACCTGTTATTGAACAGAACCCTTGCAGAAGCCATGCAACTAAACCTTGAAAAAACAGGTGGTGTAAAACTTACTGAAGCAGAAATTAATTTTGGTAAAAAACTGCAAACCAGTTTCAACTTTACCCCACCAGCCATTGCAACTGCCGCCAATGTTAAGCCGTTGAAGACAGAAGAAAGTTCCGGCGGGGGATCAACAGATGTGGGGGATGTAAGTTATGCAGTACCAACGGTGGGCATGCGGGCAGCCACCTGGATACCGGGCACACCGGCACATAGCTGGCAGGCAGTAGCCTGCGGAGGCACCGAAATTGGTACCAAAGGAATGATGGTGGGCGCCAAAACAATGGCTTTAACCGCCATCGATTTATTTACGACACCTGCATTGATAAAGAAGGCAAAAGAAGAGTTTATTAAGGACAAAGGGGCTTACCAATACAAGGCACTGCTGGGAGATATCAAGCCAGCGTTGAACTACAGGGACTAAAGTAAGAATGCTGATTTCTCCAGGAAAACCTGGTATTTTTTCGCCTGATTATTTTTGCAAATTCATTAAATAAATGATTATCTGGTGTGGCGCCACTTCATCGCCTCCAAAATAAGGAAACAACCAATAGCCTTCTGCCAGTGGTGCAGATGGTCCCCTTTCCAATGCCTGGGATGCATTGTTCACCCGGAAAATGTATTGGTGATGGCGCACCTGAATGCTGCACCTTATTTCTTCACCAATTTCCACCGAAGTGATTTCCTTAAAAATTCTGAGGCTGTTACAATAAACGTAAGCATACAATCTCAGTTTGTTTTTATTCCATGACCATCCAATTCTTGCGCTATTCTGATGGTGGTTGGTTCCTTCCGAAAATCCATACAATTTATTGATGTCATATTGATTATCCGGATTCACTGCCTGATATATGGCTGTACTGTCAAATTTTGCTTTAAAGTGTAACAAGCTGTCGGCAAATGATGCAACGGCAGTTTTATCGCAGAAATGATTGCCCTTCAGAATAGTAAATTTAGTATACCCTGAACTAATTATTTCTGTATCTGTCCTCTTTTCCGCAGTTAACGGAATCGTTTCCTTTTTACACCCAATAAGTAAAACGATCATCCCGATACTCCACAATTTATTCATAATCCATATTTGTAAGCCTGTTGAAAATTGAATGGCCTTTGTTATACTAACGAGAAAAATTTACAATTATTTGCGGGTATACAGGCTGTGGTGGCAATTAAAATTGTTTGCCGATAATTTAAAATCAGGGCTGGAAATAATAGAGGGAAGATATAGATGCAAGAAATAACAAGGATAATTAAAATAGCGTCATTATTTAATTTCACGTGACGTACTTGTCATTATTTAAAATGAAAAAGCTTCCGTACAGGAAGCTTTTTCATTTTTTGAACTCCAACTTAACTGGCCTGATTCATCTTTTATACAGACCCCTCATGATGGGTTTCAAAGGCTTTAATCGTTCAAGGCTAACATACCCGCTGCTATATCATTTTTGCATAAATTAATTGGTTGCATTACATTACTCAAATGGTAAGTGATAACAGCTTTTAATAAATCAATATATTAACCTGCTAAATCTACAGCTACTTCAGGAAATTGAATAAGCGCTTTTTAAAATTTCGCTGTTTGCCTTTTGGTGTTAACCGGCTTTTCCCCGTCAATAGTTGCGTTTTGTTTTATAAAGTTGCAGACATAATTTATACTAAACAATGATAACAATCATATTTTTGGGTAAGTTTTTTTGTGTAACTAGCAAAGCTAAAGACGCCAAAAACAGCAGGTGCCGTTCATTCAGCCAACGGCCTAACCTATCTTATTTAAGGCAGTTCAACTTTCTTTTTTTTAAACCCACCGGTTGTCTATTGTCCATGCAATTGGTTTGATACAGCAGAAAATTGACGAGGGTTTATATAAAGAATCACCCGCTTCCAATTTACTTTTTCGTTATCTCATCAATCAGCCTCATTATTTCCGCACCGTCTGCACCGCTGCATGGATTTGGCCCCTTGCCAAGAAAATATTGCACTACATTGTCTATCATTGGATGCTGTACATGTGGCAATGGGTCGAATGAAAAATGTTCTGTTTTACCCTTAGAAATTAGTGTAATTGGAACTGTTTCAAAAACACTAAATGAGATTTTACCGCTGGCGCCGAATATTTCACAACCATCCCTTTCAAGCCCGGGAGCTGCATTAAAACACCAGGCACCACTAAATGCAACGCCGTTTTCAAATAGTAAATTACCTGCTACCATATCATCGACTTTAGCTCCATCAACCTGGGCGACGGTTATTCCGTTCACCTTTTCAACCGGGCCAAAAAAATAATACATCAGGTCGAGCTGGTGGGGCGCCAGATCGTGGAATAAGCCTCCACCGGAAATAGCGGGATCAACCCGCCATGCTGTTTTAGGCTCATGCAATTCTTTTTGTGAGAAGGCCATTTTGAAAAAATCAAGCCTTGCAAAACGAACATCCCCTATCGCATTTTCTTCCAGTAATTGCTTTATTTTACCAAATAGTGGTTGCGCCCGGCGATAATGTGCCACAGAAAGTTTTACACCTTTTAAATCTGCATAACGGATCATATTCAAAGCCGATTCATAATTCAGTGTCATTGGTTTTTCTACATACACAGGTTTGCCGGCATCAATTGCTGCCAGCGTGTAGTACTCGTGGGTAGATGGAGGAGTGGCAATATAGATTGCATTTACATCCGGATCGTTGATGAGCTGGCTGGCATCATCATACCATTTTGGAACATTGTGCCGTCGGGCATAGTCCCTGGCCTTAGCTCCATCCCTACGCATCACCGCCACAAGAGATGAATTGCTTACTTTATTAAATGCAGGACCGCTTTTTACCTCCGTAACATCACCGCAACCAATAATGCCCCAGTTTATTTTTTTCATATAATTATTTGGAGTTTACTCTTTGTAAATTACCTTCTTCCTTTTGCAGTTAGCATTCTGCCTTTGTTCTTACCCTCAGCCTTTTGCCTTCCATCCTTTACCATCAACCATCAACCTTCCACCTTCCCCTATGTTTCCAGTTCATAATAAATCTTGTAATATTTTCGTCCATCCGTATCCGTCCCTTTTTCTATAAGCTCCTTGCTGCCATGGATATAAATGTGAAAATTCCTGTCTAACTTCAAAATGCTTTTAAACACTTTTGCCTGCTTTTTTACCGCCTGGTTTGAAATGTCAAAATCATTGTCGAGTACGATATGATTTTGATTGGAATGTTTCTCTTTAAACTGGTTGAAATGATCGATTACTTCTGCATGCTGAAATACATCCTGCAAAAAATCTTCTTCTGCAAAATGATCATTTTTCTTAAAGTAGCCGATCGACTTATTTAGGTAATCAATCTTGTCGGCTTTGGAAACGTCAAATACTTCGGGCATTCGCTCTGTTACAAATTTCTTTGCCACATCCAGGTAATCCTTTGTAAAATGGAAGCTATCCTGGCAACTGATGAGTTTTAGAAAATCATCCATCCAGTATTTGGCTTCTTTCGATTTATTGATATTATCCAGAACAGTTACAATAAAATCATTTTCCTGTTTTGTATTTAAGATAATACAGCCTTTGTCAATTTCATTGATATTGATACCGGAATCCAGCTCGTAATCGTAGGAGCCGCCTTCTTTTTGCAGCTTTATAAATGTGTTTTTTATTTCTGACTTATAAATACCAATCGCATCCACGGTTTCACCATTAAAGGTACAACCGCTAAATGATGTTATAAATAGTTCGCCTCCATTGATATTGGGATGATCTGATTTATCATACAACGTAAGAGCTATCTTTTCTGACACTTCTTTAAAGCTGCCGGTTTCATTAAACAGTGTTGTTGCAAAACGCTTTACTTCATTCAGTTCAATTTCTGTTGGATGATAAAAATTATAAAATTCCGCTACCTTTCTGAATGGCTCTATAAAGTATTTCAGAAAACTATCTTCCTCATCTTCATTGAAGGAACTGAACACTTCTTTTGAAATATATACGCCTTCTTCCCTGCCCTTGTTTCCTACAAAATGAATGGCCATTTTTTTTATGGCGATTGTTGAAAAATCAATCATGTACCTGCTTTAATTAACCTTTGAACAAACTTAGTAACGACGCAAAAATAAAAGATAATACCATTGCAACGATTCCGTTTTATTGAAATGAGAGAAATATAAGGAAGCCAACGATACAGCCAATACATAGCCAACAAATACGAACACTGATGGCAACAATAAAAAAACCGGCATGGTTGTTTTCCATTGCCGGCTTTTTACAAATATTTTTACCTTAGCTGAACTATCTTATTCCATTTTAAATGACTCCATAAATTTGGTAGTAAAATTTCCGGCTCTGAAATCTTCGTTCTTCATCAGTTGCAGGTGGAAGGGTATGGTTGTTTTAATCCCTTCAATTACATATTCGCTCAATGCCCTGTGCATGGTATCAATGGCTTCCTCACGGGTTTGTGCTACGGTAATTAATTTCCCGATCATACTATCATAGTAAGGCGGAATCACGTAACCGGCATACACATGGCTGTCTACCCGTACACCATGTCCACCAGGTGTATGCAACACCGTTATTTTCCCGGGACTTGGCCTGAAATCGTTGTAGGGATCTTCCGCATTGATCCTGCATTCGATGGCGTGCATTTGGGGATAATAATTTTTACCGCTTACCTTATGCCCGGCCGCTATTTTTATCTGTTCCTTAATAAGATCGAAATTCACTACTTCTTCCGTAACACAATGTTCTACCTGTATCCGCGTATTCATTTCCATGAAAAAAAAGTTGCGGTGCTTATCTACCAAAAACTCAATGGTACCTACACTTTCGTAACTTATGGCGCTGGCTGCTTTTATGGCCGCTTCACCCATTAGTTCTCTTAATTCAGCCGTCATAAACGGCGACGGAGATTCCTCTACCAGCTTCTGGTGGCGGCGTTGAATAGAGCAATCTCTTTCACTTAAATGACAAACATTACCAAACTGGTCGCCCGCTATTTGTATTTCAATATGGCGTGGTTCTTCCACGAATTTTTCCATGTAAATACCATCGTTTTTAAAAGAAGCTGCAGCTTCCGTTTTGGCATTTTCAAATGCTTTTTCCATCTCGCTTTCCTGCCATACCACCCGCATTCCTTTCCCTCCGCCACCGGCAGTAGCTTTCAATATCACGGGATAACCTACCACATTGACTGCAAGGTCTTTCGCCTGGTCTACGCTTTCCAATAAGCCGCCACTCCCCGGTACTACCGGTACACCTGCCTTAATCATTGTTTCTTTAGCGGTAATCTTATCACCCATGGCATTGATCATATCTGGCGTGGGGCCAATAAATTTAATCCCATGATCCATGCAAATCTGGGCAAACTTTGCATTCTCGGCCAAAAATCCATACCCGGGATGAATGGCATCGGCGTTCGTAATTTCAGCAGCCGCCATAATATGCGGAATGTTGAGGTAAGAATCCATACTGCTTGGTTTTCCGATGCATACTGCTTCATCGGCAAACTTTACATGCAAACTATCTTTATCCGCGGTAGAATACACGGCAACCGTTTTAATACCCATCTCTTTGCAGGTGCGTATTACACGTAGTGCGATTTCTCCGCGATTGGCAATCAATATTTTTTTGAACATGGTGTTAATTTGCTGATTTGCTAATTTGTTAATTTGCTAATTATGAAACGAACAGGTTTTAATAAACAGGGTATAATTAGCAAATACGAATAGCTGCTTTTAAAAAATAAAGAAACTTAGAATATAACTAAATGGAGTTTTTCTTTTTGCGGTTCCTAATATGGCATTAATAATTTTTTGTAACTCTAATAATTTGTTTGAAATTATACTCGTATCCGGGTAACCATTTGCAAACTCACACAAAGTAATCCAGTATTGGGTTTCATCAGCTTCTTTGGCTGCTATTTTTATATTATGTATAAAATCAGCCTTGCTTTCTCCATTTTGTGCTTCCTTTGAATTAGCACCAATTGAAGTACCTGAGCGTGAAAGTTGTTTGCTTATCGTGTATCTATGAAGTTGATCTAATGAGTCGCAATATTCGAGAATCAAAATTGAAAACTCACACCTTAATTTCAAAAGAGGCTTCTTTTCAATTAATTCTTTCTTCATTGCTGTAAGTTTTTATGAACGGGTTTAAAAATTCCACGTAAAACATTAGCACATTATCTAATTAGCACATTGGCTAATTAACTTGGATCTACCAAAAACAAAGGCTGATCATACTCCACCGGGCTGGCGTCTTCTACCAGTACTTTTACAATTTTCCCATTTACTTCGCTTTCAATTTCGTTGAACAATTTCATCGCTTCAATGATACAGACTACTTTACCCGTTGTTACTTCATCGCCTACATTTACAAAAATGGGTTTACCTGGGCCTGATTGCCGGTAGAAGGTACCAATCATCGGGCTTTTTATTGTGATGTAATTATCTGATTTTGGAGCTTCAACTACTGCTACCGGCGGAGGTGGTGCAGCCGGCGCATTTTGTGGGGGTGGTGGGGTGGAGGAATACATGGGGCCGGTTTGTCCCCCGGCTATGATATGTTGAACAGGGTCTTTTTTTTGTTTAACCGTTATTTTAACACCTTCTTCTTCAATTGTAATTTCACCAATGTTGGTTTTATTAATGAGCTTTACAAGCTCCTGAATTTGTTTAATGTCCATATGGAAATATTAAATGGTTTTGTTTTAAGAATCGGGCGGCTAAGGTAGGTAATGATTTATTAATATTCGAAATTTTTAAAAAGAAAGAATGTAAGAAAAACCTCATAATTTGATAAAATCAGGGGGAATATCGGTAAAAAAATAACAAAAACAGTCTAAAACTGGCAAAATTAAGATGGGCTTATTTTTACAAATAAGCCCATACTGTCATATCGATAAAGACCTTTAGCCTGCCAACAAAGAGCCACGAAATGGCATGGTGTAAATGTTTTAAAGCTTGGTGCGGTTCCGATTTTATATAAGATTAAATAAATCTCTTCTGGCAATTGCATGCCATTATTCTTTCACTCTTTCAACATAATCACCGGTTTTGGTGTTGACGCGGATCAACTCACCTTCATTTACAAACAATGGCACATTTACAGTGGCCCCGGTTTCTACAGTAGCGGGTTTTAATGTTTTGGTAGCGGTATCTCCCCTCATGCCTGGCTCGCTGTAAGTCACTAGCAATACTATTTTATCAGGTAACTCCACTCCCATTGGCTGGTCGGTTTCGCCATTGATTAAAACCGATACTTCCTGGCCATCCTTCAAAAACTTAGGTGCATCCACCATTGATTCCGGAACAGTAATTTGCTCAAAAGTTTCTACATCCATAAAACTATAACCCGTATCATCTTTATATAAATATTGATAAGCCTTCTTTTCTACCCTCACCGGAAAGATGGTTTCACCACTATTCCAGGTAACCTCAATGGTGCGGTTATTATCTACCCCTTTTAATTTTGCCCACACTTTAGCTGCGGCCCGGGCTGTTTTATTTTGTCCGAATTCAATTACGGTGTATAAACTACCATCTACCTTGATGATAAGCCCTGAACGCATGTCTGCTGTAGTTGCCATGATTATATTATTGTTTAGTGTTTTCGGTCTGGTGTTTTGTGTTTACCGTATCGTGTCGGCAGATCACAAAAGCTGTGTTCCCAAAAATGCAACCGGTAAGATTACAAAAATTATTGGGGTGCAAAAGTAGGGATAGTAAAGCTAAATAGAAAATCTTAAGCTTAAACAAGTGAATTTCTATCTGCCCGTTACATTTTAGAGAGCGGATGCTTGCAATGTTTGAATACGTGAAACAACAGGTAATTTAGTTGATATATAATAGCTTTAACAGCCATGTTCACGCAAAAAAATTAAGTTTGCAAAAATGATACAATTGAAAAAAATACTGTTTCTAATATTATTATTGTGTACTTCCATAATACTGTTTGCCCAAAAAGACACGTCAGATAATTATGTAAACAGCTTTATAACAATCCCCGCCATTAGACTAAACCAGGTGCCAGACAGCTCGTTGTATACGAATGAAAACATAAAAAAGAATCTACCTTTTGTGCTCATGTTTTTTAGCCCGGATTGCGACCACTGCCAAACTGAAACCAAAGAGTTGCTGGCTTACAAACAAGAATTGAAAGGTATACAAATACTAATGGTGTCAGTAGCTCCTTACAACGAGATTAAAAACTTTTTTGAAACGTTTCAGTTATCATCTATGCCCAATGTTAAACTCGGCCAGGATGTAAATTTCAGGTTAGGGAGTATTTATAAAATAAGGACCTATCCATCCATATTTGTGTATGACAAAAATGGAACACTTGCAAAAGCATTTGTTGGAAATATTGGGGTACCCTCTATTTTGGATGCCGTAAAATAAGTGTTGCTCATTTTTACTATTACTTCTTTTTGAAATCATGCCACCTTATGATTTTGCTCATGTAGTGCATTTCATTCGTTCATTCTTTTCGTAATGTGAAACGAATGCCCTTAACTTTGCAGCGCAAATACATTCACTAAAATATTTAAACTTTTTTTTATGAAAATTACCGTTGTAGGTGCAGGAGCCGTAGGAGCAACCTGTGCTGATAATATTGCCCGTAAGGAATTATGCACTGAACTGGTTTTACTGGATATTAAAGAAGGCGTAGCCGAGGGAAAGGCACAGGATATGATGCAAACTGCTACCTTGTTGGGTTTTGATACAAAAATTACTGGAAGTACAAATGATTACAGCAAAACCGCCAATAGCGATGTAGTAGTAATTACATCCGGTTTACCACGTAAACCAGGAATGACCAGGGAAGAACTGATTGGTGTAAATGCAGGCATTGTAAAAAGTGTAGCTGAAAATATTTTAAAATTCTCTCCTGAGGCCATTATCATTATCATCAGTAACCCGATGGATACCATGACCTATCTTGCTTTAACTACAACTGGTTTACCTAAAAACAGGATTATTGGAATGGGCGGTACTTTAGATAGTGCCCGTTTTAAATACCAGTTGAGCCAACATTTAGAATGCAGTCCGGCAGATTTAAATGCCGTGGTTGTGGGTGGCCATGGCGATACTACCATGATTCCTTTAATAAGATTGGCTACCTGGAACAGCGCACCTGTTACTGACTTTTTAAGTGCTGAACAACAGGATAAAATAGTAAAAGACACCATGGTAGGTGGCGCTACCTTAACCGCCTTAATTGGTACATCTGCCTGGTATGCACCCGGTGCTGCCGGAGCTGCATTGGTAGAAGCGATTGTAAGAGATGAGAAGAAATTATTTACCTGCTGTGTTGCTTTAGACGGCGAGTATGGACAAAAAGATATTTGTATAGGCGTACCGGTTATCATTGGAAGAAATGGCTGGGAAAAAATCCTTGACTTTAAATTGAATGCAGATGAACAAGCTGCATTTGACAAAAGTGCTGCGGCGGTAAGGAGTATGAATGATGTGTTGAAGACATTGTAAAAAAACCTTTCACTTTGATGTTAAAATAAAAAGCCTTTTAGTTTATAGCTAAAAGGCTTTTTTGCCTGGGCAACAACAAATAGTTGCTAAATTTTAGGTTGCCGGGATGATATAAGTCATTTCATCAAATTGTTTAGCGTGACTTTCTCATCAGATTTCTCTTTACATGAAAAATGCTTATAACTATAACCTGCTTTGTGGAATTATTGATACGATAAATTATCAAATATGAAAAAAACTGGCACCCTGACTTTCTTAAATTTTGAATTTTTATGGCATACCTATCAGGATACATTTCAATTTCTGTAAACTTGTTGAAAATTTCATTCGCAAATCGTTCACCCAACCCTTCTTGTTTATCTTCATACCAAAGGAATGCATCACTTAATTCCTTCTTCGCCTTTAACCGTAGATGTGATGTATAATTCATTTTTTGCCCTTTGCATTTTTAAGTTGCAACAAATGAGCTTTAGTTTCTTCAATCGTAAATGCTGTTTGCCAATTTTTATAACGTTTATCCAACTCTGTAACAACGTCTTTATCCTGCCACCATTCATTCGTTTCCTCAATTTCATTTTCAAGTAAATTATAAATCGCATTTATTTTTTTTTCGTCCGCCACTCTTATATAATCGTATAATTTCTCTCATGTTGATAATGGTTGCATACTATTAAATTTTCATTGAAAATACAGATTTATTTAATCCGGAACAGACGATAATATTGAATTTTACACGGCGACTGATACGCTAATTGTTTTTTTCTTTAACAATACAATGCAAATAAAAACGTGAATTGTTTTTTTTAAAACTGATGAATGAACGTTCAACTATCAACTCACCCCATTCACTATCATTTCCTTATTGATCTTCTGTACCAATCCCTGCAAAATCTTACCGGGCCCTACTTCTGTGAAATGAGTAGCCCCATTTTCAATCATGGCCTGCACACTTTGAGTCCACCTTACGGCACCGGTTAATTGATCAATCAGGTTCTTTTTTATTTCAATGGTATCAGTTACGGCTTTGGCTGTTACATTCTGGTAAACAGGGCAGGAAGGCTGGTAAAAAGTAGTAGCTTCGATGGCTGCTGCCAACTCCTCTTTGGCGGGCAACATCAGTGGCGAATGAAAGGCCCCGCCAACCGGCAGAACGAGTGCTCTTTTTGCGCCTGCTGCTTTCAAACGTTCACAGGCCATATCGATACCTTTTATTGATCCGCTAATCACTAACTGACCGGGGCAATTATAATTTGCAGGCACTACTATTTCACCGGTTTCAGCTTGAACAGCGGCACAAACTTCTTCCACTTTTTCATCTGCCAATGCCAGTACAGCCGCCATGGTAGAAGGGTTTTGTTCACAGGCATTCTGCATGGCATTCGCCCTTATAAAAACAAGCTTCAATGCATCTTCAAAACTCAATACCCTGTTTGCTACCAGCGCAGAAAATTCTCCGAGAGAATGGCCCGCAACCATGTCGGGCTTAGCATCCTGCAGCGTTTTAAAGGCCGCTACCGAATGCAAAAAAACCGCGGGCTGTGTTACATTGGTTTGCTTTAAATCCTGGTCGCTACCGGTGAACATGATGTCAGAAATACGAAACCCTAAAATTTCATTGGCCTGCTCAAATAAATTCTTTACGAAAGGATTTGATTCCGATAAATTTTTTGCCATCCCGCTGAACTGCGACCCCTGCCCAGGAAAGACGAATGCATGCCTCATAATTGTAAGTTTGAATCAAAAATAATTTTTAAATTTGAACAATAAAATTTTAAAATGGAGCTTTCAGATCAAATATTCAAGCCTGAACGGTATACCAACCAGGATTACCTGCTTTGGAAAGGTGATTGGGAGCTGGTAAATGGATATCCTTATGCGATGGCGCCTTCACCAAACAGAAGCCATCAGTGGTTTTCAAGTAAATTCATTCAAAAAGTCAGTAATGAAATTGAACAGTCAATTCATAAATGTACCTGCGAAGCTTACTCTGAACTCGATTGGATAATTGATGAAAATTCTGTTGTGAGGCCTGATTGCATGATCGTATGTGGTAATTTTACAGAAGACTTCTTAACTTTCCCCCCGACACTTATTGTTGACATTTCTTCACGAAAAACCAAATTGAGAGATAGAAATATAAAGTATAATTTATACGAACTGCAGGGTGTTAAATATTATATAATAGCCGATACAGAAAACAAAGTGGTTGAAGTTTTTGAGCTGATAAATGGAAAGTACATTGTAAAAAATGATATTCCATTTCAGTTAACTCCTGGGTGTGTAATTCATCTGGATGTATTTGGCCTTTGGGCATCAATGTAATTTTGCACTGATCAGTTTTACAAACTCACTCCTTGTTTCATTTTTTTCAAACTCGCCCCAAAAAGCGGAGGTTGTAGTTACCGAGTTTTGTTTTTGTACGCCCCTCATCATCATACATAAATGAGATGCTTCAATAACAACTGCCACACCCAGCGGGTTCAATGTTTCCTTAATTGAATTTAAAATTTGGTGAGTTAATCTTTCCTGCACCTGTAACCGCCTGCTATAAACATCCACCACCCGGGCAATTTTACTCAAACCAGTAATCCAACCGTTGGGAATATACGCCACATGAGCCTTACCATAAAATGGCAACATGTGGTGCTCACACATACTGTACAATTCAATGTCTTTAACAATGATCATCTCACTTACCTCTTCATGAAATTTGGCTGAGTTTAAAATAGCATTGGCATCCTGGTGATACCCCTGCGTTAAAAACTGCATCGCCTTGGCTACTCTTTCCGGAGTTTTTTCAAGACCTTCCCTTGCAGGATCTTCACCTAATAGCTTAAGTGCTTCCCTGTAATTTTTTAACAATCCTTCCGTTACGTCCTGATCGTATTGATCAATTTTTTTATACGCCATTATTTTTTTCGATTTAATTAACTGGATATTCTACAAAGTTTCTTTCGGTTTCATACAACCTGATTTGCAAATCAAACCTGGCATCAATTTTTTCTCTCAGGATATTATAAATAACGATTGCTATATTTTCAGCGCTTGGGTTCAGATTTTTAAACTCAACCGTATCTTCATTCAGGTTTTTATGATCAAAACGTTCGAGCACATTCTCCTCCACCAGGTTGCTTAACAGTTTCATATCATATACATACCCTGTAGCTTCATCCGGCACCCCGGTCACTTTAACTACCAGTTCATAATTATGTCCGTGATAATGCGGATTATTGCATTTCCCAAATACTGTTGCATTGGTTGCTTCATCCCATAAAGGATTATTTAATCGATGGGCTGCATTGAAATGCTCCTTTCGGAATACTGCTACTTTATTGCTCATACATGTTTAAATTACAATTGAAATTAGAAATAGTTAAAACAGTAGCATCAACATTTAAACTGAAAAATTGCGGAATAGTTCAGAACGTTTTTTACTGACGGTTATAACAGAAGTTTGCTGTTCAAACGCATCAACTCACGGATAAATTAACGATTAAAGTTACTATTTGTTTGGTTTAACAAAAGAAAAAAGAAAGGGAAAAATTTTAATTGCCAAAGTATTCAACAAAAATGCGGGGAGTTTCGTACAATTTAAGACTGTGTAAAGCCACTTCCCCCGGCAAATGAGGAGTCAACTGTTGCCAGATTGCAATCACCAGGTTTTCTATTGAGCATAATTTACCAGCCATAAAATCAACATCCATGTTCAGGTTTTTATGATCCAGTTTATCTATTACGTATTCTTTTACTATAACGCTCAATTTCTTAACATCATATACAAAACCCGTATCAGGATTTGGCTCACCTTTTAAAGTAACATATAATTCAAAATTGTGCCCATGCCAGTTTTCGTTCGCACATTTGCCAAATACTTGTTCATTTTTCTCCCTAGTCCATAACGGGTTAAAAAGCCTGTGCGCTGCATTAAAATGTTCTATTCGTGTAATGTACACCATTGTATGTTCTGAAAATTTCGGCAAAGGTAATCGCAAAATATCAAAATATGGAGTGTAAATACGAAATTTGTAGCATGCGAATCTTACTGATAGCGGCTACTATATTTGAAATTGAGCCCTTTATAACTGAGAATAAAGATGTTGAAATATTGATTACCGGTGTAGGGGTTCCCTCTACTTTGTACCATTTACAAAAAAAACTACAGACTAAAACAACAGATTTGGTAATACAGGCAGGCATTGCGGGCTGTTTCACGCAGGATATTGCTTTAGGCGAAGTAGTGTTCGCAGACAGAGATACTTTTGCAGACATTGGAATGGAGGAAAAAGAAAAGTTCACGACTGTTTTTCAATCGGGATTTGCTGAAAAAGATAAATTCCCCTTCAATGATGGATGGCTCGTCAATTCTAATCCTATTGTCAAGAAGCTACAATTAACAGCAGTAAAAGCAATAACAGTAAACAAAATCAGTGATAGTATGATACAAAAACAACAGGCTATTTGTTGCTTTGCACCGGCGATAGAGAGTATGGAAGGTGCTGCATTACATTACGTTTGTTTGCAGGAAAATATTCCCTTTTTACAACTACGTAGCATATCAAACACAATTGGTGAAAGGGACAAAAAAAAATGGAAGCTGAAAGAAGCCATCACAAATTTGAACACCGAACTCAGTAAGGTAGTTGAAATAGTACTAAGTGGAAAGTGAACGGAGAGCAGGCAGTGGGCAAGGTTTTAACGTAATCCATCAACCACTATATTTCAACCAAATAAAATCTAAGTATGATATTATCCCTGGGTTTTTCTCCCTGCCCCAACGACACTTTTATTTTTGATGCTTTGGTAAATAATAAAATAGATACGGAAGATATTCATTTTGATGTGCATTTGGAAGACGTGCAAACTTTGAACCAGTGGGCAATTAAAGGCAAACTGGATATTACAAAATTAAGCTATGGCGTACTTCCATTTGTGTTGGAAAGATATCTTGTGATGAATAGTGGCAGCGCATTGGGAAAGGGAGTTGGGCCACTATTAATTAGAAATGGAAACAATGATATTAAACCAATTGAAGACAACTTTATTGCCATACCAGGTGAAAACACAACTGCCCACTTACTTTTTTCAATGGCATACCCGAATGCAAAGAAAAAGATCTTTCTACGTTATGACGAAATCGAAAATTATGTTTTAGCCAATAAAGGGTTGGGGGTTATCATCCACGAAAATCGATTTACTTATGAAGCCAAGGGGCTAAAAAAAATAATCGACCTTGGAGATTATTGGGAACAGGAAACAGGAAACGCTATTCCTTTGGGAGGTATTGTAATTAAAAAAGAACTTGATTTTGAATTGCAAAAAAAGATAGATGCGCTAATAAAAAAAAGCATTCAATTTGCATTTGCAAATTATCCTTCATTAAACGATTATATACGAACAAATGCACAGGAGATGAGTGAGGATGTAATGCGCCAGCATATTGATTTGTATGTAAATGAATATTCGTTGGACTTGGGCGACACTGGCAGACAAGCTATTCACAGGCTTTTGAAAATTCATGAAAAACTCAATCGTTCAACTACAGATTTCATGAAAACTATATTTTTGAATCAACAAGAAAAATAACATTTTTTTTCTACCACAGCTTTTTTAAAATCGCTGATTCCCTCTCATTCAATTCATCGCAAGACAGATAGTGACCACCTATTTTTTTAACGCCTTCCCATACACTTCAAGGCACCTTTTTCTGGCTTCTTCATGAACCACAATTGGTGTTGGGTAGGTAAATTCCTGGAATTCGGGCACCCATTTTTTTATATACTCAAGTTTGGGGTCAAACTTTTGTGTTTGTAAATATGGATTGAATATTCTGAAATAAGGGGCGGCGTCACAACCGCTTCCTGACGCCCACTGCCATCCGCCATTGTTGGCAGCCAAATCAAAATCCAACAATTTTTGCGCAAAATATGCTTCCCCTAATCTCCAGTCAAGCAATAAATGTTTTGAAAGAAAGGAAGCAACAATCATGCGCACCCGGTTATGCATAAAACCCGTTTCGTTTAATTCACGCATACCGGCATCTACAATTGGATAGCCGGTTTGACCGGTACACCAACTTTCAAACTCACCTTCATCGTTTCGCCATTCAATTGCATCATATTCCCGCTTAAATGCTTTACCATGACCGATATGAGGGAAATGCCAAAGTATCATGTGGTAAAAATCCCTCCAAATTAATTCATTCAAATAAGTCGCAGAAAGGGCCATGCTTTTGGAGGCCATTTCCCTGATACTGATAGTTCCAAAACGCAGATGCAAACCCAGCCGGGAGGTTCCGTTTATCGCCGGATAATTTCTTTGATCTGCATATTTTTTAACCAGTTCTTCATTTAATAACCTGGAAGGAAATGGTTTATCGACTTCTTTAAACCCCATATCATGTAACACGGGAATTTCAAAGGCCGGTTGCTTATAAAAACTGGTAAAGTGTTTTTCAGTTGGATAAGCTTTTAGGTGGTAATTGGTTAACACAGCTTTCCATTTCCGGCTATAAGGGGTGAAAACAGTATAAGGTTTACCATCATCTTTTAACACCTCATCCTTTTCCAACACTACCTGGTCTTTAAATGTGGAAAAAAGAATATTTTTAGATGCTAAAAATTCTTTGATAAGTGATTCTCTTTCGAGTGCATAAGGCTCATAATCATGATTGGTAAAAACCTGCCCGATTTCATATTTTGAAATCAGTGTAGTAAACATTTCCAAAGGTGTTCCATAAAACACTACCAATGAGGAGCCTATTTTTACTAATTCCTGCTGCATTTCTTCTAATGTCGCATGAATAAATTCAACCCTTCTGTCTGATTTGTCCTCCAACCTATCGAGTATAATTTTATCAAAAACAAAAACAGGAATGACCGGGTTACCGGATTTTAAAGCGTGAAACAGGGCGGCATTATCGTGCATACGAAGATCTCTACGAAACCACATTACATTAACTTTTTCCATGTTGCTTATTTAATCATTTCATACCCGAATTGGATACTGGCCGGGTGCTACGATATAAAACAGTTGAATTATGAAATGGTTGGAAGAAAGGAAGAAAACATTTTTTGCGTAGCAAGGTTCCCATAGATTGAGTCACCTATCCGCTGCACCCACCTTAGATTATAAATACTGTTTGTCAAAAAAACTTCGTCGGCAGTCAATAACGTTTCCGTATTAATATCTTTTTCAACCAATTCGTGGTTTGTATTTAACAGGTGCCTGATTACTGACTTTCGCATTATTCCCGCTACACATCCTTCGCTTAAGGAAGGTGTATAAACCACCTTATCTTTAATAATAAATATGTTTGCAATAGTGGTATCGCAAATTCTTCCATGTGTGTTTAAGAGAATAGCATCATTCCATTTTTCTTTTTTTGCGGCTAGTGCGGCCATTACATAGGGCAGGTAATTATTATGCTTCAGGTTACTTAAGATATCACAACTTTTTTTTGCATCTTCATAGATACCCATCACCAGGCCATTACTATTCCATTCACCATTGCCTTCCGGAAGAAGCCATGATTGAATAATAAAATTTGGAACATGGTTTTTAGCATCATACAATCCTCCATCTCCCCGAAAAACATTTAGCCTGATCCTGGCAGCGGCCTGGTGTTTATTTTTATTTGCGAGCAGACCTATTTCCTTCTGCAACTTACCCGCAGAAAAATGTTTGGGTATATCAAATTGCAATACATTCAAGCCTTTCCACAGCCGGGCAAAATGCTCATCCTCAAAAATAATTTTGCCACTTTTCATTTTCATCGTCTCAAACAACCCGTCTCCATATCGAAGGCCACGGTTATCAGCACCTACTACAGGGCTGCCCCCGGGATACATTTTCCCATTGAAATTAAAATAATCCATAGCGCAAAGTTAGCCTGGTGAAAATCAATTTAAGATGTATTTGTTGTAAGCCTTCATGTAATTACGATGTTAGTATGCATCATTTATATTATCACCTCTTTTTACCCCCTACCTACATTGAATAAAACATTATTAAATAGCCATCAACAAAGGCTAAGTGGTAAGTGTTCATTGCTATCCCAGACCCGTATTTTTCGCATTTAAGCCCAGCCGATTTTTCGGCAATGGTATAAGGTTAAATAAAAAAGCCCCACCTATTGGTGAGACTTAATTTTCATCATAGTTTTAGAGAATATGCTATTACAAATTATATAAACAAATTACATTTCATCATTTAAAATATTGTTTTTAACAGCGTACATTATCAGACCTGCTGTACTTTTAGCCCCGGTCTTTACTTTTAATTTATCCCGGATTGCTTCTACAGTACGGGGACTCAGATCAACAAGATCAGCAATTTCCTTCGTACTTTTTTCTTCACACATTAATTTCAGGATCAACATCTCTTTGTCATTCAAATTTGCTTCCTGGGGCGCAAATTTTTGAGGCATTACATTGTTGCGTTGCTTTAAATTAGTAAGTAACGCTTTGTTGGTCAGAGAATTAAAATAATACTCCTGTTCAAAACAGGTTTTAATAGCCTCGTAAATAATCTCACTATCGCTGGTTTTGCTCAAGTAACTATTAGCCCCTAGCTCCATTAGCTTGGTAATCATGCTATGATCGTCCATCATAGTAAGCATTATTACTTTTATATTGGGCCAATTCTTCTTTATTTCCGGCAATGCACCAATACCATCCATCACAGGCATTTGGATATCAAGTAAAATTACGTCCGGATGAATCATTTTAAGCATGTTCAACAAATGCATGCCGTTATCAGCCTCTGCAATTACTTTCACATCCTTTTTGGTGCTGAGGGCTGTTTTAACACCTGCCCTATATAATACATGGTCGTCTGCAATCAAGACTTTTATAGGGTTTAAATATGGTTCTTTTACTGACATAAAAAAAATTTGGTTAAATCAGAGGAAATTCACTAAGATATAAAACGCAAGTTCGGCTATTTTATTTAATATATATGAGGATATTTACCTGTTGTTTGGAATAGGAAAAATACGAGATACTTAGGAATAAATACGGACAATAAGCAATCGCTAACGGCAAGTCCTGGATTTTTACTTTTATTTTTAAACAGATACGAACTAAAGAACCTTAACTGAGTCATTGAATCAATATTGACGAAAAAATTAAAATAATTTGGAAAATATTTTTATTCTACTAATAAGATTTCTATATTTATAATTCATACCTGAGATCCTTTACCTAGCCTTTATAAATATAGACCATTAATTAAGATGGTGTTTTTTGTAAATTTGTTCCACCTTCCGGTCAATTTTTTAATCCCAGGGGAACCAATAAAATTTCATTTATTAGAATAATGTTGAATCCTTTTCGCTAATCGCTACATGAGACTATCGTTATATGAAATATTTTTGTTTTTCCAGTGGGGATGTATGGTAGCATCCTCATTATTTTCATTAACATTGATTGGAAATAAACGTATACCGAAGTATATGGGTAAATTTTATTGGTATACAATTGTTGCGGGGCTATTTAGCTTTTACAATTTTTTTCAAAAATATTTCATTATCTCAAGTAAAAATGCGTTTGGATTTCTTCATAGTGCACTTTTGCTTTTTCATTTTCTCTTTTTGAGTTATTTTATTTATGGAGTATTACCAAATAAAACCATTCCAAAATTCCTGAAGATTTTATTCTTTTTTCTCTTTCTCATAATTATGATTTGTTTGTTAACAAACGAATCACCTCGGCCTCAATCTGTTGCATTCACTTTTACAAATTTAGGATTGGTTATTTTTTGTTGTTATTATTACTCACAACTCTTTGAAGCGATGCCAAGGAAGAATTTGTTAAAAGAACCTTCCTTCTGGATAATTAGCGGCATCTTTTTTTGCATGTGTTCTACTATTCCCCTTGGCGCGATGAGAACTTATTTATTTGGTAGTCAACCTTATGAATTATATTTCTTATTGGGTACCCTAGGTTATTTTGCTTATGGCGTAATGCATTTATTTTTTATAAAAGCTTATTTATGTTCAGTCAATCAACCCAAAGTATAATCATATTTACACTATCTGTAATGGTTTTACTTTTATTTTTTTGCATATTTATTGTTAACATTCTTTATCGTTACCAACAGAGAAGAAATAACTATATCAAAGAGTTGGATGATTTAAAAATTGAGCATGAAAATGCGTTATTGAAGACACAGCTTGAAATGCAGGAAAACACCTTTCAAAAAATTTCAAGGGAAATTCATGATAATATTGGTCAGAAATTATCACTTGCCAAACTTTACCTGAATACAATTTCCGACTCTAATATTAGCAAGACCGTTCCTCAGATAAAAGATTCAATTGTTATAATTTCAGAAGTAATTAATGATCTCAGTGATATAGCCCATAGCCTTAGCTCTGATATTATACTAAACGAAGGGTTAGTTAAAGCTGTGGAAATTGAAGTAGGCCAACTAAGAAAATTATGCATTTACGAAATTGATTTAGCAATTACGGGCGACTCTGTTTTTTTTGAATTTGAAAAGGAACTAATCCTTTTCAGGATTATACAGGAAGCATTGCAGAATATAATGAAACATTCAGAAGCATCTGCAATTAGTATACACCTGCATTATAACAGTACACAGCTTACAATGTTGATTAAAGACAATGGAAAAGGATTTGTAATAGAGGAAAAAAAAGAAGGTGTTGGGTTAATTAATATACGAAGAAGAACATCCATACTTAAAGGAGATTTTTCAATACAAAGCAGCGCAGCCGGAACTCAATTATCTATTACTATACCCAAATAACGAATATAACAATGACCCATACAGTAATCATGGCAGATGATCATATCTTGATAAGAAATGCTATTGCCTCCCTTATCAATACCTTTCCGGGGTTTAATGTAATTCACCTGGCCGGTAATGGAACTGAATTGATACAAGCAATAGAGGAGGGGATTATACCCAGCATTGTAATACTTGACCTAAGTATGCCTAAAATGGATGGGTATGAAACAGCTAAATGGCTTAATGCTAAACATCCCGGAATAAAAATAATAATCCTCACAATATTTGATTCTGAGATTGCGATGATCCGTTTACTAAATGTGGGAGTGAAGGGGTTCCTGAAAAAGGATATTCACCCTAACGATTTAAAACAGGCTATGATTTCGATAGCACAGGATGGATTTTATTATTCTCATGAAATAACAGGTAAATTAGGTATCCTGTTCAAGAAAAATAATGAAAACCAAACGTCCATCGAAAAAGCTATATTAAGTGATGCCGACATTAATTTTATGAAACTGGCCTGCTCCGAATTAACCTATAAAGAAATAGCTATCAAAATGAAAATTACGCCAAGGGCCATTGACAATTTCAGGGATATGCTTTTTGACAAATTAAATATTAAAAGTAGGGTTGGGCTAGCTATATATGCCTATAAAAATGGACTGGTTTCCACGTAATCACGTAGCCTGGCAATCATTCAATCAACTTATTACGCATCCCATACATTAACAATCCGCCAATGGTTTTGGCATTTACTTTGGTTTTCATATTTTGCCTGATTGTTTCTATTGTTCGCGGGCTCAGGAATATTACCTTTGAAATTTCTTCGGTAGTTTTATCTTCCGCAAGCAATTGCAAAATTTTTATCTCTTTTTCATTAAAATGAATGGCTATACTTGTTCCGTAATGCTGGCGAACATTTTTTTTCTGCATTAACTTGCCCATTACAGCTTTATTAACCAGGTCGTTAAAATAAAAGTCATCATTCATGCAGGTAAGGATGGCTTCATATATTTCATCCGGGTCGGTGGTTTTTGTAAGATAGGCATTTGCCCCCATTTCCATCATTTTACTGATCATCTGGTGGTCGTCATACATTGTTAATACAATGATTTTAATATCGTCAAATTCTTTTCGGATCAACTCAATTCCATTGATCCCATCAATTTCGGGCATCCGGATATCCATTAACAATACATCAGGTTTTTTAATGGCAATTTTATGCATCATATCTTTACCATCTTCTGCTTCCCAAAGCATTTTCAAATTTTCTTTACCGGAAAGTGCCATTTTTATACCATCCCTGAATATTTTGTGATCATCGGCGATAGCAATTTTAATAAGATAGTTGGCTGTCATGGACATAAGTATTGGAATTGGGGTTCTTTACCGTATAAAATTAAGTGTTTAAATATAGTTAAACCAATAAGAATAAACAATTCGTAAGATTTACCTTATTAAGTTATCAATTAGTCCCATTCATTAGAACGCTGTACTACGCTTTCTATTGCTCAAACCAAACGTGTTATTACGTTTGAAACAACCGTTAATCTACTTACCCAAATGGTGCATGTGAAAATAAATACGTAAAATCAACAATCAAAAAAAAGAGCAAATCCCCATAGCAAGGAATATTTTTTCCAGCATACCTTTGAGTCAGTTGATTGACATTGGTTCACTTAGTTTAAATATTCAAATCCAATCCTAAATCCAATAAACTTAAAAACCAAACCATCCAATATTCCTGATGTTAACCTGTTTGTGCCGTGTAACTGGTGTCAATCAACTAAATTAAGTTACTGACCTCTTTTAGTCTAACTTCCGGTATTCATTCTCTAATCCCTTGAAGTATCCCTAAGGCAAATATCCTTCAACGCCGAACTACATATTCATTTTGTACCTATATTATCCATTTGCATTTTTCAAATTACAGATTTTAATTTAAAATTTACGCAGCAAGGTAAAATTACGATGGTAAAACCACCTTGCCACTTGATAGTAATTTTACTATTTCGGCTCGTACAATTACCCCAGTTTAAACTGTTATTTTACCAGGTATTTTCTCTTAAAGCCCTGCCCGTACTTAATTACAGGGCAAATGTATGAATGATGTGCGATTTTACCCCTTTGTTCAGTATCGAAATTTGGAGCAAGTTTACAATGAAACTATTAACAAACCTCTAAAAAATTATCACAAATGTCACAACAGTGGGATACATTAACTGATTTTTTCAGCAATAACTAGAAAATAAAATAAGCAAGTAATTTTAATTCTATAAATTCGTTGATTATCTAATTAAAAAGCGATTTTATAAATACATTATTTTCTTATACAATCTACTTATCTGAAACATTACCTTTTATCTTTTGTCTTTATTTTTTAAAAAAAAATTTACCAAAAGATATAAAGGTTTTTTTTGTTTACACGATAATTTTGTTCGTATCAATTATAGTGGCGGTTACATTTCGCTACTTTATAAAATCTTATGCAACATTTCTAATATTTCTTAGACTTTTTATTATGGGTGAATTTGTTTTAATTGCACTTTTTTTTAAGCTAAACTTGGTGCAATTAAAACTAAAAAAACTTATTAGTTTTTTAATAATCCCCTTTACACTATTTTCCCTTTATGACTTCCTAACAACGTTAAATCAACCATTTACATATTATCCGTTAGTATTCGAATGCCTTTTATTCCCTCTCATTATTATTTTATTCTTTTATGAAAAGATGAAATACAATACTAAATTTGCAATTTATTTATCCCCAGGGTTTTGGATTGCTGTGGGATTCTTGATTTTTTCAACTGGCAATTTTTTCCTCTTTTTGTTTTCAAAGATGTTACTTCAGGATACTCACAACAAATTTCTGTATAATAATATCTATGGTTTTTTCACAATCCTTAAAAATGCTCTATTATGTACTGCAGTAGTTGTGTCAAGAAATTCAACATATGGTATCAAAAAAGAAGGCATTGATATAAATCTGGAACTGGAAACTTTCACCCCATTTAACAAATAGCATCAACCTGTAAACCACCAAATGATCTTCCTGCAAGTTCCGTCTAACGCTTCGCCTGGGGTTACCTCTATCATGCTGATTGGTACGATTGCTATGGTTAGCCTTACCCTGGGCATTGTATTTTTTGTAATTCTTCACCAGCGGAAGGTGATACGTTTCAATAATCAGTTAAAAAAACTCGAAGATGAGAAGCAGCAGATATTATTGAATGCCTCCATAAAATACCAGGAAGAGGAAAGGAACCGGATTGCAGCAGACCTTCATGATGATGTAGGCCCGTTACTGGCTACCGCACGTTTGTACCTCAATGAAAACATGATTAACCAGGAACCCGCCGCACAGTTGCAATCCATCTTTAGTGCCAAGCAAATTATAGATGATGCGATACAACTGATACGTAATATCAGCCATAGCATGATGCCGCCTACACTAAAAAACTTTGGTCTTGAAAGTGCTATGAGTGATCTTTTTCAAAAAATTAATGGTAGTGGCACACTCAATGCCAGTGTACGTTTTCACGATTACCGCACCAGGTTAAAGTTGGAACAGGAATTACTCATTTTCAGGATTATGCAGGAACTGGTAAACAATATCATTAAACATAGCAATGCAGGATTTATTCATCTTACCCAAAATGCCAATGCCACACATAGCTACCTTAGGTTACATCACGATGGCCGGGGCATTGTACAAACCGAGTTTGATCGCCTTAACCATGTGTCGACCGGCCTTGGATTAAAAAATATTGCCAGCCGGATAAAAGTGCTGAACGGGCGTATATTTTTTGAAATTGATCCCAGCCATACTTATTATAAAGTAACTTTAGAAATTCCAAAGGATTCTACTTATTAAGGAATGACTTTTTCTTTTTAATCCCGCACTATGTAAATGGACAGTTGATTTGGTTTCATGTTTGATGATAATGGAACTGTAATACCTTAAAGCTAAACCAATATCTTTACTTAAATTTGCACTACCCCCATTTGTATGAGTTTAATTAAAGTAGCAATTGCAGACGACCATAAAATCTTCAGAAAAGGAGTGATACTTTCCATGAGGCCTTACACAAATATAAAATTTGTAATGGAAGCTGAAAATGGAGAAGAACTATTGACAAAATTACCGGAAGCTGCACCCGAGGTAGTGTTGTGTGATCTCAGGATGCCGGTAAAAGACGGTATTGACACCACCAAACAGATCACCAGGGATTTCCCAAACGTTCGGGTAATTATTTTAACCATGTACGAGGATGAACGCTTTGTTGGTCACCTGATGGACTGTGGTGCTGCGGGCTATCTATTAAAAAGTACAGAACCATCTGAAATAAAAACCGCCATTATGGATGTAATGAGAACAGGTTTTTACCTGAACCCTTTTGTAAATAAAGTTCTGATAAAAAAGAATTACAGTAAACAAAAATTTAATCCCAACCTTAGTACCGAAATAGTAATCAGCGAAAAAGAAAAAGAAGTGCTTACCCTGGTTTGCATGGAATTTACAGCCGCTGAAATAGCCATTAAAATGGATATCAGTGCCCGAACCGTAGAAGCCATAAAAGACCGCCTGATGGAGCGATTTGGGGTGAAAAATTCAGTTGGATTGGTGTTTTACGCAATGAAAAACCAATTAATAGACTAAGCCGTTTATATACGTTTTCCCAGGAATCTCAGCCCGCTTACCAAAAAGAACAGCCTGTGTTAAAGACTGTGCATTTTAAAAAAGGCCAAATAAAGTGGAGTCAATTTTCGAAATAACCTCACCGAGATGTTCCTCATTTTCAGCAAACTTGGTATTATCCGCATCAATGATTAAAAGCGGCCCCTCTTTGTACGTTTCAATAAAATTGTTGTAATAATCATTTAATTTTTTAAGATAATCCAGCCGGATATTTTCTTCATATTCCCGTCCCCGCTTTTGAATTTGAGCCACCAATGTAGGTACCGATGCTTTTAAATAAATCAACAGATCCGGAGGTTGAACCATCGTCTTTAATGTTTCAAAAAACTGGTAATAATTATCAAAGTCCCTTTTACCCATTAGCCCCATATCATGCAAGTTGGGAGCGAAAATATTAGCATCTTCATAAATTGTCCTGTCCTGTATAACGGTTTCAGTACCATGATGTATTTCAAGCAATTGTTTTAACCTGCTATTTAAAAAGAAAATCTGCAGATTAAAACTCCACCTGGGCATATCATCGTAAAAATCATTCAGGTATGGATTATGATCCACATCTTCAAATTGTGGAATCCACTTGTAATGCTTACTCAACATTTCTGTTAAAGTGGTTTTCCCGGCGCCAATATTGCCGGCGACTGCAATGTGCTTTGGTTTCTTTGATTTTGCCATGCCCATCCCCAAAGGGATAATATTTAAGTTTAAAAATTGAATCTATCTGAAACTTGAAAGTAATCAAACATTATAATATATCAGTTATAAAAACGGATGCCGGTTAAACGGGAATATATTCGTCCTGCTAATAATTCAGCCCCATTGTTTCCCTCACCAGTTCCATCGTTGCCTTCGCACTTTTTCCCGCCTTTGCAGCCCCCTTCTCCATAATTTCGTTTAAGTATTTTGTATCATTCAAAATACTATCCACTTTTACGCGGATGGGTGCAATAAAATGTACCATATCTTCCGCCATTTGCTTCTTCATGTCGCCGTAACGGATAGTACAATTGTTGTAATCATTTTCATACTTACTGATTACCTCATCGCTGCTTACTAATTTCAGCAGGGCAAAAATATTTTCGATGTAATCAGGCTTGATTGCATTCATTTCGGTTGGCCCACCATCTGTTTTTGCTTTCATTACTTTTTTTCGGATCATTTCGTCTTCATCCGCCAAAAAAAGTGTTGCCATTTGGTTCTCACTCTTGCTCATTTTTCCTAAGCCATCCAGGCTGGGAACTTTTACCAATACCTCGTTGTAATTAAAAGCCTGGGGCTCCGGAAAAACGGCTCCATACCGGTGATTAAACCGGTTGGCAAAATTCCTTGCCATTTCGAGGTGTTGCTCCTGGTCTTTTCCAACCGGCACATACCGGGCACGATGTAAAATAATATCCGCTGCCTGTAACACCGGATAAGTAAGTAATCCCGCATTTATATTTCCGGGATGTTGCCTGATTTTATCTTTGAATGTTACTGTTTTTTCCAATTCGCCAACATAGGCCAGCATATTAAGGTACAAATACAATTCGGATGTTTCATATACCTGGCTCTGGCAATACAAGGCCACTTTATCAGGATCTAAACCGCAGGCAATATTTTCGGCCAATACCCTGTGTACATTGGCTTTCAGTTCTTTTGTATCGGGGTGTGTTGTAAGAGAATGAAGATCGGCAACCATAAAATAGCAATCAAAATCATCCTGCATCTTTATATAGTTGCGTATAGCACCGAAATAGTTCCCCAGGTGTAAAAAACCTGTAGGCCTTATCCCACTCATTACTATTTCTTTTTTTCCTGTCATAGGACGGCGAAGATAACAAAACTCAATTGTCTACACTCAATACCAAACAGAATAATTACTTTTCAACTACGCATAAAGACTTTGGGGGGCGCTCATCCGTGACTTGAATCTATATAGAAATTTTTCCGGCAACTTCAATTTTCAGTACAACCATTTATCCCAATATTGATTACATCTAATTTGAAACCATTATTTTTGTTTGATGGAAGTAAATGATGCGTTGATAGATAAACTGGCTAATCTTGCAAGGCTGCAGTTTGATGATAAGGAAAAAGCCGGTATCAGGAATGACCTGCAGCGAATGATACAATTTGTAGAAAAACTGAATGAACTGGACACTACAGGAGTGGCTCCACTGCTTCACATGAGCGATAATGTAAATGTACTAAGAGAAGATGAAGTAACCGGCAGTGTCAGCAGTGAGGAAGGTTTTAGGAATGCGCCATTGCATGACCAGCAATTTTTTAAAGTACCGAAAGTGATAAAAAAGTAGTTGATCAGTTCACAAGTTGAAATCTCAGCTCTTCTACCAACTTCTTAATTAATTCAATTTGATAACTGGTCAGCCTTTCAGTCTGCTCAACAATTCAACCATTCAATTCCCAACGCCTAACATGCAAAATATTATTCATTTAGCAAATATTTCAAAAAGTTATTACCTGGGAAAACAGGAATTGCAGGTGCTGAAAGGTATTAACCTGGATATTTTTAAAAATGAATACGTAGCCCTGATGGGACCAAGTGGCTCTGGAAAATCCACGCTGATGAACATTTTGGGTTGCCTTGATACGCCTACCGCCGGTACTTACGTGCTAAACGGAAAGGATGTGAGCAGTATGCCTGACAATGACCTGGCGGAGGTTCGCAACAAGGAAATAGGTTTTGTATTTCAACAATTTAATTTGTTGCCCCGCCTTACAGCAGCTGAGAATGTTGCTTTACCCCTTATTTACAGTGGCATTGGAAAAACAGAAAGAATAGAACGAGCAATGGCCGTACTAACAAAAGTAAAATTAGATGATCGCAGTACCCATAAGCCAAATGAACTAAGTGGCGGACAATGTCAGCGGGTTGCCATTGCAAGGGCACTCATCAATAACCCATCTATTATTTTAGCCGATGAACCTACCGGTAACCTGGACTCTAAAACTTCTCATGAGATAATGGATATTTTGGGTAAAATTCACAATGATGGTAATACAGTGATATTGGTAACACACGAGGAGGATATTTCCGGATTTGCCCACAGGGTGGTACGGTTAAGAGATGGCATTATTGAAAGTGATCACTTAAATGCTCATCCATCTGTGATTGCGCAACTGGTATAGTTACATTTTTTTAAACTAATCTTACTGTTTTTTTGTTGCCTTTAAATAACTACAACACAATGGCATTAAAGATTTATACAAAAACCGGCGACCTTGGTAAAACCAGTTTAATTGGTGGAACAAAAGTTCCGAAAAGTCATTTACGTATTGAGAGCTATGGTACGATTGATGAATTGAATTCCTATATTGGGCTGGCAGGCGATATGATTATTGATGATCATGTTAAAAAAATGCTGAAAGAGATACAGGATCGCTTATTTACAATCGGTTCTTCACTTGCCTGCGATCCGGAAAAAGAACCGCTGATGAAAATCCCTGACCTGAAAGAGATAGATATTGAACTACTTGAACATGAAATTGATGCTATGAATGTAGTTTTATCACCAATGAAGCATTTCATATTGCCTGGCGGTCATCAGGCTATTTCAATCACTCATATAGCCCGTTGCGTATGCAGGCGTGCGGAAAGGCTTTGCGTAAATATGCAGGAGCACGATCTATTTGTAGAACCGTTGGTAATAAAATATATTAACCGGTTAAGCGATTATCTTTTTGTATTGAGCAGGTACGTAGGACATTTGCAGGGGGTGGTAGAAGTTAGCTGGAAACCACGGATTAATTAGCTAATGTGATAATGTGTGCTAGTATGCTAATTGAAAACAGAACTTATAAACAACTGCTCAATTAAGACTGTATCGCATTGCTGGATAATTAGCAAATTATAAAATTAGCATATTAGCTGATTATCTTCCCATCCTTCATATGCAGTATCCGGTCGCTCATTTGGGCCAATTCTTCATTATGCGTTACTATCAGAAAAGTTTGATCAAATTTGTTTCTTAAATCAATAAATAGCTGGTGCAATTCCCGGGCATTTGCACTATCCAGGTTGCCGGTGGGTTCATCCGCCATGATGATGGATGGACTATTTATCAACGCCCTGGCTACCGCCACCCTCTGCTGTTCGCCTCCTGAAAGTTGTTGCGGTTTATTCTCCAGCCTGCCGGAAAGGCCTAAAGTTGTTAACAAATTAGTGGCTTTTTCAATTATTTCCTTTTTTTTTGTTCCCGCAATCCAACCCGGTATACATACATTTTCAAGAGCTGTAAATTCAGGTAATAAATGATGAAACTGAAAAACAAAACCAATATGTTTATTCCGGAAAGCGGATAATTTTCTGCCATTCAGGGCTTCAATTCGCTGACCTTCCAATGAAACGGAGCCCTTATCTGCCTTATCCAGAGTGCCAAGAATGTGTAGCAGCGTACTTTTACCCGCGCCGGACGAACCCACAATACTAACAATTTCGCCTTTTGCAATATTGATATCCACACTCCTCAACACTGGCAATGTTCCGTAATTCTTGATAATATTCGTAGCTGTCAGCATGTGGCTAAAGTAATTAATTATTAAGGATTAACAAGGCATAAGTCAATTATTTAGTGTTTTTTTACGGGATTAAATTACGGTTGTTAAAAAACACATTTGGTTAATTCCACCAAACTTTTACATTTGCAAAAATTAAATACACACAGACGATGTTTTGGACACTAGAATTAGCCTCCCATTTGGAAGATGCCCCCTGGCCGGCAACAAAAGATGAACTAATAGATTATGCCATCAGAAGTGGTGCACCTATTGAAGTAATTGAGAACCTGCAGGAACTGGAAGACGAAGGTGAAGTATACGAAGGACTAGAAGATATCTGGCCGGATTATCCCAGCCAGGAGGATTTCTTTTTCAATGAAGATGAATATTAACCAATCCACCCGTGGCATCTTAACGGATTAATTTACCTGCAGGCCTTAAGGGAAATATATTTTTACGAAATTAAAAGCCACCAATTATTAAGTTGGTGGCTTTCGTATTATTTGTATTTGAATGGACATTTATTTTTTTCCGAACCGCAATTTAAAGTAGATCAGCAGCAACGAAAGGAAACAGATTATACCATTGCAAATAATAACCGGCAACAACTCCTTGCCTATTCCATAAACAAGCCAGATGACCGTACTTAAAAACACAATCATCATCATCGATAAATTAAGGTCTCCTACGCTTCTGGTCTTCCAGGTTTGATATACCTGTGGCATAAATGTAATACTGCTTAAAACGGAGCCGGAAAGGCCTACTACTTCAATCCAATCCATAATGTCTTAATGAGTGATGAGTAATGAGTGATGAGTAATGAGTGATGAATGATGAGTGAAGAATGATAAATGAAGCCTGATGTTGATAGATAAATCATCAACAGTTATTTTGTGTTTATTTTGACCATTCTCCGTGCTTCTCATTGCTGACCATTCCCGTTGAAATTGCTGATCAAAGGGATATCGTACAAGAGGGCGATTCACCACGGCGGACAAGCTGCAACAATGATCCACCTGGCTCCTTAACCCGGACAAAAATTTATTTCTCCATCTGCTCAATAATTGCCTGCGTGGCACCGGTAAATGAAAATCCTCCATCATGAAAGAGATTTTGCATGGTTACCATCCTGGTAAAATCGCTGAATAAGGTAACGCAATAATTAGCGCAATCTTCTGAACTGGCATTGCCCAGGGGACTCATTTTTTCCGCGTAGCTGATAAAACCTTCAAAGCCTTTTACACCACTACCCGCCGTTGTTCTGGTAGGGGACTGTGATATAGTATTGACCCTTACATGTTTTTTTATTGCATAGTGATACCCAAAACTACGGGATACACTTTCGAGTAATGCCTTTGCGTCCGCCATTTCATTATAGTCGGGAAATACACGCTGTGATGCGATGTAGCTAAGCCCCACTACGCTTCCCCATTCATTGATGGCATCGAGCCTCATGGCAGTTGCTAAAACCCTGTGCAGGCTCATGGCTGAAATATCCAATGTTTTTGCATTAAAACCATAGTCGATCTCCGTATAGTGTTTGCCTTTCCGAACGTTCAGGCTCATTCCAATAGAATGTAAAATAAAATCTACGCCACCACCAAAATGCTCCAGGGCTTTTGTAAAAAGGTTTAATACATCTTCGTTACTGCTAACATCGCAGGGAATTACCGGTGCATTTACCAATTCAGCCAATTTATTTATTTCACCCATCCGCATTGCAACCGGTGCATTGGTTAGTAAAAGTTCCGCTCCTTCTTCATGGCATTTAATGGCGGTTTTCCATGCAATAGATTTTTCATCTAATGCACCAAATATGATTCCCTTCTTTCCTTTCAATAAATTATATGGCATGTTTAATTGTTTTGAGTGGTAAAAATAGCATTCTTATTTTTTAAAGAAAAAATTGTTGAAATAAATTATAACAAAGCCGGTAAGAAATATGACTATAAAAACAAGACCAACACTTAACAGCAGGAACAATAATAATTGTGAAAGTGACTTACGGGGATTGATGGTGGCTTTTAAATATTTTTGTAACTGATAAGCGGAGGCCATTGAAGCAATTATCCACAAGAGAAGGAGCAACTTTTTAAACAAGAAAATTGATTGTTTTGATTTGATTTAAATTTATCGTACAAAAACAATGAATGAGCGAACCGCAAACTTTGAACCAGCGAACATAAAACTCTCCCATTCAACCATCAACCTTCAACCATCAACCTCCACCTGTAATCATCAACCTTCAACCTCTAACTTTACACCTTCTCCACCATCTCCTTGGCATTCGCCAGGGCGGCGGCTGTCGGCTTTTCGCCACTTAGCATCTGTGCAATGGTGGTAATGCGCTCATCATTATTTAACAAACGGATGGATGTGGTAATTTTATCTCCCTGTGTTGCCTTATAAACAAAATAGTGTGCATTGGCCTTTGCGGCAATCTGGGGCTGGTGTGTAATGGATATCAACTGATGTGAGCGGGAAAGGTCTTTCATAATAACACCCACCTGCCTGGCAGCTTCACCACTGATGCCGGTATCAATTTCGTCAAAGATTAAAGTAGGCAAATGAAGTTTTCGGGCCACCAACGATTTTATACAGAGCATAATCCGGCTTAACTCTCCCCCGCTGGCAACTTTGCTCAATGCCTCAAAACGGCTACTCTTATTGGCATCTAACAAAAATGCTATGGCATCACTGCCATTCGCATTTAGTGTTTCTTCCTTTACGGCTACTTTTATTTGAGCATTGGGCATCCCTACCTGTGTAAGCAGGCTATTCACCTTATCGGTAAAGGGTACCAACGTTTTATGCCTGTTGGTTGAAATTACACCTGCTAATTCATTGCAACGATGCAATAAGTCCTTAACTTCTTTATCCTTCTTTTCAATTGCTTCACTGATGTTTAAAATTTCATTCAGTTTTAATTCGAGTGAATCTTTTATGGCCAATAATTCAATGGTGGTATTAACAGCATGCTTCTTTAATAATCGGTAACCAGCCGAAAGTTTATCATTTATTACCTGAATTCTTTCAGGGTCGTAATGTACACCTGTGTCTATTCGTTCCAGTTCATCCCCTATATCCTGCAATTCTACCTGGGCACTTCGCAACCGCTGGTTGAGTTCTGCAATAGCCGGATGATATTCTTCTAATGAATGCAACTTATTATTCAGGGATTTTAATTGTTGTATTATGGGCAATTCGCTATCCTTTAATTCGAAATAAATGGTCCCCAGTTGTTGTTTTATATTTTCTGCATTACTCAACAACTTAAGCTCGGTATCCAGTTCTTCCAATTCATTTTCTTTAAAGCCAGCTTCCTCCATTTCATCAAACAGAAACTGGTTATAGTCCAATGCAGCATTGGCTGTTTGCTGTTCTAACTGCAGGCTGGCAAGTTCCTTTTTAGTTTTCGTATAGGCATTGAATAACGTCCTGTATTCCTGTAGCAGATCGCCATTACCTGCCAGGGCATCCACTACTTCCCGCTGAAAGTCATTGTCACCCAATTCAAGCGTATCAAACTGCTGGTGCAGATCTACCAGCAATGAACTGAGTTCTTTTAATTGATTTAAATTAACAGGCGTATCATTAATAAATGCCCTTGATTTACCATTTACGGCAATCTCTCTTCTTACTACCAGTTCCTCCTCCAGGTCCAGCTCATTCGCTTTTAAAAACCCTTTTACCTGTTTATTTTCTTTTGTTTTGAAGTAGCCTTCTACCACACATTTTTTTTCTTTGTTCATTAAAGTATTGCTTTCAGCCCGCTCTCCCAATATGAGGCTGAGAGCTCCCATTAAAATACTTTTTCCGGCCCCTGTTTCGCCGGTGATGATATTAAGATTAGATGAAAAATCAATAGCAATTTCATCAATGATTGCGTAATTCTGTATCTGTAGTTTTTGAAGCATATAAGTTGGCAAATTAGTTGATTTTTGCCACTGACTGTACAGATTGTTGGAGTTAAATTTTAGTTGGGATCTATTTATTTAAATGCCGTGATACCAAGCTGATTTATCTTTTATATTCCCGTCAAATGGAGACTGTCAGACGCTGGCATAAAAAAAGCACTTCATAATTGAAGTGCTTTTAAACTATTTTACTTTAATTCGATTAATAACTATTCCCCCTCTTTCACCATAACCATCCGACTATCGGATCACCCTTTACAATTCTTATTTAATTTCAATACTGTCATTCAAATCGGTATCCACCAAAATACGTCCGCAGTTTTCGCAAACGATTACTTTTTTACGCAGCTTTATTTCGCTTTGCTTTTGAGGTGGAATCGCATGAAAACAGCCACCACAGCTATCTCTCTCTACCGGAACTACTGCTAATCCATTGCGGTAATTTTTACGGATACGATCGTAGCTTAAAATCAAACGCTCGTCTACATGGCCTCTTGCCTCTTCTGCCAGCTTATTGTATTGTTTTTCTTCCTTTTCAGTTTCATTGATAATTTTCTCCAGTTCGCCCTTTTTGCCCTGCAGGTTATTTTCTTTAACTGATACCGCTTTTTTTGCGGATTCTAATTGCCTTGCTTTTTCACCGATTTCCTCGGTAGCATCTTTAATATGCTTTTCGCACAATTTAACTTCCAGAGTTTGCATTTCAATCTCTTTATTGATTGCTTCAAACTCCCGGTTATTTTTTACATTGTCACTTTGCTTTTCGTATTTTTTTACAAGCGCTTCAGCCTCTTTAATGGCTTCCTTCTTCTGGTTGATAAATTCCTGCATTCCATTAATCTCTTCTTCCACACGGGTTTGACGTGCATGCAAACCTTCAATTTCGTCCTCTAAGTCTTTCACTTCGATCGGTAATTCACCTTTCAGAATTTGAATTTCATCCAGCTTGCAATCTACTTTTTGTAAATTTACCAGTGCTGTTAACTTTTCTTCAACTGAGAAATCTTTTACTGCGGCCATATATTTGTTTGAAATTTTTGTTTTTTGTTTATTTTTTTTGGATACCAGCATCCTTTACAAAATCAACATTGTTGTGTTATTTTAAACCCGGCTTTTTAATATCCACTTGTGCTGTATCCCAATTTTGAGCCAATTAAATCTGCTATTCTTTAGCTGCCTTTATTTCCTTTTATGGGTTGAGGGCTCTTATAAAATAGTTGACTGGATTGGTTTTTACATCAGTTTTTTGGACTGCAAATGTAGGGAATTTTTCACTCAAAATATCAAATAACAAGTCAATCGTAAACTGCTCACTTTCATAATGACCTATATCGGCAATTACCAGTTTACTATTGGCATCAAAAAAATCGTGGTACTTCACATCACCTGTTACAAATACGTCAGCCCCGGAAGCAATGGCAGCGCCAGTTAAAAAACTACCGGCCCCGCCACATAGCGCCACCTTCCGCACCATTTTATCTTTTAATGGAGTATGCCTGATTACTTCCAGGTGAAAGATGGTTGATAAAGATTGTAAAAAATCGGTTTCACTTACCGGGGATTCCAATTCACCAACTATCCCACTGCCAATCCCCTGGTGAAGATTTTCCAATGTACTGATATCATAAGCTACTTCTTCGTATGGATGAGCTTTTAAAAGTGCATTATAAATATTCTGCTCCAGCCAGGAAGGAAAAACCAGTTCAATTCTTATTTCATTTTCAGTATGCCTTATGCCGGGTGTACCTGCAAAAGGATCGGTGCCCTCCCCTCCCCTGAATGTACCTTCTCCGGAGGTATTAAAACTGCATTCACTATAATTCCCTATATGTCCTCCACCCGCTTCAAAAATGGCTGACCTTACCTGTTCCGCCTGTTGAGTTGATACGTAGGTCACTAGTTTTTTAACCACACTTTTTTTAGGTTGCAGTACCTGCCGGTTGATTAACTCCATTAAATCCGCCATTTTTCCATTTACTCCTTTTATTACATTATCAAGGTTAGTGTGAATGGCGTAAATAGCGATATCATTTTTAATGGCTGATATTATGGACTTCTCCACGTAATTGCTGCCGGTAATCTTTTTTAAACCTCCAAAAATGATGGGGTGATGGGCAACAATGAGGTTACATTTTTTTTCAATCGCTTCCTGTACTACTTCTTCGGTAGCATCCAATGAAGTAATGATGCCAGTACAATTCCATCCGCCGTTCCCTATAATCAAACCTGCATTGTCGTAATTTTCCTGTAAACTTGCCGGAGCAATCGTTTCCAGGAAATGGATAATATCTTGTATTTTCATTTGTAAAAAATTAATAGGATGAGTTCAGCAGCATTGTATACAGAGTATAAAACAAAGATGCAAAAAATAGCCGATGTAAAATACGCTTCCGCCGTTTTGCAATGGGACCAGGAAACCTACCTGCCCGCAAAAGGTAATGATTTCAGGGGAAGACAGATGGCTACGCTGAATGAAATTGCCCATCAGCAATTTACAGAAGAGAAAACCGGCAGTTTGTTGATTGAGTTAAATGCCAAAGATGATTTATCAGCCACCGAAAAAAGAAATGTACAATTAAGCCTGGAAGATTACAACCGAAATATAAAGCTGAGCAGTGAATTTGTAAGGCGAATGAGTGAAGCAGTGAACAAATCCTATCATGCATGGGCAAAGGCCCGGACTGAAAATTCATTTGCCACTTTTCAACAACCATTGAACGAACTGATTGAATTAAAGAAGCAGGAAGCGGATATGCTTGGCTACGGGCAACATCCATACAATGCCTTAATGAATGACTATGATAAAGGATTGACTATTGACATAGTTGACGAGGTATTCAAAGATTTAAAACCACAACTCTCCAATTTACTGGATTCAATAAAAAATAAACCACCCGTGGATAACTCTTTTTTACATCAACATTTTAATAAAGATGATCAATGGAAGTTTGGGATGGAAGTTTTAAAAAGAATGAATTTTGATTTTGAAGCGGGCAGGCAGGATATCAGTCTTCATCCGTTCACTATCAATTTTAGCAGTATGGATGTAAGGGTGACTACCCGGATAGATGACCACGATTTTGGCAATATGACCTGGAGCTGTATTCATGAAGGGGGGCATGCGCTCTATGAACAGGGATTGCCGGCAGAACAGTATGGCCTGCCACTGAGTGAATACTGTAGTTTAAGTATTCATGAAAGCCAGAGCCGCCTTTGGGAAAACTGCATTGGCAGGGGACTTCCATTTTGGCAACACAATTTTAAATTGCTAAAACCGTTGTTTCCAAAGCAACTGAACAATTTAACAACTGAACAGTTTTACAGGGGAATTAACAAGGTTCAGCCATCTTTTATTAGGACAGAAGCAGATGAATTAACGTATCATTTTCACGTAATGATCCGGTACGAAATAGAGAAAATGTTGATTGATGGTAGTTTGGCTGCTAAAGATATTCCGGCATATTGGAATGAGAAATATCGGGATTACCTGGATATTAAAGTGCCGGATGACAACAATGGCTGTTTGCAGGATATCCATTGGAGCCATGGAAGTTTTGGTTATTTTGCTACCTATAGCCTTGGAAGTATGTATGCAGCGCAATTATATGCAGCAATTGAAATGGAAAATCAGTCCATTGAAAAAGAGTTAGCAGAAGGAAATAATGATTTTGTACAAAAATGGTTGAAAGACAATGTCTATCAATGGGGGCGTTATTATTCATCAGGCGATTTATGCAAAAAAGCAACCGGGGAAACGTTGCAATCAAAATATTTTATCAGTTATGCCACTAAAAAATTCAATCATATCTATTCGTCATAAAATTAATATTATGTCAGCATTTTTGTATAAAGGAAGATTGGTTGTTGCCATTGCATGCGCTTTTTTATTATTACTATCAGGGAGCTGTAAAAAGCTGGCCGCAGCAGCAGGCTCCCAAACTGCACTGGAATCGCTGTTTGAAGAAAATATTCTAAATAGAAATTTTATTGTTCACCTGGCGACCGACAACGGCACTGACCTAACCAGCCAGTTTGCGGGTTATAATTTTATATTAACCAAAACTACCTCTTATTACAACGGGCCAATAACCGGAACAAAGGCCGGCGTCACTTACACCGGCACATGGGGATGTAATGATGATTTCAGTAAATTAACTATTAGCCTTACAAGCCCCAGCGCACCACCCGAATTTAATTTTATAAACCGGTCCTGGAGATTTGCAAAAAAGGCATTCCCAATTATGGAACTGGCACCCTGGGGCACTACCGAACCCAAAGTTTTACACATGAAGAGGCTTTGAAAAGGTATATGAAATTTTCGCTTTTTATTCACATCTGCACAATTTATCAGGCTATATGGAGTTAGGGTATTGTTGTATATAAGACATTACATACAACAATAAATAAAGACAAAATCTCCCCTCCTATGATAAGCAGCTTTGCAACCAAGGCCTACTGTCTTCTATTACTCACAGTACTCAGCTTTACAGTAAAAGCCCAACTGAGCGCCGACTTTAAAACTTCAACTGTAACTGGCTGTGCCCCATTACTCGTTAGTTTTAGCGATCAGTCTACCGGGAATCCAACCCAGTGGAAATGGGATCTTGGAAACGGAACCATCTCATTCCTTCAAAATCCTTCGGTAAGTTATTTCAATCCTGGTTTGTATACCATCAAACTGGTGGTGAAAAATGCCGGCAACGCTGATTCTGTTACCAAAACACAGCTTATCAATGTGGTAGCTAAACCTATAGTACAATTTACAGCGAATAATACAACCGGTTGCTTTCCATTACCGGTGCAATTCACCGATCAAAGTACAAGTGGCTCCGACACCATTGTTACCTGGCAATGGGACTTTGGGGATGGATTTTCCTCGGGTGAGCAAAATCCACAACACACTTACAATACTGCCGGCAACTATAATGTAACTTTAAGGGTAATCAATAATAAGGGTTGCCTGAATACTTTTTCAAAAAGTAAATATATAAAAATTGATGCCGGCGTAAAAGCGGATTTTAGTAACAATAGCCCAAATGTATGCAGCGCACCGGTTACCATCAATTTCAAAAATCTCACTACCGGAACCGGGGTACTCACCTACGAATGGATATTTGGAGATGGCAGCACTTCTTCAGCAACGACCCCTTCCCACGTATACAACACACCGGGAACTTATACGGTACAATTAGTTGTAACAAATGCAAGCGGATGTAAAGACACCATCACCAAACCAAATGCGTTTACTGTGGGCAATGTTTTTCCGGCATTTACAACGAGTGATTCGGTTTGTATAGGCTCAGCACTCATTTTCAGCAATGGCTCCAGTCCTGCGCCCTCCTCAGTAAACTGGAATTTCGGTGATGGAACTGTCTCCAATAAATTTAACCCGGCAAAAATTTATATGAATGCCGGAACCTATCAAATTAAAATGGTAGCCAATTTCGGAAGTTGTCTCGACTCAGCTTTTAAAACCGTTACCGTATTGCCCAAACCAAAAGCCGCTTTTCAAGCTGATGACAGCACAAACTGCAGTATCCCCTTTACAGTTAATTTCACCAACCAGGCTGTAAATGCAACCTCGTACCAATGGAATTTTGGGGATAACACCACTTCCGCTTTACCCAATCCTTTACATACTTACATCAGTTATGGCAATTATACGGTGCAATTGGTAGTTACCAGTACAAACGGATGTACCGATACGGTAAGAAAGACCGCTTATATCAAAGTAATAAAACCTAAAATAGCTTTTACAAATTTACCAGACAGTGGCTGTGTACCTTTTACTAAAAGATTTACGTCCACCATCACATCCCTCGATCCGGTTACTGGCTATCTATGGGATTTTGGCGATGGCGCCACTTCAACAAATGCTGCACCTACCCACACTTATACCACCCCCGGAACATTTGCAGTTAAATTAATAATTGCTACTGCCGGCGGATGTGCAGATACAGCCATCAAGGCAAAGGCTATTGTAACAACCAGCCCTCCAGAGGCTATCTTCAGCGCCACGCCAAGAGATGCATGTGCCAAAACGAAAATTCAGTTTAAGGATGAAAGTACAGGTAATGCTACAAAATGGTTATGGACATTCGGGGATGGTTTAACTTCTATCCAACAAAATCCACAACATATTTATGGAGATACCGGCTATTATGATATTCAACTGATTGTATGGAACAGTGGTTGTTCGGATACAGTGAAATACAAGGATTACATTCATATCAAACCACCGATTGCCCGGTTTATAATGTCATTCAATTGTAGTAAACCGTTGGAAAGAATATTTACCGATCAGTCAATTGGAGCAGATGAATGGAACTGGAATTTTGGTGATGGTACTATTTCTACCCTGGCAAGTCCTGTCCACAATTACACCGTGCCCGGTTCGTATATTGTAACGCTGACGGTGAGTAACCGTTCTACAGGCTGCGACTATATATCCACTCAACCCATCCAGATAGTAAATGTAAAATCTGCTTTCTTTGCCTCCGATACGATCATTTGCAAGGGAACCAATATCATATTTAACAGCAGCCTTAGTTTGGCGGAGGTGAAATCATTCGACTGGGATTTTGGCGACGGCACTTCATTTACTTCTACCACTGCCAATACAGCAACACATTTATATACCAAATCCGGCGACTTCACCGTTCGCATGATCATTACCGATATATTGGGTTGCAAAGACACGTTGACAAAAATCAATTATATCAGGATAGATGGCCCTACAGCCACATTCACCCCATCCGTACCAGGTACTTGTTTAAACAGTACCGTAACCTTTAATGATGCATCCTTAGGCGATGGTACACATGCCATACAAAGCTGGTCATGGAACTACGGGGATGGCGCCACTGAAATTTTATCAGCGCCACCGTTTCAGCATAACTACACTACGCCTGGCGCCTACGTTGTAACATTAAAAGTAACCGATAGTAAAGGATGTACAGACAGTGCGAATATAGCTGCTGCGTTGATTATATCGAAACCCCTGGCAAATTTCATTTCGCCTGATACACTCTCCTGCCCTTCCAAACAGGTAAGTTTTATCAATCAATCTACCGGGCCGGCACTTACTTATCTATGGGATTTTGGCGATGGTGCAAGTTCTGCTCTAGCCGATCCCGTGCATAGTTATACCAGCGATGGCATTTATTCAATAAAACTTTTTATTAAAGATCAATATGGTTGTACAGATTCTGTAAACAAGCCGGCATTGATTTCAATCAAAACACCTTTTGCCAGCTTTACAATGAGCGATTCATTTAGTACCTGCCCGCCTTTAATTGTACAGTTTACCAATAGTTCCGTTAATGCAGTTGCCCAAAACTGGGATTTTGGTGATGGCACCGCTGCTTCCATTGTCAACCCCTCTCATTTTTATAATTTGGCAGGCACTTTTACCGTAACCCTTACTGTAAAAGGTGCAGGAGGATGCACCGATGTAATGCGGAAAGACATTGTAGTTGATGGGCCAAAGGGTACTTTTACCTACGATCCCAAAACAGGATGCGATCCCCTTCAAATAAACTTTGTGGCAAGTACCCGTGATCGCATTTCATTTATCTGGGATTTTAATGATGGAGCTACTGCCGCTACTACGGATTCAATTATTTCGCATACCTACCTCAACCCCGGTACATACCTTCCTAAAATGATTTTGTTTGATGCAAACGGGTGCCAGGTTCCTATTACGGGAAAGGATACCATCACCGTAAATGGTATAACCGCTAAATTTAGTTTTTCAGATAAGCCGGTTTGTGACAATGGCACCGTTTCGTTTTTTGATTCAACAATCAGCAATGATGTTATTACCAGTTACAACTGGTCGTTGGGTGATGGCCTTACTTCATCTCTTCGAAACCCGCAACACCAGTATAGTTCAACGGGCATATTCTATCCTAAACTTACGGTTACTACATTGAATGGTTGTGTGGATTCAATACTTTCAGCTATACCGGTTAAAGTTGTTGCGTCACCACAAATTAATATGAACAGCACATCAAATGGATGTACTCCACTGGCGGTCACCTTTAATGGATTGATTGCAGTGCCTGATACCTCCGTATTAAAATGGAACTGGAATTTTGGAAATGGTAATACATCCACACTACAAAACCCGGCTATTCAAAACTACACTATAGCAGGTGCATATAACACAATTGTTATTGCCACCAATAGCAGTGGCTGTAGTGATACGGCAAATAAAATCATAGACGCCTATATCATACCCACCGTGAATGCAGGACAGGATACCACGATTTGTAGCCTTAAAGGAATTACATTACAGGCTACAGGTGCAGCAACCTACACCTGGAGCCCTTCAAACGGCTTAAGCTGCACCAATTGCGCAAGCCCGGTAGCTACTCCAGATTCATCAAGAAAATATGTGGTAAGGGGCACCAGCCTGCAGGGATGCAGTTCCACCGACACCGTATTGGTTAAAGTGCAGTATCCTTTTAAAATAAAATACAGCAATGCCGATACCTTGTGCAAGGGACAGACAGTAACCCTTTTTGCAAGCGGAGCAGACAGGTTTCAATGGTCGCCTGCGGCAACGTTAAATAACCCCAGTATCGCATTGCCCATCGGAAATCCCGATACTACCACTACTTACCGGGTAATTGGAACTGACAAACTGGGTTGTTTTAAAGATACCGGCTATGTGCCCGTAAAAGTGTATCCTGTACCAACTGTAAATGCTGGCACCGACAAAACAATTAACGTTGGACAAACACTTGACCTGGTACCGGTAATTTCAGCAGATGTTACCGAGGTAATCTGGTCACCTACAGGCAGTGTGTTCAGAAATATTTATCCCGCCATATCCATCAAACCCAATCAGAATACAGAATATACCGTAGCAGTAAAAAACAAAGGGGGCTGTTTGGCAAAAGATATGGTAACGGTATTTGTACTATGCGATGGGGCCAATGTATTTATCCCCAACACATTCTCACCCAACGGAGATGGTGCCAATGATATCTTTTATCCCAGAGGAAATGGTTTGCTTAAAATCAAATCGCTTCGCCTGTTCAATCGCTGGGGTGAAATGATATTTGAAAAAAGCAGTTTTAATGCAAATGATCCGGCTTTTGGATGGGATGGAACCTATAAAGGAGTAAAATTGGGAGCAGATGTATTTGTTTATATGATAGATATTATTTGCGATAACTATAGCATATTACCCTATAAAGGAAATGTAGCGTTGATACGATAAGCATTTTGTTTTTATTAATTATAACGAAGCCGGCTGGGGAGCCGGCTTTTGTTTTTCTCCATGCCACTAAAGAATAATGATTGTTTATTTCTAACCAATGGGTATATTTCAATATTGGAATCCATTTCATTAATAACCAGCTCCTGATCAAAAACTTCCTGTTTTATTATCCGGTTTTTAAGCAGGTAGCCATTCCTTATGTAGCCGATTTTCTACGCTGATAAATTAAGGTGAAAGAAACCCGTTTTTGGTGAAATAATTATCAGGTACAGGCGTTTCATAAAAGAGGAAAATGACATCGCGGTTAAACTAAATCCAAACACATGAAAACCTATGTACACATTGTTTTGTGTTGCATAATTACGATCCTCTCCTTACCGGGATCTGCACAAGACATACATTTTTCTCAATTTTTTGAAGCACCGCTTTTACGCAATCCGGCATTGGCAGGACTTTTTTCCGGCGATCTGCGATTACAAACTGTTTATCGTACTCAATGGCAAAGTGTAACCGTGCCATATCAAACTACTTCTATCAATGGTGAATTTAAAGTGGCCGTAGGAAAAAGTGAGGATTTTGTAACTATTGGCGGACAAATATTATACGATAAAGCAGGAACAATTGCACTTACTTCAACCCACATTTTACCGACCCTCAACTATCACAAATCATTGAGCGCAGAAAAAAACATGTACCTGTCCTTAGGCTTCATGGGAGGCATGGTGCAACGCAGGTTTGATATGAGTAAAGTAACTACCAACAGTCAGTTTGATGGAACTACTTATAACGGCAATCTTTCAAACGGGGAAAACCTTACAGCACCATCTTATTCTTATTTTGACGGTACCGCCGGAATCAGTTTTAATACGCAAATGGGACTGGATCCGGAGAATAACTTTTTTGCAGGCATTGCCTATCATCATTTTAATAAAAATGCCAGGCACACATTTTATTCCAATGCCGCCGGCGAAATGACTCCAAAATGGGTTTATTCAGCAGGAGCTAAAATGGCAGCAACGGATAACTCGTATGTAACCATCCACGCAGACTATACAAGGCAAGGTGTATATACCGAATTAATAGCTGGTGCTATGCTGACTTATCGGTTGGATGAAGCAGAAAATCCAAGGTACTTCATACATGGCGGCGCATTTATGCGATGGAAGGATGCACTAATACCGGTTGCCAAGTTAGAAGTAAAACCCTTTGCAATTTCTGTGAGCTACGATGCCAATATATCTAAATTAAGTGGAGCAAGCAACGGAAGGGGTGGATTTGAAATGGGCTTGTCTTATCAAAAATATTTAAACCGTGATAATACCAGCAGGGATGCTGTAAGGTGTCCCCGCTTTTAAAAATATACATTCCAGCGGTTAACATTTGTGTGCTAACAAATTAAAAGTTTTTGTTTTTATGGATTGTTTGGATAACAGAAGAGCTCCTTTAACCGGGAGCTTTTTGTTATTTATTTAAATCACATTCGTTGGTTATGAATTACCCACCAAATATACTACGGCTAATTCATAGCCCTTTAATCCCAACCCACTGATAACCCCCACACTTTTCCCGGATACATGAGATAGTTTTCTAAAATCTTCCCTTCCGAAAATATTTGAAATATGTACTTCCACAACAGGTGTAGTAATTGCTGCGATTGCATCGCCCAATGCAACTGACGTATGCGTATATCCACCCGGGTTGATAACAATTCCATCATACAAAAAACCGACACGCTGTACTTCATTGATCAGCTCCCCCTCTACGTTACTTTGATAATAGTCAAATTCAATTGCAGGGAATTTACCTTTTAGCTCTTCGAAATAGGTTTCAAAAGATTGGTTACCGTAAATACCCGGCTCCCGCTTACCAAGGAGGTTTAGGTTTGGTCCGTTGATGATGGCTATTTTCATACCGCTATCCTTTAAAGAAGAGTTTTAGCTAAAAAAAACGTATAAATCGTCATTAAAAAATTCGTGCTACTTAATTCTTCGCATTTATCATCCCGATAAACTCATCAAACAAATACCTGCTGTCATGAGGTCCGGGTGTGGCTTCCGGATGATACTGAACGGAAAAAGCAGGTTTATTCTTAACCCGTATTCCTTCAATAGATTCATCATTTAAGTTCACATGCGTTATTTCAACATCAGCCGAAGCCCTTACTGCATCTGGCTTTACACCAAATCCATGGTTCTGTGTAGTAATTTCACACTTGCCACTGATGATGTTTTTTACCGGGTGATTTAATCCACGATGACCATGGTGCATCTTAAACGTGGGAATATCATTGGCGAGTGCCAGTAACTGGTGGCCGAGGCAAATACCAAACAATGGGATATCCGCAGCCAGAATTTGTTTGACCGTTTTCACTGCATAATCCATGGGCGCCGGATCGCCAGGCCCGTTGCTGATGAAATATCCATTGGGACTAAACGATTGCAACTCTTCGAAACTTGTTTTGGCATTATGTACTTTTACATAAGCGCCTCTTTCTGTAAGGCAGGTTAATATATTTTTCTTGATACCACAATCCAGCACAGCAATTCTGATGGCGCTATCCGGGTTTCCAAGGAAATAAGCGTCTTTGGTGGAGACGACAGAAGCAAGCTCCAGCCCATCCATGGAGGGCACTTTTGCCAACTCAGCCTTTAATATTTCTACATCAGATATATCTGATGAAATAATACAGTTCATTGCACCCTGTGTACGCACATGCGCAACAAGTGCCCTCGTATCTACATGATCAATTGCCACCACCTGCTCCTGCTCAAAATACGACTGTAAAGAATCATCTGCTGCAAAACGGGAATATTGTTCTTCCAGGTTTTTCCCAATTACTCCTTTTACTTTTACGCTATCGCTTTCTACATCGGCTTTCTTTACTCCATAATTACCGATGTGTACATTATTCATAATGAGTACCTGCCCATAATAACTGGGGTCTGTAAATACTTCCTGATAGCCGGTCATACCGGTATTAAAACAAATTTCACCAGTGGTGGTACCGGTTTTACCAAATGCTTTACCGTAAAACAAGGTGCCATCTGCTAACAACAGGATGGCTATTTTTTTCCGATCGGGAGTTGACATATTTTTAAAACGTTTTGCAAAGAAAACAATTCATTGGTTTATTAAACAAATAATTTTTGCCTAAACCCACGGAAGGGCTAAAACGATCAAACAACATAGGACTTCATGCCATTTTATAAAAAAAGCTCCGATATCAAAATCGGAGCTCTATATAAATATTGTATTTCAATTTATGCTTCTGGTTTTGTTTCAGTTGCAGTTTCGGCAGCAGCGTCTTCTGCTTTTACTTCTACCGCTTCTTCCACTACCGATGTGTCAGCCGTTTTCTTTTTACCACCACTACGCCTAGTCTTTTTAACTGTTTCAGCCTCAGCCGCAGTACCAATGCCTTTACCATAAATTTCATTGAAGTCAACCAGTTCAATCATTGCCACTTCAGCAGCATCACCTGTTCTTTGACCCAACTTGATAATACGGGTATAACCACCCGGGCGGCTTGCCACCTTTGGCGCTACTACAGTAAACAATTCCTTTACAGCAGCTTTATCATTGAGGTAACTAAACACAATACGGTGATTGTGCATGATGGTTTCCTTTGTTGCTGTGGCCTTTGTTTTAGTAATCAATGGCTCAATGTAACTACGCAAAGCCTTTGCTTTAGCCAAAGTAGTGGTGATCCTTTTAAAAGTGATCAACTGGCAACCCAGGTTCATCAACAGCGCTTTTCTGTGCGAAGCTGTTCTGCTTAAATTATTGTTCTTATTTCCGTGACGCATGACATATTGTTTTTAAATTCGTCTGTACCGTGTCAGGATTTACAGACTACTTATGTTATAAAGTCTCCAGGTTCCCCCTTTAGGGGGCGGAGGGGGTTTTATTCGTCATCCAGTTTCAACTTGCTCAAATCCATTCCAAAGCCCAATCCTCTTTCGTTCAACACCTGCTCAATTTCGCTTAAAGATTTTTGACCGAAGTTTCTGAATTTCATCAGGTCTTCCTGCTCGTATTGTACCAACTCACTTAATGAATTGATCTTAGCTGCTTTTAAACAGTTAAATGCACGTACAGAAAGATCTAAATCCTCCAATGGAGTCTTCAACACTTTACGCAATTGTAAAGTTTGTTCGTCCACCAGGTCTTCCTTCTTATCTTCTTTGGTATCAAAAGTGATATTTTCATCAGTAATGATCATCAAATGCTGGATCAGGATACGGCTCGCTTGCTTTACTGCTTCTTCCGGGTGAATAGTACCATCAGTGATTACTTCCATAATCAGTTTTTCGAAATCCGTACGTTGTTCCACACGGGTATTTTCGATGGTATATTTTACATTCTTGATTGGTGTATAAATAGCATCTACTGCGATATAACCAAAGTGAGAATTCCTCTCTTTATTATCTTCCGCAGGCACATAACCTCTACCCTTACCAATGGTAATTTCGATATCCAGTTTTGCACTGCTATCCATTACACAAAGGATCAACTCAGGATTCATTACCTCAAAAGTAGGAGATGCTTCACCGATCATTGCTGCAGTAAATTCTGTTTTATTCTTAATAGAAAGCGTCACCTTTTCAGTGCTTACTTCATGCTCCACTTTCTTTTTGAAACGCACCTGCTTCAGGTTCAGGATAATTTCAGTAACATCTTCAGTAATACCTTTGATGGTGGCAAACTCGTGGTCGGCACCAACAATGTTAATACCAATGATTGCGTAACCTTCCAATGAGTTAAGCAATACGCGACGTAATGCATTACCAATCGTTACACCATAACCAGGTTCAAGCGGACGAAATTCAAACTGTGCTTCAAAATCATTTGCTTTCTGAAGTACAATTTTATCGGGCTTAACAAAATTTAAAATGGCCATTTGTATTTTGTTGTTTAAATGTTTAAAATTTTTGCTGACGGGCTTTTAATCAATTCCCGTCATCGTTGTGTCATCACTATCCGGGCCTACCGGGACTCACTTGTACCTTCTCAGCAGCATGCAAATCTCATTATACTCTTTCAAGTTCTCCGCCGCGGCGGGGCAGAGGGGGTTTACTTACTGTATAATTCCACGATCAACTGTTCCTTAATATTTTCAGGAACACTTTCTCTTTCAGGATATGCAATAAAAGTACCTTTCAGTTCCGTTTCGCTAAAGTCGATCCAGTTAAACTTTGTATTCTTACCACGAACATTACCGGTGATAGAAGTATTGACTGCGCTCTTATTTTTTAACCCTACGGTTTCACCTGGTTTCATAGAATAAGAAGGAACATTTAATACATCTCCGTTAACAGTAATGTGCTTGTGACTAACCAACTGGCGTGCAGCCTGGCGGCTTGGAGCAATCCCCATACGGAAAACTACATTATCCAAACGGGCTTCCAGTAATTTGATCAGGTTTTCACCTGTAACACCTTTGCGTCTTGCTGCTTCATCAAATGTTTTACGGAATTGTTTTTCCAGCAAACCATATGTGTATTTTGCTTTTTGTTTTTCACGTAATTGTAGTGCGTATTCGCCTAAAGTTTTGCGTTTGCGGTTTGCACCGTGCATACCTGGAGGGTTACTGTTTTTAGTTAACCACTTACCATTACCTGTAATAGGCTCTCCGAAAATCCTGGAGATCTTTGTTTTGGGACCTGTGTACCTTGCCATTGTTTAATTGGGATTTTTTAGTGACGATGCAACATTAAAAAATCATAAAATGAATATTGCACCCGTTATAAAATTATATAGAATGTCTGATGTCTGATTTTTTGATTTCTGATGTTGTTCAAATCAGACATCCCTTAAATCAGACATCAAACATTTGTTATACTCTTCTCTTCTTCGGAGGACGACAACCATTGTGAGGTAAAGGTGTAACGTCTTTGATCATATTGATCTCGATACCTGACTGCGACAATGCCCTGATAGCACCTTCACGACCCGAACCCGGACCTTTCACGAATACATCCACTCTCTTCAAACCTGCATCCAGTGCAACTTTTGCTGCGTCTGAAGCGGCCATTTGCGCTGCATAAGGTGTGTTCTTTTTACTTCCTTTAAAACCCATTTTACCAGCACTGGACCATGAAATAACCTGGCCTGTTTTGTTGGTTAAACTAATAATAATGTTGTTGAAACTTGCTGTTACATGAGCATCTCCGTAACTATCAACTTTTACAATTCTTTTTTTAGCTGCCGCTTTGCCTGTTTGCTGCTTGCCTTGTGCTTTTGCCATAAATAATTTAATAGGTAATCTTTAGAAAAAATTTCCGTTGCCTGCGCTAACGGAACTGAACCAACCCTCCTGCTGACTTAAAAGCGATCCGGCGTTTGTTCAAAATTTGTAAGTCTATAAAAAACAGATACCAGGTACAAGCCCTGGTATGTTTAATTATTTTTTAGCTACTTTCTTTTTACCGGCTACTGTCTTCCGTTTGCCCTTGCGGGTACGGCTATTGGTACGGGTACGCTGGCCACGTAATGGCAATCCTTTACGATGACGTAAACCGCGGTAACAGGCGATATCAAGCAAACGCTTAATGTTCATCTGAACTTCGCTGCGTAAAGCACCTTCGGTTTTAAATTCATTGTTAATTACATTACGTATGGCAGTTTGTTCATCATCATTCCACTCATTTACTTTTTTATCGTAGCTGATTCCAGCCTTGTCTAAAATATACTGAGCAGTTGAGCGACCTATACCAAATATGTAGGTAAGACCTATTTCGCCTCTTTTATTTTTTGGTAAATCTATACCGGCAATACGAGCCATATCTTTAATTTATGATTTATTGATTTCTGATTTGTGATTTTGGAGCATACTTCAGATTTAAATCGAAAATCATATCTCCTGGATCAATTTCTATCCTTGTCTTTGTTTAAAGCGTGGATTTTTTTTGTTGATCACAAACAAGACGCCTTTCCTTCTTACGATCTTGCAATCAACACTTCTCTTTTTAATTGAAGCTTTAACCTTCATGTTGTTTCTTTTTATGTATTAATAATCGCTATTTCTAATTTAAGTGGTATGCTACTATTTATATCTGAAAATGATTCTGCCCCTGGTTAAATCGTAAGGACTCATTTCAACCCCCACTTTGTCTCCCGGCAATATCCTGATGTAATGCATTCTCATTTTTCCGGAAATGGTAGCCAGTATTTCGTGGCCATTTTCAAGCTTTACTTTGAACATAGCATTGCTGAGTGCTTCTAAAATTGTACCGTCTTGTTTAATGAGTGCCTGCTTAGCCATATTTTTGGAGCGCAAAGATAAGAGGATAAATTTAATTATTGCTAAAAAAATCAGATATTTACCAATTAAAACCCACACCCCAATGAAGAAATTAATTTTAAGCTTAACTTTTTTATCAATTTTCGGAATTTCCTGTCAACAGGATGATCCTCCTACCCCGGTAGCAATAGTAAAATATATGAGCCTTTCGGCAGGTAGTACCTGGAATTATGAGCTCGTTAATAACTTAGCGGTTACCACGTCCACATACGTACTAGGCTCTACTACGAGGGACTCTACGATCAACGGCAAGTCGTACCATGTATTTACAAACAGCAGCGGATCTGCAAATGAATACCACAATATTACCGGCAATGATTATTATAATTTCAGAAACTTGCCCGGTGCTTTAGGTGGATCAAGTGTGGAAAATATATATTTAAAAGATAATGCGGCAGTAGGTGCAACGTGGAGCCAAACTTACCCTGTAACCGTATCAGGTGTGGCTTTAAATGCGATTATTACCAATACCATCACAGAAAAGGGCATCAGTAAAACGGTAAAAGGCACTGTATACAATGATGTGATTCATGTAACAACCGCCATAACGGTTACAATAGGGGCTATACCGCTGCCTGCAAGTGCGTTGACTACAAATATTCATTTTTATTATGCGCCAAAATTTGGATTGATACAATCAAGTAATGTTATCAATTTAAACTATGCTGGTATTATAGATAATACCAATCAGCAAACCAGCCTGGTTTCAGCGAACATAAAATAAATGTGCAGGTACTGCAGTATTCGATATTGAAATAATGGGATATTTTACATTTCAATTTAATGTCAAAATATCCCATTGTTATTTTAATCTTTCACTAATGATACATTATTAATTCAATCAAATGATTCGTCATTTAACAACACCTTTGTCATTTCGTGAAAATGATTTTGCAATTGGTGTACACTAATTGGATGCATAATATGCCTTCTTTCATCGCGGTACCATATTTCCATGGTAGAAAAATCTCCTTTAAAAGGAAGCGAAATCCTGAATGCTCCTTTTAAATATTTTACGGTTCCGTCTTCGTGTTCTTCCTTGTTAAATTTTAGAATTGTAAGTTGTTCATCATCTATAGGAATAGGAGTAAGCTGGTTGGTTTCGTACCAAAATTCCTGGTCCCCGGTATCTACACATACCTGTTTTTCATCGCCGTTCAGATCGGTTACTTCCCCCATACGTTTGTCGCCGTCATTATCGGCAATTAAATAGTCTCCTACTTTAATTTCATGGAATTTTATCATTGCTAATCGTTTTTTATTAAAAACCAATTTAACACTTTTTAGAAAAATAAAACATATATTCCTTAAAAATCAATTATTTTTTAAGGAATCGTCTAAAAATGATTTCCATTTAGAGTACACGAAACTACCAGGTCAACCCAATGCTGCCTCAACGGTTTAATAAATTAAACAATAGCTTTTGTAAAAATCCTCTAAAGTACCATCACTTTCTTTGCTTCCCTTTTGCCCGCCATGCTAAATACAATGTTATAAGTGCCCTTTCCCAAGTCGCAAATGTGGAGATGCCCGTTGTTCAGTCCATAAAATGCTGCCATCCTTGTCCTCAGCATTAACTGGCCCGAACTATTAAATACGGACACATTCATTTCTCCTGCTTTATCCGCATTAAATTGTATTTGCACCTGACCTGGTCTTGTAACTGGATTGGGACTTAACGCTACAATCAAAATATCCTTTAAAACTCTGTTGTTACGAAGCGTTTTTATTGGGGAAAAACTTTCTTTTTTATCTTTATCAACAGTAACTATTTCGTAATACAAATATTTATATATCCCTCCCAGTTGTTTATCTACAAATTGATATGCCAGGTTGCTATTGGAACTACCGGAAGCATTTACTTTGCCTATTTCGAAAAAATGTACAGCATCCGTACTTTTTCTGATGGAAAAATAATCGGTATTCTCTTCTGAATAGGTTTGCCACTGTAGTACAGCGTTATTATTAATATTGTTGGCAGAGAAAGATCCAAAATTTACCGCTAAAACGCCGCTTACTATGATGGTACCTACCATGCCACTGCCGTTTTGGAAATGCGGTGTACATCCATAGTTATAAGTGCCAGCAACAGTAACTGTGTAACTAAATGTAGTAACGCTTGAAGTCATGGGGCTGTCCCATTCCATAGCCCCGGTTGGTAGCGAAGTTCCGGGTAATCCAGCGCCGCAGGTGGTAGTATGGAAGCCCGCTTGCCGATTGAATTGAATTACATCGCCAACTACGGCGTTGACTGTAGCAGGACTAAATTGAAAATTTGAAACGGTTACGGTCCAGGTAGTTGCATTGCAGGCACAGTGAAATAAGAGTGAAAGAACGGAGGTGTAAAAAAGTTTCATAATTAAGATTGTTTAGATAAATAAAATGATAACTTTTTTGTAACGAAAAAAATTAGGCTTCGGTTGCCTTTGATCAAGCAGTTTCAATAAATTATCCGGGCACAGGTCCCGGGCTGTGCCTACTCAGCCCAACTCATTACATATCCTTCATTTTCTATTTCAAGCGCCTCCTTTGTTAGTTGCAGGGGATGAAAAGTATCCACCATTACCGCTAATTCATTGGTTTCTTTGGCTCCAATACTTCTTTGCACTGCGCCAGGATGCGGACCATGCGGAATACCCGCAGGATGAAGATTGATCATACCCCGGGTAACATGTTTGCGGCTCATAAAATCACCGGCTACATAATATAATACTTCGTCGCTATCAATATTGCTATGATTATAGGGAGCGGGAATTGCATTTGGATGATAATCAAACAAACGGGGCACGAAGGAACATACCACAAAATTATTGGCCTCAAATGTTTGATGTACCGGTGGCGGCTGGTGTACCCTTCCGGTAATGGGTTCAAAATCATGAATGGAAAATGCATAGGGATAGCAACAACCATCCCACCCCACCACATCAAATGGATGGTGGTCATAATGAATTCCATATAACATTCCCCTCTTTTTAGTCTTAATCAAAAAATCACCTTTAGCGTCATGGGTTGTCAACTCACCCGGGGTTCTTATATCCCTTTCACAATAAGGTGAATGCTCCAGTAACTGGCCGTATTTACTTAAATATTTTTTGGGATACCGTATTGGGCTGAATGATTCCACAATAAACAGGCGGTTACTTTCATTAGCAAAATGAACCTGGTAAATAGTACCACGGGGAATCACCAGGTAATCGCCTTCGCCAAAATCAATATTTCCATACATGGTTTTTAACACCCCATTTCCTTCATGAATAAAAATCATTTCATCTGCATCTGCATTTTTATAAAAATAGCTGCCCATACTTTGCTTTGGCGCAGCCAGCACAATTTGCAAATCGTTATTGAGCAGGATGGGCTTGCGGCTATGCAGAAAATCTTTTTCGGGTTGAATGTTAAAGCCCTCAAAGCTCCGGTGTTGCAACATTTTTTCCTCCGCAATTTGAGGCTGAACATTTATGGGGGCATCGTATCTAATAATTTGCGTGGGTGGGTAATGATGATACAATAAAGAATAATCATTGCTGAAACCTTCAGTGGAAAACAATTGTTCCGCATACAAACTTCCATCCGGTTTGCGAAACTGCGTGTGACGTTTATGTGGGATATTTCCCAAAGTATAATAGTGTGGCATAAGTTTTAAAGTTGAAATGTTGAAAGTTTAAAGTTAATTGCTGGCGCTGGCAGCAATTTGCTAAAAGTAACAGACGGGTAATTCAAAGGGTGGACAGCAGGAAAATATATTTCCCCGTTCTTTTATCAATATAATAGGTGAAGTTGCGGTGAAATGGCATAGTTGAATTTTGATTTATGCAATCTTAATTTCAAATTTACATTTTTAAAATTGGTTGCTACAAAACAAATTGATGAACAGGATACATCATTAAGGGAATAAAAGGATTTTTTGCCCCGTCTGAAATCGTTCCTGTTCCGGCACAGCCTTAGAAGGCAGCGTTTATTAAATATTACTTGGCAGGTTAACAAAATTTATTAATTTGTTGCATGACCCAATTATTTCAAATATTGGTAGTGGATGATGAAAAGCAAAGCCGTGCGCTGGTCAGGAAATTACTGGAAGATTTCCCGGGCCGGATGTTTAGCATAAAAGAAGCTGCCACTGTAAAGGATGCAATGCAGGAGATTAACCAACAGCTTCCCGACCTCATTTTTTTAGATGTACAAATGAGGGGTGAAACAGGGTTTGATCTTTTAAATAGATTAGTTGATTGCAAAGCGGCCATAATTTTTATAACTGCACACAGCGAATTTGCAATCCGGGCTTTCCGCTACAGCGCAATGGATTATTTATTGAAACCGATTGACAAAATTGAATTTAGTTCAGCAGTGGAAAAAGTATTGCAACGTATTGAAACAATTGCTACACCTGCATCCGAACAACTGAATTACCTGCTTCAGCACATAAAAGGAAAGACCAAAATACCTGATAAATTACCCGTTCATACTTCAAAAGGCATCAGCTTCCTGCCGGTACAGGATATTGTTTATTGCAAAGCCGTAAGTAATTACACAGAGTTTAAATTATCCGGCAATAAAAAAATAATCTCCAGCTACACATTGGGCTATTTCGATGAGCTGCTGGAAGAACAATCTTTTTTCCGCATTCACCGCTCTTACCTTATCAACCTTTCGCATGTCAGTATGTACAATAAAAGCGATGGGGGCAGTGTGATCATGAATGATGGGGAAGAAATAGAAATATCCCGGAATAATAAAGAAGCATTTTTACAACTTTTTAAAGGTTGATCATTGATAGCTACTTCAAAGGCATATCAACCCATACTGCTTGCAACCGCCCTGCTGTTTTCTGTATGCCTTCATTCACAAACGGGTAGTTTTTCATTAAAAAAATATACCGTTAAAGATGGCCTGCCCGACAATTATATATTTAGGATTTTCCAGGACAGCCGCAATTTTTTGTGGATCGGTTCACAGAATGGCATCAGCCGGTTTGATGGAAAAAACTTCATTAACTATGGCTTTGCAAATAAGCTTCCCGGCCTGGGTACTGATTTTATTTATGAAGACGATGCCCATCAAATATGGGCAGGAACAAGACTCGGTGCAGCGGTGCTTAAAGGGAACAGTTTTCACGAATATCCCGTGAGTGATGCTGCAGCCATCACATTTATTTTTCAAATTATAAAAACAGCTAAAAAGGAACTGTGGATAATGACTGATAAAGGTGTGTACTGCTTTGAAAAAGACCATTGGCAAAAAATAACATTATACCCGGGAATGGATAACAAACCCTGCAGGCGCATAATTGAAACTGAAGCAGGCATGTATATTAACTATGGCAGCTTGCTGGTATTGAAACATGGGGATGGCCGATTTAAAATACTGGATGAACAAAGCAGCAACCCGATTTATTATGATGATTTAAGGCAACTTAACAGCCATGTATATGTTACTAAGAACAAGACGCTTTATAAAATTGAACACAATCGGCTCATCCCTGTTTTCAGTAAAGCGCTCGCAGGAAAGATCATTACTTCTTATTTTGAAGATTCAAAAAAACAGTTCTGGATTGTTACACCCCAGGACGGTGTGATACTGGCAACAAATACCGGCAACGGAGAAAAAATCATTGCCATATTACCCGTTCCCTTCAACCTGGTGTCGCATATATTTGAAGACATGGATCATAATATCTGGATCGCATGTTATGATGGTTTGGGAAAAGTAGTACAAAAAAAATATGCTGCTTATGAAGTGGCTCCCGGTAAAGGCATTAATTATATCCGCAACATTTTACAAACCAGCGATGGCAGTATCCTGGCCTTTAGCCAGGGAAATGGATTTTTAACTTTTAAAGACAATCATTTTGTACCATCGTTATTCAAACTGCCTGTCGCAAAAAATTACCAATTCAACAATGATGTTATAGATACTTATTCATCAGATTTCAAAGGGGCTTTGTGGTTTGTAACCAGGAAACAACGGCTTTTTTCTCTTTATCACAATAAGCTGACAGACCACACTGCTAATGTGGGCAATACGTTTGATTTACTGGATGCCTGTTGGGACAATACTTTTAACCGGCTGTTCGTGATGGCCGACTCTTTATTAATTGGCAATGAGAATAACCTGCAGGTCTTTGCTTCAAACAATGGCAGCCAAAAATTATTTCAACCCATAACAGGCCATTGTTTTGCCAATGGCCTGAGCATTTTTTCTACCCGGCATGACGGTAATTTTCTTATTGACACAAAAAATAATTTAACAGATATTACTCATCAATTAGGGATCAAAAAATCACTGATTAATTTTCTTTTCCTGGAAGAAAAAAATAGCAACTTCTGGATCTACAAAGAATTGGAAGGTCTTTGCCGCTATCACTGGACGAAAGACAACCTGCCTCAAAAAGACCTCGAAATAACTACGGCCAATGGCCTGCCCAATAATGCTGTAAACAGTATGTGCATTGATAAATATAACCGGGTATGGGTAAACACACTGGCAGGCTTATCCATTATAAGGATTGATACGTTGAACAATAACCAACCCGTTTTTTATAACCCCGGGTACGACCTGGATGTAGCACCTGAACATCCAGTAAACAGCAAATTAATTGCGGCCGCAGATGGAATGGTATGGCTGAGTACCTTGTCAAAAATATACCGGTTCAATCCGGATGATATCCAGTTCAGGAATAT
>Ga0209181_10000163_pt1 | contig 121105 bp, 97 predicted proteins | sample MAT05_FD_187208 | JGI IMG/M metagenome (GOLD analysis project Ga0209181, IMG submission 187208) | Freshwater microbial communities from Lake Fryxell liftoff mats and glacier meltwater in Antarctica - MAT-05 (SPAdes) (version 2) | ecosystem: Environmental > Aquatic > Freshwater > Ice > Liftoff...
CGTACTCTACCGCTCGGTCGATCGTTTCCTTGGGCACCTCCAGACCCGCGTTGCGGGCCGACCGCAGCGCCATAATCTGGCAGATCGTCACCGAAACATCCGCGTCGTACGGCACCGGGTTGTAGCGCCACCCGCCCTGATTGTTCTGCGTCGATTGGATCAGCCGCACAGCCTTGAGCAGCGAGCCGTGCACACGAGCCGCCAGCGCCGTGTCCCCGCCGCCGACCGTCATGCCGTAGACCTCGCCCAGAAAGAGCGTTGCGAACCCGTGCCCGTACATCGGCCCTGTCGAAGCGTCGGCCGCGATCAGCCCGCTCTCCGAACAATTGTTCAGCACGAACTCCAAACCCTTACTCACCTGCTCGCCGTACGCCCCGCGCCCCGGCAGATTCCCGTCGGCCATGAACGCGATGCACCCCAGCGCCGTGATCGCCACGCTCCGCCCGAAGCGCCCGTCACCAAACGAACCGTCGTCGTTCTGCTGCTTGGCCAGCGCCGCTAACCCCTTCGTCACGGCCGCATCAAGCGCCGGCGACATCTCGCCCTCGGCCGGGTTGCTCTCGGCACCTTTGCGGTCTGTCTCGAGACGACCCATCGGCGCCGCAGTTGGCACAACCTCAGGCACCACATCCGCCGCCGGCTGATCCGCTAGCTGCGCGTCCTGCGCCAACGCTGGCGCACCACCAAACACTCTCGCCGCCGACGCCATCACGGCCGCGACTCGCCATCCAATTCGGTGCAACCTCATCGCGTCCCTCCCGGCTTGGGCTCTTCCGCCAGCCGCTTGTAGTACGACTCGGTCATGGACTGATATAGCGAACTGAAGCGATCGCCCAGCCCCTGCATCAGCGACTCGCGCACGTGCTCGGGCAGGTTCCCCCACGCCGCGCTAGCCGCGGGCTTGGGCGGCGCGAGCGTCTCGTCCTGCCGCGCTGGCGGATCGACCGGCGATTTGTTCTCGCCCTTGTTGGTCTGTGACTGCTGCTTCTGCTGCTGTGATTGCTGCTTCTGCTGTTGTTTCTGCTGCTTGGACTTGGACTGCGACTGCTGCTGATTCCGCTCCGCCGCCGAAATGATCTGGTCGAGCCGGCGCACGATGTCGTCCTGAAGCCGCTGCGTCGCCACGCCCGCGTCGCGCGATTCGCCCAGCCGCCCAGCCGCCTGCCTCATCAGCTCCACCGTCTGCTCAAACTCCGCGGCCGCTTCGGCTGGCGCAAGCTTCCGGTCCAGCTCGTCACGCGTCAGATCCTTCGATTCCTCGCCCGCCCCCTCGACCGGCTTCTCGCCCTCGGGCAGCCCCAGCAGTTCGTCAAGCGACGGAAGCGGGTCGTCTCGCGTCGGTTTACGCGCGGGATCTTCCTTCACCGGCGAGTCTTTGGGCGGTTCAACGCGAACCATCGCGTGCGTCCGAGCAACCCTCATCAACCCAAACCCCGGCGGCACCGCACCGCCTTCACCACCCCCACGATCACCCTCAGGAACCCCGCCCCCGCCCGGCCTCTTCTGCTGCTTCTCGATCAACTCTTCCGCGCGCTTGAACAGCTCCATCTGCAACGCCCCGACCTCTTCGATCGTCGCTGGCGCCGGGTTCCCGGCCTTGGCATCCACCACCGCACGCGTCAGGTCCGCCGCCTCCTGCTGCATGAGCTTGAGCAGCTTGAGCTCGGCGATCGGCGGGATAATCGGCTGCTGCCCCCCGCTCTGCCCGTCGCCCCCGCTGCCGTTAGGCGATTCCTTAAACTCCTTGTTCTCGTTCTCTTTCAACGCCTCCACCAACGCCTGCAAGATCCGGATCGCCGACCTCTGCTCGGTCCCCACCAACACCGGGGCGTTCCCCTCGCGCAGCGCCTCGGCCGCCCGACCCGTCGATTGATCCAGCCGCCGGTGCGCAAAGTCGAACACCTTGAACTCTGCCATGCCCTCGGCCTGACTCAGCACCTCATGCAAGTCCGTCTGGATCTTCAGTTGCCGCTCACCCAGCCCTCGCGCGCCCGCCCGCTGCTTGCGATCAAGCGGCTGACCCAAAATTGGCGCAGTGTCCGCGTGCAACGCTACCTGCAACTCCAGCGCCTCGCGGTACGCCTTGCGCAGTTCCGCACGCTTGCGCTCCTGATCGCGCTTCTCCGCCTCGTCCTGGATCTTCTCCGCCAGCTCACGCGCTTTCTTCAATCGATCCAGGCTGATCCGCTCGGCCTGATCGACCTCCGCCCCCTCCGGCTTGGCCGCCCGCAGCAGCGTGATCGACGTCGTCTGCGCCTCGGTCGCGCTGTCAAGCAAGTCCGCCACATCAACCAATTCACGAAACCCCGAGCGCACCCGCTCGCTCACAGCCAGCGTCGAGCCGTGCAGCGCGATCATCCCCTTATCCAGCCCCGCCAGCGACGCCCGTGCCGCGGCGTCGGTCAGCGCCCGCAGCTCCACGTTCTGCTGATCGATCAGCGCATCGAGCGCTTCAATGATCTCTTCGAGCTGACGCCGCAACGCTTGGTCACGGTTCTTCTCGGTGTTGTCCAGCTCCTCTAAAACATCCTCCAGAGCCTTGGCCGCCTTCTCCTGGTTCTGACCGGCCGAACTCGTCTGGTTCTGCTTCACCTGCTCGGCCGCGTCACGCTGGGCGTCGGTCAGCCGCGACTCTCGCCCCTTCTTCGCGGCCTCCTTCATCGCCTGCGCCAGCGCAGGGTCCGCCTTGGCCAACTGCTCGCCCCGCTTGGCCAGATCCTGCAGCGCCGCCCCCGACCGCGCCGACTGGTCCTGCTGCTCCTGCGCGATCTGCTCCAACTGAGCCCGTTGCTGAGGCGACAGCTCCGACGACGGCTTCCCCGCCGTCTGCTTGCCGATGGCCGCGGTCTGCGCCTTCAACCGATTCTGCTCATCCAGCAACCGCTGCAACTCGCGCCGCGCCGTCCACCCGTCCTGCCCACGGTCGAGCATCGAGATCAACTGCCCCAACTGATCGCGCACCTGACGCTGCGTCTTGGCCAGGCCTTCCGAGTCCGCCTTCGACGGCTCGTCCGCGCTCCGCTCGCGCTTCTCCAAGGCCGCGGCCGCCTCCGCCGAACGCTCGGCCGCCTGCTCCAGCGCCTGCTTGGCGTCGCTCAGCATTCCCTCCAGCGCTCGATCGTTCAGCCCGTTCCTCTCCACCCGTGCGCTCTGACGCTTCACCGTGTCCGCCTGCGGGATCACACGCTGGGTGATCCCCTCCTGCAAATTTTTGACGTCCCCCGAGGCCGCCCCGTTCTCGATCCGCTTCATCGCCTCCGCCTGGTCCTGGTCAAGCCGGATCGCCGCCTGCCGCACGCCATTTAACTCGCCTCGCACCTGCTCGATCAGCTCCGACTCGCCGATGATCCGCAGCCGCCGCACCGCCGAACGAGTCGCCTCGCGAGCTTCGCCCTCCAGCACAAACCTGTCCATCGCCAGCGCCGTCAGCCAGATCTCATCACGCGGCTTCAACTCCAGCGTCGAAAGATCAAGCCGCGCCGAAACTCTCTGAGAAAGCGCCGAAACCTGCGCCGCCAACCCTCCCGCCGACCCCCTCGCCGGCCTCGCCAGCTCCACCCGATTCCCCAAACTCTCCGCTGGAGCTCCCGCCGACCCTGTCGGCGCCGCCGCCTTCTCGTACTCGAGCGAACTCCACGCCAGCCCCACGTCGTCGCGCCCCTCGCCCACCACATCGAGTTTGGCCGTCGCAATCACCGCCTCGTCCTGCGAAGGGTCCAGCACCGTCGCCCCGGCTGGCTGGTCCGCCACCACCGTGAACTGGAACGCCGATTCCATCACGCTCGTGATGCCGTACTCATCGCTCAGCACCACCGGCAGCCGTACCGACTGGCCCGCCGTCCACGACACCCGCCACACGCTCCCCGCCCCCTCGATCGTCGCGTCGTCGGGCATCGTCCTCGCGCCAAACAACTCCGACGGCGACGTGGGCGCAACCAGCGGCTTGTTCAGCACCAGCTCCAGCCTGATCTTCGACCCCCCAAGCACCGGCGCCACACTCGCTCGCTCATCACGACCGCGCCCAAGGTCCTTCAAACCGAGCGCAAACCCGCCGCCAGCGCTCGGCCCAGAACCCACACCCGCCGCGCCCGTCTCTGCGACATAGCTCGGCGCCGTGATATTCACCGACGCTGAAACCACCGCGGGACGCTCCACCAGCGCAATCCGCGCCAGCTCTGTCGCGTCGTCCTCGGTCTCAAACCAATACTCCAGCGTGACCGTCGCCGCCGGGTCGGCCTTGGCCGCCGCACTCTTCGCGCCCTCGCCCGTCGAGCCGCTCAACCCCGCCGGGTCGAGCAACCTCTCATAAGACTCACCAGTGACGGTCGTCGTGCCATCGATCGACGAGACCCGCGTCGCCGCCGCGGCCGACGCCATCCGCATCTGGCTCGTCAGCAGCACACGCTTTACCGCGTCATCATTTCCACCCGACTCCGACGATTCGTTCGACGATCCACCCCCAGACCCGCCCCCAGACCCGCCCCCAGAACCGCCACGGATCAGCCGATAGTTCGCCCAAACGTCCGTCCGCCCCAGCCGCCGATCTGTCTCCAAAAGAATCGCTCGCAACGGCACGGCCGCCCCGATCGGGTGAGCCCGCAAACCAGTCGCGTCCGCGATCGCCGTCCGCTTGGGCCACTCCGCGCCCGACCACGGGATCAACACTCGCTGCGCCCCGATCCGCGTCAGCCTGGGCGACAGCACCCCCGTCAGCCCGATCGGCACCACCGCCGCCAGCGCCAGCAACAACCCGCGCCGCACCGAAGCCCCGGCCAGCACCGCTGGCGCAAGCCGGAAGCCCGCGAGCTTGACCCGCGCCGATTCGATCACACCTTGCCGCAGCGTCGCCTCGTCCGCGTCTCGAGCCGGTTCGTTCGTCCGCGCCAGGTCCAGTGCGGCCGCCAGCGTCCCGCGCAGCCCAGCCCGCTCGCCCCCCGGCGTCCGCTCCACCCGCAACGCGATCTCCGTCAACGAAGGCCTGAACGCGAGCGCCGGCCAAACCCAACGCCGCGCCAGCCACGCCACGCTGCCAACACTCATCAGCCACAGCACCACTCGGAACGCTGTCGGCGTGCGCAGAACATAATCCAACATCCCCAGCCCGAACACGCCCACCGCCACCGCCGCCAACAACCACGCCAACGCACGCACCGTCAGCCGCCGCCGCGCCGCCGAACGCACCGCCGCTAGCCCACCCTCAAACTCAGAAGGTTTGCGATCAGTCTCGGTCCGAATCTCAAAGCCTTGGTTTTCCGGCGTCATTAAAGCCTCCCATGCGCCGCGCCATCAGCGCGCCCACACGCAGAACTCGTCCGAAAGGACCGCGCCCGGTCACCCGCGATCACTCTCGGGATAGGGGCATACATCGGCCATCCGCGCCTCACGCTCTCCAACTCTACGCGAACCGGCTCCGAGCAGGTTCACGAGCCCTCGCCGCTCCCCGGCATAAGTACGGAACAGCTGCGTCACAAGCCTCACTCATCCTCTACCCGGAATCGCCCACCGGGAGGTAGGGGCGGCGCGGTGACGGCGAGGGAAGAGCGATTGAAAGCCGGATGCGTGGTGAGCCCGACAGGAACCTTGGCCACGCGGGCGCATGAAAAAGGCGAAGGAGTGACCCTCGCCTTTCAGGTGTTGTGCTTGAAGAGTGCGTGCCGGATCAGCGGCGACGACGGGCAACCATTAGCCCGCCAAGGCTGAGCAGGCCGACGGCGCCGGGCGCTGGGACCGCCTCGCCGACGATCCGGAAGACGATGAACTCGCCGTGGTTGGCACCAGGGACGAGCGGGTTGCCGCCGCCGGTCGCCGGGGCCCAGATCCAACTGGCAGAGCTGGGAATAGCGGGGAACGCGCCCCAAGGGCCCGCGCCTGGGTTGGTGTAACCGGCCGCGGTGGCCGAAACGGTCCAGAGATTGTTAGTGGTAGCGTACGCAATGGCCGCGTCGAGCTGGGGGACCGTGGGCAGTACGTTTGCAGGCCAAGAACCCGCCATCCCGAAGATCTGCTGGAGGTAATCTCCAGCGCGGAACACCTCCCATGCCGCAGACCCGGTCAGGATCGTGTTGCCGGTCGTGGTATTCGTAAAGGAGCCGAGAAAGCCCTGAGCAACCGCGCGGTCACTCGCGGTCGTCACATACAAATAGTCAGTCGGAGCGCGGCCCGTAACGTTGTAAGTTTCCATCGTGGGCCAGGTGACATCAGAACCGACGAAGGCCGACGTGGCCAACGACGTACCAAAGTACGTGGAGTACTGGTTGTCCACAGTCATCTTGATGGTCCAGTCTTCAGCCATCGCGTTGGCAGCAAGCACCAGCGAGGTTGCGGCCACAGCCGCCGTGCGAAGTACACTCATCTCTCGTCTCCTCAGGGCCTTTGGCCCAAATTACAGCGGTGAAGGCAGGCAAGTACCAAACAACCCTCATCGCTGCGTGCAGAGACTACATCTCCTTTCCCATTTAGTCAATGGTTTTATCCGACATTCTCCAGTTGATCTTCGGCGAGCCACGTGGCCCGCCGCGCGGCAGCGCAAGATACCTGATTGCAGCGCTCCGCACCGTTTAATCCTCGCAGAGACACATCATCTGACGGCGTGATCGGCGATCGTTCGCATGATTGCCTCGCGCTGGACCGAGCGTGAGCGCACCGGCAGCATGCCCTCGTGTCTGCTCCTGGTTCAGGCGATGGATGACGTTCATCTCGAGCCCGCCCCCCGCTGGATTCGGCGACACCCGCAGCCGCCCGATGCGTTGAAGGAACAGCACCTGCGTATCAAAGCGTCTCGTCTGGCTGGTCGAGGCCGCCCGCGACTCCCTGGCTCGTCCGCCCACGATGCAGCCCATGGAGGGATCGACGCACAGCCGATCAGCGTCGTTGGTGTCCTCGTACCCGGCCAGGCGGCTGTACACCGACTGCCGCAGCAGCGCCGTCATCGTGGGCCGAGTGTTCCTGCCGGTCCGCTGATCCTGAAAAATGCTCCCGGCCATGGCCGTCGTGCCGAGGACTTCGCCGAACTGGCGATAGGAGATCAGCCCGGCGTCGGACGTGTGCGTGGAGGCGTGGAGCTCCAGCCTCAAAGACCAGTCGAAACCCACCCCGAGTGCGTCCCTGCTGCCTTCACCCATCGGATGCTCAGATCGAGCCGTCCTTGGCATCGACAATAGCCCTTGTTCATGCGGTCAAACGACACGCTATGATACCAGAAAATGAGTTCCTATATGGGAAATCTGGGTCTACCGAGCACGCGGCCGTCCGGTCGCAAACCTCAATCGCATACACCGCCCCCAAGCCTAACCTTTCCCACATGACCGCCGCCCCTCTAGGCACGATCTCCCCACCCAGCCCAGGCCTCGCCCCCACCCTCCGCACCGTGGCCAGCGACATTAAGCTCGCCCACTCCGTCTTCGCCCTCCCCTTTGCCGTGCTTGGCGCGTTCCTCGCTCGCCCCGAAGCGTCTCCTTGGCCGCGCTTCCTCGGGCAGCTCGCCCTCATCATCCTCTGTATGGTCCTCGCCCGTACCTGGGCCATGGTCGTCAACCGCCTCGCCGACCGCGCCCTCGACGCCCGCAACCCGCGCACGAAAAACCGCGCCTTCGCCTCGGGCAAGCTCTCCCCCACCACCGGCGTCGTCGTCCTCGTCTCCTGCAACCTGCTCTTCCTAGCCGCCGCGTCGCTCTTCTGGTTCTTCTTCCGCAACCCCTGGCCGGTGATCCTGGCCGAAGCTGTACTCCTCTGGATCGCCTTCTATTCCTTCACCAAGCGCTTCACATGGCTCTGTCACGTCTTCCTCGGCGGGGCTCTCGCCGCCGCGCCCCTGGCCGCCGCGATCGCCATCGACCCCGCCGCACTCGCTGCCACTCACGCTCTCTGGTACCTCGCCGGTATGGTCGTGCTCTGGGTCGCTGGCTTTGACATCATCTACGCTCTGCAGGACGTGGACATCGACCGCGCCGAACGACTCTGGAGCGTCCCGTCTCGTCTCGGAATCCCCGCCGCCCTCTGGCTCAGCCGCGCCATGCACGCCGGGGCCGCCGCCCTGCTCATCCTCGCCTGTCGCAGCGAGCCTCGCTTCGGGCTCATCTTCGCCGTCGGCATCACGCTCGTCGTCGCGCTCCTCATCGCCGAGCACGTCGTCCTCGCCAAACGCGGCAAGGCCGGGCTCGACATGGCCTTCTTCACCATCAACGGCGTGGTAAGCTGCGGCCTCGGAATCGCTGGCTGCCTCGACACTCTCGTCTAAGCTCCACCCGCACAGCCAACGAGCATTTCGCCTCAGAACCCCCGAAGGCAGGGACTGAGGAAGGCTCCGTCCAATCATGCCATGCTTACCGTGATGCCGACCAGCCGCCTCACATCTCCCAGAACGCTTCGCGCCAGCCGGGTGACCGCGTATCTCTTGCTTTTCACCACCTTGACCCTCACCGCCTGCCTGACCCTCGTCGCGTGCGGAACTTCCTCCCTCACCAACCCCACCACCATTCCAACCGACATTCCAACCGACATTCCAACCAAACCCACCTCCACCGCCCCCACCCGCAACCCGCTCGGCCAGGGGCTCGACATCATCAACTACCCCATCGACGACTCGCGCGGCTCCGTCGGCCGAGCCTTCGCCGTCGTCGCCGACCACCCTCTTCCGATCTCCCCAGAGGCCGCCGCACTCTGGAAACGCCAAGGCCTCCGCTTTCTCGCCGTCCCGCTCGCTCAACTCGAACCTCTCCTCCGCGATCTCCCGCTCGCTGGCTCAGTCCAACGCCAGACCTTCGGCCCGCTCACTCGCTGGACCCCCATCGCCATCGGCGGCTCCTCGAACACCTCGCGCGTCATCGCAGGCTTAGGAAGCTCAACGAGAAACCCGAGCCTCAACTCAAACCTCACGCTCCCGCCCGGCCGCCTCCGCATCCTCGCCCGCGCGTGGGACGAGCCCGTGCTGGACCAACCCGCAAATCAATCCACCACGCCCGCCACCCCTCGCGCCAGCCTTCGCCTCGAACTTCTTCCTCAGCACGAGCAGGCCGACCCCGACCTCACCACCTTCATCCAACCCCCCAAACGCTCGATCGACCGCGCAGGTCGAGTCTTCGACGACCTCGCGCTCGCCTTTCTGGCCAAACCTGACGAGGCCTACCTCATCATTCCCGAGTCCCCCGCCATCACCTGGCAACGCGCCGAAGACGCCAGCAACGACCATCCCACACCGACGCCCACGCTCGAACCCAACACCGAAAACACCAACCCTCAACCCCCCACCCTCGGCGAAGTCACCCTCAGCAACGCCGCCTTCTCCGGGTCAGGCCGAGTCAAGGTCATCGTGGTGCTCATCCCAAGGTCCGCGGGCGTTTTCAACCTGCTTCCCTTCGCGCGTTGACAACCTCGATCACCGCATCGCCAGCACAACACATTTCCGATAACACCGCCGATCGCGCGGCGCATTCATCCTCATCGCGCACACGCCGCGCGATTCGCCGATCCCCCGGGACCAACCTCCCGATCAGGCCGATAGCCCTGACGTTCCGGAGGATTTCATGCTCAGAGTCAGTCTCGCCCAGGCCGTCGAGGGGATGTCCCTGGCCCTGCCGCTCTATCACCCGCTCCGCCCCGGCGTCGTGCTGCTTCGCGCCGGCATCCAGCTCGACAACCACACCATCAAGCGTCTCTGGGAGATGGGCCTCCGCGACGTGTGGATCAGCTACCCCGCCCTCAGCTTCATCGCCGACTTCGTCAACCCCGCCGTTCTCGAGGCCTGCCACGGCATCACCCAGCAAGTCGCCGACGCCTTCGACCGCGTGCTCGTGGACGCCCACGCCAAGCTCGACTACCCGACCTACCGCCGTGCCATCGCCGCGCTCCTCGAAAAGCTCGCGCTCTCGCCCAAAGCTGGCATCCTCGTCAACGAGATCGTCGACGGCAGCCAGCCCGCTCTTCGCCACGCCTCCAACGTCTGCCTCGTCAGCGTGCTCATGGGCATCAAACTCGACTTCTACCTCGTCAAAGAACGCCCACGCCTCAAATCCGGCCTCGCCCAAGGCGTGACAACCCTGGGCCTAGGCGCGCTCCTCCACGACATCGGCATGCTCCGCCTCGACCCCGAAACACTCACCCGCTGGAACAACAGCCACGACGAGTCCGACCTCGCCTGGCGCGAGCACACCGAACTTGGCTACCGAACCCTGCAGGGCAACATCGAGCCCTCAGCCGCCGCGGCCGTCCAGCATCACCACCAGCACTTCGACGGCTCCGGCTTCCCCGCCGCAAAGCCCGGAACGACCCGAGGGCTGACCGGCTCGGACATCCACATCTTCGCCCGCATCGTCACCGCCGCCGACCTGCTCGATCGACTTCGCAACCCGGCCGACACCCACGGCGCAGTCCCCGGAGCCATCGCGCCCGTCCCCACGGTCCGCGCCCTCAAGCTCATGCAGCAAGCGCCCTACTCGACCCGGACCGACCCTCTCGTGCTTCGCGCTCTTATCAACGTCGTCCCACCCTTTCCGCCCGGCTCGATGGTCAAGATCACCGGCGGCATCCACGCCGTCGTCGCCGACTGGCACCCCGAAGACCCCTGCCGACCCACCGTCGTCACCATCCCCCACGACGGCGGCCGCATCAACCCCGAATCCGCGGGCGGCCGAAAGATCGACCTCCGCCGCCACACCAATATCCAGATCATCGAGATCGACGGCGTAGACGTCCGCGGCGATTCGTTCTACCCAACCCGCCCCGGCGACTACGACCTCGCCAAGTTCGCGCTGGGGGTCACAAGCACCAAGACCAACGAAGCGAGCGTAACAAACTAGACGTCAGGTCGCACCGAGATCTGTATCGCATCAGCAATCTTAATAATGTCTCGGCGAGTCTCAGTAAAGTTTGCCACCCTCAACTCGGTCGGGTGGCACCGACATCGCCCGGCCGCAGTCCTGTCTCTTCACGCCGAGGTCTTCACGTGCCAATGAAGTCGCCCACGAGGCTCACCAAACCTCTGAACGTGCCGCGGCGACCTCAGTGTTCCTTTGCCTCGTCTACCTTTGAACCTGTCCGCCTTTGAACCTGCCCAGCTTTGAACCCGGCGCCCTCGGGTCGCCTCGTGCTTGAGAGATGAACCGACCGCCCAAGCACCAAAGTCGCCCGGCACGACCCGCCGAGTCCGCACGCAAACGCGCGAGCGACGTCAGTGGCACGAGAAAACCTCAACATTACCCGGCCCATGAAGTCAGCGCCGCCTGCCAGCAAATCCGCGTTCAGCCGCCGACTATTATCGTGTACATCGCAACCACTCATCGAAGCATCAACATGGCTGGTTGGCGGCTTCAAGGATAGAAACAGTTTCTCAAACGTGTGGAGCTTTGTAGGGCCACCTATAGCCCTACCGCGAGGGATGAGACCACGACCACTGCGAGTTCTGTGGCCATAATGTTCGCGGCTCAGTGCGAGAACGTTACCGAAGGACATACGACCAAAGATCGGTATCACTGGGTATGCAAAGAGTGCTTTGGAGCTTTTATAATTTTGCTTGACCAGAAGATTGTCTCACGCGATTGAAGATACCACGTAACTCGCTGGCTCGGTGGAAGGAGTATGTGTGATTACAGAAGAAACAACAGGAGACCATCGAAATATAGTAGAAGAGGCCGTGAACCCAACCAAGATACTGAAATCGGAGGAACCGATCTCAGTGGCACGAAATCAGCGCGACCCGACCGCGTTCGCTCCGACACCGTGCCACGAAGATCGGTTCTGACCGGTCGTAATGCCTTTGTTGTCCGCACAGCCTCTCAATGTCTTCGTTGAGCGTACCACCACCACAATGATGTGTCCAAGCGATTATCTTCATTCCAAGCCTCATCTTCATCACGGCTTTCCCCTCTTCCCCCTACCCTCTCCCCGCATGCCCACCACCATCTCCATCCAATCTCTCACCAAGTCCTTCGGCCAATCCTCCCCCACCGGCAAACAAGCTGGCCGACCCAACGCCGTTGACCACGTCTCTCTCGAAATCCCCGCTGGCCAGCTCTTCTTCCTCCTCGGCCCCTCCGGCTGCGGCAAAACCACACTTCTCCGCATGATCGCCGGGTTCATCGAACCAACCTCCGGCACCATCCTCTTCAACAACCAAGACGTCACCTCCGTCGCCCCCAACAAACGCAACACCGGCATGGTCTTCCAGTCCTACGCCCTCTGGCCCCACATGACCGTGGCCGCCAACGTCGCCTTCGGGCTCGATGTCCGCAAAGTCCCCGCCGATGAACGCGTTAAACGAGTCGCCGAAGCTCTCGCGGCCGTCCGTATGAGCGAATATAGCGAACGAAAACCAAACCAACTCTCTGGCGGCCAACAACAACGCATCGCCCTCGCCCGAGCCCTCGTTATCCGCCCCGATGTTCTCTTATTAGATGAACCGCTCTCAAACCTCGACGCAAAGCTAAGGATCGAACTTCGCGCCGAGATCCGCCGGGTCTGCAAGGCCACCGGCATCACCACCGTCTACGTCACCCACGACCAAAAAGAAGCTCTCAGCATGGCCGACCGAGTGGCCATCATGGACGCTGGCAAAGTCGTCCAAGTCGGAGGCCCGGCCGAACTCTACCGCCGCCCCGCAAGCAAGTTCGTCGCCGAGTTTCTTGGCGAAACGAACTTCATCCTCGGCACGGTTATAAATCATACCGATCAAAGTACAAACATTAAGACTGATGCTGGAATATTAGAAATCAAGTCTCCCACTGCTCTCCAGCTCGGCGCGGCCGTCACCTGCTCTATCCGCCCCGAAGCCTTCCGTCTCTCTGATCACGAACCCATGGGAATCCCTGGTCGTGGAATCTCTGGTAAGGTGATCGACACCACCTATCTTGGTGAGATGGCACAACACCTCGTCGAGCTCCCCGGCGGAATCCGAGTCAAAGTCGCCGACCTCAACCCTGCCACCGCAACTCGCCAAGAATCGCAGGTGCGCTTGGTTGTCGACCCGGCCGACGTGGTTCTCGTCTAAACATTCGCAATAATCGGCTTGGCGAGCGGAAGCGTCACCCGCACCGTGGTCCCGCACCCCGGGCTCGAATCTGCATCAATCCGCCCACCGGCCGCCCTCACGAACCGGAGACACGTCAGCACCCCAAACCCGTTCCCGTCGGCCGCGAGCGTCGGCAGAGTCTGATTCGACGATGAAAACACCCGGTCCAACGTCTCCTGGGTCATCCCGATCCCGGTATCCATGACCTCAAGTGTGAAGGTGTTCCACGTGGAACACCCCCGGATCGTCAGAACTCCTCCACGGCCTAGCATCGACTTGCGAGCATTCAAGATCAGATTCAGTAACACATGCTGGAGCACCACCGGCTCCACCGCGACCGTAACCCCCACCAAGTGCTGGCGCACTACCTCAATCCGGTCGGCCGCCAGCTCCCGACCCATGCACGCCAGCGCCGCATCAACACTGCCATCAACCTCCGCAGCCACCGCCTTGACCGATTCCTCGTCCCGCGCCAGCCCCATCACCGCTGACGCGATCCGCCCCGCCTGCTCGACTCCCTGCACCGTCTTGGTCAAGGCCTTGCGGACCATCTCAGCGTCGTCGGGGTCCGCGAGCGCCAACTGGCAGTAACTCATCACCGGCGTTAGAATGTTGTTGAACTCGTGAGCCACGATCCCCAGCAACGTCCCCAGCGTCGCCAGCCGGTCTGATTGGTCCACGTAGCGACGAAGCCGATCAAGGTCGGCCTGCACCTGCCGCAGGGTTCTGAGCGATTCATCAGATTTGGAAGCCCGAGTCGTCACGAAGTCGAGCTATCGACGTTCTTGCAGCGTCACTTTGTCGAGTTTGCAACCAACCACGACATCGGCCCCGCCTTCGACCCACCACCACGCATCCACCCCCAAAGCCACGCCTTGACCGTCCCAGGCCTGAAATCCATCTCAGGCAACTCCGCGCTCGACACCCATCGGAACTCAATCTTGGGCTCCAGCGACTGCACCGTAAGCGGTGGGGGCGCCGGGCGGCCATCGCTCATGTGTTCCACGTGGAACACCACGTTGATCTCATGATACTCCGAACCCCCAGCTTCAAACCGCTCCTCCCCCGCCGCCAGCACGACGGCCGTCCGAACCGCCAGCCCAGTCTCCTCGGCGAACTCGCGCACCGCCGCATCTCCCGCCGCTTCTCCAAACTCAACGTGCCCACCAGGCAGATAGCCGTACTCGTGCTTGCGATTGACACACACCAGCACGCGCCCGGTCTCATCAATCAACACACCTCGCGCGATGACCTCGATAGACTTTCGATCAGACTTAGGCATGGTCGCTCCGTTGACGTGGGCCAGCCGCATGGTACGCTCCGCACACCCTACTCGGAGTTTCTCATGACCAACCCTGTTCAACCCGGCTCCAAAGCCAAACGCCTCGGCCGCGGGCTCTCGAGCCTCATGGCAATCCCCGCCTCGGTGCGGGTCAGTCAAAGTGCGAATGATAACTCATTCTCATCAATCGAGCCCAAGCCGAACCTCACCCCCATATCAACTATTAGGTCCACTGCCGGATCCACTATCGGGCCTAACACCGACGACAATGCTCCTTCCGACGCAGTGCCCGAGGCCACCGACACAGGCATCCGCTCCATCCTCATAAGCTCTATAGTACCAAACAAGTACCAACCGCGCCGCAATATCGACGATAAAACTCTCGAACAGCTCGCCGAGTCCATTCGCCGCTCGGGCCTAATGCAGCCGATCATCGTGCGCCCCAAGAGTTCAAATACAAGTACAAGCACGAGCACAAACACAGGTACCGGCTCGCCAAACAGCGGTGGGGGAGCTTCTTCAACTGCCGCGCTCTACGAGCTGGTCGCTGGTGAACGCCGTTGGCGGGCCGCCAAGCTCGCCGGGCTCACCCACGTCCCCGCCTTGGTCCGCGACCTCACCGACGAAGACTCGGCTGAATGGGCCATCGTCGAGAACATCCAGCGCGAGGACCTCAACCCCATCGAGCGTGCCTGGGCCTTCCGATCCCTCGTCGAGACCTTCGGCCTGACCCACGGCCAGATCGCCGAACGCATCGGCATCGAACGACCAACCGTCGCCAACTTCATCCGCCTCACCGAGCTCGAAGAAACCATCCAAGGCATGATCTCCGCCCACCGCCTTACGCTGGGCCACGGCAAGGTTCTCCTCGGCTGCCCGCCCGGCGAAACGCGCACGAAACTGGCCGAACGCGCGATAAACGAATCGTGGAATATCAAACGGCTCGAACGAGAAGTGGGGGAGCTGGCTGGCACACCCATCGAGCCCGCACCCGCGATCGCTTCCTCCAAGCCTATCCGCTCGGCCGCCCTCGACGACCTGGAAAAACGCCTCGGCCTCTACCTCGGCACCAAGGTTCAGCTCAACACCGACCGTTCCGGGAGCCGAGGCCGCCTGACCGTCGAGTTCTACGGGCTCGATCATTTCGACGGCATGATGAGCAAAATCGGATTCTCGCACGGTTAATCAACGTCGCCTCTCACAACCAACCGACTTCGCCACCTCGGCGAGCCACTCTTGAGCGCCGCCTTATCGCCAAACATAAATATAACATGTGTCCGACCGTCGATCTCTCAGCCGAATCGAAAAACGCTCCGCTCTCAGTGATCAATCTCGTCTCCTCGCTCGCCAGCCGCGTGCTCTCCATACTTCTCGGCTCATGAGATGTCGTCCGCAAGACGACCCCCGGCGGCACCTTTTTCGGCGCCGCGGCCTTCAGCACGATCGCGCCGACCAGCCTCCGCGCTGTCGAGCGCGAGATTCACCACCTCGACCCCGCCCCGAATCCGCGGCACGCAGCTGGTCGAGACGGCACCTCGCTCGAAGAACCTACGGCGAAAGCCGTCTCGCTCAACGCTTCTCGCGATGAAATCTACTTCATCGACCCCGCCGACCACACCCTCGTGATCTGCCGCGACCACCCTGCGGCCGGTCTCGTCGAGATCCATCAACTCCAGTTCTCCACCGAAAGACTGATCGCCGAGCACACTCATCGTTGTGCCGCCGATTCATACCACATCGCCCTGCGCGTCGAGCCTGACCTGCTCGTTGTTCATTACCGCGTGCGAGGCCTCTCGAAATCGTTCGATTCGCTCGCCGAATACCGCAGGCGTCCCTCGACGCTGAACCTGGCGCTGACCTCAATGCTCATGAGGAAGCACTAGATCGCGAAATGCCCTCGTCCGCCCCGCGAGGGCGCGGTCGAAGAACAAGGTAATTTCCCCAAACCGCGCGCACATAAAAAATATTTTCAACAAGTTTGAGCTTCGTGCTATTAAGACTGTATTATGATGACACGAACGTGTGGAAGGTTCGAGCAAAGTCGCTCGTCTCTCCTTACGGGTGCTTGGGCGGCGAGCCGGCAGTGTGCCGAATGAATCGCCAAGGTTCCGGACAGATCTCAGATCATGACTCTCACGCTCAAGATTTCAGGTCAAGATCCGAGATCAACCATGGTCATCGGCCTTGTAATTTGTTTGGATGTGTGAACAGCACACGAAAGGATCGAACATGGCAAAGCGTGCGTCTTCCGGTGGTTTGGCAACGATTTCCGTTGAAGCTCTGCAGTCTGAACTGGCTCGCCGGGCCAAGTCCGCCGGTAAGCTCTATGTCGTCCGCGATCGAATCCTTGCCAAACTCGCCGACGTGGAAAGCAAAATCCGGGCCGCTGGCGCTCCGCTCGACTCGGCCCGCCCCGCGGCCGCATCTTCCGCCTCGGCTTCCTCCGCCGCGTCCCCCGGCCGTCGCGGCCCGGGCCGTCCCAAGGGCTCGCGTACCCGGCGCGGCCGCGGCGGAAACGCCATGAGCCTCGTCGCCTCGCTTCAACAACTTCTCACTGGCAAGCAGATGGGCGTCAACGATATGACCAAGGCCGTCCAAGAGGCTGGTTACAAGAGCAACTCCAAAACCTTCCGCACCATCGTCAACCAAGCCCTCATCAAGCACACCGACAAGTTCAAGAAGGTTTCACGCGGCGTCTACACCGCCAAGTAAGACGCGCTCTCACTACAACCCGGGCTCGACAACCCACGCCCCCAACCGCCTGACCCAACGCCCTCAAAGCCTCGGCCAGGCTTTTTCATGGTTACACGATCTTCTTGATCACGTTCACCGCCGCGAACATCGCCGCGACCTGCTCACGCGGCAGAGTGCGCGGCGCGAACGCGCTGTTGAGCGGCTGAAGCCGAATCACCGCTTGCCCCGCCTGGTCGGTCTCGCTATACACACGCTTGAACGTGGTCTCGTGATCGGGCTCTAAACGAACAAAGCAATCGCACCCGTCCTTCACTACCTTCGCTGGGCTGAAGATCACGATGTCGCCCTCGGTGTACGTCGGGGACATCGAATCGCCAACCACCCGGGCCGCGAACGCGTCCGGATCGGTCAGGTCCGGACAACGAACGTATTCGTCCGCGATCCGCGCCGGATACCCCAGATCTGTAAAGTCACGCGGGTACCCGGCGGCCACGCTGTTCACCAGCGGAACTTCCAAAGACAGCGAAAGCCCAACCGCCGCACCCAAACTCACACCTCGATCTAAACCTCGATCTGAAACCCGATCTGAAACCCGATCTGAAGTACGGTCCAAAGCTTGATCGGAGCGCGAGCCTGACCGCGGCCAACCCGCAGATCCGTCGCCCTCAACTCGACCCTCGCGCTCCTTCCCACCCATCGCGTGCCCAGACTCGGGCCCCGGCGGCACCAACCGATCAATCAACGCCCGCAACTGACCACTTCGAAACGCCGTGTCCAGCGAACTCTTGCTCGCGCCCTCGGCACCCGCCTCCCCGGACGTCATCAACTCGCGAAGCTGACGCAACATGCGGTCCTTCCGCTCCCGCTCGCTATGCAACTGCGAGACCTCGCGCCGAACCGTGGGCGGCGTCTGCGTCCAGCGCACCGCCGAAAGCAGCGTCCCAGCCGCCAAACCCAAGGCTCGCTCCAGTTCCACCAAAATCAGATCACGCGGCGGGCGCCGACGATCATTCTCAAGCTGCGACAAATAGCTCTTGGCCCGACCAACCCGCGACGCCAACTCGTCAAGCGTCAGCCCCCGGGCTTTCCTGTGCTTGCGCAGCAGTTGGCCCAGCGTGGCGTGAGAGCCAACAGAAACAGGCGGTAAAGGTTCTGATGCGGGGTCAGTCATCGGATACAAAAGGCCAACGCAAACAGCACTCGGAACAATCCTGAACGACGCTTCCAACTCTCACCAGTGAGTTATCCACATCTCCGCTCTTGAGAGTGTTGACAATTCACCAAACTCCGCACAGGCCTGTGGCGGTATCGGCGCTTCCTGTGCGCCGTTTTGGTGACATACCATACAAAATCCATCCAAATAGGTCCAGCCCCCTTGCACTCAAGTTCTCTAGATCGTAGAACTATAGGACAAGTTCACTGTTCTGTGAACTTGTACTTGGTGCTCGTCAACAAAAACCGGCACAGTTCCGTGCCCTAGAGGTTCACATGAGTAACCCGCAAGATTGGATGGATCGACTTCCCGGCTTCGATGGACGCCATCGCGCAACCCAAGAAGGCCACCCACACACCTCAGAATCCGCTGGCTCAACCACCAAGCTGACCGATCTTCGCCGTCGTCGTCGTGAAGAGAGCGCCGAACAGATCGTCCACGCCGCTCAATACTTGCCCCCAGCCGAACGCGTCCTCATCGAATCTATCTTCCGCGACGGCCGCCGCGTCAGCGATATGGCCAAGCTCATCGCAAGCCCGGGCCGACACGCGAGCCCCACACCACCAACCAGCAACCGGGCTCGCTCACTCCTCGGCGCGCCCGGTCACACTCTCGCCGACTCCTTCGAATCTTCTCAACCCCCACTCGCCCAGCTCGACCCAGCGTACGCCCGTGACCAGAGCGAGCAAGACGCTCGCGCCCTTCGCTCACGTGTCCGCCGCGTCGTCCGCCGAATCATGACCCCCGAATACCAGGCCGTCGCACGCTGGTTTGCCATCGAAAAACTCAGCGACGGCCTCTTCGCCCAAGCCAGCTCGCTCTCCCACCCTGCCGCCCCCGACGGACCCGGCGGCACGCTCCGCCGACGCATCGCCATCTCCTGCTTCCTCCACGGCCTGTCCATCCGTGAAGCCGCGCGACAGCTCGGGCTCTCGCTCCACACCGTCCGCCGACACCGCGACGCCGTCGCCGCCATGGCCGCGATGACACCTCACCTCCGAACCGGCATCGTGTCAGCCGTTTCAAAGCGCCCCGCCTGGCGCGAGACGGAGCCACGCTCGTGATGCGCATCATCCAGACCTCACTTAAACCCAGCCGCCCGCTACTCACCGCTTGCGCAGCATTCGGCGTTGCCACGCACTGGATCCCCAAAGCTCGTGGCACGCGGCGCGCATCCACCACTTCTCGCTCGATCAGCTCGCGCGCAACCCGCAGCAACGACGACACCCGCAACTGTGATCAACTTATCGCCGAGCTCAACGCAACTCTCCCGGCTGGCGGCGTCGTGCTCATCACCGGCTCCAGCGGCGCGGGAAAGTCCACGCTCCTCCGCAATTGGCAACGCCTCCTTCGCGCACGCCAGCAGCCCGCTGTCAACCTCAACACGCACCGGCACGCCAGTCCGCGTGACCCCTGCGTCATCGACGCCCTGCAAGGCCCCGTTCGCCGCCGACTCTCGCTGTTGGCCGCCGCGGGGCTCGCCGAAGCAACGCTGCTCCCGCGTCGCGTCAGCGAACTCTCCCAAGGCCAGCGCTTCCGGCTTCGTCTGGCCGCCGCGATGCAACGCGCGCTCCGCAAGCCCGGCCTCGTCACGCTCTTCATCGACGAGTTCGCCGCCTCGCTCGACCGCACCACCGCGCGGTCTGTCGCGTGTACGCTCGCGCGCTGGGTACGCCGCGAACGCCACGTCCGACTCGTCGTCGCCACCGCCCACGACGACGTCCTCGAATGGCTCCGCCCCGACGCGCTCGTCTGGGTGCCGCTCGACCAACAGCCCGTCTGCCGATGGATCGGCGCACGGCCAGCCCGCTAACAACCAGCGCGATCTCACAGCTATGGAAGGACACGCCCTTGCGCTATCACGCCGCACCCTCCGTGCTCGAACGATTTGAAAAGATCCCCGAGCGTCGTGCCGGGGACGCCCGAGATATCGCGATTCTCAAGGGAAAATACAGCGACTACGCCGCTCTCGCGCGCTTCCACTACATCGCTGGCCCGCCCGCGACCTGCGTGCGCGTGCTCACGGCCATCGACACATGCAGCCGCGACACCGCCGGCGTGCTCATCGTCTCTGTCCCCACCCTCAACGCACGCTGGCGAAAACTTCTCTGGGGCGAACGATTCTCCAGCGGCAACAAGAAGCGCGATGCCGCGGCCGTGAATGAATCACTCCGCACCATCTCGCGCGTGGTGGTCGACCCGCGCTACCGAGGCCTAGGCCTCGCCACGCGACTCGTCCGGGCGTACCTCGCGCAATCGCTCACCCCCGCCACCGAGGCCGTCGCCGCGATGGGATGGGTCTGCCCGTTCTTCGAGTGCGCTGGTATGCGAGCGATCAACCTTCAGCCCTCGGCCCGCGCTCTCAAGCTCGCCCGCACGCTCAAAAGCGCCGGTATTCCTGCTTGGAAACTCATGGAAGCGAGAGAGGCCGAAAAGATCATGCGCTCGTCAGACATCGCCGCCATCGCCGTGCGCGCCTGGATGAGATCAGGAACACCAACTAAGCGACGCGCCGCGCACGCACGCCCGACAACAACCAAAGAAGAGATCAAACCGTGGCATATGGCCGTGCTCGCCGCCAGCAGCATCGGCGGGCACGGCGTCGCGTACGGCGCGGGTTGAAAGAGCACGCCAAAGAACTCAGGAGGAATCGATGAAAGAGACCAACGAAGAAACCGCCAAGAAACCGGCCAGTAAACCCTCCAAGAAGCCCGCGAGCAAACTCGCGCGCCGCGCACCAAAGAAACTTGTCCAGCCCGAGGATCTCGACACGCCCACGATCACCGACTGGAAGATCCCCGAAACACCTGACCAGCTTCACGCCTGGCTGCGCGAAACCGTCGCCGTCTCGGTGCCGCGCCAAGCGCTGCTGCTCGGCAACAACGGGCCCTTCGAATACCTCATCCACTCCTTCTTCGAAGGCTCAGAATCATTGAGAATCCTCGATCCAAATGCCCAGAAGTCGGCGCTGAAAGAAGCTCCTTACACGCTCGCACTCGACGCCGTCGTCTGGGCCAACCGCGGCGGCGGAAAAACATTCCTCAGCGCCGTTGCCACCATGCTCGACCTCGTCTTCAAGCCCGGCATCGAGATCCGCGTGCTCGGCGGCTCCATGGAGCAGTCACGCCGCATGCACGTCCACCTGCGCCGGCTTTTCGAAAAGCCGCTGCTCGCGGGCCTGGTCAGCGGCCGCACCACCGAACGCCGCCTCCGCCTACGCAACGGCTCCGAGGTCGAGCTTCTCGCGCAGTCACAGGTCTCCGTCCGCGGCACGCGCGTGCAGAAACTTCGCTGCGACGAGGTCGAGCTCTTCGACCCTGAAGTGTGGGAGGCCGCGCAGCTCGTGACCCGCAGCAGAAAGATCACGCTCGCCGACGGCCGCGTTCTCGCCGTGCGCGGCTCGATCGAGTGCCTCAGCACCATGCACCGCCCGTACGGCATCATGCACGGCGTCGTCGAAGAAGCTCGCGCCGGAAAGCGCGCGCTCTTCCGCTGGGGAGTTGTCGACGTGCTCGAAGCCTGCGGCGAAGAGCGACACTGCCGCAGCGATGAACAACCGAACCAACTCGCCGACGTTGGCCGCGCGAACACAGACCGCGGCAACGAACTCGTCAAACGCGATTGCCCGCTTCTATCCGAATGCGGCGGGCGCGCCAAAGGCCGAGAAATCTTGGCCTGCGGGCACGTCGGCATCGACGACGCCATCCGCATGAAAGGCCGCGTCGCGCGGGCGACCTGGGAATCTGAGATGCTCAGCCAGCGCCCGCGCCGCACCGACTCTGTCCTCCCGGAGTTCGACGCTTCCGAGCACGTCATCACCGCAGAGGTTTGGAAGCGCGCGAGCGAAGCGACCGCGAGCCGTGGCGCGACGCCACGCTGGTACGGCGGCATGGACTTTGGTTTTCGCGCGCCCACCGCGTTCCTCTGGGCCGCGCTCGACGACGCCGACGTGCTCTGGGTCATCGACGAACGCATCGTTCGCGAGGTGGTGCTCAACGATCACATCGCCGCCATCATGGCTTCAAAGTGGCCCAAGCTCGAATGGGTCGGCGTCGATCCCGCTGGCAACCAAACCGCATCGCAGACCGGTGTCACCGACATCACCACCATGCGCCGCGCCGGGCTGGTCGTGAAAGACCGTCGCCTCACCGTGCGCGATGGGCTGGAATTGATCCGAGCACGATTGAAACCGGCCAATGGTGAATCGCGCGTGGCGAGTGGAGGGGAGGCGAAGAACGCCACGCCCGACGCCACGCCCGACGTCATACCCATCGGCGATCTCGACGGCTCGCCACGCCGCTCGGCCGCCAGACTCTTCATCCACGAACGCTGCACCAAACTCATCGAGTCCATGGCCCGCTACCACTACGACGCCGACAAGCCCGAGAGCGACGCGCCGGTTAAAGACGGCTTCGACCATGCTGTGGACGCGCTTCGGTATCTCGTGACAAACCTTGATCGCCCCTCGCGCGTCGTGGCGGGAAGTTATATTTGAAAGAGACAGCGAGATAGGGGAAGAGCGGCCGTCGAAGTGAGAGATCAGGGGGTGAGACTTAAAATCTCGCCTTGCTTTTCCCTGCTTCGCTGCCTTGCTCAATCGCTGTCTCGCTCCTCCTAAACCCGTGCCGTGATCGGTGTCTGCTCACCGAACACAAGCTTCACTTTCGTCGGCGCGGCCGAGTGCTCATCGAACAGCACGAGGTCATTCTCTCCCGCCCGCAGCCACGGCCCAGGGATGTACGCGCGAGCCTGCGGGCCCACGGCCTTGCCCTCGCCAGTCTCTACAAAGTACCGGCCTAGGTGCTTGCCGTTGAGATAGATCTGGCCCTTGCTCATGCCCGACAGATCGAGGTATAGCGGCCCGATCGGGTGGGCGGCCACGGGCGTGTACGTGAAGTGCGACTTCCACCACGTCGGGCCCCCGCTTGAACCCCCGCTTGAAACCCCACTTGAACCCGCGCCCGATCCAGACTTGAGGGTCTTCGCGCCCTTCCCGGCGTACATCGACGACGCTGGCGGCTCCCATTTGGCGAACGCCCAGTCGGCCTTGGCGCTGGGCTGCGACTTCACTTCCGAAAACGTCACCGCGTCTCCAACAACCTTGAGCGCGTGCTCGATCGAGCCGATAGATTCGAGCATCCCGTCGGCCGACACCGCGTCGGGCATCATCGCCAGCTGGATCACGTTCTTGCCGCGGGCCAGCAGTTCCGCGTCGATCGTCACCGTGCGTGGCCCGGACCGGTCCACATACTCGATCGGCTTGTCGTTGAGCAGCAGCAGCCCGCGCACCGGGAAAGGCTCGGCCACGCCGTGGGCACCCGTGAGGCCGTCGAACGAGAGAATCAGCGAACCCTTGGGCTTGTTGGTCAGCGTCCACGTGATTCGGTCCGACAGCGTCGCGTCGCCAACCCGCATCTCCCACAGTGGGACGCGGAAGGTCAGCGGTTCGAGCGGGTCGCCCGGCATGACCTTGGGTTTGCCGGGCTTGAGCTCGGTCGTTTCAGTGAGGTGACCGGTCAGGCCCTTGCGTTCGCCGAACTGCGTGCCCGAAGAGAACCTGCCCAGGTTTTCCGCGAGCACCACGATCGGCTCGCCCTTTTTGAAGTTGACGCTGGCCTCGCGCTCCGCGCCGGGCCCGACGCCGATCAGCCCGACACTCTTGCCGCCTTGGAAGACGTGCAGGCGGTCGCCGCCGATCGGGGCCGAGACGGTGATCTTCTTTGCGCCAGGCATGCTGGGCGTGATGCGGTACCAGCCGTAGCCAAACGGCGAGCCCAGCGTGCCGAGGTCGGCCGGGCCGGGGATGGTCGCGAAGCGGGCGCTGGAACCTTCGATATAGTCGCTAAGCGAGGCGCTCGACCACGCCCCGAGCTTGATCGGCTCGTGAGCCGGCACCAGCATTTTGGCGGCCGCGGTGCTAGGCACGGCGTTCGCGCCGCCAGCCGAACCGACGAGCGAAACTTTGCCCTCGCTGTCAATCTTGGTGTACGACTTTCCGCTAGTGTGGGCCGAGACGATCGGCCTGCCGTCCGCGGTCAGCCCCTGCACGCCGACGTAAATCGCGTTGTCGCTGACATAGGTCGTGTCGATCTGCTCGGTGCTGCAAACCACAACTGTGATGCCTTCGAGCTCAGCGATCTCGGGTGCTTTGCCGCTGGGGACCGTGACCTCGATGGGCGAACCGTTCACCGCCAGCACGCCGCGCGAGCCCGCAGGCCCGAAGCAGACGAACACGCGACCCACGACCGCGAAGGCCGACAGGTTGCAATAGTCCAGCGAGGCCCGCCCGCCGATGTGAACATCAAAGAGACACCAGACGACGGAGGGATGAGCGCTGCCGTCATTTCCAGATCCCAGATCGACCGGCAGCGTGGTCCCGTCGGGGAGCATGAGCCGCACCGAGCGTGGCCCGTGGCCTTGCGGATCACCAAAGACAAACGCCACGCCGCCTTGGTTGCCCACCGAGTGGACCACCGAGACCGGAGCCCCGGCCGAGGCCGACTTGCCGTGCTTGTCACCCTTGGCCTGCCCTTGAACATGATGAGCGCCTTCGTCCGATTCGATCACCGGCGAAGGATCCACCGTCACAGGCCGATACTGCGTGCTGCGGTTGGCCAGCACCCGCCCGAAGCGCGACGCGAACGTGGCGATCCGCCGCACCGCGTGGTACGAGCCGTTGGGCGAGCCGTCCTCACGCAGCGGCGCGTGCTGGTCGTGGCTCGACGTAAAGAACGACCCCGTGCCCTTAGGCGATCGGCCACCCGAGAAACCAAAGCTGGTCCCGCCGTGGAACGGCGCGACGTTGAACTGCCCGCCGCCCGCGAGCACCTCCGCCAAGCGCCGCTCGAGCGTGCCGCCCAAGACGCCGACGTGCGCGTGTGAACTAGAAGAAGAATGCGCCCCGCCGTGCCCCGCCGGTTCCGTGCCTTGCGTTCCCTTGTGCGTCCCTGACCCGTCGCCCCAGGTCTGGGCCCGACCCGCTACAAAGTCGATGACTATCCGCGGCTGGTCCGGCTGCACCGCCGTCAACTGCCGCATCGCGCCCAGCAACTGCTGCGAGCCCGACCAGCAATCGATCTCACCCTCGACGCTCTGCCAGAGGTTGTTGGCGTCGATGATCGGCACCGCGATCCCGCCCTCGCGCAGGTACCGGTTCAATTCACCCAGATACCCGCGGGCCTGATCGTCGTGCCCGCACGTCCAAGCGTTCTCGTTCTGCACCATGACCACCGGCCCGCCAGCGCCAGCGCTCGTCACCTGCAAATCTCGCACCTGCTCTGAAACCGCCGTCAGATACCGCGAGCAGGCCTCCAGGAAAACCTGATTCCCCGTCCGCAGCTTCACGCCCGGCAGATCCAGCACCCAAGGCGGTATCCCGCCTAGGTCCCAGTCCGCCCCGATCGCCGGGCCAGGCCGAAGGATGCACCACATCCCCGCCGCACCGATCATCTTGACAAAGGCGCGCAGGTCCTGCTCGCCGGTAAACTCGAAGTGACCAGCCCGCGGCTCGTGCCGGGCCCAGATCACGGGGGTCTCTATGGTGTTGAACCCGGCCAGCTTGGCGGCATGGATCCGATCCGCCCACTGGTCGCGCGCGACCCGGGCGTAATTCACCGATCCTGACACCAGCCAGATCCGCCGACCATCGAGCATGAAACTTTGAGAGTCGTATGTAACCGAGGGCATCGCCGAGCGCCGCTCCTCAAAGTGGGCCGCCGGAACACCCGTCTCCGAGCCAGTCCGGCTCGTCGCAAGGGTCGTTCGGGCGTAGACAGAAAATCCGGAACCCTCCGATCGAGGCGCCAGTGCAGTGCGCCGATCGGCTCGGAAGGCCCACGAACCGCCGACGGGGACCAGAGCCCCCTCCCTCGGTGGAAGCTCTCAGGATAGGACCGATCTTTGCAAACCGCAACGTCCGAACCAAAACGCGGTACATTCGACAGCCGAATCTTCCCCAACCCACCAGCGGAAAATACCAAACAAAGGCCGCTCAAATGCCAAGAGATCTAGACTTTGACACGCCCTGCGCCCAGCCTCAACCTGTCCTCAAAGTCGATCCCAAATCCTTGCCCACGCACACTCAACGAGCTCGCACGCCTCACCTCGCACGAATTGCCGCTCCCGCCCTAGTCGTCATCCTCGCCGGGCTCGCCACCGGCTGCGGATCGTCCATGTCTGACATCGACGCTCAAGTCGAAAAACTCATCGGCCGCCGCACCGCTCGCCTCGATCCCCAGGCCACGACCGCGCGCACCGACCCCAACCTCGATCTCAATCTTGACATCGCCCGCCGCCAACCTCTCGACACCGACGCCCAAGGCTCCACCGACAAGCACCCAGAGACCACCAACAAACCTGCCTCCGAACTTCTCTTCAAACCCGCCGACGAGGCTCGCAACGTCTCGGCCCGGCTCGGAGAGTTCAGCCGCCAAGCTCTGGGCCAGTCAATCTCCAGTACAAATCTCGGCGACGCCCCGAACCTGCTCTCGCTCGAAATCGACCTCGAACAGGCTTTCAAGCTCGCTCAATCCACCGCCCGAGACTTCCGCAGCGCCGAAGAAGACTACATCCTGGCCGCCATCCGCTTGCTCGTCGAACAACACCGCTGGACACCTCGCCTCTCCAACAACACCTCGGTCACCGTCGATGGAACCAGCGACAACGGAAACTATCAGAGCGCCGTCCGCGTCATCAACGACCTCAGGGTCACCCAGCGTCTCCCCTTCGGCGGGCAGGTCGAGGCCGGGTGGGTCTTCAACGCCACCGAACAGCTTCGCAAGCAGGCCACCGGCCGCTACACCAACTCCTCCGAACTCATCCTCCGAGGCAACATCCCGCTTCTCAGAGACGCCGGGCTGATCGCCCAAGAAGGCCTCATCCAGTCCGAGCGCGACTTGGTCTACCAAGCCCGAACCTTCGAACGCTTCCGCCGCCAACTCCTAGTCCAGATCGCCGCCGAGTATTTCGCCCTCGTCCAAACCCAGGCCCGCATCGCCAACTCTGAAAGCCAGCTCCAGAGCCTGCGAATTCTCTCGGAAGGAACCTTCGAGCGCGTCAAGGCGGGCCGCAAGCCGCCCTTTGAACAGGCCATCGCCGAGAACTCTCTTCTCACCGCCGAGTCTTCGCTCGCCGGCCTGCGCGACAGCTACATCCTCCAGCTCGACCGCTTCAAGGTCCGCCTCGGTCTAGACATCAATCGTCCCCTCAAAGTCAAGCCTCTCTCCTTCGACATCACCGAACCCGCCGTCGCCATCGACGAGGCCACCGCCCTCGCCCTCGACTACCGCCTCGACCTCCAGAACCGCCGCGACCAGCTCGAAGACTCACGCCGAGCGATCGCCAACGCCCGCAACCAGCTCCTTCCCAACCTCGACCTGGCCGCTGGCGTGGGCGTCCCCACCGACCGCGGCATCCAGCAGCCCGGCCTGGAGTTCGACCCCGAAGACCTCACCTACACCGGCAGCGTCACGCTCGGGCTCCCGCTTGATCGAGAAATCGAACGCCTCAGCCTCCGCCAGACCATCATCAGCCTGCAACGAGCCAAGCGCGATTACGACCGCGTTCGCGACGAGATCGTCGTCAGCGTCCGCTCCGCCATCCGCGGTATCGACCTCGCACGTTTCCAGATCGTGCTCGCCGAACAAGGAGTCAAAATCGCCCAGCGCCGCCGCGAGGAACAGAACCTCAAAGCCGACGAAGTCCAGCCGCAGGAGATCGTCGACTCCGAAATCGCCCTCGTCGAGGCCCGCAACGCTCGCGATCAGGCCCGCACCGACCTTCGCAACGCCGTCCTCAACTACCTGCTCGAATCCGACCAGCTTCGAGTCGCTCGCGACGGCACCCTCGAACGTCTCCCCGGCATGAAACCCAAGACCGACACAACGCCTCAACCCACGCCCAACTTCGAGTCCCCATGACGCCTCGGCCCCCTGATGCCTTGATCCCTCGATCTCGTGATCCCTCGATCCCTCAATCCCTCAATCCCTCAATCCCTTGATCCCTTGATCCCTTGATCCCTTGATCCCTTGATCCCTTGATCCCTTGATCCCTCGATCCCTTCCCCTCTCACCCCCTCAACACAAACTCATCCTGCAGCACCGCGCCACCCGCCCCGCCGTTCAGCGGCGTAAACACCGCCCGCAGCCGCACGTTCGCGCCCTTCACCTGTTCCAACTCAACCGGAACATCGAGCTGCAGCCGGTACGTCCGGGTCACCGGGTCGAACCACTCCGCGTTTCGTTCCAGGTTTGTCAGATCAATATCCCACCGCCCCGCTCGCACGTCCACGCCCGGGTTCAGCCCGCCCCCGGGCCGATAAATCTCCAACTCCACCCGCCCGACCGCCTTGCAGGTATCGAACCAGCGATCAACAAACTCGAGATGGCACACGATCCGCGACCGCGCGCCGTCCGCAGATTTCTCGCCGGACACGCGTTCCACGTGCGTCAGCGGATAGATCCGCATCTCCTTGGGCGCGAACGGAGACCCAGCTCCAGCCTCGGAGCTCGACCCCGCCAATGAGCTGCCCGTGTCGCTGGCGCACCCGCTGGCGCAGACAGCCCCGCATAGGCCTATACCCGCGCCAGCCACACCCACCATTGAGCGCGCGAAACTCGTTCCAGCACTCACGCGCAATTTCGCGCGATTCCAAAACGAAAAAAACCGAGCGCCCTGCGCGACGACCGTTCGCCACGCAGGAACCGCTCGGTTCTGCCCTCTCGATGACTTGAAGTTCACATCATTCACGCCATCAGTTTACGTCGTTCACGGCGGCGTGTTGAACTTCCGAAAAATCGCCGTGTACGCGACCGACCGGACCCGCCCTCGATCGGTCCGGTCGCCCTCGACATAGCTCACAAAGCTCATCGTGCTCCAGCTTCGCTCGTTCAGGTCCACCAGCGTCCCCGCCGCGGGCGGGTCGATCAGCTCTTCTAGCACCGCGTCACGCAGCACCCACAACGCCGCCTCCGTGGTCGCCTGCAACCGCCCTCGCACCGTGATGTCTGTCTCGACCAACCCCAGCCACACCGAGCCCGCGTCGCCCCCGCCCAGCGCAAAGCTCGACACCACCAGTTGCCCGCGCTTGCTCATCATGAACCGGTGCGGCCCCGACCCGAACAGGTTCTTCGACTTGAAACTGCTGCTCAAAGCTCACCCCCCGCGTCCGCGATCGTCACCGGGTCCGCCACCCCGTCGCTCGACACCGCGATCAGGTCGATCACCCGCGCCAACCCTCGAGGCCCGCCCGGATGACGGACCGCCGTCACCACCGCCGTCATCGAAACCTTCTTCCGACCGCCGTCCGTCCCGGCCGGGGAAGTGAAAAAAACCAACGCCCCCGAGTCTCCGGGCCGCGGCGGGCCAAGGTCGTCGGTCAGCAAGTCCGCCGTTACCCTCGCCGTCACCCGCTGCTCGGGCACGTCCACAAACACCACGTGCGGCCCAAGGTCCGAAACCTCCGCCACAACCTTGTCCGCACCCCGGTCTACCGAAATCGAAGTCACGCCCTCCCAACTCGCCGTCCCGAACTTCACCACCCGTGGATTCATCGCCAACATCTCAGCCCCCATTTCTGCATCCGAGCGCCCTCGCCCTTTAGTACAGCAGCTCTCCGAGCTGCTTCTTCTCACCTCACAAACTGCACAACATTCATCCGCCGCGAAGCGTCCGGCTTCCCGTCCCCGTCGGTGTCCACGAGCGCCACCGCGCGCGACCGCGCCGCGCCGAAACGCTCCCGGTACAGCGCCGCCCGCTGGTCCGCGACCGACCCGGCCCCAGTCAGCGACGCCGCGGCCGAGTAGATCAGGTGCAGCGCGCCCAACGCCTCGATCTCCTTGAACGCCGCGGGGTTGGTGATGCTCGACTCGGTCACCTTCCCGAGCGCCGCCGCCGCGCCGGGCTCGATCCCCAGCGTCCGCAGCACCTGCGCGTGAACCAGCCCGATCTGCGGCCTGAACGTCGAGATCATGCACGTATCGAACGTCACCGGTGCGGGCGGTTGAACCTCGTCGGCCTCGCTCGCTCGCGCCCGCGACACCGTCAGCTCCGTCGCCGACACGCGATCGACCACCTCGTAACTCACCCCGCCGATGGTCGCGACGTGCCCGACGTCGATGTTCGCAAGGTCCAGCTGAACATCCTGCGAAACGAACGTCAACAGCGTCCCCGCGATCCCCGCGCTGCCCTTCACCAGCCGCTGCCCGACCCAGCCAACATCTCGGAAGAGCGAGGGCTCATGGAGCAACAGGTCTCGATCTCGAATAAACATGCGGCGTCTCCTCGTGAACTGGTCACGCGTGTCCTTGTTTGATCTCTACGTATTCTCGTGGCACAGCCGTCTCGCCTGTGTCTGCGTCTTGCGAACTTCTTCTCTTCTTCAACACCCGCCGCGAACAATCAAGCTCGCGGCGGGCCAGGTTGTAGAACCTCTAAGGAACGATCAGGTCGTGCTCAGCCCGCGCACCAGCCCGTGCGCGTTCTCGTTCTTGAATTCCAGCGTGTACTCGCCGATCACCTGCCCGCTGACTCGATCGCCGACCGAGCCCAGCGGCTGGAAGGCGAAGCTGCGCCCTTGCAGCGGCATGACCCCGACGCGCGAGCTGTCCAGGAACATCACCGTGTCGGCTGGCACCCACCGGCTCACGATCACACGGCACACACCAAAGTCGCTCTCGTAGACGCTGACCAGGTCGCGAAACTTGTTGTCCGCTGGCGTGTAGTTGCGGGCGCTGCTGGCGAACGCGTTGATGCGGCGCTTCTGGAACCCGCCGACCACGATCGTGTCGATCTGCCCCGACGACTGCTCCCAGGTCAGCCGCAGGGCCGCGTTGAGCACCGCCTCGTTGAGGTCCGTGCCCGCGCCGCCGCCCGCCGGGAACCCGTTGGTACCCGGAACAAACTGGTTGGTCGAGGTCAGCTTGACGATCCCGTTCATCGAGCGGCGCACGCTCGACGAGCCCTGCTGGTTGGCCGTGGGCGCGGTGCCGTTGATGACGCAGTTCTCCAGGTCGCGCAGCAGCTCGCGCATGCGTTCCTGCTTCTGGAAATCGACCTCGTCGTGGACGCCGTGGACCCGGGCCGCCTGCATCGACCCGCTGACCTCGATCCCCGCCGCGAAGATCTGCGTGTAGTTTTGCTTGCGGACACGGTTGGTATAGCGGACGCTCGGCGAGTCCGCGCCTTCCAGGGCCGCGTTGCCCAGGATCGTGAGCTTGAGCGTGTTGGAAAGAGTCGACACGGAGGTGCCGCCGTAGCGACGAACCACCGTCAGGCTGCTGCCCGCAATCGCCGTGACCTGCATCACTTCGGTGGCGTTGCCGGGGCGGACCAGGTCGCCGATCTGGAATCGTCCACCGTTGTTGACGACGAGCACGGTCGCGTCCTGCGGGTTGGGCGAGAACGTGGTCTGGTTCAGGGTGTCGGTGTTGGGCAGCAGCGTGTCTTCGACCCATTCGTGAACCGTGCTCAGCGACGGCCGCTTGGCGTCGCCAAGGTGGTCCAGCAACGGCGTCTCGTACGGGCTGACGATCCCGATGATGTCCGAAACGTCTTCCATGATCTCCGGCAGGTCGGTGCCCGCTCCGTACGTTGGCTTGCCAGTGAACGGCATTCAGAAACTCCTTTTCAAATTCAGTGTGATTCGACCCTTGAAACCTTTCGTCCGCGATCCGTTTTAGCGCTCGGTCATTCCTTTATTCAGCTTCCTCGCCGCATCTTCAAGTACCGCAGCAGCGCGGCTCGATCGCCCGAAGCTCGCGCCTCGTCGGCCGCACGCCCCATCTCGCCGTCGCCCTCGCTCACCGCGCCGCTCATCGCCGAGCCGCGTGCGCTCGAGCTATGAAAAAGGAACGGCTTGCGTTTGCGCAGGTCGCGCACGGCCGTCGCCGCGTCGGGAGCGCCAGGGCCGCTCATCGCCGCCTCGGTCAGCACCATCGCCGTCTCGAGATCCACCGCCTGGTTGTCGGTCAGAGCTTTTTCGATCTGGCGACGCCGATCTGTCCCCGCCAGCGACTGCTGCAACTGCGCAACGGTCGCTTTTAACCTCGCGATCTCTGCCTCGAGCGCCTGGATCCGCGCCTGCGGGTCGTCAGACTGGGGCGGCGACGACCCCAAGTCTGACGGCGACGGCCTGCTCGCGACGTTCGACACACCGGTGCCGACGACCCCGCCGCCAACAACACCGACGCTCGCTTCCTGCCCACCTTCCACAACAGCCAGCATGATCGGCCTCCTTTCTTGATGTCCCCAGCTCGATACCCAAAGCTCGGTGCGCGGACCGCCCGCGCGACCACCGAGATCAATCCTCATTCATTCATCAGCACCGGCGCGCACGCCAGCACTCATTGCACGCCCGGGTCGTTGGGCGAGTAGCCCAGCTCCGCCAGCACGCGCTCGTGCGGCACACCTAGGCGAGCCTTGGCCTCCGCCGCGACCACCTGCTCGCGCGTGTCGGACGGGAGCGGATCGGGCCATTCGAGCCGGATACCGCGATCCAGCTCGGAGGTTTTCAAGACGCCCGCGGCGTCGAGCGCGGTCAGGATCAGCCGCGAGATCTGGGCCATCCCTCGGCCGTAGGTCACGCGCTTCCGCGCCGTCTTGCTCAGGATCCCCATTAATGTAATTTTCAGCGCGTTGGCGCTAGAGAGGTTGCCGATCTTGGCGCGGACCACGCCGCCAGCCAGTGGCGGCACGCTGGAAACCTTGTCGAGCGCCTCGCGGATCTCTTGGATGTGCGATTCCTCGCTGGGCGAGTGCCCGTCGCCGCCGAACTCCTGGACCGAAGCGTCCACGTTGTCGGCCGTCCAGATCACGCCCGGGCCCACCGACATCTTGTCCGCGCCCTCGATGCCCTTGGTCAAATACATTTTGAAGCTCTGCATCGTGACCCGGCTGGCGCGGTCGCTCAGGCGTGTGTTCAGCTCGTCCTGCAGCGGGATCAGCGGCTCGACCTCGCCCTGACCCTCGTAGCGGAACGGTTGCGAAACGTTCTGGATATGAACGATCGGGAGCTGGCCCGCGGTCAGCGTGTTGACGCTCTGCTCGATCAGGTTCTCGTCGTGGTAGAGCTGATGATGCGAGCCCGAGAAGATCTCGGTGACGCTCGTGCGCTGGCGCGAGCCTTGCGAAGAGCGGGCGGTGGTGAACGCACGCCGCCAAAGAGTTGATGAGACGGTTTCGCGCGCGAGGTCGACCGAGTTCTGCTGACGATCAAACCGCAGGATGTACGCGACCAACCGGCGATAGTCGGCGGGGTCCGCGATCGGTACGCCGCGGGTGGGCTCGATGACCTCGATGGTGAAGGCCTCGGCGGCGCGAGCGATGGCGTCGTCGAGCGTGGTTGTGCGCGTGTCCGGCGACGTGATGGAAAGGCTGTCCGCGGCGATCGCGGCGTCGATTCTGAGAAGGAGGTCAACGTGGCCGTAGACGTGCCCGAGCAGGGCCATGTCTTGCAGCAGGCCGATGCCCCCGGAGCGTTCCCACACGGTGTCGAGGATTTTTTCGATGGTGCGGCGGAGGTTCTCGTCGTGGGCGGTGCTGAGGAGCGTGACGGGCTTGCCGAACATGAAATCGACCATGGCCTGCACGCGCCAGGCGATGTCGTTCTCGATGACGACCTCGCGGCGTGCTTGGGCGCGGTCGTCCATGGCGAGCCCGGCCCGGCCGACGATGCGTGCGGGGAGGCCGATTTCCTGAGCCTGGCGGTACCAGCCGCGAGAGGACGAGTCGGCGTTGCCGAGCCACGGCAGCGGGCCGGTGCCGATGGCTTTAAGCGGGTTGCGGTAGTACATCCAGAGTTTTTCGAGGCGAGGGAGCGCGCTGGCCGCGTGCTCGTCGAGGACCAGACGGAGGAGAGACTCGTCGAGTCCGACGTTGGCGAAGGCGTTCAGGCGGAAGGTCATGGTCAGATTCCTTGGTGGTTGAGGCGTGGAAAAAGAGTGCGGGGGGCGGGCCCCGGGTGGCCCGCCTCGCCCCGCGCTTGAGATCGGAGATTTCGGACTCGGCCGGGTGGAACCGATCTGTTCATCACCGACCCGATACCTCATCCCGGCTCGTGCCGCGGTGTGCGCACGAAGGATGGTGGCGATGGTGGTGATTGCGAGAATTCGTCGGGGATATCAGCGTAAAAAAATCTCGCGCGATGGCGAGATTGTCCGTTGAGATCGCGGGTTGTGTGCGCAGAAAAGCAGGGTTCGGGGCGAGGGAGCGTCAAGGTATCGAGTGAAGACCGGGCATGAGGGTCGAGTCCTTTAGAGATTTGAAAGGCTCGGACGCGAGCAGGCTTTGAGGCCACGCGCCTACGATTTTTCATTATGGAAACGCTGTCTGACCAGAGCCGTTAGTTCTCGTTTGTCTCGGTAGACACTGACAAGCTCTGCGGCGAGCCGGTTTTTCGCGGCACGCGCGTCCCGGTCCAAGCGATCTTTGATTACCTCAAAGACGGCTACGACCTTGCGACGTTCTTAGACCACTTTCGCGGCGTCACGCGTGAACAGGCCGAGGCCGTGCTGGAACTCGTGGCAGGCGGTGTTGCCAACGAACTGCGTGCGGCGTGAGGGTTCTGCTGGATCATTGCGTGCCCAGACCGATGGCCGCGATACTTGTCGGGCACCACGTTAGTACGACCGAGGAGATGGGGTGGCAGGACCTGTCAAACGGAAAATTACTCGCGCTGGCCGCGAGTGGCTTTGATGTCTTTCTCACCGTCGACAAAGGCCTCTTGCAACAACAGAACCTGACGGACCTTGCGGTCTCGGTGGTCGTCCAGCGGAGCCGATCAAACTCGATCAGCGCGCTCGCTCGGCACGCGCCCGGGTTGCTGAGTTTGCTCGACCAAAGCCTGCAGCACCGCGTGTATGTGCTGGACGAACCGGAGGGGATGCGGGACCGGAAGTGAGGCGGATGCCATTTCGTTCATGCGCTTTGGTCTTCGGCGCTCGGGACGAGATCTGCGTCGGCTGAGATCCCTCCCTCGCCGAGGAAACTGCAAAGATTCATCGGAATCGATAGAGAGCGGTCTCGCGTGCGACGAATCTCATTCCTCGATTTGTGAGTTGAAACGAACGGGCATTGGCGAGCGTGTGCGCTGATTGTCCGACCAGTTTTCGCCGACGGGTTGCGAGCCCGCACCGCGTGATAACGCTGACGCTGCGCCGATTCCCGCTCGACTCAAATCTCTGAAGTTGCCCATGCCGACCCAATCCGGAGGGCTTAGGGGCACCTGCGGCCGAATGTGTGAGACCTCAGCCAACCGGCGCCGCAAGGACTTTGCCCGCGGCGTGGATCGCCATCATTCGCTCTCCACAACCTCGATCTGGCTGTTCTGATCGAGATTGCACACCACGAGTTCACCGTCGGGCTTGCGAAGTTCGAGGCGGTCGAGCCAGAGCTTGCCGTCCTTGCTGTGGGCGAACCAGGAGCCGGTTTTGCCCTGATAGGCTCGGGTGACGACGCCTTCGATGGTGGTGGTCATGTCGCCGCCGCCGGGCCGATCGAGGCGGTGGACGGTCTGGGTGACGCGGAGAGTTTTGCCGAGGAGTTCTTCGTGGGTAGTGGTCATGGCGGGGGAGTGTAGGGGAGAGGGAAACAGGTTCACCACGCGGGACACTTTGAGTCACTGAGAGAGAACAGGACGGAGAATCTTGATGCGGTCTTCTTCGTGGTTCTGTGTGGTACTTCTTGGTGAAGGTTTCATTTCTGAAGAAGACCGGTTGGAAAGCGGCCCCACCGAGGGAAGAGGGAAGAGTCGGCTCGTACAGCCGACCTACTTAGGACGCGATCACGGATTCGGCGTCGCTCAGCACGCGATCGGCGGCCTCTCTGGTCGGGGCTTCGGCGATCAGTCGCATGATCGGCTCGGTGTTGCTGGCTCGGACGTGGAGCCAGGCTCGTTTAGAGTCGAAGTCGATGCGTACGCCGTCTTGGAGGTCGAGGCGTTCTTTGGCGTAGGCCTTGGCGAGTTTTTCGATGGCGGGCTGGGCGTGTTCTTTTTTGGCGAGGTCCACTTTGCGCTTGACGATGGCGTAGCTGGGGGTGCTGGCGACGATCTGGGAAAGCGTTTTTCGGCCTTGCTCGAGCAGGCTCAGGACTAGGGCCATGCCGCTAAGGCTGTCGCGGACGTAGGTGACTCTGGGCCAGATGACTCCGCCGTTGCCCTCACCGCCGATGAGTGCTCGTTCGCGTTTCATGGCTTCGACGACGTTCGCTTCGCCGACTGCGGTGCGGACGACGCGGGCGTCGTACTTCGCGGCCACGTCGTCGATCATGCGGCTGGTGGAGAGGTTGGCGACGAGTACGGCGTCCTTGGTGGGGCGGCCGGCGCGCTTCTCGGCTTCGAGCACGGCCATGCAGGCGAGGACCAGCGTGTATTCCTCGCCGATATAGCGACCTTGCTCGTCGATGAGGGCGAGACGGTCGGCGTCGGGGTCTTGCGCGAAGCCGACTCGGGCCTCGATTTCTTTGACGGCCGCGCAGAGGTCGGTGAGGTTTTCGAGGGTTGGTTCGGGTGGGTGGGGGAAGAGGCCGGTGGAGTCGCCGCCGACGTGGAGGATTTCTTCGCAGCCGAGTCGTTCGAGCATGGCCAGCCCGCCGGGGACGCCCGAGCAGTTGACGGAATCGAGGACGACGCCAGCGGATTGGCCGAGTTCGCCGATGTCTACGTCGAGGGTGAGTTCGACGGCCGCAGTGACGCGTTCGACGTGAGTCTCGCTGGAGGAGGTGTCTTCTTCGATGGTGCCGATGTCGGACCAGGCGACGGGTCCGGTGTTGGCGGCTTGGAAGCGGGCGACGATCTCGGCGGCGAAGTTGGCGGCGGGTGCGCAGGCGGCCGAGCCGTACTGGTCGAAACTCTCGGCGAGCAGGCACTTGAGCCCGTTCCATTGCTGAGGGTTGTGGCTGGCGGTGAGGACCATTCCGCCGGGCGCGTGGTGCTTGTCGGTCATGACGGCGACGGTGGGGGTCATGGAGATGCCAGCGTCGATGACGTGGACCCCCGCGCCGACGAGCCCGGCGAGTGCGGCGTGGTGGACCATGGTGGAGCCGGCTCGGCCGTCGCGTCCGAGGACGATGGAGGCTTGGCCGCCGTTGCGTTGGCGGAGCCAGGATCCGAAGGCTCCGGCGAATCGGGCGACGACCTCGGGGGTGAGAGAATCGCCGACGATGCCTCGGCAGCCTGAGACTCCGACCATTAATGGACCGCTGGACATGGGGGGCTCCTGGTTAGGCCGACCGTCGGGAAAGAGGGGTCGGGCCTATCTTCCTTGTGTGTTTGAGTTATCGATTGAAACCGAGTTCTGTGCGGCTCACGCGATTGTGCTGGGTGGCGTTCGGGAGGCGGTTCACGGGCACAATTTTCGCGTGACGGTGACGGTTGGCGGGCCGGAGCTGGATGGCGAGGGGCTGCTGTGCGATTTTCACGCGGTGCAGGCGGCGTTGCACCCGATCATTTCCCGACTGAACAACACGAGTCTGAACGAAGTAGATCCGTTTGATCGGGTGAACCCGACAGCGGAGCGTGTTGCCTGGCATATTGGTGAAGGATTGAAGGCGGCGGTGGAGCCGGTGCTTCCGAGAGGCGTGAGGGTGAGGAGTGTTCGGGTGACAGAGTCGCCGGGGTGTGCGGCGACATACTTCTTGGGTCGATAGGAAGAGTCGATAGGAAGAAGAGGGAGAGACAGGTTAAAAACCTGTCCTACTAGGTTGGGCAGGGAAGAAGAAGAGAAGCGGAGAAGAGAAGCAAAGAAGCAGAGAAGCAGAGAAGCAGAGAAGCAGAGAAGCAGAGAAGAGGGAGGCGGGACGCCTGCCTCATGTGGGATTTGGAAGCATTATGAGCACGGTCAACCCGAAGAGAGTTCATGTGGCGGCGGTTTCGGCTGAGTCTGCTTCGGCATCAGGTTCCGCTTCGAGATCGCGTGTCGGTGTCGGTGTTGGTGGTGGGGCGTTGGCGTTTGTGCGGCGTGAGGACCATCGCGCGGAGCTTGGGCCTCGAAACTTCAATCGGGATCTGTCGTGGCTGGAGTTTAATCGGCGTGTGCTGGCCGAGGCGGGGGACGAGCGAGTGCCGCTTTTGGAGCGGGTGAAGTTCCTGGCGATTTTTACGAGCAATCTTGACGAGTTTTTCATGAAGCGGGTGGGGCTGATCAAGCGGCAGGTACACGCGGGGGTCTCGCAGCGGTTGGCAGGGGGATTGACGCCGCGTGAGGCGCTGGCGGCGGTGCGAGCCCTGGTGTGCGAGCTGCAGCTGGAACAGGCAGGGATTCTTAAGGATCAGGTTCTGCCAGCGCTGGCGGCGCAGGACATCGCGCTGGTGAAGTACGCGGAGTTGAACCCCAAGGAGCAGAGGTGGGCGGACGAGTATTTCCGGGCGAACATTTTTCCGGCGTTGACGCCGCTGTCGGTGGACCCGGGGCACCGGTTCCCGTTCATCTCGAACCTGTCGGACAACATCGGGATCCTGGCCAAGCCGCCCAAGCGTGAGGTGAAGACGGAGCGCGACGGGTTGGCGGTGGCGATCGACGACGAGACGCTGTTTGCGCGGGTGAAGGTCCCGGGGACTTTGCGGCGGTACGTCCCGCTGCCAGCTCGTCACGGGCACAAGGCCTCGCGGTTCTTGCCGCTGCCCGAGCTGATCCGCAACAACCTCGACGAACTTTTTCCCGGCACGGCGATCGAGTCGCACGTTCACTTTCGCGTGACGCGCTCGGCGGGGATCCAGCGCGACGACCCGAGCTATGCCAACGATTCGGAGAACCTGCTCGAGTCGGTCGAGGCGGAGCTGAAGCAGCGGCGGTTCGCGCGGGCGGTGCGGATCGAGATCGAGCCCGATGCCGACCAGGGGCTGGTGCGTGAGCTGCTGGAGAAGCTGAACCTTGACCATCAAGACGTGTACGAGCGGCCCGGGCCGATGGACTATTCGGCGTTATTGGAGATTGTCGAGCTGGATCGGCCAGATTTGAAGGAGAAGCCGTGGCGAGGCGTGGTGCCAGCGCGGATTGTGGCGGACAACTCCAAGACAGGGATCTTCGGGGCGATCCGTCGGCAGGATATTCTGCTGCACCATCCTTATGACTCGTTCCGGGCGTCGGTCGAGAAGTTCATCGCGCAGGCGGCCTTGGACCCCGACGTGCTGGCGATCAAGCAGACGTTGTACCGGACGGGGATGGACTCGCCGTTCGTGGCGTCGCTGATCCGCGCGGCCGAGGCTGGCAAGCAGGTCGCGTGCCTGATCGAGCTGCGGGCGCGGTTCGACGAGGACCGCAACGTGCGGCTGGCGCGGCAACTAGAAAAGGCGGGCGTGCACGTGGCGTACGGCGTGCTGGGGCTCAAGACTCATTGCAAGACGTCGCTGGTTGTCCGCAAGGAACGGCAGGGTTTACGCTGTTACGCCCACATCGGCACGGGGAACTATCACTCCAAGACCGCGCAGCTCTACACCGACGTGGGACTGTTGACGTGCGATCCGGACATCACGTCCGATTTGCTGACGTTGTTTAACGAGTTAACCGGTCTGGCGGCCAAGCACGAGTACCACCACCTGCTGGTGGCACCGTTCACCATGCGGCAACGGTTCGTGCAGATGATGGACCGCGAGATCGAGAACGCGCGGAAGGGTCTGCCAGCCCGGATCGACGCGATGCTTAACAGCCTCGAAGATATCGACATCATTGAGAAGCTTTATGAGGCGTCGCAGGCGGGAGTGAGGATCAGGCTGGTGGTTCGTGGGTTCTGTTCGCTGCGGCCCGGGATCTCGGGGGTGAGCGAGAACATTCAGGTTATCTCGATCGTGGGTCGTTTTTTGGCTCACTCGCGGATCTTTCATTTCGCGGCTGGCCAGGCCGACTCGTTAGATGGAGAGTGGTATATCGGCAGCGCGGACTGGATGTACCGGAACCTGAACACGCGTGTGGAAGCGGCCTGCCCGGTGCGCGACCCGGCGGCTCGCAAGCGGCTCGCGCGGATCATGGACGTGTCTATCGGAGATCAGCGCAACGCCTGGGACCTGAACACCGACGGGAGTTACGGTCGCCGGCGCCCGGCGGCGGGGTGCGACCCAGACGCGGACGAGACTTTGGGGACGTTCGCGGCCATGATGCGTGAGGCGGGGAAAGCGGGAGTCTGAGGGGAAGGAACCGAGGAACCGCGGCAGTTGGGCATCCAGAAAGATTGGTTCAAAAAATCGACGAGCTCGAGGAAATTCCCCGAGCCCGCCGGTGGTGTAGAACAGTCTGTCTTGAGCGCTTCCCTGCTCTTTTAAACGGCCAAGCAGTCCTGGCAGGCCGATCTCAGGTTCCGCTGAATGGAATATGCCATAGTTTTTTGAGTTGGCAAGGAAACCGGCGTTGGAGAGTTGGTAAATTAGGGGAAACCGGGGCTAGGTTTCGTGTTTCAGAGGCTGCGGAGCGGGAAATGCGGTGCCGCGGGCTGTAAACTCCGCCCGATCGCTGAGTTTCTCGACCGCTCACCCTGAACCATTCACATCGAGGTACCGAATGTCCGCCGAACCCCGCACTGATATCCGTGCTCTTCTTGGTTCTGATGCCAACGCTTTGCTGAGCCACGAGTGCAAGACGGTGCGGAAATCGGTGCTGCACCTGCCCGGGCCGGATTTCGTGGACCGGGTGGTGGCGTCGAGCGATCGGCCGGTGAACGTGCTGCGGAACTTTCAAACGATCCTAAACCACGGGCGGCTGGGGGGCACGGGGTACGTGTCGATTTTGCCAGTCGATCAGGGGATCGAGCACTCGGCCGGGGCCAGCTTTGCTCCGAACCCCGAGTACTTCGACCCCGAGAACATCGTCAAGCTGGCCATCGAGGGCGGGTGTAACGCGGTGGCGTCGACCATCGGCGTGCTGGGCTCGGTCTCGCGCAAGTACGCCCACAAGATCCCGTTCTTGGTGAAGTTCAACCACAACGAGATGCTGACGTACCCCAACATCTTTAAGCAGAGCCAGTTCGGCTCGGTGAGGCAGTGCTACGAGATGGGGGCCTTGGCGGTGGGCGCGACGGTGTACTTCGGCAGCGAGGACAGCCGCGAGGAGATCCGTTACGTCTCGGAGATGTTTGAGGAGGCGCACAGCCTGGGCATGGTGACGGTGCTGTGGTGCTACACGCGGAACAACGCCTTCAAGATCAAGGGCGCGGACGGCAAGAGCGTGGACTATCACACCAGCGCGGACCTGTCGGGGCAGGCCAACCACCTGGGCGTGACGATCCAGGCTGACATCATCAAGCAGAAGCTGCCGACCAACAACGGCGGGTACGCGGCCTTGAACAGCGGCGGATCGAGTTACGGCAAGTGGGACAAGCGGGTGTACACGCAGCTCTGCGGCTCGGACGAATCTGGCAAGGGCGGGCATCCGATCGATCTGTGCCGCTATCAGGTGATTAATAATTACATGGGCCGCAGCCCGCTGATTAACTCCGGCGGGGAGAGCGCGGGGGAGAGCGACCTGAAGGACGCGGTGCGTACGGCCGTGATTAATAAGCGGGCGGGGGGTATGGGTCTGATCTCGGGTCGGAAGGCGTTCCAGAGGCCGATGAAGGATGGGGTGGGGCTTTTGAATGCGATTCAGGATGTTTATTTGGATACGGGTGTGACGGTGGCGTAAAAGGTTCAAAGAATACTGGAGCAAACGCATGGTGGCGAACGTCAAACAGAACAAGAAGCGCTCATCGCAGAAATCTTTGAAGCTCAAAGGCAAGCTCAAACTCAAGATTATCGTGGAAGAACATCCCGACGGATACGTGGCATACCCAATCGGTCTTGAGGGAGTCGTTGTGGGGCAGGGAGACACCTTTGAGGAAGCCTTGGCGGACGTGACGTCGGCCTGCCAGTTCCATATCCAGACCTTTGGTAGTTCGGCGATCCGGCCTCGCAAGTCCGTGGTCGGCGTGTATCTTGCTGAAACACGAGTGGCGATTTGAATGGCTAAATTTCCGATCGACGCGCCGAAATCCAAGGTTGTGAGGGCGCTTCGTCGCCTGGGATTCGAGGTTGTCCGAGAGCGAGAGCACATCGCGATGCTCCGTCACAATCCGGACGGTTCGATCACGCCGCTCACCATGCCGAACCACACGCGGATCAAAGGTTCAACGCTCAGAACAATCCTGACGCAGAGCAGGATCTCTCGTCAGGAGTTCATGCGAGAGTTCGAGTAGACGACTCGGGCCGCGTCAAAAGTTTCCTCTGTCGTCGAAGTCTCTTGAGACTTCGATGTTCTTGGCCTTCATAAAGACCTCGATGTCTGTTTCAGGCTTCGAGGTGTTCTTCGCTGTCTAACATGCTTCGACGCCGAAAAGATTGTGGTCGTTGCGACCGCATACTCTGTGGATAGCCGCACTGAAACACCACTACCTCGAATCACCTATCGCCAAGGCAAGGCTCAGGCCCGCGTACCTGTACCTCGCTCGCCGCCCCGGCGACACCTCGGCTCGCGCGCTGGTGACTCAATCGGGCGATGTCATCGACTTCGCAGCCGATGACCGAGCGATCGGTATGGAGATTCCTTCGCCCGCAACCGCGACGATTCAATCCGTCAACGAGGCCCTGCGCTTGGCGAACTACCCGCCGATTCTGGCGGAAGACTTGAAACCGCTGCGGGCGGCGTGAGGTATAGCGGAGGTGGGACCTTGATGTCACCAGCCAGCCGAGGCCTAGAGAGTTAGTTCTGAGTCGGTCTACTGAGAGTGGGTCAGGTCTTGGTTGGGCGCCCATCGTGTAAACAAAGAGCTCGATCGCGTGGATAGGTAATTGGCGATCAGGATTTGGTGATCCAGCGCAACCCGGGTTATCTCCCGCGTTTTCCCATGTACTCGATCACGTCGATGAGCGAGATCACGCCCATGATTTTGTCGGAGTCCACGACGATGGCCACTTGGTCGGTCTCGAAGATCCGGTAGAGCTCTTCGATGCGGGCTTTGGGATAGATCAGGCCGCCGAGAGGTTGGAGGGCGGCTTTGGCGAGGGACGACGTGGTGAGTGTGCCGTTCTGCAGGCCTCGGAGGACGTCGATCTCGGCGATCATGGCGCTGGGTCGGCCCACGGCGTCGATGATGGGGACCTGCGACACGCCGTGTTTCTTGAAGAGGGCGATGACCTCGGCCAGGGTGTGCGTTTCGCGGGCGGTGATCACGGGGGTGTTGCCGCGGTGGGCGAGGATGTCCTCGACCAGGCCTAGGTCGCGGTCCGAGCCGAGGAAGCCGTAGTCCTTCATCCACGCGTCGTTGAGGAACTTGGTGGTGTAGCGGGTGGCCGAGTCGCAAAGGAACGTGACGACGGTCTTGCCGGGCCCGAGTTGCTGAGCGATTTTGATGGCGATGTGAACGTTGCAGCCGGAGGATCCGCCGCAGAAGAGCCCTTCTTCGCGGACGAGTCGACGGGCCATGCTGAAGGCTTCTTTGTCGTTGGTCTGGTGGAACTCGTCGACGACGGAATAGTCCATCGCGTCGCAGAGGATGTCCTCGCCGATTCCCTCGACCTTGTAGACGTGGGGCGTGGGCATGGTTTTGGTGTAGAAATAGTGGTAGTGGACGGAGCCGATGGGGTCGACGCCGACGATGCGAACGTGAGGGTGATTGCGTTTGAAGAAGCGACCTATGCCAGAGATTGTGCCGCCGGTGCCAGCGCCAGCCACGATGGCATCGACCTTGCCATCGGTGTCGCGCCAGATCTCGGGGCCGGTGGAGAGCATGTGAGCGTCAATGTTGAGTGGGTTGTGGTACTGGTTAACGTAGAACGCGTTGGGCGTTTCGCGAGCGATTCTTTTGGCGGTCTCGACGTAGTGCTGGGGCGAGTCGCCGGGGACGTCGGTGGGGGTAATGACGACCTCGGCCCCGAAGGCCTTGAGCATGTTGACTTTTTCGAGTGACATTTTGTCGGGCATGGTGAAGACGCAGCGGTAGCCGTTGACGGCCGCCCACATGGCGACGCCCTGACCGGTGTTGCCCGAGGTGTTCTCGACGATGGTTGCGCCGGGGCGGATGAGGCCTTGCTTGACGGACTCGTTGAGGATGTGAACGGCCATGCGGTCCTTGATAGAGCCGGTGGGGTTCATGTACTCGCACTTGACGAGGATGTCGGCGCAGTTTGGCGGCACGACTTTTTGAAGCTTGACGAGCGGGGTGTTGCCGACGGCGTGGAGGATGTTCTGGTGGTGAGACATGAGGGGGGCTCTCCGAGGACCGGTCGTTCGTCAGGGCGCGGCGGATGAACTCTGCACGATAGCGGGGCGGGGGAAAGAGCGGGTGGTCTGAACGCTCGAGATCACGATCTCCTTCTCGTGATTACGCGCGTCCGGCCAACCAGCTCGGCAATGCCTGGATCTTTCCGTTGTGGTCCACGCACGCGAGGGTTGTGGTGGCGACGGCGGCCGTCTCGGTGTAGGGCTTGCTAGCTCGTTCGGTGATGACCAGTTCGTAGTCGTGCTCGATTTTGACTCGTGAGCCGCCAGTGACGGTGGTGCGGACTTGGACCACGTCGTCGTACAGGACGGGGCGGCGGTAGCGGACTTCGAGCTTGACGATGACGAGGAAGACGCCGGAGCGTTCGAGGTCGGCGTAGGTGACGCCGCAGTCGCGAAGGATTTCCGTGCGGCCGATCTCGAGCCAGGGTACGTACGAGGCGTGGTGGACGACGCCCATGGGGTCGCACTCGCAGTAGCGGACGCGGAGTTGAGAGGTGCCAGTGGTGAGGATGGGGCCGCGCGGTGTGGGGACGGGCGGTGTGGGGATGGGCGCGGCGGGGGTGGGGGGGTTGGGAACGAGGGCGGAACCGCTGTGAGATGGTTCTGAATGATGATTTCGATGAAGGCTCATGCTCTAAATTCCTTGCGTGCTTGTGCGGTCGGCGGCGCTGCTGTTGGTGCTGCTGGCGGCGGCGTGGTTCACGGGCGCTGCGGCGGCTAGTTGGGCGGGCGCTTGGGCGAAGAGTCTACACTGCTCGTTCTCATGGCCAACGACCCACAAAGTGACACACGAAGTGAGCCCGCCGCCGCGCCAGCTGCCAACCCGATCATCACGTTCCGTCGGCTCGCGCCGTCGGATTCGATCAGCGAGCTGACGGCGTTGTTGCACAAGGCGTACGCCAAGCAGGTGGAGATTGGGCTCAAGCCGCTGGCGGGTCGGCAGGACGATTCGGTGACCAAGTCGCGAGTTTTTAGCGGTGAATGTTACGTGGCGGTGCATCACACAGAGAACCGGCAGAAGCTGGTGGGGACGATTTTGTTCCACGAGATCGAGGAGGCCGCGGGCCCGCCGTGGTTTCATCGGCTCGACGTGGCGAGCTTCAGTCAGTTGGCGGTCGATCCGGGGATGCAGGGGCACGGGATCGGGCAGATGCTGATGGGCGTGGTGGAAGACCGGGCTCGCAAGACGGGAGCGACAGAGATTGCGCTGAGCATGGCCGATCCGGATAACGACTTGAAGAACTTTTACCTTCGTCGCGGGTATCGGCTGATCGAGCAGTGGCAGTGGCCGTATACGAATTACAAGAGCGCGATTTTGAGCAAGACGATCGGGAAGCGGTGAGCGAGCTTGGAAGCTGAAAAGAAAAGGGCACGAGATCTTTGCCCGTGCCCTTTGTTTGTTGGATCGCCCGGTGAGCCGTCGGCGATGTGAGGGCCGAACGATTTGAACCTACTTCTTCATTCTTACTTCTTGTTGGCGGGCGCCACGGCGGGGGCGGGCTTGGTCTTGGGCTCGCGCTTCTCTTCCTTCTTCTCGGCTTTGGTCTGGCCGGTGGAGCGCGTGTACGCGAGTTCGGCGACTTTGGTTTCTTTGCCGCTTGCGGTCACAAAGACTTCTTCCTTGCAGGCGTCCTTGCTGGTCATGGTGAGGACAGCTTTCTTGGTGATAGACTTGCCGGTGGCCGGATCGATCGCCTTTCCAGAGAATGTGATGACCTTGCCAGCGGCGTCGGCCGAGCCGGTCATGTAGGCGATTTCGGTGCTGCTGGTGTCGGCGTAGTACTGCTCGAAGCGTTTCTCGGCGTTGCTGTAGCCAAGCATGCCAGAGCCCTTCGCAAACTTGCCGTGCGCGCGGCCGTCGTAGGAAAAATCGAGGAACCGGCCACCCATGACCATCTTGGCGGTGGTGGTGCCCTTGTCGGTCGAGGCGGGCTTTCCGTCCTCGCCGAACTCGGTCGTGACCGTGTCCCATTCGCCCTCGAGCTGAGCGAGCAGCTTGTGATTGGGCCCGGCGTCGGTGGCCTTATCGTCGGCGGCCTTGTCCTCGTTTGAGATTTTCAGAGCTGGCTTCTTTTCGATCGTGGGCGTGAGCTTGGTCCCGGGCTGGGCGACGGAGGGCTTCTCGCCCTTGGGCGTGGCGGTGGTATTCTGGGCCCACGCTGGAGCCGCGACGAGAAGGGCGAACGAGGCAAGGAGCGTGGTGATGCTGCGTTTCATGCGTTCTTTCTCCGAGATGCTCGGCGGCCGAGCGCTGCGATTGCCTGAACGATCCTCGCGCAACGATGCGAGCTTTTTCGCTTTTAGGCCACGAACAATCATAGATCAGTATTTGCGGGCGTAAGGAAGCGCCGTGAGGCCGGATTACAGCTTTCTCGGCCCGGCCCGGCTCGTGAATGGTGCGTGAGAGTCGCGAGGAGAACGGACCGATACGAGAGAGCGAGCGATTGCTCGATCGCCCAACTGTCATTTTGTGGATGGCCTGAGCTTGGGAGCGTTGCGATGAACTTCGGGAACCCTTGGTCGCTGGTGTCGGGGTTGTTCATCGGCCTGCTCGGCATGGCGCTGTTCATTTACGGCAAGAAGCAAGCGGACATGAAGTGCCTGCTCGCCGGCGGCGTGCTGTGTGTGTTCCCGTATTTCGTCACGTCTGTGGTGCTGATGTGGGTGATCACGGGGGCGTGCGTGGGCGGGCTGTATTGGTGGGCGAAGATGGACGCGTGAAGCGCGGATTGATTCGAGGCCGATCTCACGGCTTGGCGAGCGCAACGAGGCGTTCTTTGGTCGTGACGACCACGCCGCCGGGCCGTTCGACGGTGACCGCGAATACGGCCGCCTGCCCGACGCGGATCTTGGCATCGATGAGGATGATGGCTTCGGTAACACCCGCGGGGATATCGAAGACGCCGCCGTCGACGGGGAAGTTGGCGTCGGCACCCTTGGCGTCGAAGATCCACAACTGATACTGGTTGGCCTTGGGGTCGTTCGCGGCGAGACCGGTGAAGCGGATGTAACCGCGGTTGAGCGAGTCGCTCCAGACGATGTCGCCAGCCATGCCTTTGGCGGTCGGGTCGGCTTGAGGTGCCCACGGTAGGGCCTTGGCGTCCGAAGCCTGCGCGAGCAGGGCCTGACGCTGCTGCGCGACCGTCGAGATGGCGGCGGGGAAGATCCTCGGCCACCACGACACGGCGGCGAGCGCCAGACCCGCAGCGGCAGCGAGCCAGGGGAGGGTGATGCTTCGCGCGAGCCGCGGACGGGCGTGAGCGATGCGGAACGAGCCTCGATCCGAGCTCGCTTCTTTGGCACGGTGCGCGGCGGCGTTGGCGGTCAACTCCGCAACCGCGGCGAGCGCGATGCGATCGGCGAGTTCGGTCGGGAGCGCGGCCGAGTGTGCGGAAGGCTTGGCGTCGGCGCGAGGCTCCATGAACGCGCTGGCGGCCGCGAGATCGAACGAGGCGGGATCGACCTGCGGGTGCTGGCGCAGGAGCGCATCGAGCTCGGCCGATTCGGTCGTGGTGATCTCTTCGAGGGCGCGCGTGGCAAGCAGGTCGTAGAGCCGTTCGAGGCTGGCCGGTCCGCTGGCGTTGGGGCCAGAGTTGTTGATGGGGTTGGTCGTGCTCACTGTGCGGCCTCCATCGTGAGCGACGACGGGCGGCGCGCGGGTGTGTTCAGCACCAAGTTCAAGGCGAGGAGCGCGGAACGGACGCGTGTCTTGACGGTTCCGAGCGGGATGCTAAGCGCGGTGGCGGCCTCTTGTTGCGTGAGGCCGCGCTGCACGGTGAGGCGGATCGCTTCCTGTTGTTCGAGGCTGAGCATTTTCATGGCGGACATGGCACGCTGAGCATCGGCGAGGAACGCGGCGGATCGATCTGCCGAGTCGTCAACGAGCGCGGTCGCGCGGGCGGTGCGTTGAGATTCAGCGAGGTCGTGGGAGAAATCAGACGTGGTTTCCTTCGGACGGCGACGGCGAAAATCGATGACGGCGTTGCGTGCAACCGTTGCAACGAACGCGGCCTCGGAGGCGACGCTCGGGTCGTACTTGGGGGTCCGCCCGCCAGATCTTCACGAACGCTTCCTGCACCGCGTCTTCTGCGTCATGCTGGGCCCGGCAATAGGTTCGGGCGATGGACCACACGAGCGGGCTGTAGGCGTCGAGCGCGCGACGGACAGCGCTGGCATCGCCGCGCGCGATGGCGAGGAGGATGGGCTCGTGTGCTCGATCGAGATGGGGCGCGGTGTCTGGTTGCAACAGCGATCCAACAGCAAACGAGGGGTAAATCAAACGGCAAATCAAACGGGCAAGTCAGAGCGTGTCCGCACGAAGTCTCTTTGCCCGCCAACCGTGAATGTTTAAGTATTCTGAGATGATAACCGAGCCGAGGGTCCGAATCGTGGTCGGGCGAAGGAGGTATCAGAGTTTGTTCGATCCCAAGGCTGGCGCGAGGATTCTTCGTCAAGTACGCGGTCGAGGACGGTTGAGATTTTGGATCCGACCCCGCAATGCGTGCGTGTTCAGGCGGCGGTGCCTGATTCGAGCAGGAAGATCATCTTCCAGAGCCGGTCGATCTGGCCGCGCTCGACGACTTCGACAGGCTTGAGGCCGTCGAACGCGAGGTTGGGCGTGTCGAGCCAGACCGCGATGGAGTCGGGGCGCATCACCGTGGCTAGGGCGCGGTGGAGTCTGGCGAGTTCGGCCAGTCGCAGCGCTGCTTGATCGCTCGGGGCCTTGCTGCCGCTCTCCCAGTTGGCTTGCGAGCGGACAGAGAAGCCGGAGAGGCGGCCGAATTTTTCGCGGCTCATGCCGTAGGCCTCGCGCAGCGCGCGGAGCGCGGGGCTGGCGGCCTTGACGGTCGTCGCGGCGGCTTTGGCGACCGCTTTCACCGCGGGCTTAGCGGCCCGGGCGGGGCTCGCGGGCTGGGCGCGGCGGCGTGCGGTCTTCTTGGACGAGCGGCGCGTGGCCTTGGTGGAAACGCGGGCCGAGGCTCGAGATGTCGGCTTGGTGGTCACGGTCGAACTCCTCTCCAGTAGGTCTACGGGCGAGTAGGCTCGCAGGCGGTTCATCGGCGTCGGGCCGTGGGCGGGTGAACGTGCCTGCAACTTTGCATGCAAGAGTATACGCACGTTGGGCGGCCCGGTTCGCTGGATTCCAGGCCTAGGTGGGGTCGGGCGGTTCCCACGGGCGGAGAGCTTCGAGCACACCGTCGGGCCGGATATTGTGCGGGAAGACGACGACGTTGGACTCGATGGCGACTGGTCTGGCGACTGGGCTGGTACCGGGGCCGCCGCCGGGGCCTGTCGCGGCGGGAACGAGCAGGGCGTGCAGCCCGAGCTCGAACGCGGCCAGGCCCAGTGCCTGGGTCAGCGATTCGGCCTGTTTTTCCTGAGCTTTTCGCCAGTCGTGCCGTGTCATGCGGTCGAGCGACACCCGCAGCGTGGTCCGGACTTCCGGCGGCCGGAGGTCCAGCACGCGGCGAAGCTTGATCCGGATCGCCACAAAGACACGGGGCATGGCGTCGTGCTCGGGGATGCGGTAGTACCGGTAATGCGACAAGGCCTCACGCATGGCGGTCTCGGGGTCGAGGCTGGCGTAGACCGCGTTCATGGTCCCGGGCGGGTTCCATCGCCCGCCGACGCGTCGGCTGCCCAGGCCGCTGAGCAGGTCGGCGCTTCGTGCGTACTTGGGCGTGACCGAGCGATAGACGATGCCCTCCCACGGGGCGGCGAGCTTGAGACAGCGATCCAGCGCGGCCCGCAGGTGGACGGAACTGCGCGTGGGCTTGGGGCCAGTGTTGTCGGAAGGATCGACAGCGGTCATCGCGCGGAGCGTAGGGGCGGGCGTGGTGGCGATAACGAAGCGCGCGGGCGACGGGCTCACAACGCCGTGCTGAACGATCCTGATTCGCCACCTTCTCAAGCGAGAGATTCGCCAAACCGCCCGCGACGCGCAGCCGTCGCGGTGGACGGTTCTTCGTGGCGCGAACCGCGTGCTTTGCTGGTTGACCCCGGGGCTTGGTGCACACTCGAACTGTCGGGGGCCGAGGTCGGGCGGGTTGATCCGCCCTCGCTCGTGCACCCGGGCCAATTGAAAGAGAGAAAGATATGAGCACCAAGATCTGGAATAAGTTCGGCGTCACGTTGCTTCTCGCTTCGGCGGGCCTTGCGGGCATCGCCGCGAAGAGTGGCTCGGGAGCGGACGATCCGTTCGCGTACCTGCCGGCGCAGCTGACTGTGACGGCCACGATCCGCGACTTCCGTGCCACAACCGAGAAGAACGGGCATCCGGACTTTGAGCGGTGGACTGGCGGGACGCGAGTTGGGATGGTGAAGGCGCAGCTCGGCAAGGATGGCAAGCCCGAGGTCGCCGACTGCTATGGCTCGGATATCAAGAATGAATTCAAGGACTCGGCTGGTCGCAATATCATGCCGGTCATGCCCGGATACGCCCTTACGAGCATGACTGGGGACGTGGCTGGCACGCTGGCCAAGGCGAGCGTGAAGAGGATCGATTCCGAGGAGTCGTTCGCGCAGTGGTACCGTGACGTACCCGGCGTGAATGTGTCGGGGAACGTGGCCTTGCCGCTGACCCGCAAGCCGGGGACGAACGTGTACGTGTTCGATTCGGACGTGGATCAACCGTGGAAGGATCGCGGCGGGTTCTTCGCGGCCGACGGGGGCGGGTACGGCAACTTCTCGACGTACTCGCACAACTTCCACTTCACGACCGAGATCGTGTCGGAGTTCGTGTTCGAGAAGGGCAAGGGCCACGTCTTCACGTTCACGGGCGACGACGACGTGTGGGTCTTCATCGGCGGGCAGATGGTCATCGACCTGGGCGGCGTACACGCCAAGCGGCAGCAGACGGTGGAGCTTGATCGCCTGACCAACCTTGAAGACGGCAAGACGTACTCGTTCCAGATCTTCCACGCCGAGCGGCACACGGTGCAGTCCAACTTCCGGATGGAGACCACGTTGCAGCTCAAGCCGATCGAGCCGCCGCAGACGACCGGCCTGTACGACTGATCCCCTTTACGACTAATCTCTTTTACAACCGATCGGGGAATCGCGGTTCTTTGGCGCAGCCTGCCGGTACACGGACCCCTTCTGACGACCCCCGGGCGCAGCGTGCGTGCGGGGGTTGTTTCTTTGAGATGCTGGATTGTTTCTTGATGGGAAGTGCCGCGATGGCGAGTTCAACGCTCACGCGGCGCGGCGATGGCTGGCGGGCTCTGCCGAGGCAAGGCGATCGACCGACTGGTCTCCGCGCTGCGGGAATGTCGTGGTGTCGAACGCCACGCCGTCGCCGTCGGCCTTGACAATCAGGGCTTCGACCAGAGCCCAGATCGCACTGACCGGGCTGAGCAATCCCATCGATGCGACGCTCAGGCCCAGCTGGATGAGAGCGCGGAAGCGATAACCGGCGGCGAAGTTGTGGATGCCCAGCGTCCCCAGCACGACCGCGAGCCCAACATAGCGGGCGCGGGTACATCGCGGCTTGAAGACGAGTGATTGGTTGAAGATCGCCAGGTTCATGGAAGTCGGCGTTGGTTCGGGCGTAAACCACGGGAGCCGTATCCAGAGATCGGCTCGTCGGCTTGGCCAGATCAGCGGTTCGTGCAAATCACGAGTTTGGGCTCGGAAGGCCTGTGTTCTCGGTCTGTGCGGTGAAGTTGGTGCTGCTGAAGGCGTTTCAAGCTGCGAGGTGTGTTCGGCGTGGTCGATGTGGTGACCCTCGTGCGTTTGGACTCAAGAGCAGATTTGAGATGGGTTCGGGAACGAGCCTGGGATTCGCGCCGATTTCACTGGCCGCACCGTGCTTTGGGTGTATCTTAGAATGAAGCGCTATCACAAGAAGGCGGGTCGGCCGCGGCGCGACTCGCTGGAGTTTCTCTCGTCATGGTTCATTATCAGAACACTCTTCAAGCTCGTTGCGCCGCTCGATCAAACACGGCCCGAGCGCTCGGAAGTCTGTTCGCGAGCTTAGCCGGAGCCGTCGCTTTCGCGGCCCTCGGTCTGGAGTCTTCGGCTCGTGCCGCCACGGTCCAAGTGTATGTCTTCGAGTTTGATTTCAGCTCTAGTTTGCCGACGGAGCCGATCACCGACCCGACGATTCACGTGGGCGACACGATCCGCTGGGTCTGGCTTGACGACCACCACACGACCACGGCCGCGCTCCATCAGGACGACTATTGGCGCTCTGATCTGTTCGACGCTGGGGATAGCTTCGAGCACACGTTCGAGACGCCGGGGGTGTTCTGGTACTACTGCGAACCGCACGGGTTTGATCGTGGCGACGGTACGGCGGTTGGTATGGCGGGGACGATCACGGTGGTGCCGTCACCGAGCGGGGCGATCGTCGCGAGCACGGCACTGTTGCCGTTCATAGCCCGACGTCGCAGGCCGACGCGCTGATTAACGGTTTGCGGCTTGACGGTTTGCGACTTGCGAATATCGGCTTGCGGATAGGCGGCGCGCTCGTTGACGCGGTGATCATTCGGTGATCGGTTCGGAAGAAACAGCGAGGCCGATGGTCTGAATATCCGACGCCCGGCTCGTGGCCACCGCCTCCGCGATCGCGTCGTCGAGCGTCTTGTACATCTCAAAGATGCGATCAAGCCGGGCGTGCGCGATCGAGCTCTGGACGGCGAACCGAGCGCCGCAGTAGATCGCGTGGCTGCCCGTGCGAGAGACGCCGCGCTGGAAGCCGACCAGCGCGCCGATGCCAATGCTCGACAGGAACGTCAGCCCGGACAGATCAATGAACACGAGCGGGTTTCGGCTCGCGACCAGACGTGTGAGCGCAATTTCAAGGTCGTCCACCGTGGACATCCCCGCCTCACCGATCAACTTCACGAGGCGGGCCTGGGTGCGAGGTTCGATGGAAGACTCAATCTTGAGCATGGGCAGTACTCCGAGAGAGTCGCGAGAAAGCTGGCCCGGCGCGGGGCGGGAGAGATTCCTGACTCGATCAGCACCGGCCAAAGCCGGAACAGCGAGCTGCGGAAAAGGATGTGATGCGTGAGCGAGCATAGAGGGTTCTCCTGACGACCGATGTTCTCGTGAACTTGGCGGGTCGCGTTTCACGACGTGCGTCTTCAACTTTCATCAATCGCGTCTCATTAATCGAGTCTGGCAACTCAAGATGCGCCGAACTGCCTCGCATCTGCGAAAGAATCGAGAAAAATCTGAGCGTTGGCGGCGGGCGGTGCAAGGCTCGCAGATCCCGGACACCATTCGGGCGTTATGATGGTCCCGGTCGGTGAGCGGTCGGAATTCCTCCCGCCGTGCTGGCCGATGGGAACCTGTCATGGCATCTTCTTTGACGACGGCACGAAACGCCGACCCGATCCAGATTTCAACCGTGGCCGTCACCGGCGCAACAGGGTTTGTCGGTCGTAACATGGTTCGTGAACTGCTTGCGCGAGGGTACAAAGTGCGTGCGCTGGTTCGTGATCGCCAGAAGGCTCGCGAAGTCTTGCCGCCGTCGGGTGGCGGATCGACGCTCGAGCTGGTCTCGGGCGACGCGCTCGACGCCGCGGCACTAGCCAACCTCGTGGGCGGCACGCAGGCCTGCATCCACCTTGTCGGGATCATCCGGCAGAAGGGCGCACAAACCTTCGAGCGGATGCACCCCGGAGCGACGGCTGCGGCCCTTAAAGCCTGTGGCAACGCCGGTGTCAAGCGGTTCCTCCAGATGTCCGCCCTCAAAGCTTCTGATACCGGGACCACTGCCTATCAGAAGACCAAGTTCGAGGCCGAACGTCTCGTCCGTCGCAGCGGGCTCGACTGGACCATTTTCCGCCCGGGCCTGATCCACGGCCCCGGCGGCGAGTTCGTCGAGCTCGCGTCAGATTGGGTGACCGGGCACGTCCCGCCGTATATCTTTATGCCGTACTTCACACGCTGGCAGATCGATACCAGCGTTCCTCTGGGCAGCGCCAAGCCGATTGATCCCAAGGTCGCCCCCATCGTCGTCGAGGACGTGTGCAAAGCCTTTGTCGAATCGCTGAACCGGCAGATGGCCATCGGCGAGGTCTACAACCTCGTCGGCGGTGAAACACTGAGCTGGCCTCAGATGCTCACCACCTTCCGCAACAACGTCAACGGCGGCAACGAGCGGCTGCATCCCTGGGGCGTGCCGTCGGAGATCGCGTCCAAGGTCGCCATGGTTGCGGACCTGATCGGGTTGGGTGGCACACTGCCGTTCGATGAGGGCATGGCCGTCATGGGTGGGCAGGACGCGACAGCCTCGATCGAAAAAGCACGAGCCCACCTCGGCGTCGAGCCCAAGGGCTTTACTGAAACGTTTAAACGCTACGCGAGTGAGTTGTAGTGCGAACTCTCCATCCTTCTCGCGCCCGCGGGTGCCGGGTCTATGGCGGTGCGAGGGCCCGGATCGATTCAAGGAAGCCTCTCGAAGTCGCAGTAACCCGCAAAAGAAATTCTTCCTAAACCCTCCTCAACACTCGACTCTTTTCCTCTCTTCGAACCTTCGAGCCCTTCGAGTTTACATCTGATCGCGCCCCTCGGCGCATGAAAGGCCTTTGAAATGTCCCTCCGCTTCCGACGCCGCATCCTTGACCATGTGCGGCACGCCGCGTATACGCCGGGGCGTTTCCACGAGCTGGTCGAAGAGCTCGGTGTCCCCGAGCCCGACCGGGCCGAACTGCAGACCGCGCTCGACGAGCTGGTCGGCGAAACGCTCGTCGAGGTCAGTCTCTCGGGCGTTATCCAGCTCCCCACCTTGGCTGGTCGCAAGGAAATCATCGGCGTGTTCCGCAAGAACGCCAAGGGCTTCGGGTTTGTCCAGCCTTCTGAAGCCGTGCGCGAGGGCTCGCTTTTCATCCCGGCCGACGACACCGGCGACGCGCTGAGCGGCGACATTGTCCGCGTCGCCATCCACCGCGACACGCGCCGCGACAAGCCCGCGGCCGCGGGAGAGTTCGTCGGGCAGATCGTCGGGGTCGTCACTCGCAAGCGGGCCGTCTTCACCGGCCTCCTGACCAAGCGCGGGCAGCAGTGGGTGGTCATGCCCGACGGCAAAGAGCTCACCGACCTCATCATGGTCCGCGACGCCGAGTCCAAGAGCGGGCGCGAGGGCGACAAGGTTGTGGTCGAGATCGTCGCGTACCCCGAGGGCGGGATGCTGGCCGAGGGCGTGATCTCGCGCGTGCTGGGCGAGGCTGGCAAGCCCGACGTGGAAACCCAGGCGACCATCGCCGCGTACGCGCTCCCCGGCGAGTTCCCCGAGAGCTGCAACGAGCAGGCCCGCGAGGCGACGCAGCGGTACGAGTCGGAGATCGCGGCGTTCTCGCAGCGTGGCATCGCCGCTCTGCCGGGTCGAACGGACCTGACGGGCGAGTTCATCATCACCATCGACCCACCCGACGCCAAGGATTACGACGACGCGATCTCGATCAAGCGCACCGAAAAAGGCTGGGAGCTGGCGATCCACATCGCCGACGTGGCCCACTTCATCCCGCCCGGCTCGCCCATCGACCGCGAGGCTCGCGACCGCGCCAACTCGGTCTACCTGCCGCGGCACGTGATCCCGATGATCCCGGAGCTGCTTTCTAACGGCATCTGCTCGCTGCAGGAGGGCGTGTACCGCTTCTGCAAGTCGGCGTTCATGCGCTACGACCAGCAGGGCAACGTGATGGCCGAAGGGGTGGGGCAGACGCTCATCAAGTCCGCCAAACGGCTGACATACTTGGAAGCGCAGGCTCTGATTGACGGCAACATCGAAGAGGCCCGCCGCCACGCCAAGACGACGCCCAAATACACAGATCAACTTCTCGAAACCCTAGCCGAGATGAACACGCTTTCGCGCGCGATCCAAGGGCGCCGTCAGCGGCAGGGCATGATCTCGCTCGAACTCCCCGAGGTCGTGCTGGTCTACGACGAGCGCGGGCACGTCGTCGACGCCGAACGCGAGGACAACGCTTTCACGCACACGCTCATCGAGATGTTCATGGTCGAGGCCAACGAAGTGCTGGCTCGACTGTTCGCCGGGCTGGGCGTGCCGCTGCTGCGGCGCACGCACCCGGAGCCAACGCCCGGCAACGTGGACACGCTGCGGAAGACGGCCATGGTCGCGGGCTTCCGCATCCCCAAGACGCCGACGCGGATGGAACTGCAATCGCTCTTGAACGCCACACGCGGCACGCCGGTCGCGCGAGCGGTCCACATGGCGGTGTTGCGGACGTTGTCGCGAGCCGAGTATTCCCCGGCGCTGATCGGTCACTTCGCGCTGGCCAGCGAGGCCTATGCGCACTTCACCAGCCCGATCCGCCGTTACGCGGACCTGACCGTTCACCGCGCGCTCGCCGAATACCTTCATCGCACCGACAACGGCAACAACCGCCCCAAGTCTGACGACGCCAAGGCCGCGCTGGGCGAGAAGCTTCGCGACTCGCCCATGTGCCCGCCCGAGGGCGAGCTGGTCGAGATCGGGCGTCACTCGTCCAAGCAGGAAGAGAACGCCGAAGGAGCCGAGCGGCACCTGCGGTCGTTCCTGGTCCTGCAACTTTTGGAACAGCACATCGGCGAAACGTTCGACGGCGTGATCACCGGGCTCAACGGCCGCGGCGTGTTCGTGCAGATCGACAAGTACCTCGCCGACGGCTTCGTGAAGTCCAGCGACCTGCCGGGCGACATCACGCGCTCGACCATGCCGCCGATGTGGAAGCTCGACCCTAAGAGCGGGGCGCTGGTGGACCAGCGATCGGGCCGATCGTTCAACCTGGGCGACTCGGTGGCGGTGCGGATCGTGGCGGTCGATCTGCCGCGTCGTCAGCTCGAACTGGTGCTCGACGATCTCTCCAAACGTGCGGCTGGTAAGGCCAAGAAAATCGCGCCGCTCAGCCTCGGCGGCGGTATGGAGGCTGGCACGGGCGCGGGCTTCGGGGGCATGAGCAGCAAGTCAACCGGCGGGCAACGCCGCAGCGCCAAGAGCAAGAGTCGGGACAAGGGCAAGGGGAATCGGTTCAGAGATAAGTAACAGATCGGCCGACCGCGAAAGCCTGCCACCACGACCGGCGCGAAGCGTTCAATCTCTCGTCATCTCGCTCTCTTTGATTTGTAAAGCAAAGGAACCTGCATGTCATCTCGCTGGTCACGACGGAACTGGACGATCTTTTGTGGGCTTGTTGCAGCGGCTTCGCTTGGAGGTTGCGCTGGCGATCGCGTCATTCTGGTACCAGACCGCGACCACCGGTCGCCGCTTTCGGCGCTCTCTGACTCCATGACCGGCACCTTCTCCAGCGCCGACCAATCCAAGGCCGACCCGACCAACTACTTCGACGTCCGCCTCGTCATGTCCCTCGTGTGGACCGAGCGCAGCGACGGCATGTGGCTCTACGTCGAACAAGCCATCGCTACCTCTACTGCCAAGCCTTACCGCCAGCGCGTCTACCACGTGACCGCCGAGCTCGACGGCACGTTCCACAGCGCAGTCTTCACACTCCCAGGTGATCTGCTGCGGTTCACTGACGGCTCGGGCAGGCCGACCGCCGCGTTCGCGGAGGTCACGCCCGAGACCCTGAGATCTCGCGACGGCTGCACGGTCGTGCTGCACGCCCAGCCCGACGGTTCGTACACCGGCGGCACCGTCGGCAGCGACTGCCCCAGCGACCGTCAAGGGGCCAAGTACGCCAGCAGCGAGATCGTGATCTCAGCCAACCAGATCGCGTCGTGGGACCGCGGCTTTGATGAACGCGGCAAGCAGGTCTGGGGCGCGGAAAAAGGCGGGTACGTTTTCAACCGCATCCCGTAAACAGCGTGCGTTGAGACGCGCGTCTTTCGAAGCGTCACCACGCCGAGCGAAGTTCCGCGACGATGTCGCGCGCCAGCCGGTCGGCCGTGCCCGCCTGGCCGACCTCGATGCGCTCGCCCACATTACGCGACGGGGCGAAAGTCTCCAGCGCCGAGAAGTTCTTCCGCACCACCAGCGGCTTGCCGCTCCGGTTGTCGCGGAACTCAAAGTCTACCCGGTACTCGACGCCGTACTCCTGCGTCAGCCCTGTGATTGGCGCGCTGGAAAGCCGGCGGAGCTGCGACGAGGTCAGCGTGCCCTTGAGCGTCGCGTCCGAAGTGCTCGAACCCACGACCGTCCAGCGCGTGCTCCGCTGGATCTCTTTGATGATCGCCTCGGTGATCTGCGTCTCGGCTCCGTTCGAGAACGTGGTGTTCTCAAAGATCGGCACGGCCACGGTGCGGATGCCCTCGTCGTGCGCCGACTTAAAGCTGTAACCATCTTTGGGGTCAGACGAGCAGCCGGAGACAATCGAGACCGACAAGATCGTGACGAGGCACGTCGCCAAGGCGAGCGGAACGCTTCCAACGATCCGGGCTTTCCGAGCGTCGTTGAGGGAGGGCTTGCGAAGTTTCATTTCGCGTCGCCTTTGGTAGGTTCAGCCGCCGGGCTCTTCTCTTGGCTTGCGGTATTCAACGGGCTTGCGGTATTCAACGGGCTCTCGGCCTGCAACTGGCTCTCGGTCTTCAACCATCCGCGCTCGATCATCATGTCGCGCCCCTGCGACGCGGCCACGGTCTGCGGGTGCTTGCGCTGTAGCCTCTCCACCGTCAGCCGCGCCGACACCGGGTCATCGCGGCGGATGTACCACCGCGCAACCTCGAGCATCTGCACGGCCGCCGATTCGTCCAGCCGCGCCACCAGCCCGTCGTTCATCCCCGCCCGCTCAGCCTCGGCGGGGTAGCGATCGGCGAAGCTCTTGATGAGGTACTTAGCCTCGACCAGCCCGCTGGCGTCGTACTTGGGGCCCTTGAACTTGGCGATGTTCGAGTACACGCGCCGTTGCAGCGCCTTCTGCCGGAACTCGCTCTTGGGGTAGAGCTGCAGGAAAATGTCGTACGCCTCGCTCGCGGCCGCAAGCTGCCGCGTGCGGTAATAAAAATCGGCAAGCTCTAGGCACGCTTTCTCCGCGATCGTGCTCCCGGGCAGCCGCTCCTGCACGCGCAGCATCAGCTCCTCGCCCAGCGGCGTGGCGTCTTCGAGGCGCATCCAGATCAACTTGGTCCGCAGCCCGTTCAGGTACCGCTTCCCGATCTCAAACTCACGCTCGACCGCCAGGGTGAACAGGTCCGAGCTGCGGTGAAACTTGCAAACCTCCTCGTAGTCGTACAGGGCCCAGTACTCGCTGTTGGTCGCCACCCGCGCGTCGCCACGCACCATCAGCGCGTCGGCAAGCCACGGGTTGTCGGTCTCGGCATTGATGTCGAGCCAATCGGTCATCAGCGCTCGCGCGGCGCTCGCCTTGCCGTCGGCTAGGAGCTGGCGGGCTTGGGCGATTTTCTCTTCGTCAGTCCCGGGGGCGGCCGACTTGCTCGCCACCCACTGGCCGTCGTCGCCGAGCTGATAGGTCGAAGTCTGCGCTAGAGCGGTCGATGACCATACATATGACCCGACCGCTGAATAGAGCAATCCCGCGAGCGCCGCCAAGAGCACGCGCGAACGCGGCTCGCGCGAAGAGGACGATGAACTGTTCGCAAGCTGATCCGTCATGGTTGTTCATCATAACCCGAGATCGCTGGGCGGGATCCATCGGGATGGCCTGCAATGAAAACCGACCCCGGACACGCGCGATGTCCGGGGTCGGTCCGTTTGATTGAGTTCTCGAACTTTAAACTCAGCGGCGACGCCGCGCCACCGCCAGGCCGGAGAGGCCAAGTAGGGCCATGGCGCCGGGCGCCGGGATCGGCGAGACCTCGTAGCTGATCCGCACATAGTTCACGCTCGACGCCAAGTCCGCCTGAGCGATCCCAAAGTCCGAACCCGTCCACGGGTTGCCCAGATTCGTGGTCATCGACTTATTCGTTGTGAAGTCGTCGCCGCCGGTGCTGCTCAGCTGGTACCGAGCCTGGATCAACGTCGCGGCCGAAGCCCCGCCCGCCCAGGTGACCTTGTCGCCCATCCCAAAGTTCCAAGCCCAGAAGTTGAACGTCTCACCAGACCGGCTGTAGTCGAGCGGCAGGAACGCGGCCCCGTCGGACGTGAAGATGTTCAGCACGATGGTGCTCGAAGTGCTGCCCACGAACTCGTCCCACGAGGCCATGATCTGCGGCTTAGAGCCGCCGCCGAACAGTGTCTGGGTCGTGTTCTCGCCGATGGAAATCGCGGCCTGTCCGCGCTTCACGCTCACGTTGCCCAGCGAATTAATGTACTGGTCACTAGAGTCGCTGAACATGCGCAGCGCCACCGAAGCGGTATCGCCCGCGACCACGGCTGGCACCGCGGCGTATGCGCTCGTGGTCAGCCCGGCCGCGCTCGCCGCGGCAACAGCCAAGAGCAGCGGACGAACGTGATGAAGACGACTCATATCTTTACGGAGTGAAGCGTTCATAAGAATTCCTATCCCTTGTTCAATTCCGCGCGGTCAGCAACCTCGCCAGCCTTGGCGATACGCACTTTCCCAGTGAGCAACCGCGAGAGACACACATCGCAGCGTCGCGCACGGCGCAGCCACCGCGCGGCCGCCGTCACGACTCAACACTCACCGACAACTCTGGCCGCTCCCGGGGACACACCCCGCGCACGCCAAGCCATCTACAACATGCCTCAAAAATTCAAGAAAGCCAGCACGAACGGAAAATCGTGCGCAGATCGCCAAACTATTTACAGCGCAACGGTGTGATAAAGGAGTGGCACCGAAAACCTCGCCCCGCCTCGCCTCACCTGAGAAACAAGCTCCCTAAAGTCACACATGGCATCTTCAGATCAAAGCAGTTCGAAACCCGGCGAGTTCTGGTCCTCTACCTCGAACGGCCCTTCCGCCAAGCCCGGATCCAAACCGCCGATGTCGCGCTGGAAAAAGATCCTCCTCTTCGGTGGTGGGTCGCTCGTCCTCATCGTTCTGATCCTGCTGGCTCTCGTGCCGACGATCGCTGGCTTCATGGCCCCCGGGATCGTCGAGAAGGCTGCGGGCGAGAAGGTTGCCGGGGGCGTCAAGGTCGGCGCGATCTCTCTGTCTTGGTTCGGCGAGCAAAAGATCGGCCCCATCGTCATCACCGACCCCACCAAGCCCGACGGCAAGAACGAAGTTCTTCGTGCCGACGTCGAGACCAGCTCGGGCTTGCTTTCGCTCGTCAAGGGCGCGATCAGCGGCGGGCCGAACTTGGGCACGGTCAAGATTACCGGCAAGAGCAACGTCGTCCGCTCGGCCGACGGCACCACGAACCTTCAGCGCGCGCTCGCCCCCAAAAAAGGCACCGAGCAACCACCCGCTTCAAAGTCTGCCTCAACATCCAAACCCGCCGACGCCGCCAAGATCCCGGCCGGGGCGCAAGGCCGTGTGCTGATCGAAAACTTCGATCTCAACTACTCTGACGAAGCAAACCCGTCGGCGTCGGTGCAACTCAAGGACCTCAGCGTGGATGCCACGCTGCTGCCAGCTGGCTCGTCGGTCGGCGCGAGCGCCTCGGTCAAGGTCACCACCAAAGCGCTCGCGCAAGGGCAGCAAGGCCAGATCAAGGTCGATGCCACGCTCGACCAGTTCACCGACGCGGCTGGCGTCCTCAAGCCTGACTCGGCCAAGGTCAACGCCACCATCCAGACCGACAACCTGCCAACCGCGCTCGTCGATGCGCTCGCCAACATGGGCGGCAAACTGACCGCGGGCCTCGGGCCCACCCTCGCGTTCAACGTCAACGCCAAGGGCACCATGAAGAGCGCCGACGCCACGGTGAAGGCCTCGGCCCAGGGCATGAACGCCGACGCCAGCGTCAAGGTCGCCGACAACGTGCTGACCTCCTCAGCGCCCATCATGCTGAGCCTCACCGGCAACGCTGTCCACGCCATCGCCGGGCTCGAAGCCATGCTCGCCAAGGCTGGCACGCTCACGCTCGACCGCACCCCCGACGTCGCGTTCTCCATCGACAACCTCAAAGTCCGCGTCCCCACCGGCGGCGCGGCCTTGGACCTGCGCGGCGCCTCCGCGAACATCGCGATCAAAACGTCGGCCGCGTCGGGCATGGTCAAGCTTCAGCTCGAGCCCAACGCCGCGCCCACCGCATTCAGCGTTTCGCCGCTCGAGTTCTTGATCGCCGCCCCCGATCTCGCGCAGACCGTCATCATTACCGGCAACACCATCGCGACCATCGGCGGCAAGCCCGCTGGCACCCTCGCCATCAACCTCAAAGCAGCTGGCCTGCTTGACGCCGCGGGCAAGCTCGTCGGCGGCATCCCCGGCATGCTCGAAGGCTCGGCCAATCTCACCGGGGTCGCGACCGCCATCGCCCAGCCGTTCGTCGCGGGCCTCAAGCTCGACCTGCCCAACGACGTCGGGCCGACGCTCGACATGCAGTTGAACGCTTCGACCGGTGCACCGAACGCCGAAGCAATCGCCAGCACCACCGGCGGCAACGGCCCGAGGGTCCTAGGCAATGTGAACCTCGACATCACCATCAAGAGCGCAAAGGTCAATGCCAACGGCGCGTTCGAGCTCGCGGCTGGCACGCTTAAATCTCGCGGCCCCGGCTTTACGTTGACCGCCGACGCCGCGGGCGTTATGGCCTCTCGCTTCGTCGCGCCCGACACCGGCTGGGCACTCGCCTCGCGCGGCAAGGCCGTCATCACCGCCAAGGACATCGTCGTCCCCTTCCAGGCTGGCGGGTACTCCGTGCCCTTGCTCGACAAGGCCAGCCTGAAAGCCGACGTTTCGCTGCAAGGCATCGCCGTCACATCCAACAAGCCGAGCAAGAGCTCCGCGCCGGTCGATGTTTCTTCGCTCAATCTCGCGGCGATCCTCACGCCCGGCAGCGCACCGAACGTCTTCGTCAACTCAGCCATGGTCTTCGAGGGCCAGCAGTTCGGGCTCGCTGGCGCGTTCGAGCTGCGAGGCCTACTCGCCGCCGGTCCCAACGGCACCACAGCCATCACTCCGGCTAACGCACGCCCCGTCGGCTCGCTCGAACTCACCAACCTCCCCACATCGGTCATGAAGATCGTGCAAGGTTCGTGGTCGCAGGGGCAAACCGCGACACGCCTCGCCATGCTCGACGGCTCACGCGGCATCGAACCGCCCTCGATCTCTGACGTCTCGCTCGTGGCCCAAGCTCTCGCTCAGAACACGCAGCCCGCGGCCGCCCACCAGCCTGATCTGGGCCGCGTGCTCGCCGACGCCGTCGGCCCCACCGTCGGCCTGAAACTTACCACCTCCGCCGCCACCGAAAAGGATCCGCTCGATATCAGCCTCCTCCTCACCGGAGCGCAACTTCGCTCTGAAACCAACGCAAAGTTCGGCAAAGCATCTCTCGACCTCACCAAGTGCGACACCCAGCTCACGCTCTCGCCGCAGGGCTTCGAAACTTCGCTCGCGCAGTTCGCGCCGCAGATCACGCCCCGCCCACGCCTTGATGCCGCGAGCAAGGTTCTCCTCACGATCAGCCCGCTCAGCGTCCCCTTCAAAGACGGCACGCTCACGCCCGACCTTGCCAAGCTCGCCAGTGCCACCATCCGCGTCGCGATCCCGGACCAACTCCTGATCCAAGGCCTGACCCAGAAGAACGCCGACGGCACCACCAAGGCCCTCGGCTCGATCGGCATCGATAAGTTCGAGATGAACGCTGGCGTCCCGCTCGCCGCCGCCATGCCCGCCACCGCCAAGTGGATGCAGCCCTTCACCCTCACGCTCGCCTCGCTCGTCAACCAAGGCGCGAGCAAGCCGATCCTCAAACTCAACGTTCAGGGCAACGGCCAGCTCACCGGCGCGCCCAACGTCGCCGCTGGCCTGGAGAGCGCCCAGATCACGACCAAGGTCACCGACATCGTCAATCAGAACGTCGAGTCCTTCCTCGTCATGCCCGACCTGCTCACCAGCGCTCTCGGTACCGGCATCACGCTCGACTCGACCACAACTCTCCGCTCCTTCTCCGACTCCAAGGCCCGCACGATCCAACTGAACGCGACGCTCAACTCACCGCTCCTGAAAATGGCCGAGCCGCTCAGCATCGCGATGCTCCCCGACCGCGTCCGCAGCGACCGACCCGTCAAGATGACTTGGCAGCTCAACCCCGAGTTCGCTAACAAGTACCTCTTCAAGCCCAATTCCGACGGCAAGCCCGGCATGCAGCTCTCCAAGCCCACGCCCGTCGATGTCAACCTCAGCCGATTCACCGTCAGCTCCGGCGACAACACCGGCCCGCTCAAGCCTGGCATCTTCGACCTCGCGCTCTCGGCCGCTGTCGGAGCACTCGAACTCACGCTCCCCGACGGCGCCAAGTCCTCGCTCAACGGAACCAACCTCGTGCTCAACTCCGAACAAGGCGGGGCCGCGATCAACTTTGACATTGGCGTCAACGAGGTCACCTATTCCGCTGGTGGGGCCCCGCCCGCGGCCAAGAAGCTCACCTTCAAGGGCAACGTGTCGCGGCTCGCCGACGCCAACGGCAACATCCAAGCCAAGAACGCCGTCGTCACCGCCAACGGCGACATGCCCGTCATCCCTACCGCGCTCCTCGATGCGCTGGCCAAACAAGACGGCCTGCTGGTCGACGCGCTCGGGCCCGTCGCCGCGGCCACGCTCCGCGCTGACAACTTCGGGGCCAATGGCGGCACCATCGATCTCAACGCCACCTCCGAGCGTGCCTCGGCCCAGATCCGCGGCTCGGTCGCCGACGGCGTCTTCATCTCCTCCGAACCTATCCGCATGTCGTTCACCGAAATCACCACCCAGCTCGCCGCCCGCTTTATCAAGGGCCTGCCGCTGATCGGGTCGGTGCAGAAGAACAAGACCGATACCCCCGCCCTTATCACCGCCGACGCCATGCGCGTCTCGCTCGACAACGACCTCCGCAAGCTCAACGGCATCATCAACATCGACCCCGGCCAGGCCAAGTTCGAGACCGGCAAAGAGTTCGCTGGCATCCTCAAGGCCATCAACCAGAAAACCTCCGGCTCGATCGGCCAGAAGATCGACCCCATCAAGGCCACCATCACCAACGGCATCATGAAGTACGAGCGCTGGAGCCTGCCTGTCGGCGAGTTCAAGCTTCGCACCGAGGGCACGGTCGATCTGGTCAACGGCACGGTTGACGTCTTGACCTACCTGCCCCTAGGCGCCCTGACCGACGAGGCCGCGGGCCTGTTCAAGAAGGGCAAGGGCGCGCTCGGCGGCCTGGGCAACATCCTGGGCGGCGGCGACAAGGGAGCCAACCTCGAAGACACTCTCATGGTCCCGTGGCGGACTCGCGGCCCCTATGGAAAAACCAGAACCGAGCCCGACCTCGAACTTTTCGCCAAGAACATCATTAAGGACCTCAATCCCGAAGACCTCCTGCAGAAGGGCCTCGACGAACTTCTGAAAGAGAAGCCCAAAAATAAGTAACGAGCGAGCAGTCTCACCGCGTTTATCGTCGCAGACTTTGAACTCGCCTCGCCTTGGTCGCAAGGCGCCGCTCTTTGCAGTGGCCGTCCCGACCACGTGAGAACCCAGCGACCAAACTCACTCGTTGATCGCCTCAACCTCGCTCGCCGTGGGCCGGACACTCTTTTCGAAGACCCCGCGGCAATCGCTCGCATGAGCGTTTCGCGCGCGAAGCCTTTCGTGCACATCTTCTCTCTTTCGATCTTCTCTGTCGCGTGGAACGCAATCTCCTGGATCGTCTTCTTCCGCGCGGTCTCCGGGCCTTGGCGCGGCGAGCCACCAAGCTTCGTCCCCGGGCTCTTTGTTGCACTCTTCGTTCTCATCGGCCTGGGCATGATCGCGGCCGTCGTGTACATGGTGCTCTCGCTCTTCAACCCCCACGCTCCTCGATTCGCCCTACAGCTTTTCCGAGTCGCTCCTCTCGCTGGTCAATCGATCATCTCGCCCTCGGGTCGGTCATCGTCCTCGATAGCGCAGGATGGCTGAATCGGTGCGGCCGACGAGCGGCACGACTCGCCGCACGGTCACACAAGATGCTCATCACCGCACACCGCCGGTGCTGGCTCCCAGCGTTGTGGGCGTGTCGAACGTCGCCGGAACTGCTGGCCAAACTGGTGGCGGCGCTGTCGAAAGACAGGGCGCATGTCGAGCACTTGGAAGACCTTTTCAGCTACCACCGAGGCAATGTTCGTTCTATGTTTGGTTGTTTGTACGAATTGGCCTCGCTTGATGAATACGAGGGGCCTGATAAAACGCAGCTTGGGTAAGGACGAAGCGGGCTCGAGGGAGCGGATCGAAACAGGTTTGTTTGTTTTTGGTTCGTACTCGGTCAAAAGTCTGGATTTTCCCCACCATTCGTCGCTTTAATTGACAGAGCGAGCTATATTGTGAGCGGGATCACGGGGCTTGGAACTTCTCAAGCCACAGGAGCCGTGGTTCGCAGGCCGGAAAGAAAGAGGAGTTTGGTATCATGTCAGAGCACCAACATCTGCGCGCTGCGCTCGTCGCGGCGGTCGGTTCGTTCATTCTTGTCGCCAGCGCCGCGGCCCAGCCCCTAGGTAGCACTAGCGGAACGCGGTCTTCGGACCCGACCAACGGAAAGCAAAGTGCGCCCTTGGTGGTGCCTCTTCCAGGCGCAGCTTTGGCCGGGCTGGGAACTCTCGCTGGCGTGATCGGTCTGTCGGTTCTTCGTCGCCGTCGTCACGAGAAGCGCTGAAGTCGTCCCCCCCGCCGCCTCCTCGCCCAGAGACTCGAACGAGCAGACTTTGACACGAGCTATCGTGGCCTTGGTATCAATTTGACCAAGCTCGTGAAATCACCGCGGATCACGCGGCATCACATGTGCCGAACACCCGACGCCCTCTTCTGGGGGTGTTTTTTCGTGGAGCTGGCACACGTGCGCGCAGATTGATTGAACCGAGACCGAGGCGACCACAATGGCAACCCTAGTTGGGGCTGGGTTCGCCAGCGGGTTCGGAAGGCGCTGGCTTCTCAGCGGTGTGCGGCCCCGTGTCCAACTTCTCGATCGAGACCTCTTGCGAGATGATCTCCTCGGGCACGATTGGGAAATAGTCCTTGAAATTCAAGTCCGCGTCCGGCGCAGCCGCGGGTTCCCAGCGAACCTTGCCCGCTCCCAGCAGCGTGCCCGTTGCGAACGCCAAGTCTACTCGCGCCACTTCATAATCAGTCATTGCCCGGATCTCCGACGACTGTGACTCCGCCAAGCGCGACGCGGCGTCGAGCACGTTGGTGCTCGTCGAGAGCCCGACATCAAACTGACGCTGCTCGGCCGCCAGCGCTCGCGCGTTGGCTAGCGACGACTGCCGCGATGCCAAGATCCGCTGCCAGCCCGCGTTGATCTGGTCGGCCGCCCCCAGCACCTCTTGCCGGATCGACAGCTCACGAGCCGCCCGTGACCCAAGCCGTTGCACGCGCGTCAGGATCGCTCGCCGCACGCGCGCCAGCGCCGTCTCGTTGCCCAGCGGGATCTCGGCGTTGAGCCCGACCGACCAATCCTCGAAGTTGTTGTCGATGAGCACCTCGTTAGATCTGTGGCGCGTGCCGCCCAGGCCGTTCACCCGGTACGTGTAGTCCATCGTTAGCAACGGCAGCGCGTTGTTCTTGTTTAAATCTATGTTGGCCGCGTCCGCGGCTAGGCGCAGCTCAAGCTCCAGCATCTCCATCCGGTTCTCGAGCGCCCGCGCCATCAACGGCCCGGTCTCGAAGAGATACTCCACCGGGTCGGGCTCCGTCGTTGGCACGACCAGCACCGTCGAATCGACCGTCAGCCCCGGCAGGTTGATGATCCGCTTGAGCTCACGCTGCTGGATCAGCACGTTGTTCTGCGCGATGATGATCGCCTCGAGCCGGTCCGCCAGGCCCGACTGGGCCCGGATGACCTCGATCTCGGCTGAACGACCTGTGTCGACCCGCCGCTGAGCGCTCCGGAGCTGCACGTCGGCCAGCTCGTACTGCTGCTGGCGAACGTCCAGCTCGCGACGAGCCTGATAGAGCCGCCAGTACGCGCGGTCCACGGCCGCGAGCTGCCGGATCGCTTCGAGCTTGGTCCTGGAATCTTCCGCCTGCTTGTTGTACGACGCGATGCGGAGCGCGGCCGTGTTAGCCCGTCGGCCCGCTCCGCGCAGTAGCGGCTGGCTCATCGAAAGGCTCAGGTCCGTCGTGTACGCCGGGTTGAGCGTCGAGAACTGGTTGTTGGTCTCGCTCCGCGTAAAGGGCAGCGTGACGTTGATCGTCTCGCCTGTCCGCAGCGGGATCCGCACGCCGGGCTCGACGTTCTGCTGCTTGGATTGCGCGCTCGAAAGCGTCGAGGCGGTCGGCGAATCGTTCTCCTGCCACAACGCCCGCGTCGTGAACGCCGCCTCGAACCGGCCTTCTTCTTCCGACACCGATTGCTCGGCGATCGTTGGGTTGATGAAGGCGACCTTCAGGTCAAGGTTGTGTTCAAGAGCCGAGGCGCGGCACTCCTCCAGCGTCAGCTTGGTTGACCCCGCTAGCTCGAACTGCTTCTTGGCCTGAGCCGCCGCGCTGTTCGCGGCGGAGCCTGCGGCGTCCAGCGCCGAGAGCTTGGAACCTTCCGCGCCTGTCGGCTTGGGCGTCGCGACCTTCTTGTACGCTTCCAAATTCGTCGTCTCGATCTGACGCAGACGTTCGAGAGGCAGCTTGTCGCCAAAGTCTGAGTCATCGCTGCTCAGGGGGTTCGTGCACCCCCAGCCCGCGACGAAGACCGTCGCCAGACCGCAGCACGCGGCCAACGCCAGCGGGCGCGTCGTGAAGAAGAGAGCAGCGATCGGGCGGCCTGGTCGTTTCATCATGTCGCAGAGTTCCGTCCTGTGCTTTGCTCGGGTCTGTTGCTCTGACCGGTCGGTGTGACCGGTCGGTTGGGCCAGTCGATTCGGCCAGTCGGTTCTTTCACGATTTAGAGATCACTCGTGCCGCAGCGCGTCGATCGGGTTGAGTCGAGCGGCCTTGATCGCGGGGAACATCCCAAAGATCAGCCCCGTCGCCGCCGAGAAGCCCACGCTCAGCACGATCGCCCACGTCGGGATCGACGCATCAGCTAGCGGCGATTTGGGCACCAGCCTGATCACCAGCACCATCACCTGCCCGATCAACAGCCCCACCGCGCCCCCCATCAGGCACAGCGTCACCGCCTCGACCAGGAACTGCAGCAGGATCACCGCTGGCTTAGCGCCCACCGCCTTGCGCAGTCCGATCTCACGCGTCCGTTCGCTCACCGACACGAGCATGATGTTCATGATCCCGATCCCGCCTACCAGCAGCGACACCGCCACGATCCCCGCCAAAAACACCGTGATCCCTGACGCAACCTTGTTGAACTGCTGGATCACCTGCTCGATCGCTTCCACGCCGAACGTGTTGGGCTCGTCAGGCTTGAGCCCGCGGAACTTGCGCATGTAAAATGTTATCTCGGCCTTGGCGTCCTCGTACAGCTCCGGGCTCTTGGTCTGGGCGACGATGTACATCCGCGGCTCGGGCCGCAGCATGAGCGCGGTGTTGAACGGGATGAACACCTCGGTCTTAACCTCGTCCCCTCCGAAGACCGGGCTCACCGACTTGGTCTCCAGCACGCCGATGATGGTGAACGCGCGGCCGCCGATCAGGATCCGCTCGCCGATGCAGTTGGTGTTGAGATCGAACTCGCCGATCGCCTTGTCGTTCACCATGCACACGTTGAGCCGCTCTTCCTCGTCGATCGTGGAGAACGGCCTGCCTTGCAACACCTCGCGGTCCTCGATGTCTCGCCACTGGACCCCCACGCCCTGCACCGACACCGACTGCTTAAATACTTTCTTGTACTGCACCGAAGACGACATCTCCAGCACCGGGGTCAACCGCCCGATCGACGGGCAGTTCTCCAACATCCCGGCCGCCTCCTTGGGCTTGATGCGCACCTGCCGGAAGCTGTAGCGATCGCGCTGCCCGTCAGGGAAACGCGGGAAGATCCACACCTTGCCCGCGCCGAAGCTGGCGAACTCTTTGAGCACGAACTTCTTCATCCCGTCGCCCGCGCCCGCGATCGAGATCACCGCCGCCACCCCGATGATGATGCCCAGCGTCGTTAGCATCGCCCGGACCTTGTTGGACCAGATCTGGCCCAACGCCAGGAAGACCGTCTGAAACAAGAGACGAAAGACGATCATGTGCCAGTCCTCACAGCGCTCGCTACGCCGCTCCCCACGCCGCTCGCCGCTGTCCCAGACACGGGCACGCTCGCCGGTTCCGGGCTGACCTCTCGCTGCACGGCGGTCACCGCGACCTCGGCCGCGCGGCGCAGGAAGTCCTGATGGATCGGATCTTCCGACGTCGGGTGATCGGAAAGAATCTGCCCGTCGCGCAACCGGATGATCCGATCGGCGTGCCCGGCGATATCTTCTTCGTGCGTCACGATCACGATTGTCTGCCCCTCCGCGTGCAACTGCTTGAAGAGCCCGATGATCTCCTCGCTAGTCTTGGTGTCTAGGTTGCCCGTCGGCTCGTCGGCCAGCAGGATGCTGGGGTTCCCCACCAGCGCCCGCGCGATCGCCACTCGCTGCCGCTGACCGCCCGAGAGCTGATTCGGGCGGTGTTTCATCCGATCGGCCAGCCCCACGCGGTCCAAGGCCCGCTTGGCCATCTTCTTGGCGCCGAACCAGTATCGGGCCGAGTAGAGCAGCGGGAGCATCACGTTGGAGAGCGCCGTGGCGCGGTTCAGAAGTTCGAAAGACTGGAAGACGAAACCGATCTCCTCGTTGCGGACCTGCGCGAGCTGGGCCGAGTCCATCTTGTGCGTCGGCTTGCCCGCCAGCTCGTAGATCCCCGCCGAAGGCCGATCAAGACAGCCCAGGATGTTCATCAGCGTGGACTTGCCCGAGCCCGACGCGCCCATGATGGCCACGAACTCGTTCTTGTTGATGACCAGATCCACGCCACGCAGCGCACGAACACGCTCCGCGCCCACGCGGTAGATCTTCTCCAGCTTGTCGATGCGGATGGCGTGCATGGTGGCAGTCATGGTCGCGTTCGTGGTGAGGTGCGATTCGATCACTTGGTCGCGCTGGCTGTCTTCTTAGAGAACGAGCTCTCGTCCTTCTTCTTGGGCACCGTCGCCTCGTCCACGATCTTCTGATCGTGCTTGAGCGACACCAGCGCCTTGAACGGCCCGGTCACGATGATCTCGCCCGGCTCGATCCCGCCCAAGATCACCGTGTGTGTCAGGTCGCTGGGACCGATGCTCACCGGCACCGTCACGGCCTTGCCGTCCACGATCTTGTAAACCACGCGGGCGAACTTCTTGTTCTTGTCGACAAACTGGTTGGTGTCGCGGATGTCTTTGGGGATCTCATCCACGGGCCGATCGAGCACCGCCTGGCTGGGAACTCGCACGACGTCGCGGATCGTCTGCACCTCGATGTCGCAGTTGGCGGTCAAGCCCCAGAAGAGCTTCTGACCCTCAGGATTATCCAAGAGCAACTCCGTCTCAAAGTACGCAGTGCCGTCGCGGTCGACCAACCGCTGCAACTGCACGCGTACGACCTTGGCGGTGAACGCCTGCTCGCCGTAGGCGTTGAAGAAGACCTTGGAAATCTGCTCCGGCTGCACCAACGCAACGTTGGCCTCGTCGACTTTCGCCTTCACGAGCATGGCCGACAGGTCCGCGATCTGCATGATGACCGACCCGGCGTTGTTGAGCGTGCCCACCACCACCAATTCGCCCACCTCCGCGTTGAGTTTCACGATCACGCCGTCGAACGGCGCCGAGATCACCGCGTTGTCCAGGTCCTTCTCGGCCCGGCTGATGTTCGCTCGCGCGATGTCAATCGAAAACTGCGCCTGCCGCAGGTTCGCCTCGGCCCGGGCGTAGTCCGCCTCGCCCGCGTCTAGGTCGGACTTGCTGATGTCCTTGGTGGCGAATAGCTCGCGCCGACGACCAAGCTCCGCTGAACTGTTCGCAAAGCTCGCCTTGCTCCCCTCGACTCGCGCCTCCTCGCTCTTAAGCTGAGCCTTGGCCGAGTCAAGGTTCGCGACCAAGTCCCGGGCGTCCAGTCGGACCACCACGTCGCCCATCTTGACGATCTCGTTCTCGCGGAACGGCAGCCCGATGATGCGAGCGGAAACCTGCGCACTGATCGAGACCTTGGTCCGCGGCTCGGTCAGCCCCGGCGCAGAGATCGTCCGAACCAAGTTGCCCCGCGAGACCGCCTCGAGTCGGACGGCGGTGGATTTAAAATCAGGCTGGAACTGCTCTTGAAGCTTGGACAACTGCCCCGAGGACTTGAGCCAGAACGCCCCGCCCGCGCAGCCCGCAACAAGAATCAGAAAGACGGCGAGAAACCATTTCCACACTTTGAAAGTTCCCCCTCAATCAACCGCTCGTGAGCCGAATCCCCAAGCCCAATCCCCAAACTCGATCCCCAAACTCGATCCACAAGCATCGCCCTTGGCCCAGCGGCGACAGTGCTCTATGGGAATATCCCCGAGCCACTTCCGGACAAATCTTGCGACGACCGCCCATCGACGCCGATCTCACCACAGAACGGGGCATCGAAACGGACCCCGGATCTGGCGATCGGCTCCACCGTTCTACCGCCCCGGGTAATGATGGCTGCCAAATGCAGGCTCAATCGTAGACCGATCCTTGCGGCACACCTCATCAACCAATCAAATTCCAAACCGCAATGAACCTTGGGCGACCAAACGCTATTCTCACGCTCCGACCACGCGGCAACTCGGACGAGAGTGTTCCGAGCGCTGGTGAGGCGAGAGTTTTCGGGGGGTTTCAAATGCAGTATTACGAGATGTGGTGCAATCTTCGCGAGTCGCGCAAGGACCTCGAGTTCTGCAAGGCCGTGGACGCGTACCTCGGGCACCTCAAGTCCAAGGGCCGCATCGAGGGCTGGCGGCTCACACGCCGCAAGTTCGGCTTCAGCCCGCCGGACCTAGGCGAGTTCCACATCACGGTCTGGACCAACGACCTAGCTCAGCTCGACCACGCCTTCGATCTCGTCGCCACGCGCGACGGCGAGGTCGAGAAGCTGCACATGCCGGTGTACTCGATGGTCACCGATTTCAAGTCCGCGCTCTACCGCGATTTTCCCGACCCGCAGCGTGTCGGGCAATAGAAACTTCAGAGGCTCAGTTTCAAATCTCACGCGTAGCGAAAAGAACCTCACACGCACGCATAAGTTTATTCAGCCCATGTTCGCGTCAGTGCGCGTCAGCGCGGTTCGGTGTCGAGCCTGGCCATCACCGCCGAAGCCGTCCTGTTCACCTGCGTGCGGAGCAACTTCCCAGCCGCCGAGTCGCCGCGTGACTCAGCACGGGCCAGCTCCTGGGCAGCACGGCAGATCGAGGCCAACTCGTCACGCTCGTCAGCGATCCACGCGTCGCGCAGGGGCGGAGCCAGGGCGATCTGCCCCAACGCGTCGAGCGTTCGAATGTTCGCAAGCGGCTCACGTTCCGCCGTGCTCCGCGATCGCACGGACCGATCAAGCCGCGCGACCATTGTCACGACCGCGTAGTCCTTCGAAACATCAGCCAGAGATTTGGCAGCGCCTTTCTCGTCGCCGCTCACGATCTGCTCCGCGAGCTTGCCGGTTTGATCGGTCAACCCTGCGCACAGCGCCGCGAGGGCTTCACCTGAAATCTCCCAGCCCGGCCAGGCCTGAAGCGTTTGATCGGCGCGGTCCGCCTTGATTGATTCCGCGAGCGAGCGGACCGCGACGGTATCCCGGAACAGTCCGATCGCGCCCCGGAACTGCGCCAGCCACGTCGAGGCCTTGGTCACCGTCGGCGTACGCGGCAACGACCGCTCGCTCAGCCAGCGCGACCGTGCCTCACCCAGAGCCGCAACGAGCTTCTTCTCGCGCGACCCCGTCACCGCCGCCCAATCACCGGGGGCGATGCCCGGTTGGATCTCTGTGCGCAGCTCCTTCTCACCCGGGAGTTCAACGTAATCCTCCAGCTGCTCGGCCAGGTCACGGAACTCGGTGAGCGCCGCGTCACGTTTATCCGCCTTGAGAAAGCTCTGCCCCAACAGCAAAGCACGATCCGCGATCGGGCGCAGCGGATCGCTCGCCGCCAGCTCGGCCTTGGCGTCCACTCGCTTCGCACCAGGCGCGCTCACGCTCCCGGTCACAAGGTCGCTCATCCTGCCCACGAGCTTGAAGTCCGCGACCCGCCGCGTGTAGACCGTGATCGCCGCGAGCACCGCCGGGTCCGACATCGAATCGCTGCGCCGAACCACGCGCGGCAGGACATCGAGCAGTTGCACCGAGGCCTGCCGTGCGGCTGGCTCGAGCGCCAGCAGGGCCGGGCGAAACTGACGCGCCACGGTTCGTTCCGGGGTGTCTTCCGCGCCGCGAACGATCGCCGACAGAATCTCGCTCACTCGCTCGATCCGTGCATCGATCCCCGATTCTGTTGCCCAAGCTGGCGACGCCACAAGCTCGCTCATCGCCGTGCGCAACGTGCGCGTTGATCGCCCCGAGGCCGTCGCGTCCACGGTGTCCGCGACGCGAACAAACTCGCCCAAGGCCGCGAGCTTCTGAAGACAGACCCGCGCCGCGGCTCGCTCCGTCCCCTGTCGCCCTGCGGCGAGCGTCGTCACCGACCGCACCAGCTCGACCCGCAGCACGCCGTACGCCGCCTCACTCAGCCAAGCGAGCCGAGTCGAACTCGCGACCAACGCTGCGGATCGCACCATCTCGCGAACCTCGCCAGCCCAACCCTCGAACGAGATCCATCGATCGGCAAGGTCGAGCCGAGCGTCAAGATCGCCGAAAGTCTTCGTGGCCTCGGCCGAAAGCGCGAGAGCCCGCGCCAGGTCCGCGAGCGACGCTCGCGAAGTTGAAGGCCCACCCTCGCGCGACGCAACCATCCACCCACGCGACGCCATCGCAGGACCCGCCGCCTGCACGAGCGGCGCGAGCGCGTCACGGAGCGTGCGGTCCACAACCTCCACCGATTCATACGCCGTCGGGCTTGCATCGAGCCCGATCGCGTTAAGGTCCCGCGCCACGCCCCGCAGCGTCGTCGCGTCGAGCGTCGCAAACTCGCCGTCGAGCGCCGCGTCGAGCGCAGCGATCCGTGCCGCGATCGTCGAACCGATGAGGACGTGAACCGACCCCTTCGAGCCCTCGCGCGATCCCAACCGGATCAACGTGGCCGCGGCCTGGCGCAGCGCGACGCGCACCGCGTCTTGTGGGGAAAGCGCCTCACCCTTCTCGATCGATTTAATCTGCGATTCCAGAGATTCCGCGAGTGCCTTGGCGGCCGCCTCGTTGCCCGAAGCCGCGCTCGTATTCTGGTCAAGATTCAAAGGTTGCGCGAACAGGCTTCCCGCACCCACAACCAGAAACACCGGCACCAAGCACGTCACGACGGCGCGACGACACAGCCCGGCCAGCACCGCCGACCGATTGCCCAGCCACTTATCCTCGTGCTGCTTGCTCTCGCGCGTGCTCATACACATCTTCTAATCGCGACACCATCCGCTCAGCGGAGAACATTTCCCGGCACTCGGCCTGCCCACGCTGCGCAAGCCGCCGACGCTCCTCCGCATCATCGTACAGCCCAACCACCGCCGACCGCAGCGATCCAAGATCACCAGCCCCGATCAGCCGCCCCGTCTCACCATCACGGCACACCTCGCCCGTCCCGTCCACGTCATAGGCCACCGGCACCACGCCGCACAGCAGCGCCTGGGGCACGGTCCGCGGCAGGCCCTCGCGCGAGCTCGGGTGAGCCAGCACGTCCATCGCCGAGATCATCTCGGGCACCCGCTCCGGGCTGACCAGCCCTGTCATCACAACCTTGTTTTCCAGCCTCATCTCGCGGATCCGCGCCGTCAGCCGATCGCGCCACCAGCCGTCGCCAACCCACAGCAGCTTCCAATCGAGCCGAGCCTTGAGCTCGGGCGCGAGCGCGTCGAGCAGGTCGTCGTGCCCCTTCAACTCCGCGAGCCGCGCCACCGTACCGACCACGAAGTCGTTGGCCGCGAGCCCGAGCGCCGCGCGGCTCGCTCGCCGCGATTCATCATTCGAGACCCGCAGGAACGACTCGACTTCCATCCCCGACCGAACGGTCGTGTACTGGCCCTCAGAGCCGATCCCCTCGGCCCGGTACTGCGTGGTCATCGCGTCCGCCACGCTCACGATCACGTCGCAACGCCGTGCCGCCCACCGCTCGCTCGCGACGTACAGCGTGTTGACAGCCTTTCGTTGAAACTTATGGAACGGTGGGCCGTGGATCGTGTGGACGATGCCCATCGCGCGTAAAGCATCGAGCGATTGATCGAAGTCCGCACGCTTCGTGCTCGCGCGAACGCTCCACGCCGCCGCTCTTCCAAGAATCCCGGCCTTCGATGAATGCGTGTGCACGATGTCCGGCCTGATCCGCCGAATGAGGCTCTTCAACTCTCCGAAACACCGCGCGTCGGCCCACGGATGAATCTGCCGAATCAGGTGCGGCACCACATGCGTCGTGATCTCGCGCCCGTCGGCTGAGCGAAACCTCTGAACCCGCTCCAGCAGCGACCCCTCCGGCCCATAAATCGGCCCGAACGCCAGATGCACCTCATGCCCCAGCCGCGCCTGCCCCTCGCACGACAGCACCGTGTTCTCCTGCGAGCCACCGAGGATCAGCCGGGTTGAGACGTGCAGGATCCGCAACTAAAGAGTCTCGACTTTGCCACGACGTGGCACACGAAACATGCCGCCTGATGCGACACGCTTTGCGAGGTCGGCCATCTCCGTCCATTTGTCGACAAGCCAGCGAACCTGCTCCCATTTTGCAGCGTCTGCGTATCCCTTCGCAAGGAAAAATGTTGTGAGCTTTGCCGATCGAAGCGCTGCAGATTCTGCAGGATGTGAACGGATGCGCAAATCGCCGCTGACAACGACCCAGCCTTGTTCTTTTCCGAGCGTTTGAATCCAGAATACATCTTCAATTGTTTTAGTGTCCGCTTGCGGCCATTTGTCTCGGAGCGCCACGACCTCGTGCTCCGGTTGTACGAGGATGTTCAAAGCACGGGCAAGCTTCGGCGACACGCAATTGTCAAAGAACCATCTCATGCGGCGAGGCGTTTCATGAAAATCGCGGCGTCTCGGACCTCCGCACGATCGACCTCATACCAGTCAGAAGTCACAGCTTGGCCGAACCGCGCGGCATGAGCTGCAAGAATCGCAGCCGGAACTCCGCTCGTTGAACCGATGGGCTTACCAAACGCACGCCGCGGATCAATTACCACGTTCTTCCGCAGGCCAAGCGGCCACCATCGAACCGCAGAGTCATCAACGTATTCAACCCCAATAAGCTGATTCTCAATCACTCGTTCGAAGACATGTTGTTGGGAGCTGAATTCAAACAGGCGTTTCTCGCCGCGATGATCGTTAACGTCTGCAAACAGCCTCCGCCCGTTCGTTCTGAACTTGTAGTCCGCAAAGGGGTGCTCACATCCGAACCGGTCCTTCGCAATCTTTGCGACTTGGCGAAGCTCGTGCCATCCCACATCAAGATCCAAAAAGCGATCAATCAATCGGATCTCAAGTAGATCAGAAAACGATAGTTGCAGCTGCCCATCAAACATCCGGTCCGTAAACGAGACCACAGGGGGCATCCGGCGTACCCCTAACTTCGTTTCAAACTGGTACCCACTGAACCATCGGTGAATACGAGACGGCGACACTCCGGTCAATCTGCTGGATTCGCCGACGCTGTAAATGCCCTCTCCCACCATCGTCGTCATACACCCTCCTACTCCATCGTATCGACGTTTGCGCGTTCCAGCCGTGTGAGGTCTTGCACGTCGTATTTGACCCACTCCAGACACAAACCCTCCGGCGGCAGCGTCGGCCCCGCCCGCGTCCGATCCCTGCTTTCCAGCGCCGCCGTCACGTCCTCCGCCGTCATCCTTCCCTTCCCTACCTCCACCAGCGTCCCGCCCACGATCCGCACCATGTTGTACAAAAAACCGTTCCCGCTCACATCGATCCGCACGCGCCCCGGCGTCGGTTCGCTCACGGCACACGTGAAGATCGTCCGCACCGTGCTCAGCCGCCCGTGCCCCGCGGCCGCGAACGCGTTGAAGTCGTGCTCGCCCACCAGCCGCTGGGCCGCCTCGTGCATCCGCGCCACCGCGCCGCGCTCGATCTCGCGCTTCAGGTGCAGCACGTACCGCCGGTCCCACAGCGACCGCTCGCGCTCGACGTTCAGCGTGTACGAGTAGGCCTTTGAAGTGCAGTCCGAGATCGGGTTGAACGAATCCGCGACCGGCTCAACGCTCACGACCCGCACGTCGTCCGGCAGCCGCGCGTTCAGAACCCGCAGCAACTTGTCCGCCCCGCGCTCGATCGGCCAACCCTGCCCGCGGTTGTCCGCGCCGCTCCCGTCGCTGCACAAGAACGACGCCACCTGCCCGCGCGCGTGAACCCCCGCGTCCGTCCGGCTCGCCCCAGTCACGATCACCGGCTCGCGCACGACCATCCGCGCCGCCCGCTCGACCACGGCCTGCACCGTCCGCAACGCCGACCGCCCCTCGCGCGCGACCAGCGTCGGGTCCGTGCTTGGATGAACCAAACCGTCCACGCCGATCGGCGGCTCCTGCTTCTGCCACCCAGAGAAGTCTGTCCCGTCATACGCCAGAATGAGCTTGTAACGCGGCACAGGGAAGAGTACGGCGGGGCCGAACAGAACACGGGGATCGACCTTCGGAGTCAAGACCAGCGACCCCATCGCGGCTCCCCGCGTGTACAAGAACGCAAGCAGATTGTTACAATTTGTGAAGATTCACCCCGGCCGTATCACCGGCTGAGATGCCCCGCATCTCACCGAAAGGCTTGACCCATGAATTGGCGATTGATTCTCTTCGCGCTCTGTGTCGTGCTGCCGCAACTCACGTTCGCCTTGGCGCGGGGCACGGATGACACGCTGGTCGCCGCCCCGCCCGGTGTAGTTGATCTCAAGCCAGGAAGCGACGTACCCAGCTTCATGCCTTGGCACGTCTCCGGCCCGCACGCGGGCAAGGCCGCGTGCCCGCTCTGCGTCTATGCCCAACGCCCCGGCGCTGCGATCTGGACCAACATCAAAGGTCTCTCCGACGCCGCGAAAGCCGCCGCAGAACTCGACCGCGTCATCGAGAACCTCCGCCCGCGCACCGCCATCGGCTATGTCGTGCTCCTCCCCGACATCGGCTCAACCCGAGAGCAGTCCGAAGCATCGCTGCGAGCCGCGTTCGACCGCACGCCGCTCAAGCACGTCTTCCTCACCATCGCCGACCGCAAGAGCAACGCCGAGGATCTCGCCAAATACGCAATAGGTTCGTCGTCGGAAATGAACACCACGACGATCGTCTACGTGAACCGCGCCACAGTCGCGATGTATCACAACGCAGGCACAGACCCCGAATCACTCCGCGCGATCAAGCCCGCGATCGAAGCCCTCTTCGCCGACGAAGAGCCCTACCGCGAGATAACCGTCGCGCTGTGCCCCGACAACGAACCCGGCGAGAAACTCGAGTTCTACGGCCGGATCCTCGACGAGAAAGGCCTCCCTCTGGCAAGGGCGTCTGTCATCGCGTACCAGACCGACCTGACCGGGCTCTACAACCCGCGCGGCAGCTCCACCCGAAACCCACGACTGCGTGCCGTAGCGATCACCAACGACGACGGCTGGTACCGCTTCAAAACTATCAAGCCGGGCTCATACCCCGACGCCGACGACCCCGCCCACATCCACATGCACGTCGATGCCGCTGTTCACAAGCACACCTACCGAACCCTGTGGTTCGCGGGTGATCCAAGGATTACAGCAGATAAAAAGTCCACTCTTGACCAGGAAACCGTCATCGTCCAACTTCGCAAACGCCAAGACGGCGTGTGGACTGTACGGCACGACATCAAGCTCGAAGAGAGCTGATCGGCTTACGGCGAAGTGTCGTCGTGAATAACGAAGACGCGATCAGTGAAACTACGTAGCGTGCCAACTGCTATCCAAGCCGAAGAGATCCTCCACGCATCGCCATGGGTCACGCGAAAAGCCTCGCAACCAGCGCGATCCCGAAGTTGTGCCTAACCCAAACCTCCCAGTATCGCATCTCGCGACAATCCACAGATTGACGCGCCTGACGCACTGCCGTCGGTCTATTTCGATCAAGGACGCGAGCCCAATGGCCTTGGTGTATCTGATCGACAGCTCTGGCCGCGCTCCACAGCCCTTCGGACATACTCCCAAGTTCGTCACGCGCAGCGGTTGAGAACCGCCGCTCACCACTTGTTCACCGAGCCAAATAAGGAAGCTCTCATGAAAACCGTTCGGCCACAAACCATCCTCCTCGCGCTCCCCGCCGCCCTCGCCCTCGGCCTCGTGGCACCCCACGCTCGCGCAGATGTCCTGCTTAACAACCTCGATCAGCCCGCCCGCGGCACCACGATCCTCGGCACCGAAGATCCAGACATGATCTGGGCCGCGCAGTCGTTCCGGACCCCGGGCCGCGCTTCGCTAAACATCATCAAGATTCTCGCCGGCAACGCCGTGAACAGCCCGGACGTCGTCATCGCGCTCCACGCTGGCACCGACCCCAGCGGCACGCTTCTCACCACCTTCGCAATCCCGGCCTTTAACGCGAGCGGGCTCAACATCGTCGATCTTGTCCCCGATTCGGCTGTCGTTCTCAAGCCCGGCACTCTCTACTGGCTCGTCGTCGGCACCGCTACCACCGGCTCGGTCGGTTGGTCCTACGCCGAGGGCAACGCCTCCGACGGCCCCGGCTCCTTTGGCCCGTACAACTACTCAACCGACAGCGGCGCAACCTGGCCCGCCTCTGGCAGTGACAACCCGTACCACATGCAAATCGAAGCCACCCCGATCGCCTGCCCCGCCGATTTCAACGGCGACGGCTTCGTCACCGGCGACGACTTCGACGCCTATGTCCTCGAATTCGTGAACGGCAACGACGCGGCAGATTTCAATGGTGACAGCTTTGTTACGGGCGACGACTACGACGCGTTCGTGGAAGCGTTTGAGGCAGGGTGTTGACGATCCCGTGCCTTTAGAAAAGGCGAACGACAGCGGCACATTTCGATACGCCTTACCTCCCGACCGTCCTCTCCAAAAACTTCACCATCCGCTCCGTAAACAGCAACCGATTCTCGAGCTTCTGAAACCCGTGCCCCTCATCCGGGCAGAACAAAAGCTCCGGATCATCGCCGCGTTTCTGCAGCGCCACCGCCAGCTGCATCGCCTCGCCCACTGGCACGCGCGGATCGTTCAGACCATGCGCGATCATCATCGGGACCTTGATCTTGTCGATCTTGTGAATCGGCGAAACCGTGGCCAGGAAATCCGGGTCGGTCAGCGGCCCATATTCCACCTCGCGCAGCTTCCGCCGATACCCGCTCGTCTGCTCTAAAAACGTCTTCATGTTCACAATGCCGACCACGTTGATCGACGAGCCAAACACACGCGGCGTGCCCTTCTCGCTCGCCTCGCCGTCTTCGACGATCACCGCCACCGCCATGAACCCGCCGTAGCTCCCGCCGTAGGCCGCGATCTTGCCGGACTTGGCGTAGTTGTTCTTCACCAGCCACCGCGCCGCCTCGACGCCGTCCTTCACGCTCGCCCACCGGTTCTTGTAATCGTCCATCATCTGGAACGCCCGCCCATACCCCGTCGAGCCGCGCACGTTGGGCTGCATCACCCCGAACCCGCGACTCAGCAGCACCTGAGTAGTCGGGCTGAACCCCGGCCTCCACTGCCCCTCCGGCCCGCCGTGATAGTTCACCACAAACGAGATCGGCGTTCCGGCCTTCGCGCCCGGTGGCATCCACACAAACGCGGGAATCTCCACGCCGTCAAACGAGCTGTACTTCACCAGCTCAGGCAGCGGGAAGCTGTTCAGATCAACACCCTGGTCTTCAGCCAGCGTGATCTGGCGCAACGCCGACTTCTTCACATCAGCGCCAGCTTTCGCATCACCCTTTGCGTCTGCCTTTGCCGTGGCCGCTGGCACGTCATACGCGAAACTCACCCCCGGCTTGCGCGCGTTGCTCACGCTCCACACCACGCGGTTCCCGCGCAAATCCGCGACGTTCACCACGCCGCGCTCCATCGCGGGCACCTCGACCTTTTCAAATCCCGGCAACCTAAACACGTACGGCACGCCGTACCCGTCTTCGTTGGCCGCGACGGTCAGCAGTGTCTTCTCGTTGTTCATCCCCGCGCCGTCGAGCTCGAACTTGTCGAGCGCCGCCACCGGCTTAGTCATCTTCCCGCTCGCCAGATCGCGCACGAACAGCCGCGAGATCCCCTCCTCAACGTCGCACCGCAGCACCACCGCCGCGTCGCCCGGCATGTACCCGACGATCTCAGCCGACGTCAGCGTGCCCGTCTTGTCGCGCACGCTCAAGTCGTTGAGCGTCGGCTCCTCGTCGTTGGCCGCCAACCTCATCTCGAAAATCTCGCTCTGCGACGCTGAGATATCTCGCGACACCAGCACGCGCGAGCCGTCGGCGGAGACATCGTGCGACGACCAGCTCCCCTCGCGCCCCAACAGCTTCGTCGAAGCCCCCATCGCCCGCCCCGGCAGAAAGTCGTACCGATACAGGTAAAAATCAGCCGGGCTCGCGTCGTTGGCCGAGTACAAGAACCCCGAACCGTCCTTGAGCCAGTGCGAGGGCTGATACTGCACCTTGAGATTTGTCAAGATCGGCGTGACGGTGCCGGTCGCGGTTTCCAAGATCGAGATCTGCGTGTTCTCGTTCCCTCCGGCCGCATACGCCAAGATGATCTTCGAACCGTCGGGCGAAAGCGAATAACTCGCCAGCCCGTCCTTGTACTCCGTCAGCTTCGCGGGCTTCACATCAGAAAACTTCTTGCCCACGTCCGCCGCGTTGATCTTGTAAAGCTGCCACACGCCGTCGGGCCAGTCGCGGACATACAGCGAGCCGTCGGCCGCCAGGGTCGGGCTGCCGGGCGAGCGGATCTTCATGAGCGTCGCCACCGAGGCCCGGCTCGTCGCGCTCGCCTTGGCTGTCTCCGCCAGCTGAGCCAGCGAGAACGACGGGACCGCCAACCCGACCGCCAGCCCCGCCGCCGCGACGATCACGCCGACAACCCCCGCCCGCAACGCACGATCGCACATCCATGCCATGCCCATGAGAAGCTCCTTGTGAGTGAACATCAAGGATATCACAGCCCGGTCAACGCCACCCGGCAACCGCAAACCTCAGTAAAGTCGCGTGCCGATCGGACCGATGCGCCCTTACCGCGCCCCGGCGCGGTCGGCCGTGGTGGCGGCTCGGTTCCTGGTGGGCAGTCGAGACGCGATCAACGTTGGCGAGGGATCGCCGACGCCGTACGACGCCGAAATACTGGCTTCGACGTCCACGGAAGGACCGAGACCCATGACCCTCACGTCTCCTCTCTCGACCGCGCCCGCTCTCGACCCGTTCAAGTTCGACCGTCGCCGCAGCCCGCGCACGGACGCGCACGGCTGGGCGATGGCCACGTTCTGCGACGAGCAAGGCCAGGCCCGACTCGCCCGCGTTCAACTCGTCGATTCAAGCCGCTACGGGCTGGGCATCCTCAGCCCCGTGCCCATCGCGCCGGGCTCTGGTTTCACCGTCCACCCCGAGAACCCGAGCCTGCGCTCAACCCGCGGGGCCGTGGCACGTTGCATCTCAACCGACAACGGCCATCGCATCGGCCTGCACACCGTGCACAGCGCCGCCGCCTGACTCTCTCGGTAGATCGGCTCTCCGAGCCGACTCTTCTCCACCGCCCGCGTGAAGGTCTGCGGCGTTAATCGCTCGGTCCGGCCGCGGGAACAGCGATGAAGGATAACGTCTAGGAAAAAGACGGCTCGCAGAGCCGTCCTACCAAACCCTCTCAGCACCCCGCCACGAACGCCGTGACATAAAGATCAAAGTCCTCGCTCGTGACGAACCCGTCCCCGTCCATGTCGGTGGCGACATCCCCGGTCCCAAAGGCCTGCGCGTACGCGTCGTAATCGTCGCCGGTGACGAACCCGTCCTCGTTCAAATCCGCCGGGCAGCGATCTAGCACATCGCCCGTGACCACCAGCCCGTACCCCTGCTGCCCGACGTTCACCGCCGGGGCCAAGATCTGAATCGTGTAAACGCCCGGCACGAGATTCGAGATCAGCACCTGCTCGACGTTGTTGATCGCGTCCTTCGGCCCGCCGACGGTTGAAACGCCGTCCGCAAAGTCGTTGCCGAGATACACGGTGCCCGCGGGCGACGTCACCACGAGGTCTAGGTCGTTCACCGGAGCAAGGGTCGCGTTGATCGCGCCCGGCGCGTCGTGGAACGCCACCGTTACTTTCAGCGGCTGCGCACCAGAGCGCACCCACACTCGAACCGCGACAGACCGGCCAGTCGTGAGCGCTGATGAAGAGTTGTTCTTCGCTTGACGCACCACCAGCCGCCGCGCGTCGCCCGCGAAATACGCCGAGTTCTCCAGAAGCACTCGCCCCCAGCCCTCAAGCGGACCCGGGAAGCCCGCTACGCCGCGAATGTCCGTCGCCGAATTGATGAGCGCGGCCTTGAGAAGCGGGCCCGAAGGAACAAAGCCGTCCGAAACGTTCGCGACTCCGCTCGGATAGAAACCTGTGACAAAGTACTGACGCAACAGCGAGGCCGCTCCCGCGACCGCCGGGGTCGCCATCGACGTCCCGCTGTCAACGATCGTCAGGCACGAACTCCCCCAACGCGCCGACGTGATCCCGCACCCCGGCCCCATGATGTCCGGCTTGCGCCGCCCGTCCGTCGTCGGTCCGATCCCGCCCACACAGAACTCCTCCTGCCGCGGGCCGTTGTTCGTCGCCGCCACGGAAAGGCAGTTCTTCGCGTTCTCGGGGTTCTTGAGCAATGCGAAGTCCGACGTTGCGAACAGCACAAGATTGTCGTCATTGACCCAACTAAAAGAATCGATCCCCCGGCACGAGCCGTCGTACGCACGCGTCGATTCTGTCCCGTAGCTGTTGTTGTGGACAAACGCGCCCTGCGAGTTGTGCAGCGTGAACCGCTGGATGAAGCTCGCCTCAGTCGCCGAGGGGTGAAGGTTGTACACCATCTTCGCGCCGTACGCGATCCCGCGCAGATCGTCCGCCACACCCGAGTCACCCACCGCGATCCCAGACACGTGCGTCCCGTGCTTGCTCGAGCCAGCCGCCGAGTTGTACGCCAAGATCTTCCGATGCTTCGGACCGATCGGGTTCACAGCGTCCTTGAACGCGCAATGGTTGGAGTCCAACTGCGAATCGATCACCCCGATCACCTCACCGACCCCGGTGAGGCCACGGTCATAAAACGGCCTCGAATCAGCGACGTTGCTCTGCACGACCCACTGCTGAACAAGATCCCGCGATTCAAACCCCTGCACCTCTTCAACAAACCGCACCGCCTCGAGCCCCGCCAGCGCCGCAACCGACCTCGAAGGGATCGAGATCACCACCGACGCCATCGCAACGCCGTCCGCCGCGTTTATCTCGCGCACCGTCACGCCCGCGATCGCCCGCAACGCGTCGGCCGCACCGTTCACCGGCTCGCCCTCGAACAAGTACACCGCCACCACGCGCTCGCCCCGGGCCTCGATCGCCTGCCGCTCGACATCGCCAAACTCTCGCGCTGGCCGACCGATCCCGCCCGCCAAGTCTGGGTCAATCTTCCACGCACTCTGATATTCACCCGCCCAAGTGACCATCCTCGACGCGCGCACAGTGACGAGCGTGGCCGAGGCCGCGATTCGAGCCAGCACGAAGTTCTCACCCAGATAATCCTCAACCACAACGCCAGCGCCCGCCAGTGCCGCGCGACGCTCGGGCGATAGGGGACCATCGAGCCCGAGCACGTACCGCGCGCCCGGCTTGAACGCCGCCGCCGCAAGTTCCGACCGAGAACCCTTGCCAAGCACATTGGCGACCGCATCGGTGACTACGTCGCCTGTCCGCAGCCTCAGCACTGCGCCCGGTTGACCGACCTCGTCGCCGTACCATGCTGCGCCCGCGACGCCGCTGAACCCCAGTCCAGCGATGGCCACCATCACAGCGACGCGACCGGTGCCGGACCACCGATCGCCGATCAGCCCGCGCTGGTCTGAACCCAGATTAGAACTCATGGTCATCCGCTCGCTCCTCGATTTGATCCCAACCTGCTCGTAAGTCCGAGTCCGAGTCCGAGTCCGAGCCCGAGCCCGAGCCCGAGCCCGAGCCCGAGCCCAAGCTCAAGCTCAAGCTCAAGCTCAAGCTCAAGAAAACCTACGGCCGATCGCCCCTCACAGTTTCAACTCAACAGATTCCACGTTTCAACACAAGGCAGAATGCGTACCCTCGGCAAGCTTGTGACCGGGCTTTGTTTGGACATTGACCTGCTCGCCATTCTACTTTTCATCGACCGTCCACTCGCCTCGGTGCGCCCGTCCGACGAGTTTCTGCAAGACTTGCCCGGAGCCACGACCCAGACTACGAGATCAATCCCTAAAGTCATCCGCAATTTCGGACTGTTATTGAACTTTCGGAGCCCGCCATGCCCAGCCCGACCTCGACCGAACCGGCACCTCAAACCACGAATCAAGCGACAAGCAACGCGCACCCCGAGCCCATGATCCGCGTCACCGGCCTGACCAAGCGCTTCGGCCCCGAGTCCGGCGGCATCCTCGCCGTCGATAATGTCAACCTCACCGTTCACCGCGGCGAAGTCCTCGGCTTCCTCGGGCCCAACGGCGCGGGCAAAAGCACCACCATGAAAATGGTCACCGGCTTCCTAGGCATCACCTCCGGCTCGGCCTTCGTCTGCGGGCACGACGTCAGCACCCAGCCCATCGCCGTCAAATCCAAGATCGGCTACCTCCCCGAGGGCGCGCCCGCCTACCCCGACATGACCCCCGAGTCGTTCCTCAACTTCTGCGCCGAGGTCCGAGGCCTGCACGGCGAACTCCGCCGCCAGCGCCTCAACTTCGTCATCGACCGCACTTCGCTCCGCGGCGTCCTCCGCCAGCCCATCGAAACACTTTCCAAAGGCTTCAAGCGCCGCGTCGGGCTGGCCCAGGCCATCCTTCACGACCCTGAAGTCCTGATCCTCGACGAGCCCACCGACGGCCTAGACCCCAACCAGAAGCACGAGGTTCGCGGGCTCATCAAAGAAATGGCCAGCAACAAGGCCATCGTCCTCAGCACCCACATCCTCGAAGAGGTCGAGGCCGTGTGTACCCGCGCGGTCATCATCGCCAAGGGCAAGGTCGTGGCCGACGGCACGCCCGCCTCCCTGCAAGCCCGGTCCAAGTTCCACAACGCGCTCGTCGTCAGCGTCAAACCGCCGCCCGGCAAGAACGCCAACGAGATCGAGGTCGCACTGCACTCGGTCTCCGGCGTCGCCAAGGTCGAACGCGCCGCCAGCAACAGCGGTGGGGGTGCGGTGAGCAACGGCGAACTCCGCTTCCACGTCTATCCACGCCGCGGCCAACCGATCCTCGCCGACGTCGGGGCGCTGGCACGGACCAAAGGCTGGGAGATCTCCGAACTCCGCGTAGAAACCGGCCGCCTCGACGATGTCTTCCGCGAGATCACCGCCGGCCGCGACTGAAATCTCACACCTCCCCTGTTCCTGTGTGGGCAGACGTCCCGCTTGCCTTCTCTCTTCTCTTCTTCACTTTTCCTTTCTCTTCCTTTCTCTCCACCTCGTGGAACAGGTTTTCCAACCTGTCACTCTCTTTCTTCTTTCTTCCTCGTTCATTTCTCGAGTCAATCTCTCGAAGCCAGCGACTCAACCGAGAGGAATTAATTGGAGTTTCAACGCCGTCTTCTGCGGGCCATGCTCTGGATGCTCGCCCTCGCCGCCGCTGCCGGCATCCTCGCCATCTTCTTCTCCACCAATGTGATGTCGCGCGTCGCTGGCACCGCCTTCGTCGCGGCCATCGGCGTCCTCCTCGCCATACCCGCATCTCGCCAGCTCGATGAAGAGAAATCCTCGGCTGGCGGTACGCTCAGCCTCGGCGCAGTCGTCTTGGGGTTCGTCCTTGCCGCCGCCGCGATCTGGGTCGAACTCCTCGCCAGATGGCGCTGGCAGGAAGAACTCGCCTTCACCTCCTTCATCATTACCGCCTTCGGCCTCACCGCTGGCCCGCTGCTCACCCGCACGCGCATCCCCGCCGCACGCCTGGCCTCGCTCGTTGCCCTCTCGCTCGGCGCGCTCGCCGCGGCCCTCTTCCTCGTCGAGATCTGGTACGGAACCAGCAACGGAAAACTTGCGGTAACCGGGGGTTTCATCCTCTCCTCCGGCACCCTCGCCGCCCTCGCCCTCACCGGCCTGGGCACCGACAAGCCCGAATCGAACAAACTGTGGCGCTGGCTCGGGGTTCTCAGCGCCGCCGTCGCGCTCACCCTCGGCTTCCTCGGCACCTGGTTCGTCCAAACCTACGACCCGACGTGGTACGTTGTCGCGATCTCGATCGCGCTCGTGATCGCGTATACCAACGTGCTGATCCGGCTCCCGCTCGGCGACCACGCCCCGCTGGTCCGCATCCTCGCCGTTGGATCGCTCGCCGCGACCGCCGCCCTCATCTGCGTGATGAGCTTCATCACCCACGGCTTCAACACCACTCCCGACCAAATGCTCATCAAGGTCGCCGGTGCTGGCGGCGTGACCACAGCCTGCGCCGCGCTGGGCGTTGTCGTCCTCTACCGCCTCAACCGCAAGACCACCACGTCCGCCGATAACGTCGCGGAAGTTACTTCGGTCGCGCTCACCTGCCCTCACTGTGGCCGCGAGCAATCCGTCCTCGTCGGCGAATCCGGCTGCCCCGGCTGCGGCCTCGTGTTCACCTTGAAAGTTCGCGAGCCCCGCTGCGCCAAGTGCGACTACCCGCTCCTCGGTATCAAAGGTTCTGTGTGTCCAGAGTGCGGCGCACCGCGCCAGGCAGCTCCTACTTTGCGCTCAGTCTAAGACCATGTTCACTTCAAACAGAACGCAGAGGTCACAGAGGGGATCAGAGAAACGCAGAGTCAAAGTTGAGAACTGAAACGCAATCAGAGTCGCTCTTTTCTGATCTCTAACCAAACCACTTCTCAGCGATCCTCTGATTCTCTCTGCTTCATCTGCGTTCGGTTTCTGCTTTGAGCGCCTTTGAATCGAATCTGGCCCGCCCCTACTCCTCAACCCCCAGATCCGCTTTTGTGAACAGGGCGTCAAACTTCAGCCCCGCCTTCTCCACGTTCTCCCGCGCCCCCTCCTGCCGATCGATCGTCGCGATCACGCCCCACACCTTGGCCCCGGCCTCGCGCAGCACCTCGACCGCCTCCAGCGCCTGCCCCCCGGTCGTCGCCACGTCCTCGAGCAGCACCAGCGACTCGCCCGCCTTGAGCGCCCCTTCGAGCTGCTTGGCCGTCCCGTAATCCTTTTTCTTGTTGCGGACAAACACGCACGGCAGCCCCGTCGCCAAGCTGGCGGCCGTCACCAGCGGGATGCCCCCAAGCTCCGCCCCCGCCAGCCGATCAACCACGAAACCCGCACTCCGAATCGCGCTCAGACGTTCGGCAAACAGCACCGCGAGGTCCCGCAGCACCTCGGGTCGCGTCGAAAAGAGGTACTTATCAAGGTAATAACTGCTGCTCCGACCCGAACGCAGCGTGAACGTGCCACGCAACAACGCCGCCGCCGCGATCGCCTTGGCGAGCGCCGCTCGATCGGGCAAGGCGTGAAAATGAGACTGTCCATGAGGTTGAAATTGACGGTTCGCGTCTGCGAGATTGGCGTCCATAGCCCCAGCATAGACGAGCTCGCCTCCTCGATCGGAAACCCGAGCGCCCGCAGCGCCCCGGGCGGTTGAGGCTGGGATAATCACTCTCGTCCGATTGATCGCCACTGGGTGTTTCCAATGCGAGCAGGAACGAGTGGTGTGAAAGTCCTCTGAACGAGCCGCCGCGAGCGGTCGATCAAATCCTGCAGGACGGATCGAACAGAGAAGGCAGACCGGACGAAGAACCGCACAGAGATGGGCCGAACAACTCGGCTCGGAAGGAAAGCAATGGCAAACGTTCGCACGGTGTTGGTGTCGATGTCGATTGTGGTCGGGCTCGCCGGGTTGGCCGGTGGCGTGGGGGCGCAGATCGTCCCGCCGCCGACCGTTGCTCCGTCGAAGACCCCCGAGTACATCCCGCCGCCACCCCCGCCGCCCAACCCGGTGACCCCCACGGACTTCGCTCGAGGCCGCGCCAAGACCGAGCCGCCGCTGGTCTTTGACTACCAAGCGCTCGCCGAGAAGAACACCGAGGGCAAGATCAAGCTCCTCACCCAGCCCGCGCATCGAGCGGCCCTGGATCGCAACCCCTTCATCGAGTCCGAAACCAAAGCCAAGCTCGCCGCCTTTCTCGCCGAGCGAAACACCCAGCTTGAACGCCTCGTGATCTCGAACTTGGACGTTGTGCTCAAGGTCGACGACGACGGCTTTGCCAAGGTCGAAGCCAAGGACGTCAAGGAAGAGATCCGGTCTCTCAAAACGATGTCCGAACCTCTCCGCCTCCCCGGCGGCGACCTCACCGCCGTCCTGAAAAAGGCCGGTGTGCTCGACGACAAACAGGCCAGGGCCAACCAGAAGATCGTCCTCGACTACACCAAGGAACTGTTCAGCCAGATCCGCGGCGACCAGACTGCCGCGAAGGCCGCCGCTGGCGAAAGCAAGGACCTGGCCCGTCCCACCGGCATGAGTTCGGCTCGCATGGTCTACGTCATGCAAGTCGAAGAGACCATGGACACCTACCACAAGCTGCTACTCGAAGGGGCCAAAGACCCGAGCAACGCCGTCGCAGGGTTGAACCTGCCCGACGACAGGCGTACCGCCAGCTCCGAAGTCGTCGTCGCCGTCAAGGCCGCCAAAGCCGACGACGACCGCCTCGCCGCGATGCGCAAGTTCATGATCGCCGTAGGCCCCGCCAACGGGACCGAAGTGCTCAACAAGATCGTCGCCAAGCGGGGCAAGTGATCGGCCAAGGCTCGACCATCACGCCCCGCCTCACGACGACCTCAACATAAACTAAAAAAAGCCCAGACCTCAAAGGTCCGGGCTTTTTCTTTAAAGTAAGGATCACGCGGCTTCCTGCGGAGTTCACCGCGACCCGAAACGCTACTTCTCCGGCACGATGGCCGGCAAAGTTCCTTCCCCTGCGGGCTGAACCTCGGCCTTGGGCGCATCCGCTGGCTTGAGCATCTCGTCAACCGTCGTCTGAAACTGCTTCAGCTTGAACTCGGGCAGCGCGTACGCCCACGCCGTCACCTTGCGGTTCAGATCGTCCGCTTCCTTCTTAACCTCGTCAGCCTTTTTCTGCTTCTCGGCGCCGTCGGTCGCGGCCGGGGGCGGTTGGTTGCTCGGCACCGGCTCAACATCCGGTTCTTCGTATCGGGCCGCGAACGTCGCCCAGCCCGTACCGCCCCTGGTCGAAGTCTCCACCGTCACAACCAGCCCGTCGAACGTAAAAAACTCCGCCGAGCCAGTCGGCGCTGCGCCCTCCGACGCCTGCTGGATCGGCATGACATCATCAAGATTCACGCGCGACAACGCTCCGGCCGTGGGCGACGCCGCCCCGGCGTACTTGAGCTCTCGCCCCGCCGGGATCCCCAGCACCACAAAGTCCTTCGCGTCCTTGGACTCCTTTTCCACCCTCGTCCGCGACCCGTCGGCGTGCGTGATCGTCACGCTCTTCACCCGCTCCGCATCGACCGAGATCACGTCCCGATCTAGCCACGACAACGCGTCTGGATCGAACGACGCACGCGGATCCAGCCGGCCTTCCGCTTGGTACGCCTGCGCCTCGCCCGCGCGACGCAGATAAATATTCGTCTTGGTCTCGCCACGCTGCGCGCCAGTCGCCGCCACCGTGTTCCCCAGCACCGCCCCGACCAGCACCTGCCCGGCCCCATCCTTCAACGTCACCAGCCGCGAGGGCGAGTCCTTGCTCTCAGGGTCCGTCACCCCCAGGAACGCGTAATTCTCCGGCTTCTGCGTCTTGTGATCGACAACCTTCAGCTCGATCAAACTCACCACCGCCTCGCGCACCTTGTTCGCGTCGGCCGGGTAGTTAGACCTGCTCGTGACGGTCCAAACAGGTGCGCTGTCCTTGCCCGCGCCGCCTTTCACTTCGCTGCGCCTGAGCACGACCTCGCTGTCCTTGGACTTCACCGAGATCTCGTTCACGTCGTTGATCCGCGCCGCCAGCGCCGGAAACAGAACCCCCGTGGTCGAGGCCTGCCCGCTCGCGCCCGTGTTCGTACCACCGGGCTTCGTGCTCGCGTCCGCCGCCTCGTCGCTCGTCGAAGGCCCGCGCGTGGCCCACACCGCCAACAGGATCGCCACGCCGGTCGTACCCGCCAACGCACCAAGAGTCTTCGGGCTCATGCCGCGCCTTTCTGAGAAACACCGCCCGCCGACTCCGGCATGGCCGCGGAACTGGTCTCTTTCGTCGATCGTTGCCGCGAAACTCGGTACCACCCCAAGCCTACCGCGCCCAGCGTCACCAAGGCGGGGATGAACACGATGTTCAGGAACTTCAAGCGGTTGAACAGCCCGTCGATGTCACGCCGCAGGCTGAACCGTACCTGCCGCAGCTCCTTGTTGCTCGCCGCCATCTCCTTACGCAGCTTGTCGATCTCAGCCTGCTGCTCGGGCGACAGCAGCATCGCCCCCGCCCCCGCTGGCTTCTGCGACTGCAACTGCGTGATCTTCGTCTGAGCCTGCTGAACCTTGTCCTCCAGCTCCTTCTCCTGCGATCGGTAGCTCTGCTCGGCCACCTTCTGCATCGCCAGCACCCGATCAAAGGGCCGGTTGAACGTGCCGCGAGCCCGGATCCCGATCAGATCGCTCGACCCCGAAAGGTTGTCCACCGCGTTGATGATAAAATCGCCGTTGTCCGCGATCTTCGCCGTCTGTCCGAAGAATTGGTCGCGCTGCGTCCAGAACCGATCGTTGATGAAATCGGCGTCCGCAATCACAATCACGTTCAACGGTCCCGCAGACTCCGTCACCAGCCCCGCCTTGGGATCGCCCGGCGGCGGAACCGGCGCCTGCCCCTGCTCCGGAGGCCCGGCCGGCTTGCCCTCCGGGAACGCCGTCTTCAGCTTCGCACCCGACGCCAGCGAGACCCGGGCCGCGATCGTGAGCGACTCCTTGCCCGGTACATAGTTCGTCAGCAACGCCTTGGGGTCGGGCATCATCTGCACCGAGGCCTGCGAGATCAGCATCGCCTGATCCGAACTCCTCACCAGCGGCGTGAGCACCACGGATGATGTCCCCACGGGCTTGACGACTTCACTCTTCTTCTCATCCGCGTCCTTCTTGTCTTCCTCTTCAATAGCCTTCGAGTCTTCAGGTTTAGACTCCCCAGCCGTCAGCGGGGACGAAACCCGGATCGCGCCCGCCGTGGCGAACACCATCCGCGTGAGGTTCCCCGTCACCGGCTCGTCCGCGCTGAACGCCTTGGCATCCATGTTCAGCCATGCGACGTACGACACCGGCTCGGGCCGTGCTCCCTGCTGCCCGCCCATGTTCACCGGCGTCGCGTAGTTGATATCGCCCACGATCTTCGCATCAACGACTTCCATCCCCCACACGTCGAACAGCTTCTTGAGCGACGACGCCTTCGGAGTCATCATCGCCGCCATCGGGTTCCGCGGGTCCGCCCCGGCCTCGTCCGACTCGCAGTGCGGATCGACCAGCGCCACCAGCTTCCCACCCTTGAGCACGTACTGATCGATCGCGAACAACGTCGCGTCGCTCAGGTTCTTTGGGTGTACGAGCAGCAGCACGTCCACGTCGGCCGGGATCTCAGTCTCTGTCACCGCCACGGTCTTCACCTGGAACAGCCCACGCAGCTCCTTTATGACCTGCCACGGCGGCTGCCGCGACATCTGCCCCGTCGCCGGATCAAACCCGCCGCCGTCCATCTTTAAACCCGTCATCAGCCCGACCGTCTTCTTCTTCGGGTTCGCCAGCGAGTACAAAAACCGGCTGACGTCGTACTCCAAAAACCGCTCGGTGCCGGGGTCGAAGAACGAGATCACTTCCTTACCATCGACCGCGTTGGTCCCCACCAGCCCGAAGTACAGCGAGTCGCTCGCCGAGATCGGCACGCCCTGCAAACCCGCCTGCACGGCCGAGTCCTCCGCATCGCTCGACGGCTCGGGGTCCACGATCTTCAACGCGATCTTCCCGCCCGAAATGGACGCGTACTCCTCCAACATCTCGCGCACCCGCGTCGCATAAGTCTGCACGCCGGGCCTGCCCTGAGCCAGCTTGGCCGAGTAATAGAATGTCAGCCTCACCGGCTCTTCAAAGCTTCGCGCGATCCGCTTGGACCCGTCGGTCAGCGTGTACAAGCTCTGCTGCGTCAGGTCCAGCCGCACTCGCTTGGTCGCCGACCCCGCCCACAGGTTCAGCGCAAAGAACAGCACCAGCAACAACACCAACCCGCCCACCGAAACCAGCTTCGTTCTCATAAATATCTCTCAAAGCCACTTTACTCAATCCCTTGATCCCTTTATCCCTCGATCCCTTCCTCTCACTGCCCTTTCTTCATCTCGATCATCACGTTGCTCGCCACCAGAAAAACCACGATCAGTGAGCCAAAGAAGATGATGTCGCGCCCCACGATCACACCCTTCCCGAGCGCATCAAACCGCGTAAGGAAACTCAGCGACGCCACGCCGTCCACGATCGTGTCCGGGGCCCACCCGCGCACGTAATCAATTATCGGCGCGAACCCTGCCAGCAAGAACCCAAGGCAGAGCATCACCGTGATCACAAACGCGATCACCTGGCTCTTCGTGGCCGCCGAGATGCACGAACCAATCGCCAGAAACCCGCCCGCCAGCAACAGCCCGCCCAAATAACTCACAAAGATCACGCCATTATCTGGCTTGCCCAGATAATTCACCGTGATCCACAGCGGGAACGTCAGCAGCAACGCCAGCCCCGTGAACGCCCACGCCGCCAAGAACTTCCCAGTGACCGCCGCCCCCAGCGAGATCGGCAGCGTCAGCAACAACTCGATCGTCCCGCTCCTCCGCTCCTCCGCCCAAAGCCGCATCGAAACCGCCGGGATCAGGAACAGATAGAGCCACGGCAGCACCTGGAAGAACGGCCTCAGGTCCGCCTGCCCAATCTCAAAGAAGTTCCCGATCTGAAACGTGAACACTCCCGCCAGTAGCAGGAAGATCACGATAAAGACATAGGCCACGGGAGTGGCGAAGTACCCGCCCAACTCTCGCTTGAACACCGCCACGGTGCCCTTGAGTAGCGTGGACGACGAGCCCGAAGAAGAAACGCTCGCGACTGACAGCGGAGCGGACGACGGTGTGGTCGAAAGTGTGGTCATAAATCAACCCGCGAAAAGCCGAGGAACACCAGCGGAAAACGAGTCCCGAATCACCCAGATGCTGGGTCACAGCATACCCGCCGAACTCACGCGAAAAGCCTCGGACCCATTCAAAAAACGAACACGATCGCGTGCGGCAGTCGCCAAACGCTCGCTAGACATCGATTTCTCTCACAAGTCCGCGCGCCTTCAATGTGCCTCGATCACTAGCCCGACCGACCCGCACCGTGTTCATTGCGGGTACCCAGATCGCTCCCACCGTTCCCTCCGCACCCCTCGAAAACGACCCTCCCGGCCGTAGATCTTTCCCCAAGAAGAGGATTACCGCGTGAACCGCCCTTTACTCGCCCCAAGGGTGTTGTATTCGACCCGAGTATGTGGTAGGCTCGGAACCGTCGTCGCCTCGTCTCAGGCCTCGACGGCACCAGGCTTTTCTGCCCTTCGTGCCCAAGTCCCAGCCGTTTGAAAAAGAAGGAGAGAGTTATGCGTCCATTGCTGACCGCCCTGACCGCCCTGACCGCCGTGACCGTCGCCTCGGTCACGAGCACCGCCACCGCCTCGCCCCTCAAGCTCGAATATTGCATCACCGACGTCGGCGGCGGGGTATTGCAATACCAATTCAAGCTGACGCTCAATAACAACGACGGCTCCTGGTCGTCCGGCCTCGGGTACAACTGGATCATCTTCGGCGACGTCGCCTCCCCCGGCCCCTCAAACTTTGCCGACTTCGTCGGAGATCTCCCCGCCCCGCCGCCATTCGACGACGAAGGCTGGTCCTTCTCCAGCGGCGGGCACAACGGGCCCACCCTCCTAGACTTCGGCACCGATTTCGACTTCCGCGGCTGGATCCCTACCGCGGTCGGTCAATCTCTCACCTGGTCGGGCCGATCCAGCATCCGCCTCGGCGCGGGTGAGATGGCCTGGAGCAACATCGTCGGCACCGGCGTCCAAGCTAATTACGAAATCGCCACACTGCTCACCTCCTGCGACAGCGGCACATGCGCGGCCGATTTCGACGGCAACGGCTTCGTCAACGGCGACGACTACGACCTTTTTGTCAACGCGTTCTTCGATGGCGATACCTCGGCCGACTTCGACGGCAACGGCTTCGTCAACGGCGACGACTTCGACGCCTTCGCCGACCGCTTTGAAGCCGGGTGCTGAGCCCACAGCTAAAGCTCATTGACCATTGCCCGCAGCCCCCGACCCGGGCACATGCAGCACGAATCGACCACCCCACGCCGAGGACTCCCCCAGTCCTCGGCGTTTTTTTGCTCTGCTGATACTCGTCACCGACCACGACCACCCGCCCTCGCGAGCAGGATCTCCCTCGCTCCACCTCGCCTCAAGCGCCCGGCTTCGTGGCTGCCAGCGTTTCGTTCACGAGCTTCGTCTTACGAAGCGCTTCTCGTTCCCAACGCTCGAAAATCGAACGCCCGAACGGCGACAACGAGTAGCGGTCGAGCAGCGGGTCGTGCGGGAAGCGCTCCGCGGTCGTGAGCAGCCCTAGCGCCGCAAGGCCGCGCGCGTCGTTCGCGATCGCCTCCATCTCATACACCAAACCCTCGGCCGCAAAGCTCGCGGCGTATTCCATCTTCTCCGCCGTCATCAGATACGGCGCGATCCCTCGAAACACGTCCAGCAACGTGCTCGCGCCGCCCTTGAACCTCGCCTTAATCTGCGCGATCTCCTCAATCGCCTGATCCTGCTTGGCCAGCTCGGCCGCCGGATCGCCGATCCGCTCGAGCTCCTTCCGCAAGCGATCATTCTCGGTGCTCAACCGCGCCAGCTCGTTGGCCATCTCCGGCGACGCGACCTGCGTCGACGGCACCCAGCCGGGCCGCGGGTACTGACCAAACGCCTTGCCAATCGCGATCGCAAACTTCCCCTGCAGATCGTCCTTGTTCTTCCAGTGCGAGGCCATCCGCGAGCGGACCTTGTCCTTGAACGCCCGCAGCCGAGAGATGTTGGCCTCAACGCCCTCTCGCTTGGTCCCCGCCCATTCCGCGCTGTTGTCCAGCACAAACCCAAGCACCGGCACACCCTTGGAAACGGCGTAGTCGTACTCCTTCTCCGTGTAGCCGATCCCGCCCTCGGCCTCAACCGTCGAGCCATACCGCTCCGCCAAGATCAGCACGTAATAGTCCGACGTGTCGATCGTCCGACGAATGACATCCCACTGCGTCTCGTTGGCCGCGCTGAACATCTCCATCCCGATCGGAATGTGCCCCATCTCCAAACACGCCCGAACAATCTCCTGCCGCTCATCGACGAGGTCGAGGTAGGTCGAGCTGATGAAGATGGTGTACTTGCGGTTGGTGGTCATGCGTCGATTATTGGAGTGGTCAGAGTCACCAAGTTGAAGCACTCGAGATTTGAAGGAAGACGCTGAGATCGGCAGGAACCGGTCTCAGTTGCACGAAGTCAGTGCCACCTCGCCGTTGGCTGAGGTGAAACTTTCGAGAGCAGCCACACTGCAGCGCCTTGTGATTTGTGGTTGCGGATGTACCGCGCGACGTTCAACTGGTGGTCGCGGTCGTTGATCGGAAGACATCGGCAACGCACAGCCCAGATCCCACCCTCCTCTACAATATTCTCGCTCGAAAGTGTTCTCGCGCTCTCCTTCTTGGCGATGCCGACCCACTTGCGCGGGTCGTGGTTCGGGAAGCGGGCGAGAAGATGAAAGTGATGGTCGTCCACGCACAGGGCGACGAGTTCGATGTGGTGGAAGTGCAGCGCTTCGACCATCGCGTCGCGGGCGCGGGTTCGCGCTTTGATCGAGAGATGAACTTCGGGGCGGGTCATCAGGTTGCGTGAGTATTTCGCGAGGGCGTCGTAGGTGCCGGGCGGTGGTGGGTTCTTGTTGTCACCCTCGCAGTGCTCGCGGTGGTGACGAGCGCGCCACCCGCGCACGTCACCAGGCACCCATGTTCCGTAGGTATTCCCGTTGCAGTGGTACCAGTTGTTCCAGGGCTCAGGCACGTGCTCATTGAAACAGAAAAGCCCAGGGATTGCAATCCCTGGGCTTCGGTTATCCAATGACGTTCAGTTTGACGAGAATCAATAATCCATATCACCATGATCGTGATCATGCCCGCCCGCCGGGGCCTTCTTCTTTTCCTTGAGTTCCACGATCGCCGCCTCGGTCGTCAGCAGCAGCGCCGCGATGCTGGCCGCGTTCTGCAGGGCGATTCGTTCGACCTTGGTCGGGACGATAACTCCCATTTTGACCAGGTCGCCGTACTCGTGGGTGAGCGCGTTGAAGCCGAAGTTGGTACCTTCACCTTCTTCGACCTTGCTCGCGATAACCGAGCCATCGAGCCCGCAATTCGCGGCGATCTGCTTGATCGGGGCCGAAATTGCGCGGCTGATGATGTCGATGCCCGCTCGCTCGTCGCCCTCGGCCTTCTTGCGAATCTTATCAAGCGCGACGCGAGCCCGGATCATGCACACGCCGCCGCCGGGGAGGATCCCCTCTTCCACGGCCGCACGGCAAGCGTGCAGCGCGTCCTCGACGCGAGCCTTCTTCTCTTTCATCTCAACTTCCGTGGCCGCGCCAACATTAATCTGCGCGACGCCACCGGCCAGCTTAGCAAGACGCTCTTCGAGCTTCTCGCGGTCGTAATCGCTGGTGGTAATATCCACCTGATGGCGGATCTGCTCGATGCGAGCCTTAATGTCGGTCGTCTTACCCGCGCCCTCGACGATGGTCGTGTTATCTTTATCGATGCTGACCTTCTTCGCACGGCCAAGGTCCGTAAGCTCAACCTTCTCAAGTTGAATACCGAGCTCTTCCATGAGAGCCTTGCCGCCGGTGAGGGTGGCGATGTCCTCGAGCATCGCCTTGCGGCGGTCGCCGAAGCCCGGGGCCTTGACGGCCGCGACCTTGAGCACGCCGCGAAGCTTGTTGACGACCAGTGTGGCGAGCGCTTCGCCCTCGAGGTCCTCACAGATAATAAGAAGGCTGGACCCGGCCTCGGCGATTCGGCCAAGCAGCGGCAGCAGATCCTTCACGTTCGAGATCTTCTTCTCGAAGAGGAGAATATAAGGATTCTCGAGCACGCACTCCATCGTCGCGGGGTTGGTGACAAAGTGAGGGCTGAGGTAGCCCTTATCAAACTGCATCCCCTCGACGAGCTCGACCTCGGTGTTGAGGCTCTTGCCCTCTTCGACGGTGATGACGCCGTCCTTGCCAACCTTGTCCATCGCCTGCGCGATAATCTTGCCGATCTCCTCGTCCTGGTTGGCGCTGCAAGTGCCGACCTGAGCGATCTCCTTGGAAGATTCGATCTTCTTGGACATCTTCTTGAGTTCTTCCACGATCGCGGCCACGGCCTGGTCGATGCCGCGCTTGATGAGGTTCGGGTTCGCGCCCGCGGTCACGTTCTTCAAACCCTCAGCATAAATCGCCTCGGCATAAATCGTGGCGGTGGTGGTGCCGTCGCCAGCGTCCTTGGAGACCTTGCTGGCGACTTCCTTGACCATCTGCGCGCCGAGGTTCTCGTACTGGTCTTCCAGCTCGATCTCCTTGGCGACCGTGACGCCGTCCTTGGTGACGGTGGGAGCGCCGAAAGATTTTTCGAGGACAACGACGCGGCCCGACGGGCCGAGGGTGACCTTGACGGCGTGGGCGAGTTTCTGCACGCCGCGGAGGATGCGCTCGCGGGCGTCGGTGTTAAAGGCGATTGATTTGGCTGCCATGATACTTTTCCTTTTTTGAATGCAAACGGACGTTACTTCAGGTTCTTAATTCAGCTTGGTTTTAAGAGCAATTCGGACAAAGGCGATGCGTTCGGCGTCGATGATGTAGATGTGCTTTCCATCAGTGACCTTCACCATGTGGTCGGGCTCGTCGGGGATGAGCATGGCGCCTTTGACGACCAAGCCCGTGGAGTGCTCGGCCATGTCGAAGAACGCAAAGAGCGCTTCGCGTTCGCCGTCAAGCTCGCGGAGAGCTTGACGAAGTTGTTCGGAAGTCATGGGAGCTTCCCGTTCAAGTGAAAGATGCCGGTGACGTGGGCGGCGTCGAACGAAAGCACGCCGTCCACGGCCTCCTCGCCAGCGGTGAGCAGCTTGCCCTTCACGTGGAAGGTCGGGCTAGAGCCAGCGGGCGCCCCAGACTTGTCGATCGGCACGAGCTTATATGCAGTAGGGTTCACGGTGAGCGAGGTTGAGCCCAGGATGATCTCGACGGTTCCCTTGTCCTTAGTCGCGAGGTCTAGGACGGACGCGATGGTTGTGGGGTTCATTGAGTGTTCCAAATCGCCAAACGAGGAATTACCAAGTGGCTAAAGAAAGACGAAACCAGACCCGAACAGCTTCAACACCCTAACACTCGGTGCTCACTTCTCAATTGGCACTGCGGCCATTTGAGAATTCGCAAGTTCTCCCCACTTCACACTTAGTCAATAACAGCAAGAATATCATCCTCGGTCATAATCAGAAGTTCCTGATCGTTCAGCTTGACCTCGGTCCCCGAGTACGACGAGAAGATGACCTTGTCGCCCTTCTTGACCGACAGCGGGATGCGCTTGCCGGTATCCGTGTTCAGCGCCCCGTCGCCCACGGCCTGGATGGTCCCGCTCTTGGGCTTGTCCTTGCTGGTCTCAGGAAGGAAGATGCCCGAGTCGGTCTTGCTCTGGGCCTCGTCGCGCTTGACGAGGATCTTGTCGTGAAGAGGCCGGATGCTCCCGGACGCTTTGCTGGACGAGGTGCTGGACGAGGTGCTGGTCTTGGCCATAGTCGGATCTCCACTTTCTCAGGTAAACAGAACGATCGAACAAGAACGAACTTCGCGAACGCGTGTCGGACGCGGCCGCCGTCGCCACACTCGACGAAAACAGCCCAGGACGAACACTCGCCCCAGACCGACAACTGAACACCAATCTTATATCGCCGGCCCCGGCCAGCGGCCCTGATAGAACCGGCCCAGACACCGACGCATCACTTCCAACATCACTTCCAGGTCCATCACGTCGCGCGGGCGGTCAACAACCGCGAAGGCCCCGGCGCGCAGGGCGGCCGAAATCTCGCGGCAGTCGTCGCGGTGCGTCCGAGAACTCTTCACGACCACCGTCGGCGGCGGCTGAGGCTGTCGCCGCAGGATCTCAAGCAAACGCGGCCCGCCTTCTTCAGAGTCGGAAGCGGCCACCGAACCCGCGGCCTTGGATTCCAGAGGAAGCCCGAGGTCCACGATCGCAATGTGAATCGGATTGCGGCGGATGACCTCCGACGCCTCGCGGCCCGTCCCAGCCCGCAGCGAAACAACGCCCATCGGTTCAAGTAGCCGAGGCAACGCATCCACCCAAGACTCGGACTGCCATCCCGCGTAAGAAATCAGGAGATTCAGGCGGCCTCCCGGCGGGCAGGAACCTTCGGCACCCCGACCTGGGGCGCAGTGGCCCCCCTCACCCTTGCGAGGATCAGACGAGTCAGGATGGTCTGGGCGCACGTTCTTCACAAGGATCCACAAACAACTTCGATGCCGAGAACGTGGTCAGATATCGTCTCGCAAAACCGACTCAACACCGTCAAGAACAGCGTTGAGATGCTGCCAGCGGTATGAACCGTTGGCGACCGCGGTGCCAAATCGGCAGGGGAACTAGGAAGACACGGACAGAAAGAACACGGAATTGCGGAATGGTGCTCGTTGACAATGAATCAGATCCAAATAGTGCTCTTCGGTTCACCCGGTTCCCATGATCGGTTCTTGATCGGGATCCCTACAGTCCGGCCATGAACCCTGCATTGATCGTTCTGGGCGTGGTCGCTGGCGCCGCGTTGGTGGCGGCGGTGTGGCTGTTTGTCGGGCGGGCAGCACTTTCGGCACGGCTTTCAGCGGAGGTCGCGGCCGCCCAGTCGGAGACTCGGCGAGCCGAGGATGAGCGGCGGCGTGACGAGGAGCGGCACGCGGCCGAGATGCGCGACGCGGGCACCCTCGCCGGAGACCTTCGCCGCCAAGTCGATGCCCAGCAGGAACGCGAGGCCGAGCTTCGCTCCGAGCACGCCCGGCTGCAGGCCCAGCACGCGGCCGCGCTGGAGCGATTCGAGCTCGAGTTCAACACGTTGCAATCCAAGTTCGACGAACAACGCAAGGCCCAGGAATCGAAGTTTGACGAACAGCGCAAAGCCCACGAGCGGCTACTCGAAGAGCGCGAGAAAAAGTTACGCGAACTGGACGAACGCATGAGCGGCACCTTCCGGGCGCTGGCCTCGGACGTGCTGAGCAAGTCCAACACAGAGTTCCTAAAGCTCGCCGAGGAACGTCTTCGCACGCAGCAGACGCAGGCGTCGGCCGAACTCGAAAAACGCAAGCAGTCTGTGGAAGAACTCGTCAAGCCGATCGCCGAGACACTGCGCCGTACCGACGAGAAGCTTGCGGAGTTCGATAAATCGCGGGCAGAATCGGCCGCCGCGATCGGTGAGCAACTGCGGACCATGACCACGGCCAGCGCTTCGCTGCGCGACGAGACCGGCAAGCTCGCCAAGGCCTTGCGCGAGCCGCACGTCCGCGGGCGCTACGGCGAGATCCAGTTGCGGCGTGTAGCCGAACTCGCGGGCATGGCCTCGTACTGCGACTTCGCCGAGCAGGACCAGACGCGCGACGCCGACGGCAACGCGGCCCGGCCCGACATGATCGTGCGCATGCCCAACGAACGCACCATCGTCATCGACGCCAAGACTAATATCCAGGCGTATCTCGAAGCCATCAACGCATCGACGCCCGAAGAAGCCGAGACACAGCTCGATCGCTTCGCACGCCACGTCGCCGATCAAGCGACGGCGCTCGGCGGAAAAAAATATTGGTCGCGCTACGAGGGCTCGCCCGAGTTCGTGGTGATGTTCATCCCCGGCGACCAGTTCATCGACGCGGCGCTCTCACGGCGTGCCGATCTGATCGACAAGGCCGCCCAGCAGGGTGTGCTGCTCGCAAGCCCCAGCACGCTGATCGGGCTGTTGCGGGCTGTCGCGGTCGGGTACCAGGAACAACGGCTGGCCAAAGCCGCAGAAGAGCTGCGAAGGCTGGGCAAGGAGTTTCACGAACGGGCAGCCGTGGCGTACGCGCACATCGCGCGCATCGGGCGCGGGCTGTCGATGGCGGTAGACGGGTTCAACGACTTCGCGGGAAGTTATGAAAAACGTCTGCTGCCCACGCTCCGCAGGTTCGGGGAAGAAGGTGCCAAGGGCGCCAAGGACGTGCCAGAGCTGCCCGAGATCGTGGTCAGGCCGCGCGGCGGAACTGCTGGAGATCAGCCCTCGCAGATGACGCTGGGGAACCAAGCGAGGAGTGTTGAGGAGAGAGAAGATGCAGGAAAAGAAGACACAGGCCACACGCCCGTGCCACAAGATCGAGAGTGACGCAATGTGAGCGACGCAACGCGACGGCACCAGCCTGAGCACTCACGATCAGCGCGACGACCATCTCGGTACGATCACTTCTGCTCACGCTGCTGACGGTACTTCTCTCGATACTTCTCCGCCAGCTTGGTCTGCTTGGTCGAGAGATCGATATCTCGACCATTGATAAAGGCCTGCGTCACGTGCGTCGTGATCTCCAGCGGGTTGCCGTCGGCGATGATGATGGTCGCCGCCTTGCCGGGCTCGAGCGACCCAAGCGAATCCGCAACACCAAGAACCTCGGCCGCTCGCAGCGTCACGCTCCGGATCGCGGCCTCCTCGCTCAGCCCGTGCCCCATCGCCAGCCCCGCATGATGCGGCAAGCTGCGCTCGTGCGCGGTCTCTTCACCGCTGGCCAGACACCACACGATGCCCAGCGATTCGAGCGTCGCGGGGAGTGTAAACGTTGCGTCATAGTCCGAGTCGGCCCGCTTGGGTAAGTTGTGAACGCCCTGAACGATCACGGGGACGTGGTGACGTTTGAGAAGTTCAACGCAAAGAGGGGCGTCGCGGCCGCCGACAATGACAGGGCGCAGACCAAGGTCGACGGCCCAGAGCACGGCCTGTTCGATCTGCTCCGAGTCGTTAGCGGTAATAAAGACTCGAGAAGGAGGGACAGGAGAAGTTGAGGAAGCAGCAACAGGAACAGATGATGCGAACAGCGGCCTCATCGCTTCCCATCGAATATCCGGCGCCGTGCCCGGTCCGCTGTCGCGAGCTTGCGCGTACGCGCGAGCGGTTCGGAACGTTTCGTCGATGGTCGCCAGTGATTTGTTGATGCGCTTGAGCTGGTCTTCCTTGGACTGCCGTATCCACCACGCCGTAGACGGCCTCGGGAACGGCCAATTCACCACCACACCCAGCGAGCGACGCACCGACATCTCTTCCCACGTCCAACCTTCGAGCGAGATCACGCACGGCTGACCCATGACCAGGCCCCCGGTGGGGAACACGCCGACGGAAAGAACGCCGGTCGCACGCGTGACAGGGATCAGCGTCGAGTCGGGGTTGATGCTGATGAGCGTCTGGGCTTCGGGTGTGATCTGGCCGACCTCGCGCTGGTCTTCGGAAGCACGCACCGACTGGATCTCGCTAAGGCCGATCTGCGTGTACGCGCCGATCAGCCCCGGGTAGACGTGCTTGCCCTTGGCGTCGATGCGCTTGGCGTTGTTGACACCCGGCACCGAGGACGCTGGCACGCCCTGACCAACGCTGTCGATCTTGCCGTTGGTGAACAAGATGTAGCCGTCAGCGATCGCGGGGCCCGAGACCGGGTGCACGGTCGCGCCGATAATCAGGATCGGCTGCGATTGACGCGGTGCCTTCACGGTCAGATCTTGAGCCGACGCGCACGGTGTCAACGCCCCCGAAAGAAGCGCCACCCCCAGCACGCAAGTCAGGCGAGCCGAGACGCCGAATCTGAGTCTTCGCGAAGGCCCGGACCGAGCGGAGAACAAGGCACGATCATCACAAATCCAAACGTTCGGGGCGGGCATAGGTGGTTCCGATTGAGGAAAGTGGCGGGGTGGAGAAACAGGGCGGAGAGGTAGTAGATCAGCGAGTCGGCTCGGAGAGCCGAGCTACCAGATCAAACGCTTATCTCTGGTGCAAAACGCCGCAGCCGCAGACGCCGGGCTGGTTGCTCATCGGGTTGATGCCGCGGTTGTAAAGGTCGAGATAGTGCCAACTCATCGCCTCGCCGCCCATGAACTCGTCCTGCAGATCCTTGGGAGGCTTGACGCCCTCGCTCGGTTCGCCCGGCTTGACCTCTTTCTTGCTCTTGAGCAACTGCTCGTTGATGAACGCGCCGAGCGCCTTCTGAATCAGCCGCGTGCGCTCCTTGGCGATCCGCTCACGGTGCGATTTATCCTGCGTGATCGAGAAATACTCGCGGCCATCAACGTACGTCGCCTCGCACCTGCTCGACACGCTCATCGGAGGCCCGGACCAGATCGCAAAGTCCGCGTCCTTGCCAACCTCCAGCGAACCGACCCGGTCCTGAATCGCAAGCTGGATCGCGGGGTTCAGCGTGACGTACTTCAACGCCTCCTCGGGCTTCAGATCGCCGTAGCGGATCGCCTTCGCGGCCTCGGCGTTCAGCCGCCGCGCCATCTCATCAGAATCAGAATTGAAACTCACCGGCACGCCCACCTCGGTCATGATCGGCCCGGCCTGCGGGATCGCGTCCTGTACCTCGACCTTGTACGCCCACCAATCACTGAAGATACTCGCGCCCAAGGCCGAAGACTTGATCGCGTCGGCAACCTTGTACCCCTCCAGCCCGTGCTGAAACGTGCCGATCTTGAATTCAAACTCTTCCGAAAGCCGGCACAGCATCAGGATCTCGTCCTGGCGATAACTGTGGCAGTGAATCAGCCGCTTGCCTTCGAGGATCTCCGCCAAGGCTTCGAGCTCAAGGTCGCGGTGAAAGTTCGCCGCGTTGAGCTTGCGGGCGTTGAGATACTCTCGTGCCGCGGTGAACCGATCGCGCAGCAACCCTTCCACCCCCATCCGCGTCTGCGGGTACCGCGTCGTCGCGCGATCGCCCCAGTTCGAGGCCTTGGGGTTCTCGCCCAGCGCGAACTTGATGCCGGTCTTGGCGCCCTCCATGTGCATCTGGTCCGGGTGCGGAACGCCCCAGCGGACTTTGTTCACGCAGTTCTGACCACCGATCACATTGGCCGAGCCGTGAAGGTTGTTCACCGTCGTCACGCCGCCCGCCAGCTGGCGGTACCAATCGACCGCATCAGGGTTGGTGACGTCTTGAATGCGGACCTCGGCCGTCACCGCCTGCCCCGACTCGTTCACCCCGCGGCTGATCCCCGTGTGCGAGTGGCAGTCGATGATCCCCGCCGTGACGTGCTTGCCAGCCGCGTCAATGACGACGAAACCCTTGTCGCTTACGCTCGGCTTGAGTTCGCCCTGCCCTTGGACGATCGACTTGATCTTGCCGTTGGCGACAACGAGCGAGGCGTTGTGCAGCGTGCCAGCCGGGCCGCTGGTCCAGATCGTGGCGTTGTTGATGATGAGATCTTTCTGCGGCGAGATCGCAGCGACGCCGTAGGGGCCGAAGGGATACCGAATCGTTTCCGGCATCGACGCGAGAGTGATAAGGTCGTCGTAGTACGCGTCCTTGATGATCTCCTGCCCCGGCTGCGCGACGCGGACGGCCTTCCAACTGCGCGTGCCGCCCTCGGGCACGATCATCGAGCCGATGAGGAAGTCTTTAAAGCGTCGGCCCTGAACCTTGACGGTGCCCTCGAGGCCTTTGTTGGCTTTGGCGGTGTCGCCCGCGAAGGTAACGGTGTACGCGATGCGATCACGCTCGATCAAGATGTCCGTCGGTGCCATCTCCATGCCGAGGCCTTTGAGCGCGACGGTCTTGTCCGCGTTGACCGTGATGAAAGTTGACGCAGCGTCGGTCAGGTCGGCGGGCACGTCGTCAATGCTCACCATGACATACGTCCCTGTCATCGCGTCAACCAGCGTGCGATCGCGCTTAGGTTTCTCGCCATCGATCCGCTTGGCCTTGAACCTGTGCGTCGCGCCCGCGGAGGTCTTTGAAACACCGACAAGCACGCCGTCCTCGATCGTGACAGAGTCCTCCCAATCGCCCGGCGAGCCGAAGGGAGCGTTGTCGTAGCGATACTCAAGACGAGCCTTGCCTTGGTTTTTGGGACCTTGGCCGTCGATCTTGCTGTAAGTTCCTTTGCCCGTGGACTGCTTGTCTCCGAGCTTGATCGTGACGGCCCCATCTTTGGCGATCGCGATCGTCGGTGCCTTGAGGTCGAGGTTCGGCCCCGGCTTGCCGTCGAGCTCGTAAGCCTTCCATGAACCGACGAACGAGTCTTCGAGCGCCGCCTTGTCGTCCTCCTTGGCATCAGGCTTGGCGAGGTTGTCGGCCGTTGGTTGCTTGGCGGTCCACCGAACGCGCGTTGAGTCGGGGTTCACGATCTCGCCGTACATCGTGACCTCGCCCGCCGCGTTCTTCTCCGCGATCGCGTTCACCACCGCCGTGCCGTTGTCATCGAACTCGCTCGTGTCGTACACGAACCCCAGCCGGTTCCCCGCCAGCCCCACCTTGTCCGCCGTCGTGTACGCCTCGCCGATCTTCACCGTGATCGCGTTCTTCTCGTCAATCTCCAGCGTGAACACCTCCGCCCGCGGCGGTTCGAACGTAACCGTCCAAGCCCCCGCCAGCTTGATCGACGGCGGCGGCATGATCTCGTGACGAAGCCCGTCGATCCACACGTCTCGGATCACAGGCCGATCGTCCTCCTTCTTCTCGCCCTTCTTCCCTTTCTTACCGTCCTTGGATTTTTCGTCCTTGGACTTGTCGTCCTTGGACTTGTCCTCTTTGCTCTTCTCGTCGGCGAGCTGATCGGCCTTCACCGCACCATCGACCGGCTTCTCGCCCGCTGGCGCAACAGCAGCGTCGGCCAGCTTCGTCTCAGCCAGCTTCACCTCACCCGGCTTCACATCAACAGGCTTGCCATCCTTTTCCTTCTTGGTCTTTGGCGACTTCTGTGCTGGCGACTTCTCCGCAACAAACAACGGCTTATCGCTCACCACAAGATTCGCGACCATCCCCTCCTCGACCCGGCCCATCGTCGTCGAAACCCCCAACAGCTCGGCCGGAATCGTCGTCACCATCGCCAACGCATTCTCAGGATCAAGCCCGTATCGGATCGCGCGCGAAAGATTCGTCGAGAACTTCGACTTGTCCTCAAGCTTGGCCGTCGTCAGCGCGACCTTCAGCCCCGCCGCGCTCAGCCGCCGCGGGTTCGTCGGCGACTGCTCCCACACCATCATCTCTTCAAGCTCGATCGACTCAGACTTGGCGAACGTCGAAACGTCCGGGGCTTCCGGGAAATTGATCGGCAGCACGATCGGCAGCCCGTCGGCCACAATCGCGTCAAGCCGCCGAAACTCGGTCCCGCAGCCCACGATCATCACCTTGCGATCAAACTCCTTGCCGATCTTGGCCGCTCGCAGCGATTCCAACTCGTCGGACGTCGTGAACAGCAGCGGCGTGACCCAACGCTCCGTGCGATCGTTCGCCGCGGGCAGCGCGTCCAGCGCGCTCGCTTCGATCGTCGAGCCAGCGCGACGAGCCGCGTTCTGCCAGTCTGCGTCGATCAGCGTCTGCCGGATCAACGCGATCGCCCCCATCTGAGAATTTGGGTACCCGGGCCAACGGTCCTCCGGGTTCGGCCCGCTCGCGGGAATCTCGGTCAGGTCAAACGCCACACTCTGATACACGTCCGCCTGATACACCGGCGGCCTCGCCTGACTCAAGTCCGGGTTCGCACTCGCCAACGACACCACCGCGCCTCGCCCGCGCAACACCCCGCGCTTGGGCGCAATCGCCGCCGCCGTGAAACCCAGCTTCCGCAACGACTCCGCGTCACGCTCTTCGATCCCCTTGCCGTCGGTCGCACGCCGCTGCGGCATCACCCGCGGGCTCCAGTGCTGCCCCGCCGAGCTCACGTCCGGCAGCGGCGTATCAACCTCCACGTACGCATCAATGAAACCCGCATAAATATGCTGGCCCGAAAGATCCCACACTCGCGGGCCCATCGGGATCGACGCCGGAACGTCGTCCTCTGTCCCCATCTTCCCGTCCGGCCCGGCCTGCCCCGGAAGCACCGCCCACACCTTGCCGTCTCGCACCACCACCGTCCCGTGCGCGATCGTCACGCCCGGCCCGACGTGTACCGTCGCGTTCCGCAAAGCGTGCCACGACGGGTCCGCTCGCCGCGGACCGTTGGCCGGTTGGCCAAGATGTGAAGTGGGCGGAGTGCCCGCCAGCTGAGCGGGTGCAAACCTCGAAATCCCAGCCAAGCCCGTGATCCCGGCCAGAACGATGAAAACGGTCGTGCGCATAGGAAGAAGCATACCGACCGCCCGCATCAAAGGTTTCCAATCCTGGTAGAGCAGTTCTCCGAACTGCGTCTTGTTCTTCTTCTCCTTCTTGTCCCCCGACCACCCTTCCCACCACCGTATCACCCACTCCACACCACCCCAACCACCGCGACTCATCCCCGGTACCATCCTCAACCAATGCCCGTCTTCCTCCGCTGGTTCCTCCGTCTCGGGATCACCAACCCCATTACCGTCCGACTCGTTCAGAACGGGTCGCGACGCCTTCGCCATATGTACATCCGCGCGGCCTACCTCGCCGTGCTCATCATCGTCCTCCTCTGGTCACTCCTCCTCGGCACCAGCGGATCCTCACTCTCCTACCGCGAACTCGCCTCGGCGGGCGCGAGCAGCTTCATCAACATCGCCTACCTCCAGATCGGCCTCATCTGCATCCTCGCCCCTGTCTTCATGGCCGGTGCCATCGCCCAAGAAGCCAGCCCGCAGACTTGGGAAGTCCTCCTCACCACCCCGCTCACCGCCACGCAGATCGTGCTCGGCAACCTCTTTGGCCGCCTCTTCTTCGTCCTCGCGCTGCTGGTCGCCAGCCTGCCTCTCTTCGCACTCACGCAATTCTTTGGCGGCGTTCCCGGCTCCTCAATCTTCATTAGCACCCTCATCGCCGCGTGCGCCGCCCTTGTCGTCGGCGCCACCGCCATCGCTCTCTCCGTCTCGCGCCTCGTCGGAAAGCGAGCTGTCTTCGCGTTCTATGTATCCGTTATTAGCTACCTCGCCATCACCATCGGCCTCGACCAGTTCTTCGCCAGCCGCACCGGCGGCGTCCGCGTCACCTACATGACCGCCCTCAACCCGTTCCTCGCTCTCTACTCTCTCCTCAACCCCTCCACCTACAACGCCGCGCCGCCCGGAACCTTCCGAGGTCCCGTCGCCTGGCTTCTCGAAACTCCCGTCAAAACCTGGTGCATCGGCTCCACGCTCCTCAGCCTCTTTCTCATCGTCGTCTCCACCTTCACCGTCCGCTTCGGCGGGATCGGGCAGATCGGCGTCGAATCAACCGGAATCTCGTGGTGGCGGCGCATGTTCGGCCTCGACGCCGCCGGGTCCGAGCACCGCGCGCCTCGCGCCGTCTGGACCAACCCCATCGCCTGGCGCGAGGCCGCCGCACGCAACGCCACCGCTGGCAAAGTCCTCGCCCGCTGGACCTTCATCGCCCTCGGCGGGCTTTTCGGAATCTCTCTCGTCGTCCTCTATCACACCGCCTACCTCAACACCCTCGACTTCCGCCGCGCCATCATGTACACCGTCTTCGGCGAGGTCGCGGTGTCAACACTCGTCGCCATCAACATGGCCGCCACCGCCGTCAGCCGCGAACGCGAGGACGGCACTCTCGATCTCTTGCTCACAACACCCATCACCCCCAGCCAATACCTCCAAGGAAAACTCCGTGGCCTCATCGCCTATCTCTTACCATTACTCGCCGTCCCCATCGGCACTCTCGGCATCGCCGGTCTTTATACTCTCTTCAACGGCCTCGAACGCTCCGGCGGCGTCACCGTCAGCAAAACCATCAACGGCACCGTCCACCTCATCCCCGCCGTGCTCCCGGAGGCCGGGCTCATCGCTCCCCTCGTGGTCATCCCCTTTATCGCCGCCTGCGTGATGGTCGGCCTGCAGTCCTCGCTCAAAAGCCGCGGCACCATCGGATCGGTCGTCGCCACCGTCGGCGTCGTCGGCGTCGTGGCCGGGATCGTCGGCCTCTGCGGTTGGAAGGCCGCCGAAAGCCTCCCCTACCTCGGCCCCGTCGTCGGCTCGCTCAGCCCCGCCACCGGCCTCTACGCCCTCGTCTTTCCCGAAGATGCCCTCGAAGCCACCATCAGCAACGGCGGCTTCGCCTGGGCACGCCTCACCCTCGCCATCGGCGGCCTCGTCGCGTCCCTCGTCTTCGCCGCGTTCGTTTACGGCAGCAACGCCAACATGGTGCGCACGTTCGACGTCACAACACGAAAGCTGGCTGGGAATAAGTAAATTGTTCGCCGTTGATCAGACGGCGGTGATCGTGAACCCTCGGTTCTCTCCATGAATCTCTCCTCGCCAACCGATAAACCGACCATGGACGCGACCGCGCCAATCTCAGGCCAAGCCTCAAGGCCAGCCGCGGAACTTGTTCAGGGTTCTGTTCAGCCTCTATCCGTCCCCTTCGACGCCGCGCCGACTCTGGCCGTCCTTGGGGCCGGTTCAGCCGAGATGGCACGCGCTCGCGGCAGGTCGTCCCCCGGCTTTGACCCTGGCTGGCTCTTCGTTATGGCTGGCGTGCTCCTGCTCGGCGCCACCGTACTCATCCCCGCCGCCGACGACCTCTCCGAGGCTCAGTTTCTCCGCGACCGGGCCAAGCTCATCCAGCAGCACCGCCAGTCGCGCATCGATCGCTACCGCGAGTACCTCAACGCTCTGTCCTCCAAAGACCGCCAACTCGTGGTCGCCCTGGCCGCCAGCCAGCTCAACGAGATCCCCGCCGACCGCCGCGTCATGGACGCCTGGCCCGACGCCCGCATCGCTGACGCCTCGGTCTTCCCCGCCCTAGAACCCCCGCCCCTCGCGCTCCCTCAACGCCAGCACGTCGAGTCCACGCTGATGCGCTGGACCACGCAAGAAAAATCTCGACTCTGGGTGATCGCCAGCGGGGCCGGACTGGTATTGTTCGGGCTGTTGCCAAGGGCGAGCCGGCGCGGATAGCGAAGCTGGCCGCTGAGATTCTCACACTCCCCATTGACTCGCAACGCCTCGCCGGTCACACTACACCGCGTCTGCAACGTGCCCGTGACACCAGAAGGATCGACCCATGAGAACGTTTTTCGCTCGTCTCGCGGCATTGGGAACATCGTTGTTTGCGTGCGCACACGCCACCGCCTTTACCACGCCGCTCACGCTCAGTTATTCCTACGCGCCCGACACCGGCGGCCTCTACCGCTATCAGTTCCGTATGACATTAGATAACAACGACGGAACTTGGTCGCCCGGCCAAGGCTGGGCGTGGATCATCTTCGCCGACGCTTTCTATAGACCAAGCATGCTCAGCGACTTCGAAGGCAACTCCTCCGATCTCCCGATCGGGCCTTGGGTTGAGTTCACGTCTTCGTCGGGCATGCACAACGGGCCCACGCTCGGACCCCTTCTCAGCACCTGGGTTCCGGGCTTCATCGGCGAGTCCATCACATGGTCTGGTCGGTCGGCGTTCGCGGCCGCTCCGGGGACCATGACCTGGAGCAGCCTCATCATAGACGGCGGGGCAGCGCGGTTCTTCTTCGAGCCAGCCGTCGAGGACGGCGGCGGTTGCCCGGCCGACTTCGACGGCGACGCCTTTGTGACCGGCGATGATTTCGACGGTTACGTCTCCGCGTTCGAGGCCGGGGACGGCTCTGCCGACTTTGACCGCGACGGGTTTGTCACCGGCGACGACTTTGACCAGTACGTCCTGTCCTTCGAGCGAGGATGCTAAAACCGCGGCTGCTGAGCCCTAACCTCCCCTCCCGCCCAAGCCGCGAATGCTTGAGGGCCGAGAACCGAGCTCCCATCAGGGCAACCCTCGACCGCGTAAGGCGCCCAATTTGCGCCCCAATTTGCGCTCTAATGCGAAGCGCGATTTCATAATTTGCGCGCCACTTCCGCCCCGAATCTAGTACAATCACTCGGCTCTTCGAGAGAGAGACCAACCCCTTCTTCAGAGGGTGAGATTCCGCGCCATCGACCAACTGATTCGGAGATTTGCCATGCGCAGCGTCACCCTCGCGTTGTCGATGTTCGTCCTCGTCGGCTCAGCGTCCACGGCCTCGGCTCAAACCTCGTTCACCGCCCTGGGTGACCTGCCCGGCGGTACCTTCCGTTCCGAGGCATCATGCGTGTCGGCCAACGGCTCCGTCGTCGTCGGCCGATCCACCGTCGCGCCGAATCAAGCCGAAGCATTCCGCTCCGTCGGGTCGAGCATCGTCTCGATCGGCGACCTGACCGGCGGGTCGTTGCAAGGGTTCGCGCTCGGCGTCTCCGCCGACGGATCGGTCATCGCTGGCAAGGGCAACGGCCTAGCCGGGACCGAAGCGTTCAAGTGGCAGGGCGGCGTCTTCACCCGCCTTGGCGGCACCGTCGCGGGCGGCGTCTTTGGATCGGTCGCCAACGCGATCAACAGCGACGGCAGCGTGTGCGCCGGATCACGCGAGCTTGCCGGGTTTGTCCTCGAGGCCTGCCGCTGGAACGGCACCACGCTCCAGCCTCTCGGGTTCCTCGCTGGCGGCGGCGACGCCTCCTTCGCGCTGGGCGTTTCGGGCGACGGCACGATCGTCGTCGGCGGCAGTGACACCATTATCGGCACCGAGGCCTTCCGCTGGACACAGGCCTCCGGCATGGTTTCTCTCGGCGACCTCCCCGGCGGCGGGGCCACGCCCATCTCCGAGGCCGCCGCCATCAGCCGCAACGGAACCACCATCGTCGGCACCGGCACCTCTAGCAACGGCACCGAAGCCTTCCGCTGGACGCAAGCAACCGGCATGGTCGCCCTCGGCGGCCTCCCGGGCGGTGACTCCCAAAGCGACGCCCACGCAGTCTCCGCCCGCGGCGATTTCATCGTGGGCGCCAGCGCTGGCCCGTCCGGTCTGGACGAGGCAGTGATCTGGGACGCTGGCAACGGGTTTCGGTCCATCAAAGCTCTTCTCCAAGCCGACGGGATCAACCTCACCGGGTGGACCTTAGTGGACGCGCTGGGAATCTCCGACAACGGCCGAACTGTCGTCGGCTATGGCACCAACCCCAGCGGCAACACCGAAGCCTGGGTCGCCACCATCGGCTGCTCGTCTGACTTTGACCGCGACGGCTTTGTCACCGGCGACGACTTTGACGCCTATGTCACGGCCTTCGAGCTCGGCAACATCGCCTCCGACTTCGACGGCGACGGCTTCGTCACCGGCGACGACTTCGACGCCTTCGTCGCGGCGTTCGAGGGCGGCTGCTGATTTTTACGAAGCGGCCAGAGCTAGATGGTCGGGGCAGGTTGCCGCGGCGCGCTCGCGCCAGCCAGCGTTTGCACGTCTTCGCGTACCCGGTCGTAAAGCTGGTACCGCCGTCGATACATCGCGCGCTTGTGCGACGGGATCTCGCTATCAGATCTCACACCCGGGCAGACTGGAAGTTCAAAGAACCCGCCGCTGGCGGGGACGCCGCCGCGGTCTTGCCAGATCTCGTCGTAGTTGGCGCTTGGTGTTGTCTGTTTTTTGGAACCGAAGTACGGGTGCAGGTGGTGCCGGCAGGCCTCGCTCACGCCGAGGATCCGCTGGACGCCCGCCGCCTGGCACATGATCTGGAAGACCGTAAAGAGGAAATCGCGCGGCCTTGCGCCGTGGAGCTTCTTGGTCAGCGTGCGGTACACCGCCTCGATATCCGCAAGGTCGCGCCCTTGCATCGCGCCGATCCGCGCCACGCGCTGCTCGCCGATCCGCCCAAGCGCGAAGGCGAGCGAATAGACCCGCTCGTCGCTCACGAAGAGATTGATCGCAAGCTTCCCTTCCCGAATGAACCACTCAGGACGGTCGAGGACCACTCGCAGGCCCGGCATGAGATCCCCGAGTTCAGAGAAAATCCGTCTCTCCTCGACCCGAAGCCGAAGCCAGGGAAGGTTCTCAACCTCGGCGTGGTGGGCGCGCATGGCTTCGAAGCGATGTCGCACATCCCAATCTTTATGAAGGAATGGCCATTGAATCGCGCCGAGAAGCTGCGGGCGCTCAGCTAGGGCCGCCGCGAACGCCCCGCCGCTGAGCAGGGAGAGGATCAACTGGTAGTGCCGGAGCCCGACCGCTACAAAGCGAGCGCGCCGCCACAGGTCCTGCGGCGAATGCAGCGGGTGCATGTGGTTGGCCGCTGCCAGAAGTAGCTCGTGAAACGTCATCGGCGCGGTTGCTCACTGCTACGGTGCGGTCGGTGCCTCTGGACAACAGCCAAGAACCCGTGAAGATTATCGGGGTTCGCGGACACCGTCTTGAGCAGTCGGTTCATCGCCGCCCGGTCGGGATCTTCCCGAACATCCGTTTGGGTGGCAGCTTGGTCGGAACGACCCCGCCCGGGAACTTGCTGGCATCCGCGGCGTTGGCGCTGCCGGTGATCGGGACTTCCTTATTTACAGCCGAATCGAGCCGGTTGAACTTGGGCACATCGGATTTGGGGATCTCGATAACCGGTCTGCCTCCTGGCCCCTCATCCCGAAAGCCCTCGGGGCGTGGGCTAGATTCAAAGTCTGGATAATCCAGCTTGGGGATCTCGGCGTTGATCAGGTTCTCGATCTCGGTCAGCAGTTCGCCCTGCGACGGCGTGACCAGCGCCCACGCCACGCCGCCCCGGCCCGCCCGAGCTGTGCGCCCGATGCGGTGAATGTACAGATCGGGGTCGTCGGGCAGGTCGTAGTTGATCACATGGCTGATGCCGTCGGCGTCGATGCCGCGGCTGGCCAGATCGCTGGCGATCAGCACTGACAATTGTCCGCCCTTGAGGGCTTTCATCACCGTATTGCGTCGCCCCTGGCTCATGTCACCGTGCATCGCGTGGGCCTCGATGCCCTTGGACGCGAGGTACTTGGCCAGGTTATCCACCGTGCGCTTAAGCCGGCAGAACACGATCGTGAGCGCGGGCTCCTCGTGTTGAAGAAGATGCAACAGCAACCGCTTCTTGTCCCACGGCTGCACCGTCAAGTGGTGCTGCTGCACGAGGCTTACCGTGAGCGAGCCAGCGCTGGTGACGATCTTCTCGGCGTCGCGCATGTAGCGTCGCGCGAGCTTTTCGATATCGGTGGACACCGTCGCTGAGACCATCACCGTCTGCCGCTTCTCGCTGGGCGGGCACATGTCAAGGATGCGCCGGATGTCCTCGCGAAACCCGATGTCCAGCATCCGGTCCACCTCGTCGAGCACCGCGATGCGGATGTTGTGAAAGTGGAGCAGGCCGCGCTCGACCATGTCCATGATCCGCCCCGGCGTGCCAACGATGATCGGCGGGCCCTTCTTGAGCTTCTCGGCCTGGCTGTGGATCGCCTGCCCGCCGTAGATCGTCGTCGCGCGAACCTGCGTGAATCGGCCTAGTTCGTTGATCTCTTCAGTAATCTGGATCGCCAGCTCGCGCGTCGGCGCAAGCACCAACGCCTGGAACGGCGTCTTGTCGTCGCACATGTGCAGGAGCGGCAGCCCGAACGCGGCTGTCTTGCCCGTCCCCGTCTTGGCCTGACCCAGCACGTCGCGTCCAGCCAGCATCGGCGGCAGCAGCTTGGACTGGATCGTCGTCGGGTGCTTGAACCCGGCCTCGGTCACACCCCTGAGCACGTCGGGCCGCAGCCCTAGATCAGAGAACGTGACGGTGCTGTCGAAGATGTCGGCGTTGTTGGCGCGGGCCGCGGCGTGGTCGCCTTGCACAGGGGCCGGAGCGTGCTCGGGCGTTGAGGCGTGCGCGTGATCGCTGGGGTGGTCGTCGCCGGGCTTGGAGTGGTGAGAGCTTCGCGTGGGCATATTGGTTTCGCCGTGATGCGGCGCTGCGGGGGAGACGTGGTTCATACAGGTTTCAAAGTGCGCCCTTGGAAGGGCTGGACACGCGGAAAATCCGCGCAGTGAACACTAAATAATAGGCGAGAGACACGCGCGCCGACGGTGCTCGACGCACGCCCAACCCGGGAGCGTCCTCGTTCGTCTCGGTTCGTGAGATTCACTCGCCCCCAGACGCTGAACGGGACGCCGGACGGGAAGCCGAACTCGACAACGAACCCGACACCGGACCTGGCGCCGGACCTGTTGCTGGACCGGGCCCTCCCCCAAGGTCCGAATTTGCCGTATTCGCCAGCTCGAACAGGATCGCGTGCTTCATCAGCGACCCCGAGGCCGTGGACGCCGCTGCCAACCACCCCGGCCACCCGTCGCGCCAAGCCTGTTTCAGCACCATCTGCTTAAGAAACGCGCCGACAGGGGACACCATTAACCTGAACGCGCTGGGGCCAGCACCCTCGCGGTGCATGCTCTGGGCCATCGTCCGGGCGTGCGCGGCCTGCTTGGCGAAGAACTCCGCCCACGTCGAGATTGAATCATGCCGGACAAAGCCGGTATCTAGCCGCCGCTCGATGGCCCGGGCATCCACAAGAGCGAGCTGGTCGTGCGGGTCAAGCCCTCGCCAGCGCGCCCGGCCACGCCGCACCAGCCGCAAACGCCACTCGGGCTGCCACGCAAAGTTCAGCGGTCGATCCTGATAAAAAACCTTGCGCCGCAGCGAAAAGCCGTCGGCCGACGATCCCGCCAGCGTTTCAGGGAGTTGAACCCGAGCTCGAAGATCTGAATCAAGCGACTCATCGCTGTCTAAACACAGAATCCAATCCTGAGCGCACGCCTCCAGTGCGAGCTGCTTGGTTTTGACGTGCCCCAACCACGGCGACCGGATCACTCGCGCGCCGTGCTTTTCTAGAAGCGCGATCGTCCCATCGGTCGAGCCAGAATCCACCGCCACGATCTCCGACGCCAGCCTCGCCACGCTCTCGAGCGTTCGGCCGATCGTGGACTCGTTGTTCTTGCAGACGATGGCGACTGAGAGCGGCAGGGGCATCGGCAGATGGTCGCGGCGGCGGATGAGCTTGTCAAAGGGTGCTGGTCTCATTGCCTCAGCGACCGAACAACCAGTTCCAGATATCTCCCGGCCCGATCTTGTCGGCTTGTTCGCGGGTCTGGAGCTCGACCTTGCTGTAGTCCTTGATCTCGGGAGCCGCGATCAGGTCGGCGGGGGTGTTCGACTTGGCCAGCCCGAGCGAGCCGTCGCCCGAGACGCTGACGACCCAGGTTCCCTCGCCGAGGGTTCGGTAGACGGCCTTGCCGTGGGCGGCGGTCGGGCTGTTCCAATCCACACTCTTGAGTTCCGGGTCGATCACGAGCCCCTGCCCGGGCGGGGTTTTGGAATCGAAGACTCGGCGGATCCAGAGGCGTTGATCGAGGACGACGTAATCGACGTAGATCTCGCCCGCCGGGTCGTAGGTGGTGAGAACTTCGCGAATGACGCCGGTGGTGCCTCGCACGCGGACGCTGAGCTTGGAGTTGTTGACGACAAGCTCGGTCACGGCCGAGCGGCGCACGGCGTCCTGGTAGGTCGTGCGCAGGGCCTCGTAGTCCTTGGCCATGATCGTCAGGCGGTCGCGGTAGACCTGAGCGGTGAGGTCGGCCTTGACGAACCGATAGCCAAAGAAGCAGGCCACGGAGACGAGAGCGATGGTGCCGACGATGGAGAGAAACCTCATTCCGGCGGAAAGCATCCTTGCCTCCTGAGAGTTGTGAACGGGAGAAGAGAAGAGTTGTACGAAAACCGGAGCGGGCAGGCGAGACGCCTGCCCCACGAGGATGGGTAGTGATACGAGAACGCGGATTTCTGTTTACGGGTGGTTCATCGACCCGAACTCGTTGATTCGATCAATCAGCTGGCGGACCAGCGCGAGTTTGGATCGCGTGTGGGTGAACGCGATGCGCGGCAGGTCGAGGTGGTCGCTCTCGACGTCGTAGGGGCCGCGCTGCACGATCGAGCCTTGCTTGATGATGTCACGGAACTCGGTGTTCAGGGTGGCGACCTGAGCGTCGGTGAGCTTGCGGCGGATGCGGACGACCAGGTCGTCGCGCACGTAGCGGCTTGAGTGGTACATCCGGTAGAACTGCTTGACGTGCTCGGCCGCGTCAGCGGCGTCTTTGGCGTGATAGTAAAGATGGACGTCCTCGGGGCTGATCCAGCCGCGGTCGAGCAGTTCGGTGCGGACCCAGTGGTCCCAGCCTTTCCAGTACCCGCCGCCAGCCCCCTCCAAGAGCACGATGGGCATCGGCGCGGCCTTGCCAGTCTGGACGAGGGTGAGGGTCTCGAAGGCCTCGTCCATGGTGCCGAACCCGCCCGGGCACAGCACCACGGCCTCGGCCTGGCTCAGGAACATCAGCTTACGGGTGAAAAAATACCGGAAGTGGATGAGCTTCTCGTCGCCGATGATGACGTGGTTGGCGGTGGTCTCGAAGGGAAGTCGGATCGCCACGCCGAAGCTGGCGTCGCGGCCCGGCCCGACGTGACCGGCCGCCATGATGCCCCCGCCCGCGCCGGTGATGATCATCCACCCGGCCGCGGCCATGAGCTTGCTGAACTCCACGGCGGCGGTGTAGTCGGGGTGGTCCTCGGGCGTGCGAGCCGACCCGAAGATCGTGACCTTGTGCGGCTCGGGGTAACGTGCGAACACGCGGTAAGCATGCCGCATTTCCTTCACCGAGGACGACATGAGCTTGAGCTCGCCGGTGTCACGCCCGTCGGGGATCAGCTTGAGCCCCGTGATCAGCAGGTCGCGGACGAGCTTGGCGTCAAACGAGCCGCGCTGCCCGCTCGTCTCTTCGATGAGCGCGTCAAGTCGTTCGATGATGGCGGGATCGTCGCCGCGCGGCCGCTCGGTGGGTGCTTGTTGCGAAAGGAGGAGTTCTTCGGGGTGGTTGTCGTCGGCGGGTCGGATGGGCATGGTGGGCCTCGGGTGTGGGGGCGGGCCGCACGGTCCGTGTGCTGGCGAGAAAGTGGACGCCAGAGCGCAGAGTAGGGTTCAGCGTTCCTCCGCGGTGATGGTCGTATGAGAAGCGCGGACGCCGGTCGTGCGGACTCGATCGCGAGCCTGTTCGGCACGCGCCTGGATGGTCCGCATTCGGCGCTCCTCGGCCGTCGGGGTGCTGAAAATCCGCGACAGCATGTCCCCGGCCCCGGCCAAGGGAACGGTGTTCACGTTAGGCTTCTTGAGCGTGCCGGTGATCGTCGTCGAGATGATCTGGTCGCGCACGGCCTCGATCAGCGAGCTGATGAGCGGGATGCGCGACAGGCTCCGCGAATTGAAGCGAAGGTTCAGGTCCATCCCCGGCCAAGTCACAACCCCGTAGCCATAGATCTGAACGCTCTCGGAAAACACCGAGAGATCTTCAAACACTACGTTCGGGCCTTCGACGTAAAAATCTCCGGCCGCGAGGTTGAGCCGTTCTTCGGTGGGCAATTGAAGATTGCTGACCTGTACGAGCGGGAGCATCAGCGGGAGCCGCAGCACGGAGCCGCCGCCGATCACGAGCGAGCCGCGGCCTCGACGCGTGCTGTCGTCGCCTGTCGTCCCGCCCAGCGAGAGGTGCGCGTCCATCACGCCG
>Ga0209181_10000164_pt1 | contig 120076 bp, 106 predicted proteins | sample MAT05_FD_187208 | JGI IMG/M metagenome (GOLD analysis project Ga0209181, IMG submission 187208) | Freshwater microbial communities from Lake Fryxell liftoff mats and glacier meltwater in Antarctica - MAT-05 (SPAdes) (version 2) | ecosystem: Environmental > Aquatic > Freshwater > Ice > Liftoff...
CGATTTCGGCGGCGGCGGTGGCAGTCACTACACGATCGCCCGCACCGCGCTCGGCGCAAGTCAACCGCTGAAATGGGCTGTGGTCGAGACCCCGGCGATGGTGCACGCCGCGGCGCCGATGCGCGACGGGTCGCTCGATTTCTTCGACGACATGGACGCGGCGCGGGACCACCTCGGGCAGATCGATCTGGTCTTTACCAGCGGGGCGCTGCACTGCTGTCCGCAGCCGCGAAGTTTTCTCGAGCGCCTCGTGGCGCTGCGAGCGCCGCGTCTGGTGATTACCCGCACCGCATTCCGCGATGGCCCGGGCACGATCTACAGCGTGCAGAAGTCACGACTTTCGACCAACGGACCCGGCCCGCTGCCGCCGACGGTAGCCGACCGGGCTGTTTCCTACCCGAACGTCGTCATATCCCGCCAGGATGTAGAAGGCGTGCTGCGCACGGACTATGTCATCCGGGTTCGACTGGACGAAGAGGCCGAAGCATTCAGCATCGGCGGCGAGCCGATCGCATTGGGTGGGTACATCTGCGCACTGTGAATACCCAGACTGGGTCTGGCTGTGTCGCAAGCGACGTTTTTCACGCGCCGGCCTTGAACGCCAGGCATCCACAGGATCCCCATGTCCGTCCTCAGTGCCCTGAAGTTCATCACGACTCACCCCGTCAACCGGGACCAGAAGCTGGCGTCTATGGGAAGGTTCGTTGCCTGGTAGACCAGCAGCCGGCTTGCGCCGGGAGCGATGCTCCACGAATGGATCAACGGCTCGAGATTTCTCGTCAAGAACGGAGAACCTGGCCTCACCGGAAACATCTATACAGGTGTACACGAGTTTTCCGAGATGGGATACCTGCCGCACATCTTGCGGCCGGAAGACATGTTCTTCGACATCGGCGCGAATGTGGGTTCGTACATGATACTTGCAAGCTCGGCCGTGGGTGCAAGGACATACCGGCGCGCGTCAAGGTAGTTGTCGCCTCTTTTATGCAGCCAGCGGCTGTATAACTTTGCCCGAGTGAGCCCGGATCACGGAATCACGTTCGGGGTTAAGGGTGATTGGGCCGATAGGGGTCCAGTTGCGTGTCTTGCCTGACCAGCGCGCCGGGTGGCGTGATTGGGCCTGCAGGTACAACTCGTGTCTGGCCGCCAATATGGCGTGGTCTTCTCCCGCGTGACGCTGCGCCGGACTGACGTAGCGAATGCCGCTGTGACGGTGATTGAAGTTGTACCAGTGCACGAAGGCCATTGCCCAAGAGCGCGCTGCATCGAGGTCGACAAACCCCTTGGCCGCAAACTCAGGACGATATTTGGCGGTGCGAAACAAACTCTCGGCATAGGCGTTGTCGTCACTCACCCGCGGCCTGGAGTACGACGGTTTTACGCCCAACCAGTGCAGCATCTCCAACACGTTGGTGGCCTTGAGTGTTGAGCCGTTGTCGCCGTGCAGAACCGGCTTGAGCGGCATGCAGGCAATGCCCTCGGCCAGCGCCGTGCGCCGCACCAAATGGACTGCGTGCTCGGAGTCATCGCTGTCATGCACCTCCCAGCCCACGATCTTGCGGCTGTACAGGTCCAGGATCAGGTAGAGGTGAAACCACCACCCCAGCACCGTCGCTGGCAGATAGGTCATGTCCCAGCACCAGACTTCGCGCGGGCCGCTGGCGATGTGGGTGGTGGGCGGGCGCACCTTGCGTGCAGCCTTGGCGCGCCCACGGTGGCAGTTCTGCCCGTGCGCACGCAGTACGCGCGTGAAGCTGGACTCGCTGGCCATGTACACACCCTCATCAGCCAGCATGGGCACGATGCGCGCCGGCGGCACATCGGCAAAGCGAGCCTCATTGGCTACAGCCAATAGCTGCGCACGCTCAGTTGGGCTCAAGGCATGGCCGGGTGGCGGTCGTATCGCGCCGGGCCTGCCATCGCCCTCACGCAGGCCATCGTGGGCCTTCCAGCGCTGCAGCGTGCGCTCGTCAATGCCTGCAACGTCACACGCCAGGCGCAGCCGTGCGCCAGCCTGGTGAGCGATGTCAATGTCATGGGCCAATATGCGGCGGTCTTCGAGAACAATCATTCGTCCTCTCCCTTGCTGAAGAGCGCCTGCACTTTTTTTGATAGCACCAACAACGCCGCCGTCTCCGCCAGTGCCCGATCCTTGCGCAGCAACTCGCGTTCGAGTTCCTTGATGCGCTTGCGGTCCTTGCGTGTGGCCTGTGGGCTGGCACGCACATCTTCGGGGTCACCAAGGGCCGCTGTCGCACCCGCAGACCACTTGTCCAATACCGACGGGTACACGCCTTGCTCGCGGCACCACGCGCTCTTGCCAGCCTGTGGCAGTGCCGCCGTCGTGATCACGGCCTGCAACCGCGCCGCGCCGCTCCATGCCCGCCCCGGGGCGGGCATGGAGCGAGCATCTTCTCGCCAACGATTGAGCGTTCCAACTTCAATCCCGACCTCCTACGCCACTACTTCTGCTGCAGCGCCCTCAGGCGGCAGCAACCGAGCAACCGCCCGGTTCTTGAATGTTTGTCCATATCTCGCCACTGATTTCCTTCATCGCCGTCCCCGAGGTTCTTGGTTCTATGGATGCGACAACTATTGTGACGCGGGGGGAAAGAGAACTCCGCCGTACCTGGAGACAGAGAGATTCGTGCTTTCTTCGTTGTCTAAGGAATTTACCTGCTGCTGCCGATTCTGCTTTCACTACTAGTCTGATCGTCGCCGTCAGCGCCTGCGCCAGCACGGACCAACTTGGTGATCGCCATCCCGCTGGCCTATGGTCTGTCGGCGCCAGACGCCGCGGCCGTTTCGCAGCCAATGTCGTCAGCGCGATGCCTATCGCCGTGCCGACGATTACGCTGGGATTCGGCTACGTCATTGTCTTTAATATCGATACCGCGCCGTGGCTCGGGACACTGCCACCGCTGATGGTCGCGACCTGTCCCATCTGCCGGTGAGGCGCGATACGAGGCCTGGGCTGGCACACGCGCCTGCCGTCGTCGCGCGACGGCCCAGTCAGCGCACACTGAGACTGGCATAAACGATCGCGCCGTCGGCACAGGCGCGGTCTGCGGGGTGAGCGGTCGTCAGGCGCGCGATTTGCAGCCAATGGCCGGCGACCGGCGGTGTCATCGGCCGCTGATCCGCCGCCAACCAGGGTAGCGGGTGCACCTGCGCCAGCCGTTGTGCCATCAGACACGCCGAGTTGGACATGCCTGGCGTGCGCAGTGGCGATGGTGTCTGCGGCTCCGAAGGCCGTGCCGGCCAGGTTCGTACTGCCACGTCGGCATACCGGTCCATGTCGCGAAACACGTCCAGCGAACAGACCCAGCGCGACAAGTTGCTCAGGGCCGGCCGCATTTCCTGGCTCAGCGGGGTGGGTTCGCGCAGCAACTGCTGATACGCCTCGCCCTCGAGCACCGCTGCATCACGCAGTCCATACAGCGTCAGGTAAAGCGGCATGCTGGCCGCTTCGGCGCGTCGATAACGCCAACCCCACAGAAACCCCGGAACGGTCAGCCGCTGCGGCACGTGTTCATGGGCATGCCAATCGTTGTAGTCCTGCTCCAGCGCAGGCACGACATCGTTCCACAAGGCGAGCAGGGCAGTGGCTTCGTCAGGCATCGCCGGCCTCGGGGCACAACAAGACCTTGCTCGCCTGCTTGCCATGGGCCAGCGCCATGCCCTCATGTGCGCGCGAAAGTGGCAATACATGACTAACCATGGGTGCGATCTGCTCGCCCATCTCGGTCATCAATGCCAGCACACGGGGCCAGTCCGACTCGGGCGGGCGAAACGATCCGCGCAATTGCAGTTGCCGACGCACCAGTACGGTCAGGTCGAGCAATAACGGGCGCGCATGGATTCCGGTCACGACCACGACGCCGCCTCGGCGCAGCAGCGGCAAGGCCTCGGTGATGGTTTGCGGCACTCCCGTCGCCTCGAAGACCAGGTCAAACGGCGCGCTGGTCGTCCAGGGCGCCGTCGCATCCGCAAGTGGCCGGGTGGCGACGTCGACCAAGGCATCGAAACCCATGCGACGCAAGGCACCGAGTCGCGCGCTATCGTCGCAGCCGCTGACCACCACCTGCGCAGCACCTGCGCGCCGCGCCAGTACTGCGATGCCCTGCCCTATTGTTCCCGGTCCCATTACAAGCACGCGTTGGCCCGCCAAATCACCGGCCATACGCAAGGCCTGCATGGAAATCGACAAGGGTTCGGCCAGTGCCGCGATGGCATCTGTCACCCCATCGGGCACCGGCAGGCAATTGCGCTGCGGAACCCGCACCCACGCAGCAAACCCGCCGTCCCGTGTCATGCCGATACCGGTGCGGGACTCGCACGCATCATGTTGATCGTCTACGCACGCGGGGCAAACACCACAGGTGACTGACGGACGGACGACGACGCGCTGGCCGCCCAGCGGGCCATGTTGCACCACACCCACGAACTCGTGGCCGATCGTCACGGGCAGACCGGGCGCCATGAAGCGGTAGCTTGAAGTCCAATCGTCCACGTGCAGGTCGCTGCCACAGATCCCTGCGGCCAGTACACGTACCAGCACTTCGCCGGATACGAGTGCCCCCGGTGACTGCGTGTCGACCAGCGCCAGTCCTGCCCCGGGCCGTGTCTTGCGTAGTGCTTTCATGGACGTGAGAATCGGATCGTGTCAGTCGACGGTGATGCCGACACTCTTGATGATCGCGCCCCACTTGTTGCCTTCGCTGGCGATGAATGACTTGAACTCAGCCGCCGTTCCGCCGCCCGGAACCAGTCCCTGCTTGACCAGTGCGGCTTGGATCGCAGGATCCTTCAGAACCGCATTGACGTCCGCGTTGATCCTGTCCACGATCGCCGCTGGCGTGCCCGCCGGCGCGAACAAGCCGTTCCAGGCAAGGGCCTCGAATCCCGGATAACCGGACTCGGCCACAGTGGGAAGAGTGGGCATGGATTCCTGGCGTTTGGCGCCCGTCACGGCCAGCAGTTTGATGCGGTTGTCCTGAACCAGCGGCAACAGCGCCGGCGCCACCGTCAGCAGCATCTGTACGTCACCCGAGGCGACTGCCAGCGCGGCCGGTGGCGAGCCTTGGTAAGGCACGTGAACCGCCTTGATATCCGCCGCGCTCAGGAACAGTTCCATCGACAGATGGGAAGAACTGCCGATGCCTACCGAGGCATAACTGACTTTGTCGCCCTGCTTGCGCGCCCAGGTCACGAACTCCTGCAGGTTGTTCACCGGCATTTTTGCGGGTACAGCGAGCACGTTGGGTTGCGACGTGGTGAGAACAATGGGCAACAGGTCGGTGGCCGGCGCGTATGGCATCTTCTTGTACATGTACGGACCGAAGGCGATGGGTCCGTTGAAACCCAGGCCCAGCGTATATCCGTCGGGCGCGGCCTTGGCGACGGCGTCCATGCCGATCATGCCGCCGGCGCCGGACTTGTTGTCGACGACGATGGACTGCTTCCAGCGCTCGGAGAGTTTGTCGCTCATGGTACGCACGATGATGTCCAGCGAGCATCCGGCCGGACACGGCACCATCACCCGTACGGGTTTCGTCGGCCAGTTCTGCGCCATGGCCCCTGTGCCCAGTGCGCAGCCCAGTAGCAGGGTGGCGAGTCGTTTCATGATGTCTCCTAGGTTGGTGAGCATTGAATTATTGGTGATTGCGATCGATACTTCAAAGATCAAAGATGTATGTTTTGTATATCTGGTACGTATGGGGTGGAGATGGAGTTACGGCATTTGCGATATTTCATGGCGGTGGCGGAAACCGGAAGCTTGAGCCGTGCATCGGCAAAACTGTTCATGGCCCAGCCGCCCCTGTCGGTGCAAATTCGGCAACTGGAGGACGAACTCGGTGTGGCCTTGTTCACGCGCCATCCCAAAGGTGTTTGCCTGACCGTCGCAGGGCAGCGATTGCTGCCCCAGGCACAAGACATGCTGGAGCGGGCCGGCAGGCTCGCCGATCTGGGGCGCAACGTGTCTGAACAGCCTGGCACCACACTTGCCGTCGGCTACGTACCGTCGGCAAGCAAGACCGTGTTGCCAGACCTGTTTGGCCATTTGCGTCGGCTACAACCCTTGCTGCGCCTGGAACTGCGCGAGATGACCAGCGACGAGCAGATTGAAGCCTTGGTTGCCGGACGTATCGATGCGGGTATTGCCCGTAACGTACACCGGCATGCCCGCGTTGGCGTGGCGTGTGAGACGCCGGACCCGTTCTGCCTGGCCGTACCGTCAAAAGAAGTCCGCTCGAGGGCACCGGCGCTGGATCTGCGCCACTTCTCGGAGCACAGTTTTGTCGCTTTCACGCGGCACATGGGCCCTGCCTACTTCGATCAGTCCATACATTTGTGTCGCTTGGCTGGCTTCAGTCCGCGGCTCCGGTACGAGGCCAGCACGCTCCACGGCGTATTGGACCTGGTCGGTGCGGGCGCAGGCGTGGCCTTGGTGCCGGCAACGGCATGCCTCATGGATGCCAAGGGCTTGCATGTATGTCCACTGCGCCAGAGCGCCACAGGCGAGGTGCTGGCTCTGCTCAAGCGCAAGTCAGATGCCAACCCGTTGTTGCCGCAACTCGAGCAAGTTGTGGGCACCATATTTGCCGACCTGGCATCGCGCATGGCGCGGGTATTGCATCAACGCAGACGAATCGCGCATGATTAACTAGTCAGGCATCGTGCACCTTGGGGGGCAAGTGGCCGCCATTGCGAATCTACCATCGAGTACTTTTCAAGGAAAAAACGATGGCATTGCCTTCTCTTGTCTTCGCCAAACATGACCTCGACCCCACAGCAGCGCGGCGTGCGGCCTACCGGAACGACAGCATGGAGGGAAAGGAGGTTTCCTTGTATGCCTCTATCGTGCGAACCGTCAGCAGAATCGAGGAACGGCGAGACTGCGCCGCGTCATCAAGCGACGCGGCAGCCCATGCCTGCAAATATCGGATGAGTCGCCGGTGTTGCTCTCGGTCGTCGTAGTCGACCGCATCCTTGAACCATTTGCAGATGGCCTTCGGATCACTGCCTGCCCACTTGTCTGAGAGGCAAGCGAAACGACGCTTGTCGGTGTCTGGATTCAGATGTCAGCTCGACCGCCCTGGACTCAAGCCGATCCGCAACGCCCAGTGAAGCCACCAAAGGAGCCGAACATGAGGTTCACCATGCCCACCCCCTTGCGTCAGTGTGTTTGACAGTTGGGTTTCATGGGTTTCATTCAGCGCCGTCCATCGCTACCGCAGAGCATAGCCCTCTGTCGGATGAAGGTTCCCACTCGACGGATTTGCACGCAACGGCCACGTAATAACACCAACTTGCTTACATGCCGTCAGCGATAGTGCATACCGGAAAAAGAGAGAGACCGACGCCACCGACAGTGGCATCGGGGTGAAAAAAGATGGGGCGTCAGTTTTCGAAAGATCACGACGAGCAACTGTAATGCGTCAGTCCACCGACATCGAAGAACTCAGTCGGCTTTGGCCTGTAGTATTTCTCCTCCACGTCCTTCGACTGCTCGGCGTATGGCTGCGTCATGACTTTCTGCAGCTCTCGAACCAGAGCGTAGTTCCCCGCGGTTGCTTGTTGATACGCAGGCACAACGAGCCACTCTCGCAAAGTGTATTTCGGGTTGACGCGTTTCATCTGCCTGGAGATCTCCTCACGGGAGCGGGGCGGAGCAGCATTCGCGTCGGTCGTGCTAGCGCTGCCGACGAGCGAGTTCCATTTTTTGAGCCACTCTGACCAGCGCTTGTTCATCCCTTCGGGGTCGGTCTCAACCATCGGGTGCATTGAAGCCATGGCGCGCTTCGAGTCCTTGTAGAAGCTTTTCCTGAGCGGACCCATGTCCTCAGGTAACGTCGATAGCTCGCGAAAGAAGATGGTGTAATCAACAGGAGTTTGCACCATGAGCGTTTCGAGCTCACTGAACAACGCCCCGTCAAAAGTGTCAAGTCCAAGTTTGGCAGCCCACATCTTCTCCATTTGCGCTTGCATCACTGACGAAAAGCCACTTCGAATCTCGTCGAGCTGTCGCAGATGGTCCTGATGCGACGTCAGTGATTTCAATAGTGGCCGCAACGCCGTGCAAAACATGTGGAAGTTGCGTTCCGCTGCCACGGGTTGGTTCAGGAACGAGAAGTGATGTCCGCCACCCGTCCATGGCTGGTAGTGCGGGTTGAACACCTCGCAAAATCCGAATGGACCGTAGTCGAGTGTGAAGCCACCGGCAGCGCAGTTGTCGCTGTTGAAGTTGCCCTGGCAGTAGCCAACGCGGATCCAGTTCGCCACAAGCATTGTCAGGCGGCTGCGGAACTCGCGCGCGAGCACCACCGCTTTTTCGGCGGTGGTTAGTTGTCTGGCGATGACGTCACCGTACTCACGATCGATCAAGTGCAACACAATCTTTTCGAGTTCCTCCATCGCTTTCGGGTGCTCCTGCTTGCGGGCACGGCGACCGAAGAGCTCGAGTTGGCCGACCCGAATGAACGACGATGCGACGCGCGTCGAGATGGCGACTGCCTCCGATACAAGCCTGTCGGGATCCTTCGAGCGCGAGCCCTGCGAATACCACGCCCGCTTGACCTTCTCCGTTGTCGAAACGTACAAACTCAGCGACCGTGACGTTGGAACGTTGAGCGCGTGCATGTGCTCCTGTGCCAGGAACTCCCGGACACTCGACCGCAGGACGGCGCGCCCGTCCGCGCCGCGGCAGTATGGCGTGCGCCCGCCACCTTTGAGCTGCATTTCCCAACGCCTGCCGTTGATGACGGCCTCAAGCACGGAAACTGCGCGACCGTCGCCGTATCCGTTGCCCGTTTGGAACGGGCACTGCTGGTCGTATTCGGTGCCGAAGATGGACAGTGCGTACCCACACGCCCAACCAAGCTTGCGCATCGGCTCCGGAACGTGCGAGATGTCGCCGGAGAACATCCGGACGAAGTCGGGCGACAGTGCCATGCTGTCGGCGAAGCCAAGTTCGCGGAAAAAGTCTTTGCTGTGCGCGACGTACTCGGGGTCTTTGATTGGCGTCGGGTTGACGGGGACATAGTGGCCCGTGAATACTTGTCGCGGCGCGTGGTCGACTCCGTCTACTTTCGCGTCAGGATCACAGTTGAGCGTGTCCATGAGCGAGTAGTTCGTAAACTTTGCAAGATCACCCAGCGTCTCGATGGTTGGGGAGGTTTCCTCGATTTCCTCGGCGACCCTTTTCAGCATGACTTCGAATCCCTGGGCGATGCCCCGTTCATGGTTGAAGGTTCAGGTTGGTGGTTGAAGTCCCCAGGGCCTACAGAATGTGGGTTCTGAATTCGCAAGCCAAGAAAGCTGAACCAGCCTGAGACAGTCTATAGCCAAACCGCATGTCACCGACAAAATCAGACCCGGGCCAAACAATTGGGCAGTGCGTTTCTTGCCACGGAATGGTCATTCCATTGAAGCTGATGATCTGCGAGAGGTCTCGTCCAGTAGTATCAGGTACCGCTACAGGAGATGCGCATATGACCGCCATCGCAGCACATCCCACAACCATCCAGATCAACAACGAAACTAAAGAGCGTGTGAAACGCTTGGCCGATGCCCGCCATCGTAGCTCTCACTGGATGATTCTTGAAGCGATCCGTCAGTACGTTGGTCGGGAAGAGAAGCGCGAATCAATGCGACAGGACGGACTTCGTGCTTGGAACGACGACCAAGCCAACGGCCTGCATGTGACACATGAGGAGGCGGCTGCTTGGCTGGCCAAATTGGAGGTAGGTCAAGATGTGGCGCCACCAGAATGTCACGTCTGATCTGATCACCAGCGGCGCTGCTGGACTTGCAGCGCCTCTACCGATTTCTTGCCGAAAGCAATATAGATGCCGCCAAGCGTGCGGTACAAGTCATCCGCGAAGGCATGAGAGTCGTCGCCAAGCAGCCCGGTATTGGCCGACCTGCCGAAGAAATGGATGCCCAATGCCGTGAGTGGCCAATTGACTTTGGGCACAGCGGCGATGTCGTGCTGTATCTTCTTGACGGCCAGGATGCTGTCATTCTGGCTGTTCGGCACCAGCGCGAGCTGGGCTATTGAGAAGTTTAGATTTTTTCGGCGACGTGGCGAAATTAGCCAAGTAGCTTTCCGAGCAAGACGAAGCGCTAGTGTGACGGTATCCTGGACCTCGGTTGTGAATCACACTGTCATGCGGTTGACGCTATCAGGTCGCCGAGTATGCGGCTGGACTCAAGGCCAGGGTACCGTTTCACGATCGCGCGAAAAGTGGCGATGTTGGTATTCGCCGACATGGCCCGGATGCCCTGCCGCGCATAGGCGTCGTCGACTCGACCGGCGTCCAGCAGCAGTTGTTCTGCCACGGTCGACAGCGCCATGTCCGGTGCATGGCGATTACGCAGGTCCTTCATCAGGTGTATGCGGCCGTTGACATCGCCACGCGCAGCGGCTGGCTCAAGCGGCAAAGCCGTCGGCTGGCACTGCCATGCTTCTCAAGCCGGACAACCGCGGTTTAGTTTGGCGAGATCGGCGGATGGACGTCGCGGCCGCCAGCATTTTCTTTAACACCGGCTATCTTCAGGCGAATGCGCTCCATCGCGTGCACAGGCTCTAGTCCCTTCGGGCAAACCTCGGCACAGTTCATGTTCGTGCGACAGCGGAAGAGTCGGTAGGGGTCGTGGTTGAGGTCGGCGAGCCGCTGCTCGGTACCTCGGTCGCGGCTGTCGAAGATGAAGCGGTAGGCCTGAATCAGGCCCGCCAGGCCAACGAACTTCTCAGGGTTCCACCAGTACGACGGGCACTGGCTGGTGCAGCACGCGCAAAGGATGCACTCGTAGGCGCTGTTCAGCTTGTCGCGCTCGGCTGGCGACTGCAAGCACTCCTTCTCCGGTGGCGGTTCATCGTTGATCAGTATGGCGTGATCGATTCGTAATGCTTGAAGAACTGCGTCATGTCGACAATCAGATCACGAATGACCGGGAAGCCTGGCAGTGGCCGAATGACGACCGGCTTCCGCAGCGCGCGCACGGGCGTGATGCATGCCAGGCCGTTGCGGCCGTTGATATCTATTGCGTCGGACCCACACACGCCCTCGCGGCAGGACTTCCTGAGGCAAAGCGAATTGTCCTGTGCCCTGGGCTACAACGCCTCGCATCCGTCGGCGGGCCCGAACCCCGGACCATTGCGGTGTACGCTTTCGAAACACCCAACGGCCGCAAGATCAGCGTCGCGCTCGAGGAGATGGGACTGCCCTACGCGATGCATGTCGTCGACATCACCCAGGGCGAGCAGAATCAGCCGCAGTTCCTGAAGATCAGTCCGAACAACGAGATTCCGGCCATCGTGGATGCGCACGGCCCCGCGGGTGAGCCCGTCAGTGTGTTCGAGTCCGGCGCCATCTTGGTCTACCTAACCGAGAAGTCGGGCCGGTTCCTGCCCCAGGGTCTGCTCAGGCGGATTGCCGCCTTCGCACGGCTGATGTTCCAAATGGGCGGTTTCGGTCCTATGCCGGGGCAGGTACACCATTTCATTGCGTTACCGGACGAGGACGACAAGCGTTACGGCCTGTCTGGGCTGGGTCTGGCGCCATGAACGGCATCAGGTCGACCTGGCCGACTTTGCGCATGTGCAGCGCTGGTACCAGGCGATGATGGCGCGTGCGGCGGTGCAGCGCGGATTTGCCGTGCCCTTGCGCTAAAGACGAGCCCACGCGCAGCGCCGCCGATCAGATCAGGTTGCGCATGGCCCGCGCGGTCTCCTGCAACACGGGCAGCACGCGCCGGATCGCGTCTTCGCTACTCTCGTGCCCCATGGGCATCGACACGTTCAGGCCGCCGACGAGTTTGCCGTGGCGGTCGAGCAAGGGAACCGCGATTCCGCGGAAGTTCAATTCGAGTTGTTGTTCGGAGATCGCCCAGCCGTTGGCGCGGATACGGGCGAACTCGACCCGTAGCCTATCCTTGCTGGTGATGTTGTGCGAGGTATAGGCCTGGAGCGCGACTTGTTCCAACCAAACCGCCAGTTGCTCCTGGTCGCCCATGGCCAGCATCAGCATCCCGGCCGCAGTCACCTGTGCCGGCACCCGCGCGCCGAGCACGAAGCCGGTGTTCATGCCGCGATTGGCGCCGTTGCGCGCGACATAGACCGATTCCGCGCCGTCCAGCACGCTGAGATAGGCGTTCTCCTGTGTGCCCGAGGTGATGCGCTGCAAAAACGGCTGCGCGATGCGGGGCAGCCGCGCTGATTCCAGATAACTCTGTCCCAGTCGCAGTACCCGCGGTGTCAGCCAGAACAACTTGCCGTCGCCGGCCACGTAACCCAGGTTCTGCAGTGTCAGCAGATAGCGCCGCGCCGCCGTGCGGGTCAGGCCGCAGCGTTCGCCTGCCTGGCTTGCCGTCAAGCGGGGATAGGCGTCGTCGAAGGACTCGATAATCGACAGGCCTTTTTCCAGGCCGGCGATCCAGTCGCGCTTGGCCAGAGTGGGGCCGAGGGGCGGAGGCATTGGCATAGGCCGATTGTGGGTACGGCCCTTGTCCATACCGAACAGTAAAAACCCGCAAATCGATCGATGATCGACCGTTTCGGAATGATCATCGATCTTCAGCGTCACTTTGTGCTTTTCTATCGGCGGCTTTACGCTTAAATTCCGGCCAACTGAGAGACGTCTGAGCGATAAACGATCATTTGATGGTTGTCTCGGTCCGCTTCATTTTCAACCCGAAGGAGACTTTTCATGCAAAAACGCCATTCCCTGAAGTTGCTCGCCGCCTGCGCGGTGCTGGCCTGCGCCGGTACCGGCTTTGCGCAAGACGTGATCAAGATCGCCAACATTGTCGAGTTGTCCGGGGGAGGCGCGACCGCCGGCACCAACTTCAAGAATGGTGTCGAACTCGCAGTCAAGGAAATCAATGCGGCCGGCGGCATCATGGGCAAGAAGATCCAGAGCACGACCTCGGATACCCAGACCAACCCCGGCGTGGCCAAGGGCCTGACGCAAAAGGCCGCCGATGACGGCAGCTTTGCGATCTTTGGCCCGGTGTTCTCGGGCTCCATCATGGTCAGCATGGCCGAAAGCCAGCGCGCCGAAATCCCGAACTTCACCGGTGGCGAGGCGGCGTCCGTCACCGCCCAGGGTAACCCTTACGTTTTTCGCACCAGCTTTGGCCAGTCGACCAGTTTTCCCAAGGTGGCCCGCTACATCAACAGCAAGGCCAAGACCCTGGCGGTGATCTATGTGAACAACGACTTTGGCAAGGGTGGTCGCGATGCGATCACCAAACTGCTCGAGGGCGGCCCGACCAAGATCGTGGCCGATATCTCGACCGATGCCGGTCAGGTGGATTTCTCGGCTGCGGTGCTCAAGGCCAAGCAGAGCAATGCCGACGCGGTATTCGTCTACACCAACGAGGAAGAGTCGGCGCGCGCGCTGCGCGAGTTGCGCAAGCAAGGCTGGAGCAAGCCAATCATCGGCGAGACCACGCTGACCGGACAAAAGGTGATCGAACTGGCTGGCGAGGCCGCCAATGGCGCATTGGCCCATGTCGGCCTGACCGTCGATGCACCGCAGTTCAAGGCGTTCGGCGCGAAGTACCAGCAGGAGTACAAATCGGTGTCGGATCACAACGGCATCAAGGGTTACACCGGCGTGTACCTGCTCAAGGCCGCGATCGAGAAGGCAGGCAAGCTCGATCGCAAGGCCGTCGCCGCGGCCCTGCGCGGCGGCAGTTTCAGTGTCAAGCAGTATCCCGGCATCCTGCTCGACGTCACGTTCGACGAGCGGGGCGACATGGACCGTGAGAGCTTTCTGGTCGAGGTCAAGGGCGGCCAGCAGGTCGTGATCGACACCTTGCCCGCTGTCGGCAAGAAGTAGTCCACACCATCCGGCCACACAGCCGGGTTTTCCAGTTCGAGCACGGGTGTCTGCCGCACGGCACTGCGCCGCCGGCCGATGCGAGGGTTTCCATGACAGATTTCCTGCAGCTGTTCTTCAGTGGCATGGCCACCGGTTCGATCTACGCATTGGCGGCGCTGGGTTTCACGCTGTTGTGGCAGGCCAGCGGCACGATCAACTTCGCGCAAGGCGAGTTCGTGATGTTGCCCGCCTTCATCATGATTGCGTTCGTATCGGCCGGATTGCCGTTGCTGGCCGCATTCCTGGCCGCTTGCCTGGTAGCGGTATTCCTGCTGGGCTGGGTTTTCAAGCGTGGTGTGGTCGACCCCTTGTTCAAGTACGGCATGATGCCCATCGTCGTTGCCACGATCGGCCTGTCGATTGCGATGCGCAACGGCATGCGGGCTGGCTACAGCGCCGAGGCGTATCCATTCCCGTCCTTGTTCCCGTATGAACTTTTCAAGGTGGCCGGCGTGACGGTGACCTTGTCCGACGTCGGTACATTCGCTGTCGCGCTGGTGCTGGTGCTGGCAACCCAGGCCTTTCTAGCCAAGACGATCACCGGCCGGGCGATGCAGGCGGTGGCACAAAACTCCGAGAGCGCCTCGGTGCTGGGCATCAACGTGCCGCGCATGATCTTCTATACGTTTGCGATCAACGCCGTGTTGGCCGTCTCCGCGGCACTGCTGGTGGCGCCCACGTACCTGGCCAAGTTCGACATGGGCGAGTCGCTGGGCACGAAAGCCTTTTTCGCCGCCATCATCGGTGGCTTCAACAACTCGCGTGGCGCCTTGCTCGGCGGGCTGATCGTCGGCGTCAGCGAGAACCTGGCGGCAGCCTACATCTCGCCGTCATACAAGGACGCGGTGGCGCTGGTGATCTTCATGGTCGTGATCCTGTTCAAGCCGCAAGGCCTGCTGGGACGCAAGGAAGAAAGGAAGGTATGAAGAAGTCCACGCTCGGGCTGGGACTTCTTGCCCTGCTGGCTCTGTTGGTGGCGCCGCAGTTCCTGAAGAACTACGGCATCTACCTGCTGACATATTGGCTGGTGTTCATCATCGCCACCATGGGATTGAACCTGACTGTGGGCTACGCTGGGCAGAAGTCGCTCGGCCATGCGGCATTTTTCGGCATCGGCGCCTACACGGTTGCCATCCTGCTCAAGGCCGGCGTCAGTTTCTGGCTCGGCCTGCCGGCTGCGGCGCTGATCTGCTTCGTGGTCGGCATCATCCTGGGTTTTCCTGCACTGCGGGTGCAGACCATCTACCTGGCCTTTGCGACACTGGGTTTCAACACAGCGGTCTGGCTGGTGATGCGCAATGAAGAGTGGCTGACCGGTGGCACGTTCGGCATCAACAACATCGCTCGCCCGAGCGTGTTCGGTGCGAGCCTGGATGGCAACCTGGCCTACTACTACTTCACGCTGGTCATGGCACTGCTGCTGGCGGCGCTGTTGTGGGGGTTGCTCCGCGGTCCCTGGGGCAAGGCCTTCACCGCGCTGCGCGACAACCCGATCCGGGCCGAGAGCCTGGGGGTGGACACCCGGGCCTATACGCTGCTGAGTTTTGCCATCGGTGCGGCGTATGCCGGCGTGGCCGGCGGCTTGTTCGCCAGCCTGGTGCAGTACATCGAGCCCGGGCCGTTCGCGGTGGGCTCGTCGATCATGATGTACCTGATGGTGGTGGTGGGCGGGCCGGGATATTTCTTCGGTCCGGTGCTGGGCGCAGCGGTCGGCGTGTTGCTTCCGGAATGGCTGCGATTTGCCCAGGCCTGGTACCTGTTCGTGTTTGGTGTCGCGGTCGTGTTGATGATGATCTGGCTACCGGACGGCCTGCTCAGCATCCCCGACCGCATCCGCGCCCGCAAGCAGTCGCGCCAGGCGTCCGGGACACGCGCCAAGGCGGCGCAGGCCGCGGGAGCCAAGGCATGACGCACGCCCGCAACCACAACCATGACAGGCCCGAGGGCAGCCCGCTGCTCAAGGTCAGCGGCCTGAAGAAGGCGTATGGCGCGATCCAGGCGGTCGGCGGTGTCAGCTTCGAGGTGCAGCCGGGCGAAATCTTTGGTGTCATCGGCCCCAACGGCTCCGGCAAGACGACACTGTTCAACAGCATGCTGGGCCAGATCCGACCCGACGCGGGAACCATCGAACTCAACGGCGAAGACGTGACAAGGCTCGGCCCGCTGGAGTTGAACCGGCGTGGCGTAGGGCGGACTTTCCAGACGCTGCAGGTATTTGGCAAGATGAGCGTGCGCGACAACCTGATCGTGGCCGCGCAGGAGCACCAGGGCTCGATGTTCAGCCGCATCTTTGCGCCGACGGACTCCCGCCTGGGTGCGAAGGCCGACGCGCTGATCGACCAGTTCCGCATCCGCCCCGTGGCGCACCAGAAGGCGGGCGAGCTCAGTTATGGTCAGCAAAAGCTGGTCGACATTGCGATGGCGTTCATGAGCGAGCCAGATCTGGTTCTGCTCGACGAACCCTGCGCCGGCGTCAACCCGAGCCTGGTCGGGGGTATCTCCCGGTTGCTCAAGGAGCTGAACAGCAAGCCCGCAATCGGCCGCACGCGCTCGTTTGTCGTGATAGAGCACAACATGGACTTCGTCATGGACCTGTGCCATCGCATCATGGTGATGGTGGAGGGGCAGGTGCTGGCCATCGGCACGCCGGTCGAGATCCGGGCCAATCGGCAGGTGCTCGACGCCTATCTGGGAGAGTGACCATGGCCCATGACATCTGCATCGCATTCGACGACGTGGTCGCGGGATACAAGGATTTCATGATCCTGAACAACCTGTCGTTCCAGGTGCGCCGGGGCAGCATCACCTTGCTGCTCGGACCCAATGGCGCCGGCAAGTCGACAGTGCTCAAGACCTTGTTCGGCCTGCTCAAGCCGCGCCAGGGCCGCATCCTGCTCGACGGCGTCGAGGTTGGCGGATCGACCCCGAAGGCGCTGCTCGACCAGGGCATTGCCTTCGTGCCGCAGGGCCGCAACCTGTTCAGCCAGTTGACAGTGTTCCAGAACCTGGAGCTCGGTGGCATCACGCTAGGCATGAAGACGACCCACGAGCGTATTGCGGGCGTGCTGGAGCTGTTCCCGCGCGTCAAGGAGCGCCTGCACAGCCAGGCCTCGGCCTTGTCGGGCGGCGAGCAAAAGCAGCTGGAGATCGGCCGCGCATTGTTGCTACGGCCCAAGGTACTGTTGATCGACGAGCCGTCGATCGGCCTGTCACCCTTGCTGGTGCGGGATGTGTTCCGGTTGCTGCGCAAACTGGCCGATCAGGGTACAACCGTGCTGATGGTCGAGCAGAACGTGAAAAGCGCACTCAAGGTGTCCGACGACGCGATTGCGCTGGAATCGGGTCGGCTGGTGTTGCACAAACCCGCGTCGGAGCTGCTGGCCGATCCGAATATCGAGCGGCTGTTCCTGGGTGGGGCCGCGGTGGCCGAGGTTGCCGCCGACAACGACGATGCGGCTGCCTGAACAACGGTATGCGAAAGGAATTCGACCATGTCACCACGACAAACGACTGCCGCTGAACGCGAATCTGTCGATGAGGGGTCCAATCCGCTCGGCCTGGACGGCATCGAGTTCATCGAATACGCCACGTCCAAGCCGCAGGCACTCGGGCAAGTGCTCGAGCGCATGGGGTTTCGGCCGATCTCGCGCCATCGCTCGCGCGAGGTGCTGCTGTACCGGCAAGGCGATATCAACGTCATCGTCAACGCACACAGCAGTGGCTCGGCGCTGACCGAACAACCGGTGATCAACGCCATCGCGCTGCGGGTGCGCGATGCCGGTGCCGCTTACCGGCGCGCGCTCGAGCGCGGCGCCTGGGCGGTGCCGGCGCGGGTGGAGGTGATGGAGCTCAACATTCCGGCCATCCATGGCGCGGGAACCAGCCGTATCTATCTTGTCGATCGCTACCAGGAGTTCTCGATCTACGACGTGGACTTCACCCCGATACCCACGGTCGATCCGCATCCGCCGGCAGTGGCTGGTTTGCACTTTTTCGGCATCGTCCAGTACATCGGCAACGACCGCACCGAGGATTGGAACGAGTTCTATGCCACCTTGTTCGGTTTCCAGGCCGTGCCCGACGCGCAGCGCTTTGGCATCCTGCCCAAGGGCCGTATCCTGCAAAGCCCATGCCATGGTTTCTTTCTGCAACTGATCGAGCCGGAGCCCGGTGTGCTGGATATCGACGACGATGAGTGCTTGCAGCGGATCGGTCTGGGAGCGCCAGACGTGCCGGCTGCGACCGAGGCCTTGCGCGCGCGCGGGGTGGAATTCGTGGCCGTGGTCGGTGACCCGGCCGAGCTGCGCGGAGCCTTGACACGCACCGCGATGGGCAGTGTCACATTCGAGCTGGTGCACAACCTGCGCGCCGCTTGACGCGAAAGGGTCGATCATGAGCCAGTTCGAAGGCAATTTCGACGATTTCGGAATGGACACCATCTCACTTGCGGGGCCGCTGGAGGCCAAGCTGGCGGCGATTCGCGAGGCGGGTTTCTCGCAGGTCATGCTGGCCGCGCGCGATCTGGTCGGCCACGCCGACGGCTGGCAGGCGGCCGTAGCAGCCGTCAGGGCCAGCGGTTTGCGGGTCACCGGGTTCCAGGTGCTGCGGGATTTCGAAGGTTTGAGCGGCCACCTGCACGAATACAAGGTCGATATCGCCAAGTCGATGCTGGAGATGTGCCATGCGCTGGATTGCCGCCTGTTGCTGGCCTGTTCCTCCACCTCGGTACACGCCAGTAGCGAAGCCGACGCGCTGGTGGGTGACCTGCGCAAGCTGGCGATGCTCGCGATCCCGATGAACATCAAGATCGCCTACGAGGCCTTGTCGTGGGGGCGCACCATCAACGAGTATCCGCAGGCCTGGGATATCGTGGCGCAGGCCGACATGCCGAATTTGGGGCTGGGCTTCGACTCGTTCCACATGTTCGCGACCAACACGCCGCTGGACGAACTGGAGCTCATCGACCCCCGCAAACTGTTCCTGGTTCAACTGGCTGATTTCATGTGGAACGAGATCAAGTCGGTCGAGGAGCGAATGGCCACTGCACGCCACTTCCGAGTGTTTCCGGGCGAAGGTGTGCACAGCCAGGATCTGGCCGCATTGGTGCTCAAGCTGCACCAGTTGGGATACCGGGGCGATTACAGTTTCGAGGTCTTCAACGACGACTACCTGCAGATCCCGTTGCCGACCGTGGCCCAACGGGCGCGACAGTCGGCCCTGTGGCTGGGCGAGAGCGTGTTGCGCCGCTCGGTGCCGCTGCCCAACCGGATCCGGTTGAAGCAGCGCGTGCGGGTCTGACCGCGCCACGGGTCGCGCGATGAGCAGCATCTTCGAGGGCTTTCTATCCACGCCCGAGGCGATGGACGCTTTCGGCGCACGCTCGTTCGTCGATGCCATGCTGCGTTTCGAGGCCGCGCTGGCGCGGGCGCAGGCGGCCAGCGGGTTGATTCCCGAGGCCGAGGCCCAGTCCATCATTGGCACCTGCAAGGTGGAGTTGTTCGATGTCGACCGGATTGTGCGCGACAGCGCGCATTCCGGTAGCCTGGCAATACCCTTGGTCAGCATGCTCAAGGAGACCGTCGGCCTGTTCAACCCGGCGGCGGTTGCCCATGTCCACCAGGGATGTACCAGCCAGGACACGATCGACTCGGCGATGGCCATGGTCAGCCAGGGGGCGCTGGCCCTGATCGAAGCCGATGTGCGGACGTCGATCGACGCGCTGGTGCAGTTGGCGCTCGACCATGCGGACACCCCGATGCTGGCCCGCACCTTGACCCAGCCCGCGTCCGTGACCAGTTTTGGACTCAAGTGTGTCGGGTGGGCGGCGCCGCTGGTGCGCAGCCTGGGGCGCCTGCGGGTGGCGGGCCAGCGCGCATTGAAGCTGCAACTCGGTGGCGCGGTAGGCACGCTGGCCGGCATGAACGGCAAGGCCGATGCGATCCTCACCATCATGGCCCGGGACCTGGGCCTGACCCGGCCCATGGCGTGCTGGCACACCCAGCGCGACGAATGGGTTGGCCTGGGTTGCGAGTTGGGCCTGCTGGCCGGCAGCCTGGGCAAGATCGCCCGGGATGTGGTGCTGATGAGCCAGTTCGAGGTGGCCGAACTGGCTGAGCCGGTGGAGCAGGGCCGCGGCGGGCCGACGAACATGCCGCACAAGCACAACCCGGTGGCCAGCATGGTGGCGCTCGCCGCCGCTCAGCGTGCACCGCAGCGGGTGGCGGCATTGCTGGCGGCGATGCCGCAGGAGCATGAACGCGCACTGGGCGCGTGGCAGGCAGAACTGGCCGAGTGGCCACTGTTGCTGATGGCGGTGCATGGAAGTGCGCGCGCCATGGCTGGCGCCTTGCCCCGTCTCCGACTCGATCCGGCTCGTATGCGTGCCAATCTCGATGCGATGCGCATCAGCGCAGGCCGCGCGACGGCCGATACTTGGTTCGACCCGGCGCTCGTTACGCAGGCGGGTGTGCTTGCGCGTGCGCAACTCGCACAACTGCGTGCGATGGCACGCTGATCGCCCGTCAGGCAACTGGCGGCGATCAGCGGGTGGTTGGGGGCGATGACATCCTGAAGCTGCCATGATCGTCAGCGGCCCTTTGGCGCGGGCGCCAGACCTTCAGCCGACGCTGCCCAGTTGTGCAACCGCTTGTAGATAGTCCGCTGTCGTGGTCGCGAACCCGAAGAACTCGAGGTAGGCCGACATCTGTTCGAACAACAGGTCCGACCCGACCTGGAAGCGGCATCGCCAACAAAGCTGCCGGTGGCGATTCGCGATTTGTCCATGGGCATGGGGCCACCCGCGTTCATGCCCAGCGGCGTTGCGTTGACGACCACCGTATGCCCGGCTGGGTCTTTCGAGTCTGTGCAGACCCGCAGTTTCGGGTAGTGGGCCGACAGCCTGCCCGCCGATGCCGTTGCGGTTGTAGCGTCGGCATCGAACAGGCTGATTGCCGCTGCACCAGAGCCGGCCAGCGCAGCGGCGATTGCCGAGCGGACTCTGCCGCAATCGACGACCAAGGCGTGGGAATAGGAAAATCAAACGGTATGTTTTTGTGCCCACCGGGACGGGCTCGCCCGCACTGGGCTGATCTGCTGGGAAGTTTTGGGGGAGTGTTGGGCTGGTCAATCGCAGGCTGCGCAGCCGCAACCCCACCGCCTGACCTCAAAGCTGCATCGACATCCGGCAAACCCTCGCGATCGACAGGCCCTCACCGGGCTCGACCCGCGTCAGGCGCAGCCCCTGCCCGCAGCCGGGAGTGCCGGGCCGCGATCACGCCGCCCGTTCAAAATCTGCGCCCGCTGGCACCCGGGGCGGTGCCCGGGCTTGCAATCCCAGATGCGTCAAGATGCGCTCGAGAACCGCCGATTCGAGGATGGCGGCGATGATCTTGAGCTGACCACCGCAGTTCGGGCAGTGCTCGATGTCGATCTGGAACACGCGCTTGAGCAGCCGAGCCCAGCTGATGCGCGCCGGCCGGCCATGCGCGCAGCCTGGCTCGGCCGCGGTGAGCTCCGATTTGCCAGCGGCCTGCCCGGGCGCCTGAGGCACCCACAGTACCCTCAGCTTGGCGTTGGGCGCCAGCATCCCATGGGAAGCGGATCAGGTGCAGCCGCGGTCGTGGCACGGGCGCATGAAAGGCGCCCTTCGGTCGCCCGTGCAGCCAAGCGCTGCATGAACTCCAGCGGCAACAACACGGTGTGGGTGGTGCTGTCACGCCAGGCGTCTTGAGTTAGAGCACCACCTGCCCGGCGCTGTTGATCTGCACGCGTTCGGCCGGCTAACGCCACCATGTTCCAGATCGTCCAGGCGGCGGGCGGTGTTTGCGGCGGGTGGCTGGCCTTGTTCCTGCCATAGTTCCCACTGGCCGATCTAACTACACGTTTGGACAGCGCAAGTGACGGATTTGCGCTGCCGTCCGGGAAGGCGTTTCAAGTGGCATGTTTTCGGGTCCACTGGGCCGCCCGCCATGCGCCCAGAGCCGTCGATACCGAAAAGCAATTGCGCCACCAGCGCCTCCCGGCAGCGCTCACGACCGGACCGGGGTGATCGGGTCGCTTTCGCTGACCATTACCAGCGTCGGGCAGGCGATGCGGGCCAGCGCGGCACGGAAGTCCATGCGCGCGAATTCGCCGGTGGAAATTGAACGCCAAGAGCTTGTCATGCCTGCAGTCGGCGCAGCGCAGGCGCAGGAAACCGTGCGCCAGGATGCCGCATTCGAGGTACGCGTCGAACTCGTCTTTGACGAATTGCGGTAGGCCAGCACCAGTGGCCGCCTCAGTTTGAGCGAAGAAGCTCTGGACGTGCTGCTGCACCAGTCGGTACAGCGCAGTCTGCTCGGGTCGGTGGCGCTCGTAGAGCACCGGGGCGCCATCGCAATGCGCCCTGCTGGTCGGGCCGGCGTTGGCCTGCCAGGATGGACACGGAGAGTCTGGGGTGGTGCAGCTTCTCAAGACGCGCGGGGCGGTGGGTAAGCCGCCTGGAACGGCGAATGCGGTATCCGCATCGGGCGTTGGGAATTAGCCGCGACGATTCCTGCTGCAGTTGCAATCCACATGAAGCTGGCGCAGCATCGTGTGGCACCGACGCTGCACTGGTGGACTATCAGGACCATCACTGAGCAATTGGAGTAACGACGATGGCACGCATGTTCAATCCTCCGCACCCCGGCCTGACGCTGCGCGACGACGTGTTGCCTGCGCTGGGTCTGACCGTAACCGAGGCAGCACTGCAGCTTGACGTTTCCCGCGTCACGCTGTCCCGTTTGCTCAATGGTAGGGCCGCCATCTCGCCTGAAATGGCCCTGCGCATCGAAGCCTGGCTGGGTCTGGCGCGTGACGGCGAGGCCCGCCTGTGGCTTGCAGAGCAAAGCGCCTGACGTGTGGCAGGCCACACAACGCTTCAAGACCGCGCCACAGCAGGTTCAACCTGCGCCGACGGTCGCCTGAAACCGTTTGCGTCCCCGCCGCGATTGATGTGTTCCCTCAGACTCAAACCGTAGCCAAACAGCAGGGTATGAATTGGCGGCACGATGGCAGCAGTCATTGCGTATTAGCGAGGGCGGACGGCAAAATTCTGCCAGCGCGCTTTTGAGACACCACTCAACCCAGCCATCCCGAATCAGGATGGAGCCTGGAAACCGCAGTTGGACGCGTTCGAGTGGGCTGCGATGGGGTGCGCTGGCAAGGCGCGACGACGCAGTGGGCTCCTGCCCGCAAGGAGAAGCAACGCCGCTGGCGTGCGCCAGCGCGGCTCAATCGGGTGCGTGGCATCCTCGCCCTTGAGGTGACCTTGACCGTGCGCACAAAAGCGAGAGTTCCATGCCATTTTGTTCGATTAAAGCGCGACGGTACGGCCTTCGGCCGCTGACTGGTAGATCGCTTGCTCTATCTCCAGGTTCTGTAAATAGGCGCTCGCCCGGCTGGCGGCGATGTCGGCGATGGACGACGCATCGCCGCCCAGCGCCTTCACCATGGCCGTCAGGTAATGGAACACGCAGTCGCCATTTGGCACAATCCGGCCGAAAGACGAGTGCTGCGTTTCGCTTGCTTCACCGCGCCGACGCAACCAGGTCCGCGCCGCGCCGTCCAGCCGCCACGTGGCAAGCCCGCCTTCCAGCAGCATGCCGCCGTGGGTGTAGCGCGGCTCGGTGGCGTCGTGATCCAGGTCGCGGTTGGCGTCCAGGATGGCGACCGCGCCCGAGGTGAACTCATAAATGACGATGCCTGCATCCTCGCCCGCGATGGCTGGGTTGACGCGACGCAGACGCGCGGTGACGGCGCTTACTTCGCCCAGCAGGTAACGGAAGGTATCGGTGTAGTGCACGGCGGTTTCATGCACCAGGAATTTGTCCATGGTCCGAAAGTAGGGCTGCCGCTGCAGGTAGGCGTCGGGCCCGCGCCCGTCACCGGGGCGAAAGCGAAAGCTCAATTGCTGGGGCAGGCCAAGTTCGCCATCCTCCAGCAGACGCCGCGCCTCGCGGAACCACGGCTGGAAGCGAAAGTTTTCATGGATCAGCAGTTCGGTGCCCGCGTGTCGTGCCGCGTCTGCCATCGCGCGCGCTGCCTGCAGCGTGGGCGCCATTGGCTTCTGGCACATCAGCGTGCGCACCTTGCCCGCAAGCAGGCCAACCAGCCGCCCATGGGTCGCTTCAGGGGTGATGATGTCAACCAGGTCGGGCCTGCACTCGCGTACCATGACTTCTGTGTCACGGAACATCTTCACATCTGGGCAGTCCGCGACGGCCCCGCGCGCGCGCCGGGCATTCAGGTCGGCGATGCCGACGACCTCGATACCAGGTATTCGCGCCCAGGCTTTGAGGTGGAACTGCGCGTAATAGCCCGCGCCCACCAGGCAGACCTTCATCTGCCGGTCTCCTTCAGGGCAAAGCCGAAAAGCTCCGCCGGCGTACGTTCGGCGACCTGCGCGCGGTCATCATCGTCCGGCAGCCAGCCGCGCAGGTAGCGGCGGGTCGCGCCATAGTCGACGCCCGTCGCCTCATGCCCGGTGAAAGGCCAGTCGCTGGCCCACAGCAGTCGTGAAGGGCCGAAGGCGTCAACCAAGCGTGCGGCAGCCGAGGCTGCGTGAGCATGGCCGATGCGGTAGGGCGCAGACAACTTCACCCACACCTGGCCGGTGGCGCCCAAGCTGCATACACGCGCAAAGCCCGGATCGTCGATGCCCCGCACCTTGTCCGGCTGCCCAAAATGGTCCAGCACCACCCGCAAGCCGGCCGCCAGCAGCGGTGTCACGGTTCTGGGCAGGCGGGCTGCAATGTCGTTGACATCGACAATCCATTGATGGCGCCGGCACTCCCGCAGGATGGTCGGCCAATTGCCCTGCGTGAGGTCCAGCGGCGGCTGGCCGACAAGGTTCAGCCGCATGCCGATCAGGCCTTGCGCGGCAAGCCCGGCCACCTGGCTGGCTCCCAGCTGAGGGTCCAGGGTTGCAAATCCCTTGAGCCGTCCACCAGAAGCCTGCACGGTGTCGATCACAAAGCGGTTGTCAGTGCCCAGGATGCTGATGGGAACCAGCACGCCGTTGGTGATGCCATGCCGGTCCAGCAGGCCCAGGTAGGTTGCAGGCCAGGCGTCGTAAGCGGGTGTGTAGCGGCGCTGCGGGCTAAACTGAAGCCTGCGGTGGAACACATGCGCATGGGTGTCGATCATGGGATTCACCGCCAGCCGCCAGCCTTGTTCTTTTCTATTTACTTCTTTGCATGGTCCTGCAAGCTTTCAATCACGGCCTGGGTGAAAGCTTTGGTACCCAAAGAACCGCCCAGGTCTTTGGTGCGCGTTGCGGGTGTCAGCAGCACATGGTCGACCGCAGCGTTGATGGCGTTGCCGGCCTTCGCCAGATCAGGCATGCCGTGCCTGTTTGCCAGCCAGTCCAGAAGCATCGCGGCCGAGAGAATCAGCGAGGTCGGATTTGCCAGGTCCTGGCCCTGGATGTCCGGTGCCGAGCCGTGCTGCGCCTGCGCCGCTGCCAGGTTTTCACCAGCGTTGATCGAGCCAGCAAGACCAAGGCTGCCCGACAACTCAGAGGCCAGGTCCGACAGGATGTCGGCGTAAAAATTGGTGGTGCAGATCACGTCAAAGCGTGATGCGTCGCGCACCAGCATGGCGGCCATGGCATCAACAATGATTTCTTCCACGCGCACCTGCGGGAAGTCCTTGGCCACCAGGCGAACCTGGTTGAGGAACAGTCCGTCGGTCATGATGAAGTTATTCGCCTTGTGCACAGCCGTGACCAGCTTGTGACGCTTTTGCGCCAACTCAAACGAGCGGCGCGCGATGCGTTCGCAGGCGCCAGCCGTGATCTTGCGTACCGACAGCGCCACATCCGGTGTCGGCATGAACTCCCCGTTGCCCGCCCACATGTTGCGGTCGGGGTAAAAGCCTTCGGTGCATTCGCGCATGATGACCAGGTCCATCGGCTTGTCTGTTCGGCCCAGGCCTGGCCGCGTTCGCGCTGGCCGGACATTGGCATAGAGGTCCAGCTTGACCCGCACTGCCGCCGAAATGTTGACGCCTCCCTTGTCGCGCGCAGGATAGTCCATGTGCGAGATCGGGCCGAGGATGATCCCGTCTGCATGACGCGCCTTGTCCAGTGCCTCGTCGGTAAGCGTAGTACCGTTTTTTGCCAGCGAGGCAAAACCGATTTCCACGAATTCATAGGTCAGGCCGAGCGGAACGATCTTGTCGACCGCATACAGGACATCCATGGTGGCGGTGGTGATCTCAGGGCCAATGCCGTCGCCGGGCATCACGATCAGTTTCATCGGGCTTCACTCCAGTTTGATGTTCGCGGCCTTGATCAGCCGGGTGTATTTGGTGAGCTCGGTCCGTTCAAATTCCGCGAAGGCATCGCCAGAGATGCTGGACGGCTCTGCGCCCAAGGCCGTCAGGCGAGCACGTACTTCCGGGTTCTTGAGGATGGTTGCGATCTCCGCGCGCAGGCGCTCGACGATAGGCCTGGGCACGCCGGCCGGGGCGTGCAAGGAGTACCACGAGTTGAACTCGTAGCTGCTCAGGCCACCCTCGATAAAGGTCGGCAGGTTGGGATAGTCAGGCGAGCGCGCCGGCGTGGCCAAGGCCAGCGCGATCAGCTTGCCGGACTTGACGTGCGGCATGGCCGATGCGGTGGTGTCGAACATCATGTCCACGTCACCAGCCATGATGGCCAGCGAGGCCGGGCCGCCACCCCGGAACGGAATATGCAGCAAATCGACACCGGCCACGGCTCTGAAGAGTTCGCCGGCGATGTGCGGCGATGCGCCATTGCCCCCTGACGCGAATGTCAACTTGCCGGGTGAAGCTTTGGCCAGCGCGATCAGCCCAGGCAAGCTGTTGGCCTTGACGTGCGGGCCAACCACCAGCACGGTAGGCGCGATGGCGATAACCGATAGCGGCGTAAAGTCCTTGATCGGGTCGTAACCGAGTTTTGGGTACAAAGCAGGCGCTAATGCATGCGTTGTTATGGAGCTCAAGAGAATTGTGTAACCGTCCGCCGCGGATTTGGCGACGATTTCGGTGCCGATGGTCGCGCCAGCACCCGGCCGGTTGTCGATGACAACAGGCTGGCCCAGCGCATCGCCGAGTTTTTGACCGATAAGACGCCCTATAGAGTCATTACCGCCACCGGGAGGGAAGGGAATGACAAGTTTGATAGGTTTGTTTGGCCATGCTTGCGCTTGGGCGCAGACGCTAATGCCCATCAGTAAAATAAGGAACAGTTTTTTCAGCATGGTGTCTCCAGGAATTATTCAATGAATATATTGTTAGAATATAATGCATTCATTGAATGCCTGTCAAGGAGACATGCCTGCTTCCCTACAACGCCACCGTTGCGCAATTTGCCGAGCCGCCGTCGTTCATGAAGAAGCTTCTTCAGGCAGACAAGGCCTATGAGATCCTGCGAGAACGCGTCATTACGGCGCACTACCGACCTGGCGTTACTGTGCCCGAACCGGAACTGGCCGACGACTTGGGCATGAGCCGCACGCCGCTTCGCGAAGCGCTGGTACGACTGGAGCACGATGGTCTGATAGAACTGATCCCGCGGCGCGGTATGCGGGTCAAGGGGCTTTCAGCGCGCGACATCAGCGAGATCAGCGAATTGCTGGCCTGCCTGGAATGCGAAGCGGCCGAGCGGCTCGCATCGCGCAAGCTTAGCGCAGAGGAACTGGGTCGGCTAGACGCTGCTATCGCCGCGATGGACGAAGCGCTGGAGGCCGATGACATGGTCAAATGGGCTCAGGCCGATTTCCAGTTCCACCGCTTGCTGATTGAGCTGCACACCAATCGCCACCTGGTCGCGGTGGCGCTTGGCTATCTAGAAAAAGCCCACCGCTTCCGCTTGTTGGCCGCGCCGTTTCGCGCCAAGCCGGTCTATTCGAACGTAAACCACGCGGCCGTGGTCGAGGCGATCCGCCGCGGAGACCCGCAATCTGCTGTGGACATCCACCGCGCGCACAAGCGCCGCTGGACGCGTGAACTCAACGACCTGATGCCGAAGTTCGGCGTCGAGCGGGGATAGGATCCGGTCATGGCATTACCTCACGCCCCGCGCGTAACGCTTATCCACGCCGTGCAGGTGGCGATGCAGCCGGTGGAGCAAGCCTTCCGCGCGTATTGGCCGGCGGCGGAAATAGTCCACCTGCTGGACGACAGCCTGTCGCCGGACCGGGCGAAGCACGCCACGCTCTCGCCCGAACTGCATGCGCGCATCAACAGCCTTGCCGACTACGCGGTTGCCTGCGGCGCAGACGCCATCCTCTACACCTGCTCCGCTTTCGGCGAAGCCATCGAGCACGCGGCCAGGCGGCTGACGTTGCCGGTGCTTAAACCCAACGAATCAATGTTCGAAGCCGCGCTGCAAGCCGGGCGACGCGTTGGCATGCTGGCGACCTTCGCGCCCAGCGTGGACTCGATGGAAGAGGAGTTCCGGGCACTGGCCTTCGAGCGGCATTTCCATACCAGCATCACGACGATCGTCGTGGCTGACGCTATGACCGCGCTCAAAGCCGGCGACGCGGAACAGCACAACTCGCTGCTGGCCGACGCGGCGCGTGGCTTGCAGGGCTGCGACTGCATCCTGCTGGCGCATTTTTCAACCTCGCGCGCACTGGCCGCGGTGCAGGGTGTGTCGTCCTGCCCGGTACTGACCAGTCCCGGCAGTGCGGTGCAAAAGCTGCGACGCCTGATGGCGCTCCATGTAGGCTGAGCCGGCCTATTCATTGGTCACAATGCCATGATCAAACTTGGATGCATCGCCGACGACTTCACCGGCGCCACCGACCTGAGCAACACCCTGGTGCAGGGCGGCATGCGGGTGTTGCAGGCCTTTGGCGTGCCCGGCACGGCGCTGGGCGCGGACGCGCCTTATGACGCTGTCGTGATCGCCCTCAAGTCGCGAACAATTCCTGTCGCCGAAGCCGTTGCGCAATCGCTGCAGGCCCAGGCCTGGCTCAGCGCACAGGGAGCGCAGCAAATCTATTTCAAATACTGTTCCACCTTCGACAGCAGCCCGGCTGGCAATATCGGCCCGGTGACCGAGGCGCTGATGGATGCCCTGGGCTGCCTTTTTTCTGTCGGCACGCCGGCGTTTCCGGACAACCAGCGGGTGGTTTTCAAGGGCCATCTTTTTGTAGGCGATGTGCTGCTGAGCGAATCCGGCATGCAGCACCATCCTCTGACGCCAATGAAGGACGCCAATCTGGTTCGTGTGTTGCAGGCGCAAGCGTCGCGCAAAGTCGGGCTGCTGGACCAGGGCGCGGTAGCCGCCGGGCCGGATGCGATAAAAAAGCGCATGGCGGAATTGCAATCGCAAGGTTTCGCCATGGCGATAACCGACGCGATCTCCAATGCCGACCTTTTTAGCCTGGGCGCTTCATTGAAGGGCCACAAACTGGTTGCGGGTGGCTCGGGCCTGGCTATTGGTTTACCGCAAAATTTTGGCATCCAGCCGTCCGCCAGGCCGTCGAATCTGCCGGTCGGAACCGGGGCCCGCGCCATCGTTTGCGGCAGCTGTTCGGGCGCGACCAACAGACAGGTGCGGCGTTTCCTGGCACACGGCGGCGCGGCGTTTGCGGTGGATCCGTTGCGATTGGCCGCGGGCGACGACGTGGTTGCCGTGGCGCTGGCATGGGCCGCAAAGCAACTCGCCGCCGACAACGGTCCGGTACTGGTCTATTCCACGGCCGACCCCGGCGCCGTGGCGGCCGTGCAGCAAACTCAGGGCGCATCAGCGGTCGGCGAGTTGATCGAGAAGACCCTGGCCAGCGTGGCGCGTGGTCTGGTGGCGATGGGCGTGGGCCAACTGGTGGTGGCCGGTGGTGAAACCTCCGGCGCCTGTGTGCGGGCACTCGGCATTTACCAGTTGCTGATCGGCCCGCAAATTGCGCCGGGCGTGCCCTGGTGTTACTTTGACAACGGCGGCACCCAGGACGGCAAGGCGCGTGGGCTGCACTTGGCGCTGAAGTCCGGCAACTTCGGCAGCGACGATTTTTTCATCCACGTTTTTGAACTGCTGGCCTGACCCGCCAGCTACCCGCATGAACGAAACCCAGGCACGTGACGAGATTTGCCGCGTCGGCCAAAGCCTTTTCGGCCGCGGCTATGTGCATGCGACGGCAGGCAACATCAGCGTGCAACTGGACGAAACCGAAGGCGGCGGGCTGGTGATGACCCCGACCGACGCCTGTCTGGGTTTTCTTGACCCCGAGCGGCTGTCACGCATTGACGCGCAGGGGCAGCAGACTGGCGGCGACAAGGTTAGCAAGACGCTGGCGCTGCACCGCACCATCTATTCGGCGGCGCGTGCATTCGACCCGGCCACGGCCTGCGTCATCCATACCCACAGCACCCACTGCGTCGCCGCCAGCCTCGAGGCCACGGGTGCCGAACTGCTGCCGGCGCTGACGCCGTATTTCGTCATGAAAGTCGGCCATGTGCCGCTGCTCCCCTATCAGCATCCCGGCAGTGATGAATCGGTAGCGGCGGTGCGGCAGGCGATTGCGTCCTATGGCCAACGCGGCAAGCCACTACGCGCTGTGATGCTGGCGCGCTTGGGACCCAACGTCTGGCACACATCGCCAACCGCCGCGATGGCGGTGCTGGAAGAGCTGGAAGAAACGGCACGGCTTTGGATGTTGTCTACGCCCGCGACGCGCGCGCGCGTCTTGGGCGAAGCGGACCTGAAGGCGTTGCGACAAACTTTCCAGGCGCGCTGGTAAGCGTCTTGATGTCTTTCGTACGGCTTGCGCGCGGCGGCCACCAGTTCGGCAATCGTCCTGTATGGTTGCTTCTCGTTCACCGCGATCCCGAAGCCGGCCCGGCCCAGCGTGGTGACCGGCGCCAGATAGCGCAGAGCCTCACAAGGCTGCTTTGCTGGCGCATAGGAAAATCAAACGGCATGTTTTTGTGCCCACGGGGTCGGGCTCGCCCGCCCTGGGCCGAGCTGCTGGGGAGTTTTGGGGGAGTATTGGCCTGGTCAATCGCAGGCTGGACAGCCGCAACCCCACCGCCTGACCTCAAAACTGCATCCACAACGGGCTAATCCACGCGATCGACAGGCCCTCGCCGGGCTCGACCCGCGCCAGGCGCAGCCCCTCCCCCGCAGCCCGGGGTACCGGGCCGCCTTCACGCGCCGCCTGCTCAAAATCTCCGCGCGGCGGTACCCGGGGCGGTGCCCTGGCCTGCAATCCCAGATGCGTCAAGATGCGCTCGATTACCGCCCTTTCGAGGATGGCGGCGATGATCTTGAGCTGACAACCGCAGTTCGGGCAGTGCTCGATGTCGATCTGGAAAGCGAAGCTTCAGCGAAGACTAACTTGTGCTCAAGTTATGTCGTAGCTAAAACGCGCTTGAGCAGCCGGGCCTGGCTGATCCGCACTGGCCTGGAGTGCGTACAGTCTGGCTCGGTCGCGGTGAGCTCCGATTTGCCCGTGGCCTGCTCGGGGCCATGCGGCACCACCAGGGCCCGTAGCTTGGCATCGGGCGCCAGCACCCCATTGAAGCGGATCAGGTGCAGCCTGGGCCGCGGCACGGGTGACTCAAAGTCGCCCTTCGTTCACCCGGGCACCAAGCGCTGCATGAACTCCTGCGGCGACGTCACGATGGGGGTGGTGCCATCGCGCCAGGCGGTCTTGAGTTTGAGCACCACCTGCCCGGCGCTGTTGATCTGCACGCGTTCGTTGGCCTGTGCTGTTCGGGTGATGGTCCGGCACAGTTGTTCCAGCCGCTGGCGCTCGTCGGCATCGCAGCGCGGCCACGTGCTGCGCCCTTGCCCTGATGGTCGGCACACAGCTCCTGGTCGCGCTCGACGTCAGGATCCCACTCGAATCGCATGCATACATGGTGTGGAAGGTCCGCTGGGAGTCAAATACAGATGCTTCTGTGCTGCCGATCGAACGCCAGACCCAGGCCCTGCTGCCGGGCACCTACTTCCTGATCACCTTCACGCTGCCCGCCTAACCTGCGCGCCGTGGCCTGGCGCCATCAGCAAACGGTCTATGGGCTGGCGATGCAGTGCGCCTGGGACACCTTGGCACAGTTCAGTCGCAACCCAAAAGGTGGCCACGACCTGTTCAACAAGAACACCCTGGCAACGGTGTTTCGCGGCAAGCTGCTGGCGGCCTTGAACGCCCACGGCCTGACCGCGCCGGTCTGCCTGCCCGAGCGCTGGGTGGTCGATTGCAAGGCCGTGGGCAATGGCCACAAGGCGCTGGTCTATCTGGGGCGCTACCGGTACCGGGGGGGGGTGATTCAAGAGCGCGACATCGTGCGCTGCGCCGATGGCCAGGTCACGTTCTGGTATCGCTACAGCGGCACCGGCAAAAGTACGACGCGAACCGTCAGCGGAACGCATTTCTTGTGGCTGGTTCTACAGCACGTCCTGCCCAAGGGATGTTGACGATCACGCAACTTTGGCCTGCTCCATCCCAACTGCAAGCACCGCCAACGCCTGGTGCCAAACGAACAGACAATCCGCACACATCACCGGCCACCGACAGGCCCACGGGGGGGGTGGCCGCGCTCGCTCGAAAAACCGCTATTCGCACCCAGTCGCCCTTCTAATGAGGGCGGGCGCGGCCAGCAACGCCGCCTGCATCCGCGAATGTAGGTGCTGTCGAGCGCCCACACCTGGTTGGCGCGGACCACCGCAACGTTGCGCAGTAGGTACGGGTAGGCCTTGTGCACCGGCGCGGGCTTGCTGCTGCCCGGCTGCGGGGTCATGGCCCGTATGCCCATGCGCAGCATGAGCGTGCGCGCGTGCAACCTGCCCACCTCAAAGCCCAATCGGCGCAACTGGCGCACCAATGGGCGCGCGCCCAAGAATGGGTGGGAAACTCCTTTGCGTTGGACTTGCGGCCAGCAATTCGAAATAGGCTGAGTTTCCACTTATCCCGCTGTTCAGATTTGCCGGACCACTTCTGTATTCAGCATCGATCAGTTGCCTTAGCAGCGACCACACCCCATCTCGCCCAAGTGGCCGAATGCAGTTCGTTGCGCACGCGGGCCGTTACCGGTGCCTAGAAAGCCGATCCACGCCCGTCTGAAAAGGGCTGTTGTCCGTACTTATTCCGTACAGACAAGAAAAAAGCACCTAGCGTTTCCACTAAGTGCTTGTTCCATAACCAGATTTTGGTAGGCGCGATTGGACTCGAACCAACGACCCCCACCATGTCAAGGTGGTGCTCTAACCAGCTGAGCTACGCGCCTAAGTTGTCCGTGAAGCACCAGTATAGCAGCCAGATTTCGCCATCGAATCCGCCGCGGGAGGCCGGTGGGGGCTGGTCCATAATCGTCGCAAGCGCCGCACAGGCGCTGATTCATCGCATCTACAGGAAAACACATCATGGACATCCAAGGCAAAGTATTCATCGTGACCGGTGGCGCATCGGGGCTGGGCGAGGGCACGGCCCGCATGTTGGCGGCCGAGGGCGCCAAGGTCGTCATCGCCGATATGCAGGCCGAAAAGGGTGAAGCGATCGCGCGCGACATCGGCGGCGCTTTCGTCAAGTGCGACGTCTCCAGCGAGGCCGATGGCCAGGCCGTGGTGGCCCAGGCCGTGTCGATGGGCAAGCTGATGGGCCTGGTCAACTGCGCGGGCATCGCGCCGGCGGAAAAAACGGTAGGCAAGAATGGTCCGCACAACCTGGGCGTGTTCACCAAGACCGTCATGGTCAACCTGGTGGGCACCTTCAACATGATCCGCCTGGCGGCCGACGCCATGAGCAAGAACGAACCTGAGGCCACCGGCGAGCGCGGCGCGATCATCAGCACGGCTTCGGTCGCCGCTTACGACGGGCAGATCGGCCAGGCTGCCTACAGCGCTACCAAAGGCGGCGTGGTCGGCATGACGCTGCCGATTGCCCGCGATCTGGCCCGTAATGGCATCCGCAACATGACGATCGCCCCCGGCATCTTCGGCACTCCGATGATGTTCGGTATGCCCAAGGAAGTGCAGGATTCACTGGCGGCCTCGGTGCCATTTCCGTCGCGTCTGGGTACCCCCCAAGACTACGCCAAGCTGGTCAAGCACATCTTCGAAAACGACATGCTCAATGGTGAGGTGATCCGCCTCGATGGCGCCATCCGCCTGGCGCCACGCTGATCCGCACCACCAAGGAATCACCATGGCCACCCCCCGCCGCCTCATCCACAGCCTGAGCACACTGGCACTCGCCGCCCTGCTGGCGGCCTGCGCCACCGCGCCGGGCCCGACCCGTTTCGAATACACCGTTCCCGCGCAGCCAGAGGGCTCGACCGGATATACCGAAAAGCCGGGCTGGGCAACCCACAAGTTTGCCGTGGCCGCGGCCAATCCGTTGGCCACCGACGCGGGCTACCAGATCCTCAAGGCCGGCGGCAGTGCAGTGGACGCAGCCATTGCGGTGCAGATGGTGCTGAGCCTGGTCGAGCCGCAGTCCAGCGGTGTGGGTGGGGGCGCCTTCCTGATGCACTTCAACGGCAAGGACGTCGACGCGTTCGATGGCCGCGAAACCGCACCGGCCGGGGCCGATGACAAGCTGTTCCTGGGTGCCGACGGCAAACCCTTGCCGTTCTACGATGCTGTTGTGGGCGGTCGCTCGGTGGGTGTGCCCGGCACGGTGCGCATGCTGGAGATGGCGCACAAGCAATACGGCAAGCTGCCCTGGGCTACGCTGTTCCAGCCGGCGATCGCACTATCGCAAGGCGGCTTCAAGGTCAGTGCCCGGCTCAACGGCCTGCTGGCGACTGAAACGCACCTCAAAAAAGACCCGGTCGCGGCGGCGTATTTCTATCTGCCCGACGGCAATCCGGTTGCCACTGGCAGCACGCTGCGCAACCCGGTGTTTGCATCGGTTCTGCGTCGCATCGCGGCCGAAGGCTCCAGCGCGCTGCTCGAAGGCGATATCGCCGAAGCCATCGTCGACAAGGTGCGTAACCACCCGACCAACCCGGGCAAGCTGAGCCTGTCGGATCTTGCCAGCTACAAGGCCATCAAGCGCGCACCGCTGTGCCACGACTACCGCGCCAATGGGCACGACTTCCAGATCTGCGGCTTTCCGCCGCCAAGTTCCGGCGCGATCGCGATCGGGCAGATCCTGGGCATGCTCAACAATACCAACGCCGCCACCTTGCCGCTGCAGGATGGCCTGCCGTCCGCCGACTGGCTGCACCTGTACACCGACGCTGCGCGGCTGGCCTTCGCCGACCGCGGCCAGTATGTCGGCGACCCGGCCTACGTGCGCTCGCCCGGCAACGGCTGGATGAGCCTGCTCGACCCAGCCTATCTGGCCGAGCGTGCCAGGTTGATCAACCAGGCGCCCGGCGGTCAAAGTCTCAAGACGGCCAGGCCGGGCACGCCCGGTGGCAGCCGCAGCGCCTATGCCCCCATGGCAGAACAGATCGAGTACGGCACCTCGCACATCTCGATCGTCGACAACTTCGGCAATGCCGTGGCGATGACCACCACCATCGAGGACGCCTTCGGCGCCCGCCAGATGGTGCGCGGCTTTCTGCTCAACAACGAGCTGACCGATTTCAGCTTCGCCCCCACCGACGCCAGCGGCGCGCCGATTGCCAATCGCGTCGAGCCGGGCAAGCGCCCGCGCTCGTCGATGTCGCCCACCCTGGTGTTCGACAAGGCCAGCGGCGAGCTGCTGATGAGTGGCGGCAGCCCGGGCGGCGCGCTGATCATCCACTACACGGCCAAAACACTGTATGGCGTGCTCAACTGGAGCCTGTTGCCGCAGCAGGCGATCAACCTGCCGAATTTCGGGTCCAACAATGGCCCGACGGTCCTAGAAGAAAAACGCTTCCCGGCTGCCACCGCAGACGCGCTCAGGGCGCGCGGCCACGAGGTGCGCGAGGCCAACATGACCAGCGGCCTGCAGGCCATCACGCGGGGCCAGGCGCATGGGGCCAAGGTCTGGATGGGCGGCGCCGATCCGCGCCGCGAAGGCGTGGTGATGGGCGACTGATCCGCGCCCACGCCAGGCGCTCCGGGCTTGCAGGCGGGCCGTTGGCCCTGGCACATTGCACAAACAAAACGTGGCGATCCCGCAGAATTTCATTCAGGAACTCGTCGCCCGTGCCGACGTGGTCGACATCGTCGGGCGTTATGTCCAGCTCAAGAAGGCCGGGGCTAATTTTTCGGGCCTGTGCCCCTTTCACGCCGAAAAGTCGCCCTCGTTCACGGTGAGCCCCAGTAAGCAGTTCTACCACTGCTTCGGCTGCGGCAAGAACGGCAATGCCATCGGCTTTCTGATGGACCACGCCGGCATGAACTTCGTCGAGGCGGTGAAGGACCTCGCCCAGCAATATGGCATGCAAGTGCCCGAAGAAGACATCTCGCCTCAGGATCGTGTCCGCGCAGCCGAACAGCGGGACCGGCAGCACACCCTGATCGATGTGCTGGAGAAAGCCGGCGAGGCCTACCGCAAGCATCTCAAGGAGTCACCGCGCGCCATCGACTACTTCAAGGGCCGTGGCCTGAGTGGCGAGATCGCACGCCGCTTCGGCCTCGGCTACGCGCCGGCGGGCTGGCGCAACCTGGCCAGCGTGTTCGCGCAGTACGACGACCCGCTGCTGGTCGAAAGCGGGCTGGTGATCCACAGCCAGGAAGAAGACGGCAGCGAAGAAAAGCGCTACGACCGCTTCCGGGACCGGGTCATGTTCCCGATCCGCAACGTCAAGGGCGAATGCATCGGATTCGGCGGCCGGGTGCTGGGGGACGACAAGCCCAAGTACCTCAATTCGCCGGAAACCCCGGTGTTCAGCAAGGGGCGCGAACTTTATGGCCTGTTCGAGTCGCGCACCGCCCTGCGCGAGCAGGGCTACGTGCTCGTCACCGAGGGCTACATGGACGTGGTCGCGCTGGCCCAGCTGGGGTTTCCGAACGCGGTGGCGACACTGGGTACGGCCTGCACGCCGGAGCACGTGCACAAGCTGTTCCGGTTCACCGATGCAGTCGTGTTCAGCTTCGACGGAGACGCGGCTGGGCGACGGGCGGCCCGCAAGGCCCTGGATGGCGCCCTGCCCTATGCCACCGATGTGCGCAGCGTCAAGTTCCTGTTTCTGCCGTCCGAGCACGATCCGGACAGCTATATCCGCAGCTTTGGCAAGGAGGCCTTTGCGTGCTGTGTCAGCGAGGCAATGCCGCTGAGCCAGTTCCTGGTGGATGCAGCGCGCGATGGTTGCGACCTCAACACCGCCGAGGGGCGCGCGCACCTGGCCAGCAACGCCCGCCCGCTGTGGATGCAGATGCCCGAAGGCGCCCTCAAGCGCCAGCTGCTGGGCGAGTTTGCTGGTCTGGTGCAACTGGCGTCACGCGAACTGTCCGACCTGTGGATGCCGGGCGAGTCGCGTCCAGGCGCAGCAGCGGGCGAACGCGGCCAGCGCGGCGCGGGGTCTGGCAGGGGCCGGTATCCGGGTACCGGTTCGCGCCCGGCGGCACCGTCCGACAGCGGCGGCTACGCTCCCGGGCGGGTCCGGCCGGCCAGCCGGGCCGACCACGCCGCCCGCATGCTGCTCGGCCAGCCGCACGGCTGGGAGAGCCTGTCCGCCGAAGACCACGCCCTGTTGTGCGACCTGGCACCGCCCCATGGGCCGCTGTTCGTCTGGCTCGAGAGCCAGTTGCACGACCACGGTGCGCAACCCTGGGCCGCCATGCGCGAAGGGCTGCGCGGGCATGCGTCCGAAGATCTGGCCCTGCGGCTGCTGGGCTCGGCAGACATGGCCGGAGACGACGATTCACAGGCGATGCAGGACGAATTGCGCAGCCTGCTGCGCCTGATGCTGGGCGACCACCTCAAGGTGCAGGAGAACCTCGCACTACAGGCCATGGCGTCCGATCCGGGGGCCGAACAACGCTATCGGGAGCTGCAGGCGCGGCGCAAGGCACTGGTCGCCGCCAGTTCGGTGGGTATAATCCAGCGCTGACCTTGCAAGAGCGACAGCAGTACCTCCGGGCCCGGCCAACCGACGACACAGTTCTCGACCGGCCAACCTACCGCAAGGGCTGCACACCAAATGTTCGCCCAGACATCTTGCCGGCCCACTGGTTAGTAGCTTCACCGACCTCAGCTTTTGCTGTGGCGACGGTGCCCATTGTCCCTTTGATGTTGCAAGGATTCGACATGCCTGCCCAAAAGTCCAAGAAGCCCGTTGCGCCGGTTGCCAAACGCGCCGCCGCCCCCAAGTCATCTGTAGCGGCCAAGCCCGCCGACAAGGCTGCGGCCAAGCCGGCGCCGAAACCGGCTGCAAAGGCGGCGACTGCGCCCGTATTCAAGAAAACTGCCACGAAAGCGACCCCCGTGCCTGCATCGAAACCCCCTGCCTCCCCTGCCGCCAAGACCGACAAGAAGCCCGCTGTGCCTGCGGCCGACCTGAAAAAGCCAGCGAACGCATCGGCGACGGTTGAGTCCACGGCCAAGAAAAAACCAGGCCGTCCGCCCAACGCCGCCGCCGAGAGTGCTGCAACCGCCGCCGCTGGTGCCAAGCGCGGGCCGAAGCCCAAGATACCGGAGCCGATGGACAGCGCAGACGACATGCAGGACATCGTCGCCGAGTTTGCCGAGGAACCCGCGCCCAACGGCGAAAAGGTCAAACCGCTGCGCATGAAGATCAGCAAGGCCAAGGAACGGGCCCTGATGAAGGAATTCGGTCTGGACGAAACCGTCCTGTCCGAAGAAGACCTGGCCAAGCGACGCCAGCGCCTCAAGGCATTGATCAAGCTCGGCAAGACCCGTGGCTACCTGACCCATGGCGAGATCTCCGATCACCTGCCCGACAAGCTGGTCGATGCCGAGACACTCGAAGTCGTGATCTCGATGCTCAACGACATGGGCGTGGCGGTGTATGAACAGACACCCGACGCCGAGACGCTGCTGCTCAACAACACCACCGCCACCGCAGCCACCGAGGAAGAGGCCGAAGAAGAAGCCGAAGCCGCCTTGTCCACCGTCGACAGCGAGTTCGGTCGCACCACCGACCCGGTGCGCATGTACATGCGCGAAATGGGCACCGTCGAGTTGCTCACCCGCGAAGGCGAAATCGAGATCGCCAAGCGCATCGAGGGCGGCCTGATGGCCATGATGGAGGCGATCTCGGCCTCGCCCGCCACCATTGCCGAGATCCTGCGCCTGGGCGAGGAGATCCGCGAGGGCAAGATCGTGATCACCACGGTCGTCGACGGCTTCTCCAACCCGAACGAGGCCGATGACTATGTGGCCGAGGAAGACTTCGACGAATTCGACGCCGAGGACGACGACGACGGCAAGGGCGGATCCAAGGCGCTGACCAAGAAGCTCGAGGAGCTCAAGAAAGAGGCGCTGACCCGCTTCGACCAACTGCGCGACCTCTTCGAGAAGGTGCACAAGATCTACGACCGCGAAGGGTATGGAACGCCGGCCTACGTGAAGGCGCAAAAGGCGTTGAGCGAAGAGCTGATGTCGATCCGCTTCACGGCCAAGGCGATCGAGAAGCTCTGCGACATGGTGCGCAGCCAGGTCGACGATATCCGCAAGAAAGAGCGCGAACTGCGCCGCATCATCGTCGACAAGTGTGGCTACCCGCAAGAGCACTTCATCGCCGACTTCAGCGGCCGCGACAAGGGCGGCAACAAGGTTCTCAGCCAGTTGCTCAACCTCAAATGGATCGAGAAGCAGGCCGCCTCGGGCAAGCCGTGGGCTGCCATCATGGGTCGCAACATTCCGCCGGTGCAGGACCTGCAGCAGAAGCTGACCGACCTGCAGGCCCGCGTCGTCGTGCCGCTGGACCAGCTGAAGGACATCAACAAGCGCATGAACGAAGGCGAGTCGTCTTCGCGCAGCGCCAAGAAGGAGATGATCGAGGCCAACCTGCGCCTCGTGATCTCCATCGCCAAGAAGTACACCAACCGCGGCTTGCAGTTTCTCGATCTGATCCAGGAAGGCAACATCGGCCTGATGAAAGCGGTCGACAAGTTCGAATACCGCCGCGGCTACAAGTTCTCGACTTACGCCACCTGGTGGATTCGCCAGGCGATCACGCGCTCCATCGCCGATCAGGCGCGCACGATCCGCATCCCGGTGCACATGATCGAGACCATCAACAAGATGAACCGTATCAGCCGCCAGCATCTGCAGGAGTTCGGCTTCGAGCCCGATGCCAGCGTGCTGGCCGAGCGTATGGAGATCCCCGAGGACAAGATCCGCAAGATCATGAAGATCGCCAAGGAACCGATCTCGATGGAAACCCCGATCGGCGACGACGACGACTCCCACCTGGGCGATTTCATCGAGGACAGCGCCAACACCGCGCCCATGGAAGCCGCGATGCAGGCCGGCCTGCGGGACGTGGTCAAGGACATCCTGGACAGCCTGACCCCGCGCGAGGCCAAGGTGCTGCGCATGCGCTTCGGCATCGAGATGACCAGCGACCACACCCTGGAAGAAGTGGGCAAGCAGTTCGACGTGACGCGCGAGCGCATCCGCCAGATCGAGGCCAAGGCACTGCGCAAGCTCAAGCACCCGAGCCGCTCGGACAAGCTGCGCAGCTTTACCGACAGTCTGTAACCTGCCGCTGGGCCAGGGCCCCTGTTGCAGGATTTGCGGAGTAGCTTCGGCGACACCTGACGTCTTTTCAGGAGCTGCAACGGGTGCAGCGCCTGAACGGTGCAGCAGCAAGGCGCCTTTCAGAGGCTCAGGAGCGCAGATACAACTCGGCAAGGCGGGCCTGCTCGCGCGGGCCTACCCTCAGCTTATTCACCAGGTAGTGCTGCACGCCGCCGAAATCAGCATCCACGGCCTTGAGTGCAGCGTTGAGAAACTCCTCCTGCACCCGCCATAGCACCTGCAGCGCCTCGCGCGGCAGCACCGAGCCTGTGGCGTCGGGCATGCGGTAGTAGGTGTTCGTGAGCAGGTAGTCGTGCAGCACGACATCGCGTGAAACCCCCAGCGCCATCAAGACCATGGCAGCGGCAAAACCGGTACGGTCCTTGCCAGCGGTGCAATGGAACACCAGCGGATCGTCGCCTTCCAGCAGCAGTGCGAACAGGGCCGCAAAGCGATCCGCGTTGTGGTGCACGAAGGCATGATAGGTGTGTTCCATCAGGCCAACCATCTCCTGGGCTGTCAGGTGGCGGCCCGCAGACTGCATGTCCTTGATGCCCTGTACCACCGTCGGATTGATCGACAGCGCATGCACAGCCACACCCGGCATGGCACACATCTGCTCCGCGCGCTCGTCAGCGCCACGGAAGTCGGCCACGCGGGACAGCCGCAGGCCGGACAGCACCGCAATGTCCTGCGGTGTAAGTGCACCCAGGTGGTCCGAACGGAACAGCTTGCGCCACTGGACCAGGCGCCCTTCGCGCCCTGCATAACCTCCCAGGTCACGGAAGTTGGAGGCTCCGGAGAGCGTGATGAGGCGGGAAGGTTGTGTCATGGCGGCTTGATAAACGGTATGTGAGACCATTTTCGCACCACGTAACATCGCCGGTGCATGCCCTCAACCTCGTACGCTGCCAACCAACGCGGAGTCGCCGCCATGACATTGGGCATGGCCAGCTTCATCGCGAACGACAGCATCGTCAAATACGTGAGCCAGAGCCTGCCGGCAGCGCAACTGATCTGCCTGCGGGGACTTTTCGCCACGCTGTTGTTGCTGAGCATTGCCCAGGCCATGGGCTTGCTGCGTGGGAACGGCAGCACCGAAGGCGCTGCGCTGAAGCAACTGGCGCACCGGCAAGTGCTGCTGCGGTCGTTCATTGATGCGTTGGCGGGTCTGGCCTACCTGAGCGCGCTGTTTCGTATGCCATTGGGCAATGCCACGGCGATCAACATGGCTTCGCCGCTTTTCCTCACCCTGTATGCCGCGCTGGTCTGGCGCGAACCAGTCGGCCCAGCACGCTGGCTGCTGGTGTGCGCTGGTTTCGCCGGTGTGTTGCTGATCGTCCAGCCGGCAGGGTCAGGCTTCAATACCTGGTCGCTGCTGTGCCTGGTGGCGACCATGTTGCACGCAACGCGCGACCTGCTCACACGGAGCATCCCGCGGTCGATCCCCTCGGTCATCGTCACCCTCTCGACCGCTGCGACCGTCACTGTGCTGGCCGGCCTGCTCAGCATCTTCGAAGGCTGGCAACCCCTGACCGGCCTGCAGTGGGCCCTGCTCGCCGTGGCCAGCGTGTTCCTGTGCGGGGGCTACTACCTGGTGATCCTGTGCATGCGCGACGGCGACATCAGTGTCATCGCGCCATTTCGCTACACCTCGCTGCTGTTTGCGTTGTTGATCGGCTGGCTGGTGTGGGGGGATGTGCCGAACCTGTTGGCCTGGGCCGGCATCGCGATGCTGGTTGCAGCAGGGCTCTTGATGATGCGCCGCACGCATTAGTCTTGGCGGGTTAGCGACCATCTCACGGGTTGGTTTCCGCCTGTCCGCCCAGACTGTCAGAACTTGCGTCCGGCCAGCGTGGCAGCCGGTTTTGCCTCGGCAGTGTCGAATTCCTGTAAACGCTCCGGTGTGTACATCTCCAGTGGCAAGATCACAGCTAGCCGAAGTACGAAGCCGTGCAGAGTGGTTTCGGCGATCAGAATGCTGCAAACCCTGCACTTGTTGCTTGCAAGCGGCGTGGCAGCGTCGCTGCGATGGGGCAATGGGGCAATGGGGCGATGCGGCGATGTCCCCAGCCTGCCGGCCATGTCAGAATCGAAGCGAACGACAGTCGGAGGCGCTTTCATGAAAAATCCACCCCTTCCCGAAGAACGGATCCGCCGCACCACCCTGCGTTGGCTGTGCGGTGCTATCGCCCTTGCCTCGATGGCCTTCGGCGCCCAGGCCCAGGAATGGCCCGCGCGACCCGTTCGCATCGTCGTGCCGTACCCCGCTGGCGGCGCAGTGGACATCGTCACCCGGGCACTGGCAGACAAGTTGTCCACCCAGTGGGGTCAGCCTGTCGTGGTCGACAACAAGGCCGGTGCGGGTGGCCTGATCGGCTCCGAAGCAGTCTCCAAGTCCGCGCCAGACGGCTACACACTCGTCATGGGCACGGTCAGCAGCCACGCGATCGCGCCCGCGGTGTACCGCAAGATGCCCTATGACGCAGCAGCCGACTTCGGCGCGATCTCACTGGTGGCCCTCACACCGTACATCATCACCGTGACACCGGGCGTGCCGACCCGGACCCTGCGCGAACTCATAACCTATGCCAAGGCGAACCCGGACAAGCTCAACTTCGGTTCTTCCGGTACCGGCACCACACCGCACCTGGCAGGAGAACTGTTCAATACGCTGGCCGGTACCCGCATCGCGCACGTGCCCTACAAGGGCAGTGCTCCGATGGTCGTGGACCTGCTCGGCGGGCAGGTACAGGTGGCGTTTGACAACACTGTCATCCCGCACATCAAGGCCGGCAAACTGCGCGGTCTGGCGGTGACCGGGCCGATGCGCCTGGCGGCGGTGGCCGATATTCCGACCGCGGCCGAAGCGGGCCTGCCCGGCTACGAAGCAGTCGGCTGGATGGGCTTGTATGGCCCCAAAGGCACGCCCGCAGCCCTGCGCACGCGGTTGGCCGCCGACACGGCCAAGGCCGCCGCCTCGCCGGATTTCATCGCGAAGATGGAAGCGTTGGGGTTCCAGGCGCGCACCAACAGCCCGTCCGAATTCGACAGCTACCTGCTGTCCGAGCAAACCAAATGGGCCCGGGTCGTCAAGGACGCGGGCGTGCCGCAGGAATGATGCTTGGGGCAACCCGTATTCATAGTCGCCGCAGCTGCCTGCAGGCGATGACAACCTGCCTACTTGGCTTGCCCGCCCTGGGCGCCTTCGGGCAGGACAGCGTGGCGGCTATCAACGACGAAAGCTGGAACGACCCGGCACGGCGCCGAGACGTTCCCGTGCGGATCCGCTGGCCGCAGACCCGACCGAATGATGAACCTGTATCGGTGATGCTGTTCTCGCATGGCCTGGGCGGTACGCGGGATGGCGGGGCTGTGTGGGGCGAGGCCTGGGCCCGGGCAGGTTTCGTGGTGGTACACCTGCAGCACCCGGGCAGCGACCTGCCCGCGGTGCGCGCGGCCGCCTCCTCCTTCAACGACAAGGCCGGCTTGCGCAGCGTAGGCAGTGCAGCCCAGTTGCTGGCACGGCTGCAGGACACCACCTTCGTGCTCGACCAGATCGCACAGCGCCACGCCACGCGCCAGGGCCGCTGGGCGCAGGTGCGCCCCCATGCGATCGGCATGAGCGGCCATTCTTTCGGCGCCCACACCACCCTGGGCATGGCCGGCCAACGGTATCCCGGCCACGAGGGCGTGACTGAGCCGCGACTGGCGTCGTTCATTGCGTTCTCGCCCACCGTGCCGGCATTGGGCGACGCGCAACGCGCGTTCGAACGCATGATCCGCCCGGTGTTGTCGGTCACCGGCACCCGCGACCAGGATGTGGTGGGCAATGGCGCCACCCCACAGCAGCGCAGGGCGGTGTTTGCGGCGCTTCCGCCCGGCGACAAGGGCCACCTGGTGCTGCAGGACGCGGACCACATGACCTTCGGTGGCCAGGAGGGCCGGGCCGCAGAGATCGTCCCGCGCGAACCCGTGACCCGGGCACGCCAGGTGGCACACCACGCACTGGTCGCGGCGATCACGACCGACTGGTGGCGCGCCAGCCTGCGCGACGATGCCGCAGCGCGCTCACGCCTGCGTACGCCCGAAGGCCTGGGCCCGGGCGACCTCTGGCAGCAGAAATAACCCGACCGCCCTGGTGCGTCAAAAGACCTCTGTATCGACTTCGCTGGTGGACTGCGCTGCGTAGCGGCTGCCCGTCACAGTGCGCTGGTTGACGGTCGCTTCGAGCTGCTGCAATGTCTCGGGGCTGAGGTGGATGTCGGCGGCGGCCAAGTCCTCCAGCAGATGCTGCACGCTGGTGGTGCCCGGGATCGGCACGATATGGGGCGCCCTTTGCAGCAGCCAGGCCAGCGCCAGTTGCGCCGGTGTGCAGCTGGCAGCTGCCGCGATGGCCTTGTAGGTGACCAGCATGCGCAGGTTGGCGGCCAGGTTGTCGCCCAGGAAGCGCGGCATATTGGCGCGCAGGTCGCTGCCGGGCAGCGCAGCCACATCGATCGGATCGCCGCACAGGAAACCGCGCCCCACCGGGCTGAAGGCCACATAGGTGGCACCCAGCTCGGCGCAGGCCTGCAGCACCGCGATCTCGGCATTGCGCGTCCACAGCGAATACTCCGACTGGACAGCCGCAATCGGGTGCACCGCATGGGCCCGGCGCAAGGTCGCGGCAGACACCTCGGACAGGCCGATCGCACACACCTTGCCGGCGCGCACCAGGTCGCTCATCGCACCCACGCTGTCCTCGATCGGCACCTGTTTGTCCCAGCGGTGCAGGTAGTACAAGTCGATCACGTCCATCTGCAGGCGGCGCAGGCTGTCTTCGCAGTTCAGCCGGATGGCCTCGGGGCGGCCGTCGATGACCCGCTTGAGCCCGTCGGGAAACTGCACGGCGGCCATGCCACCCTTGCTGCACACCATGATGTCCTTGCGGTGCGCCTTGAGCACCCGCCCCACCAGGGTTTCGTTCTTGCCAAAGCCGTACAGGGCGGCGGTGTCGAACAGCGTGACGCCCGCGTCTAGCGCAGCATGCAAGACCTGCTTGCCCTGCTCGGCCGATGGCGGTACGCCGTAACCGCTGCTGAGATTCATGCAGCCCAGTCCGATCGAAGAAACCGGCAAGCCGGCGATGGTACGGGTCTGCATGTCAGTGGCTCAGTTGTTGTTCAAGATCGTGCAGCACCTGGTAGCACGGCAACACGCTGGCCAGGCTGGCGTTGGGCTCGCGCCCCTCGCGGATGGCGGCAAAGAATTCGCGGTCCTGCAGCTCGATGCCGTTCATGGATACGTCCACCTGCGACACATCGATCTTCTCGTCCTTGCCGTTGAACAGGTCGTCGTAACGCGCGAGGTAAGTGGCGCTGTCACCGATGTAGCGGAAGAACGTGCCCAGCGGGCCGTCGTTGTTGAAGCTCAGCGACAGCGTGCAGATCGCGCCATTGGCGGCCTTGAGCTGGATGCCCATGTCCATCGCGATGCCCAGCACCGGATGGATCGGGCCCTGGACGGCGTTGGCCTGGGCGATCGGGCTGCCGCACTGGTAGGCGAACAGGTCGACCGTGTGCGCCGCATGGTGCCACAGCAGGTGGTCGGTCCAGGAGCGGGCCTGGCCGAGCGCATTCATGTTGGAGCGGCGGAAGAAATAGGTCTGCACATCCATCTGCTGGAGGTTGAACGCACCGGCGAGGATCTTCTTGTGCACGTACTGGTGGCTGGGGTTGAAACGCCGGGTGTGGCCACACATGGCAACCAGCCCCGAGGCCTGGGCCTGCGCCAGCGCGGCTTTGGCGCCAAGTAGCGAATCCGCCAGCGGGATCTCCACCTGCACGTGTTTGCCAGCCTTCAGGCAGGCAATCGTCTGCTCGGCATGCATCTGGGTCGGCGTGCAGAGGACGACCGCATCCACCTCCTTGAGCGCCAGGCTATCCGCCAGGTCGGTCGTCACATGGCCTATGCCGTATTTGCCGGCCACCTCACGCGTCTTTTCCAGGTCACGGCCGACCAGGGACACCACGTCGACGCCGTCGATATTTCTGATGCCATCCAGGTGCTTGATGCCAAAGGCACCCGCACCCGCCAGGGCGACCTTGATCGATGTGCTGCTCATGCGTTCTCCAGGATGAGGTGGCCCACGGCCGTGTTGGATGCCGGCACATGGTAGAAGCGGTGCACCACACGGGGCGCTGCGCCGCCCGCCACATCGGCCATGGCACCGCGGGCGATCAGCCACATGACCAGCTCGATGCCTTCCGAGCCGGCCTCGCGCACATAGTCGATGTGCGGTTGCATGGCCTGCGTGGCCGGGTCGGCGATCAGCCGGTCCAGAAAAGCGGTGTCGAATTCCTGGTTGATCAGCCCGGCACGCGGGCCCTGCAACTGGTGGCTCATGCCGCCCGTGCCCCAGATCTGCACCTTGAGCGGCGCATCGAAGGACTCGACCGCCTTGCGGATCGCCTGGCCGAGCTCGAAACAGCGCCGCCCGGACGGCACCGGATACTGCACCACATTGACCGCGAACGGAATCACCGGGCAGGGCCAGGCCTGTGGCTGGCCGCACATCAACGACAGTGGCACCGTGAGGCCATGGTCGACGTCCATCTTGTTCACGATGGTCAGATCGAAATCCTGCTGGATCACCGATTGGGCGATGTGCGCGGCCAGTTCCGGGTGGCCTTGCACCACCGGCACGCGGCGCGCACCATAGCCTTCGTCCGCCGGCTGGTAAGACGCTGCCGTGCCGATGGCGAAGGTCGGGATCATGTCCAGGCTGAAGGCGGTGGCATGGTCGTTGAACACCAGAAAGATGACGTCGGGCGTGTTGTCCAGCATCCACTGCCTGGAGAACTCGTAGCCCTTGAAGACGGGTTGCCAGTAAGGCTCGGTGGACTTGCCCATGTCGAGCGCGGCACCAATCGCCGGAACATGCGAGGTATAGACGCTGGCGGTGATACGGGCCATGTCAGGTACCGACTTTCCGGCCCGCGCTGCCCTGGGGCTGGCGATGCGCCTGGGCGTCGCCGTCTTCACCCACATAGCGGTTGCCGTTGGCCGAACGGCCGCCGCTGATCATCATGGTGCGGTATTCCTCTTCGGTCATGCCGGTCATGCTGCCGGCCATCTGTTGAAAGCTCTTGCCGTCGGTGGCGCCGATCTTGGCCAGAAAGTAGATGTTGCCGCCGAGCGCAATCGCACGATTCAGGTCGCGCGCCAGCACCGCCTGCTTCTGGGGCTCGGTCATCGGCCACTCGTCCAGGTAGGCAGGCTCGTCGGCCTTGAAGCGCGTGCGGTTGTCGGCCTTCATCAACGACATGCAGAACTGGTTCAGGTGGTAACCGATGCGGCTTTGCTCGGCGTCGAAGACCGTCGTGCCGGGAACATCGAGGTAAGGTTTGTCGAGGGACATCGTGGTGCCTAGGTAGTCCAGTAAAGACGATTTGGATTGTCCACCAGCAGTTGTCGCTGCAGCGCGGGTGTGGTTGCGATCTGCGGGAGGTAGTCCACCAGCAGGCCATCATCGGGCATGTGGTCCTTGAGGTTGGGGTGTGGCCAGTCGGTGCCCCACAAAACGCGGTGGGGAAAGGTCTCGACCAGGTGCCTGGCAAACGGCACGACATCCTGGTAGGCCCGCTGTTCACCCTGCAGTGCGGGCGGACCACTGACCGACAGGCGCTCGGGACAGCTCACCTTGCTCCAGATGTGGGTGTGCTCGTGCATCATCTTCAGGAACAGGCCGAACCCGGGGCTGTCGATGGGCTGGGTCACATCCGGTCGCCCCATGTGGTCCACCACCACCGTCGTCGGCAGGGCGGTGAAGAAGTCGTACAGCTCCGGCAGATCCTGCGCCTCGAAGTAGACCACTACATGCCAGCCCAGCGGCGCAATGCGGTGGGCAATCTCGAGCAGCACCTCTCGCGGCGTGAATTCGGCCAGGCGCCGGACGAAATTGAAGCGCGTGCCACGCACCCCTGCACCGTGCATGTCGTGCAGCTCGGCGTCGCTCACGTTGCGGCTGACGGTGGCCACGCCGCGGGCCTTGCCATGCGAATGCCGCAACGCATCGACCAGTGCACGGTTGTCGCTGCCGTGGCAGGTGGCCTGCACAATCACGTTCTTGTCGAAACCCAGGTGGTCGCGCAGCGCGAACAGCTGCTGCCACGAGGCATCGCAGGGGGTGTACTTGCGCTCCGGCGCATAGGGAAAGAGGGCGCCGGGGCCAAACACATGGCAATGCGCGTCTACCGCGCCAGCAGGCAGCTGGAAGCGGGGTTTGCTAGGGCCGGAGAACCAGTCCAGCCAGCCGGGGGTCTTGGTGAATTCCATGGTGCTCAGTCGATGTAGCGCAGGCCGGCCTTCTCCAGGGCGGGACGCATGTTGTACATGTCCAGACCCAGAACACCGGCGGCCAGCCTGGCGCGCTTGTCGGATTCGTTGGCCTCGCGGGCCGCAGCGGCGTCGGCCACCTTCTGGGCGAGGGCCGCAGGCACCACCACCACGCCGTCGTCGTCGGCAATGACGACATCGCCCGGATTGACCGCGGCCCCGGCGCACACCACCGGGATGTTGACCGATCCCAAAGTGGCCTTGACCGTGCCTTTGGCATGAATCGCCTTGGAGAACACCGGAAACTGCATCGCCGTGAGGTCCTTGACGTCGCGCACGCCGCCGTCGATCACCAGGCCCACGGCGCCACGGGCACGAAACGAGGTGGCCAACAGGTCACCGAAAAAACCGTCGGCGTTGTCGGACGTGATCGCCGCGACCACCACGTCGCCAGGCTGGATCTGCTCGGCCACCACGTGCATCATCCAGTTGTCGCCCGGGTGCAGCAGCACGGTGACGGCCGTGCCGCACAGCTGCGCGCCCACGTAGACCGGGCGCATGCACGGCTGCATCAAACCGACGCGGCCCATGGCCTCGTGGATGGTGGCGACACCGAACCGGGACAACTGGTCGACAGCCGTCCTGTCGGCACGCACGATGTTGCGCCGCACGACGCCGAGTGGGTTGAGGGCAGTGCTCATGGTCATTGGCCTTTCTGCTGCAGGGCGGCGTCGAGCCGAGGGAACACGCGCCGGGCATTGCCTTCGTAGATCTGAAACCGGTCCGCATCGCTGAGGATCTTCGAGGCCTGGATGTAGCGCTTGGTATCGTCGAAGTAGTGGCCGGTCTCGGGGTCGATGCCCCGCACGGCACCGATCATTTCGGAGGCAAACAGCACGTTCTTGACCGGGATGACCGTATGGAGCAGGTCGATGCCCGGCTGGTGGTAGACACAGGTGTCAAAGAAAATGTTGTTCAGCAGGTGCTCGGACAGCAGCGGCTTCTTGAGCTCCTGCGCCAGGCCGCGAAAGCGGCCCCAGTGGTACGGCACCGCCCCACCGCCATGCGGGATCAGGAAGCGCAGGGTCGGGAACTCCTTGAACAGATCGGACGTGAGGCACTGCATGAAGGCCGTGGTGTCGGCGTTCAGGTAATGCGCGCCGGTGGTGTGAAAACACGGGTTGCAGCTGGTCGACACGTGGATCATGGCCGGAATGTCGTGCTCAACCATCTTCTCGTAGATCGGGAACCAATGCTTGTCGCTCAGCGGCGGCGAGTTCCAGTGGCCGCCACTCGGATCGGGGTTGAGGTTGATGCCCACGTTGCCGTATTGCGTGACGCACCTCTCCAGCTCTGCAATGCAGGTGGCCGGGTCGACACCGGGCGACTGCGGCAGCATGGCCGCACCGATGAAGTGGTCGGGGAACAACTGCGCCACGCGAAAGCACAGTTCGTTGCAGATGGCAGCCCAGGTGGAAGACACCTGAAAGTCGCCGATATGGTGCGCCATGAAGCTGGCGCGCGGCGAGAAGATGGTGAGGTCGGAGCCACGCTCCCGCATCAGGCGCAGCTGGTTGGTCTCGATCGACTCCCGCAGTTCGTCGTCGCTGATCTTCAGCTCCGACGCCTTGGGGCGCAAGGCCGGGTCCTGGATGCCGGCGATCTGCCGGTTGCGCCAGGTTTCCAGCGCCTTGGGCGCGGTGGTGTAGTGGCCGTGGCAGTCGATGATCAGGGGCGCGCGCATGGGACAAGTCTCCTTGGATGGGGTGGCCGCATTGTGGTGCTGGCAGAGATAAAAATAAAGCCGTTGCGCCCACTAGCAGATATAACGTTGCGGCATGTCCAGGCGAGGGCTATTTCAACACGGGTGGGGGTGCATGGAATTCCGGCGAATCGCGTATTTTCGCGCGGGTGGGCAAACTCGGCGGCTTCCCATGGGCCGCAACGGGTCCGTGCGACCCTGACCAGCCTGACACCCGCCTTGGGGCCAACACACCCGCTCGGCTGGTTCGATAATCGCCTGCCCTTCTGGAGACTGACGCATGACCTCTCTTGTCATCACCCTCATCGGGCCAGACCGCCCTGGCATGGTCAATGCCGTGTCGGACAAGGCCACGGCCCATGGCGCCAACTGGACCGACAGCCTGATGGCGAATTTTGCGGGCCAGTTCGCCGGCATCGTGCACCTCGATGTGCCAGCCGCCCGCTGCGATGCCCTGATGGCTGCGCTGCAGGGCCTGCAGTCGCCACGGATGCAGATCACGGTCACCCGCGCTGGCGGGGGGGCGCTGGCTGCTGCAACGCGCCGCCTTACGCTGGACCTGATCGGACACGACCGACCCGGCATCATTCAAGCCATCTCCAGCCAGTTGGCGCAGCACGGCGTGGGCATCGACAAGCTGAGCACCCGGATCGAAAGTGGCGCGATGTCGGGCGAGCAGATGTTTCGTATGCAGGCCGCATTGACCGTGCCCGCGGCCCTGGATACGGCAGCCCTGCAAACGGCCCTGGAGGGCCTGGCCAACGAACTGATGGTGGACATCTCTTTTGACCCAGCCGGCATCACGGCCCGCTGAAATGTCGGAAGTCACCCGCTGGCCACGGGTCCTGGTCCTGTGGGCCTGCGGCGTGGTGGCGGGAATGCAGTTCGCCAAGGTGTCGGTGGCATTCCTGGCGCTGCAGTCACTTTATGGCGTCAGCCCTGCGCAGATGGGGTGGGTGCTGTCTGCCGTTGGCTTGGTCGGCCTGGCGCTGGGTGTGACCATGGGCCTGTTCGCGCCGGCGATCGGCTACCGGCGCCTGCTGTTCGGCGGCCTGGGGCTGGGGGCGCTGCTATCGGCACTGCAGGCCCTGCTGCCACCTTTTCCGCTGCTGCTGGTCAGTCGGTTGCTGGAGGGGGCGTCACACCTGGCAGTGGTGGTGGCGGCTCCCACGCTCATTGCGGCCTGCTGCGTGCCGCGGCACCGCGCGATGGCCATGGGCCTGTGGAGCACCTTCGTCGGCGTAGCGTTCGCGCTCATGGCAGCCGTAGGCGGCTGGCTGATGGCGCACTGGGGCGTCGGCGGATTCCTGCTGATGCATGCGCTGGGGATGGCAGGCATGCTGGTCATCGCGTGGATGTCCCTCGGTGGCGACCCCACGCTATCAGCCCCCGCACCCTGGCCGAGGCTGCGCTCGCTGGCCCGACAGCATGTGGCGGTCTACACCGACTTCAATACCGCCCTGCCCGGCCTGAGCTTTTTCTGCTACACCACCATCGCCGTCGCTTTGCTGACCTTCGTGCCGCAATGGGGTGGGGCAGATCGCCCCTGGCTGGGCGTGCTGCTACCCCTGATGGTGATGGTAGGCAACCTGGGGGGCGGCTGGCTGGTGCAGCACTGGCTCGCGCCGCTGCAACTGACGTGTGGCGCTTTCACCCTGGTGGGCATCACCGCACTCTGGTTGGGCTGGAGCCACGGCTCTGGTCTCGGCATCGGGCCTGCTGCCACCGCGCTGCTGTTCAGTGCGGGGCTGGCCGGCGGATCGGCCATCGCGCTCGTTCCCGCCCTGTGCCACGACAGCCAGACACAGGCCCGCGCCAATGGCGCAGTGGCGCAGATGGGCAACCTGGGCTCCAGCAGCGGGCCGCCCCTGCTGGGCGCCCTGAGCGTGCCCTGGGGCATGGCCGGCCTGGTGGTGCCCACGTTGCTGTTTGCGTTGCTCGGCGCCGCGCTGGCGTCCTGGGCGGCGCAGCACCATCGGCGGCGCACGCCGCACTGAGCGCCCTTGCGGAGTGTCGTCGACCGCTGGAGGGCACGCCTCAGGCCCGAAGGTGCTGGTTGAAGAATGCCAGACTACGGTCCCAGGCCAGCTTGGCGGCAGCCGCATCGAAACGCGGCGTGGTGTCGTTGTTGAAACCGTGCTGCGTGCCCGGATACTGGTGTGCGGTGTAGCGCGCGCCCGCCGCCTTCAAGGCAGTTTCGTAAGCCGGCCAGGCGGCATTGATGCGCTCGTCGACGCCCGCAAAATGGACCTGCAACGGGGCCTTGACCTTTGCCGCATCCTCCACCGGCGGGTGGTTTCCGTAAAACGGCACGCCGGCCGCCAGGTCGGGCAACTGGGTGGACAGAAAGTGCACCATGCCACCGCCATAACAAAAACCCACCGACCCGAATTTTCCGCTGCATTCCGGCCGCTCCTTGAGCACCCTGGTGGCGGCCAGGAAATCGACCCGGGTCTTGGCCTGGTCGAGCTTGGAGAAAGCTTCACGGGCCTTGTCCTCATCACCGGGGTAACCGCCCAGGGGTGTCAGGGCATCCGGCGCGAAAGCGATGAAGTTGTCCAGCGCCAGGCGCCGAGTGATGTCCTCGATGTGCGGGTTCAGGCCCCGGTTCTCGTGTATGACCAAAATGCCGGGCAGCTTGCCGATGGCATTGGCCGGCATGGCCAGATAACCTTTCATGCTGCCTGAGCCACCTGGCGAGGCGTAGGTCAGCATCTCGGTCTTGATGCGCCGGTCGTCCTTGGGCACCAGCTGGGCCGCCGCGAAATTGGGGCTTAAAGACGCCAGCAGCGTGCTGGCCGTGACGCCGCCCACGGCGAACTTCTGGGCCCGCTCCAGAAAACCACGCCGGTCGATGCCGCCATGGACATAGGCGTCAAACAAGATCATCAGTTCCTGGTCGAAGTCGGCGGCGGTCTGGCGTGGCATGGGTACTCCTGAAATGGGTGGAAGGATACCGACAGACAGGCTCTGCGGCAAAACGTTCCGGCCACATGGCATCGCCTGGGCAGGGTCAACCCGGGGCATCCGACACGACCGGCCTGCGCCGTGGCAAGCGTTCATCGCCGCCCGGCCCCGGGAGGTGCACTGCTCCCTCCCTCAGATGAGACGCATGTGATCGAAGACACGCGCTGCACCGCGTTGCGCATCAGGCAAGTCTCCATCGAGCGCATCGCGATAGCCCTGCAGCGCAGCAGCCTGCTATCAATGCGCTAGCAAGCCGCCTGCCAAGGCATAATTCAGCGGCCAGCGGCCAGCGTCCGGGGCAGCGCAAGCCGCCCGCGATGGCGCCACGACAAGACACAGGCACCAACGAGGAGGTGGACCGATGAGTTCCAAGGAGCCTGCGGCTGTCAGCCAGCTGATGCGCCTGCTGGAGTCGCGCTACGCGATGCGTGTGCTGTGGGCTTTGCGGGATGGACACCCCCAGACCTTCCGTTTGCTGCAGGACAGTGTGGGAGGCATCACGCCAAACACGCTGAACACCCGCATCAAGGAGCTGCGCGAAGCCGGGCTGATGGACCACGGCGATGCGGGCTACATCGTCACCGCGGCTGGCGCCGACCTACTCAAACGCCTGGGCGACCTGCCTGCGTTTGCCACCCGCTGGGCTGCGGCCCAAGCCCGCAAGAAAGCATGACACCCTGACACCATTGCACGGCGCGGCCTGCTGGCATAATTTCGAGCTTACCTTTCGTCGGACACTCCCCCCATGATTACCAACCCTAGCGGACTGCAATACCTTGACACCACCGTCGGCGATGGCGCCGAAGCCACCTCCGGGCAACGCGTTTCGGTGCATTACACCGGCTGGCTGTACAACAACGGCACCCAGGGCGCCAAATTTGACTCCAGCAAGGACCGCGGCGATCCGTTCGTGTTCTCGCTGGGCGCCGGCATGGTGATTCGGGGTTGGGATGAAGGCGTGGCCGGCATGCAGGTTGGGGGTGCGCGCACGTTGATCATTCCGCCCGAGCTGGGTTACGGCGCGCGCGGCGCCGGTGGTGTGATCCCGGGCAATGCCACGCTCAAGTTCGACGTCGAATTGCTCGCCCTGTCCTGATGCCTGCCGGCCCGGCAGCGGCTGCGCTGCAGGCCGGTGCCGACTTTACGGCAGGCACGCAGTCCCCCGCAGCGGCAGGCCTTGAAAGCCGGCGAGCCGCCCCAAGGTCCTGCGCATCCCCTCCGATCCTCCACCCATCCGCATGACCGACCCTATCCAACCCGATCCCTCCCAGGCCTACCCGCGCAGCGAAGACCCAGGCGCAGCCTCGCCGTCCAGTGAACCCGAGCTGCTGGCCAAAGCCGAGGCTGAACTGGCCACGCTGCAGGCCAAGAGCACCGAACTGGCCGACCAATACCTGCGCGCCAAGGCCGAAGCCGAAAACGCCCGCCGCCGCGCCGAGGAAGAAATCGCCAAGACCCGCAAGTTCGCGGTCGAAAGTTTTGCCGAAAGCATGTTGCCGGTCGTGGACAGCCTGGAAACCGGTCTGGCACTGCAGGATGCCACCCCCGAGCAGATCCGCGAGGGCGCCCAGGCCACCCTGCGCCAGCTGGCAGCCGCCCTTGATCGCAACAAGGTGATCGCCATCAACCCGGCCGCTGGCACCCGATTCGACCCGCACCATCACCAGGCCATCAGCATGGTGCCTTCCGAGCAAGAGGCCCATACGGTGGTCGGCGTGCTGCAAAAGGGCTACCTGATCGCCGATCGGGTGCTGCGCCCGGCCCTGGTCACGGTGTCAGCACCGAAATAAGGCCTTGAAAAGCTTGCGGGAATCCGCACTTGCCATTCAGTAACTATTTTTGAAACCGGCCTGGCAGCGCCCCCCGGCGCATCCCGGCGACTTTGGAGAAGCACATGGGAAGAATCATCGGCATCGACCTTGGCACCACCAACAGCTGCGTGGCCATCATGGAGGGCAACATACCCAAGGTCATCGAGAACTCGGAGGGTGCCCGCACCACGCCGTCCATCATCGCCTATCAGGAAGACGGTGAAGTGCTGGTCGGCGCCTCGGCCAAGCGCCAGGCTGTGACCAACCCCCGCAACACGCTGTATGCGGTCAAGCGCCTGATCGGGCGCAAGTTCGCCGAGAAGGAAGTCCAGAAGGACATCGCGCTGATGCCTTACAAGATCGTGGCTGCCGACAACGGCGACGCCTGGGTCGAGGTGCGCGGCAAGGCGATGGCGGCCCAGCAGGTCAGCGCCGACGTTTTGCGCAAGATGAAGAAGACCGCCGAAGACTACCTGGGCGAGGCTGTCACTGAAGCGGTCATCACCGTGCCGGCGTATTTCAACGACGCCCAGCGCCAGGCCACCAAGGATGCCGGCCGCATTGCCGGGCTGGATGTCAAGCGCATCATCAACGAGCCGACCGCGGCTGCGCTGGCCTTCGGGCTGGACAAGAACGAAAAAGGCGACCGCAAGATCGCCGTGTACGACCTCGGCGGCGGCACCTTCGACGTCTCGATCATCGAGATCGCCGACGTCGACGGCGAAAAGCAGTTCGAAGTGTTGTCCACGAATGGCGACACCTTCCTGGGTGGCGAAGACTTCGACCAGCGCATCATTGACTTCATCATCACCGAATTCAAGAAGGAACAGGGCGTCGACCTGGGCAAGGATGTGCTCGCTTTGCAGCGCCTCAAGGAAGCCGCCGAAAAGGCCAAGATCGAGCTGTCCAACGGCGCCCAGACCGACATCAACCTGCCCTACGTGACGGCAGACGCCTCGGGCCCGAAGCACCTGAACATCAAGCTCAGCCGTGCCAAGCTCGAAGCCCTCGTCGACGACCTGATCGAGCGCACCATCGCCCCCTGCCGCACAGCCATCAAGGACGCCGGCGTCGCTGTCGGCGACATCCACGACGTGATCCTGGTCGGCGGCATGACCCGCATGCCCAAGGTCCAGGAAAAGGTCAAGGAATTCTTCGGCCGTGAGCCGCGCAAGGACGTCAACCCGGACGAAGCAGTTGCCGTTGGCGCTGCCATCCAGGGCCAGGTGCTGGCCGGCGACCGCAAGGACGTTTTGCTGCTCGATGTGACCCCTCTGTCGCTGGGCATCGAGACGCTCGGCGGTGTGATGACCAAGATGATCACCAAGAACACCACGATTCCGACCAAGTTCGCGCAGACCTTTTCGACCGCCGACGACAACCAGCCGGCGGTGACGATCAAGGTGTTCCAGGGCGAGCGCGAGATCGCAGCCGGCAACAAGATGCTGGGCGAGTTCAACCTCGAAGGCATCCCGCCCTCGGCCCGCGGTACGCCACAAATCGAAGTGTCCTTCGACATCGATGCCAATGGCATCCTGCACGTCGGCGCCAAGGACAAGGGCACCGGCAAGGAAAACAAGATCACGATCAAGGCCAACTCGGGCCTGACCGAGGCCGAGATCCAGCAGATGGTGAAAGACGCCGAGCTCAACGCCGCTGACGACAAGAAGAAGCTGGAACTGGTGCAGGCCCGCAACCAGGGCGAGGCCAGCGTGCACAGCGTCAAGAAGAGCCTCACCGAATACGGCGATAAGCTCGATGCCAGCGAAAAGGACAAGATCGAAGCCTCCATCAAGGATCTCGAGACTGCACTGGCCGGTGAAGACAAGACTGCCATCGACGACAAGAACAACGCGCTGATGGCCGCCAGCCAGAAGCTCGGCGAGAAGATGTATGCCGACATGCAGGCCAAGCAGGCCGCCGAGGGTGCCGCGTCCCAGGGCGATCCAGGTGCTGCGGGCGGGGCCAATAGCAGCGCAGGCACCAAGCCCAACGACGACGACGTGGTCGACGCCGAGGTCAAGGAAGTCAAGAAGTCCTGAGCCCCAGCACTTCATCTGCAGCCGCCGCGTGCGCAGGACCCCCCCGGGGCCTGCGCACGCGGCGATCTGCTTTGAAGACTGCCCCCCTTTTTGCACTGAACAACCGTTTACCTGCGAGCTGACCGAGAACGACGATGGCCAAACGAGACTACTACGAAACGCTGGGTGTGCCCAAGAACGCCTCGGACGAGGAAATCAAAAAGTCCTACCGCAAGCTTGCCATGAAACATCACCCGGACCGCAACCAGGGTGACAGTTCCAAGGCGGCCGAAGAAAAGTTCAAGGAGGCCAAGGAGGCCTACGAGATGCTGTCGGACACGCAGAAGCGGGGCGCCTATGACCAACACGGCCACGCCGGGGTCGACCCCAACCTGCGTGGCCCGGGCGGTGCGGGTGCCGAAGGTTTTGGCGGATTCGCCGAGGCCTTTGGCGACATATTCGGAGACATGTTCGGCCAGCAGCGCGGCGGCGCCGGTGCCGGCGCTGGTGGCCGCGGCGGCCGCCAGGTCTTCCGTGGTGGCGATCTCAGCTACGCGATGGAAATCACCCTCGAAGAGGCTGCCCGCGGCAAGGATGCCCAGATCCGCATCCCGAGCTGGGAGAACTGCGATACCTGCCACGGCACCGGCGCCAAGCCCGGCACCCAGGTCAAGACCTGCGGTACCTGCAGCGGCTCGGGCAGCGTGCAGATGCGCCAGGGCTTTTTCAGCGTGCAGCAGCCCTGCCCTACCTGCCGCGGCAACGGCAAGGTGATTCCCGAGCCCTGCATCGCCTGCCATGGCCAGGGCAGACTCAAGAAGCAGAAGACACTCGAGGTCAAGATTCCCTCTGGTATCGATGGCGGCATGCGCATCCGCAGCACCGGCAACGGCGAGCCCGGCACCAATGGCGGCCCGGCCGGCGATTTGTACATCGAGATCCGGCTCAAGAAGCACGAGATCTTCGAGCGCGACGGCGACGACCTGCACTGCTCGGTGCCGATCAGCATGATCACCGCCGCGCTTGGCGGCGAGATCGACGTACCCACACTGGCCGGCAAGGCGGCCATCGACATCCCCGAAGGCACCCAGACCGCCAAACAGTTCCGCCTGCGGGGCAAGGGCATCAAGGGCGTGCGCGCCAGCTACCCGGGCGACCTGTACTGCCACATCCTGGTCGAGACACCGGTCAAGCTCAGCGAGCACCAGCGCAAGCTGCTGCGTGACCTGGAAGAGTCGCTCAAGAAGGGCGGCGGCAAGCATTCGCCTACAGGGGACAGCTGGACGGACCGGCTCAAGAGCTTTTTCAGCTGAGGTGCGCCGACGCGGATGAACGTCAAGCCGCCGGATCGGCCAGCCATTGCGCTGCCGGGCGTATGCCGATACCGCCTGCATCAAAGGCATGCGGCGTGCGCAGTACCCAATGCGTGGCCAGTGCCTGAGGGTGGTCTGCCGCCGCCCTGTGCAACAGCGAAGAGGGCTTGGTATCGCCGACTTTCACTTCAATGAAATGGGCGGCCTCGCCGGCCTCGTTCGCCAGAACAAAGTCAACTTCCTTGCCGTCTGTGGTGCGCAAATAAAGCAGCTGCACCGACGCACCTTCGCTATCGGTCAAGTACTGCGTGTGTTTGAGTAGATGACTCGCCACTAGATTCTCATAACGCGCGCCCGACTCGGGTGAGGGGTCTTTGGCGTCGACCACGTCAGCCCAGTCGAAGAAGTACAGCTTGGGCGACTTGGCCAGTGCGCGAGCGACATTGCGATGGTAGGGGCGCACCAGAAACACCACGTGCAGCGCCTCCAGAATGTCGATGTAGACGCGCACCGTATTGGCGGCCAGGCCCACTTCACGGCCCAGCGCGTCAAACGACAGGGGGCTGCCGGTGTGGGACCGCAGCATCTCCACCAACAGTCGCATCGCGCGCACCTCTTGTATGCGACTGAACTCCAGAATGTCTTCGCGGACCAGATCAGTGGAGTACTGGTTTTTGCCAACGCTTGCGGGCCATGTCGGCGCCCTTGAGCACAGGTTCTGGAAACCCACAAAAACGCAGCAAGGACTCCAGCGCCTGGGCAGCACTGGCGACCTGTAGCGCAGACTCCTTGACCGAGAACAGCTGAAGCCGCCAGCGGAATTACGCCCCGCCAGGGATTCGCCGGTTGGCCGAAAGGTGTCCATTCGCGCGCTGCCAGTGACTAGCATGGATTGGCCGGCTGGCCTCGTATCGAAAACGCCTTTCAGATAGCTTTTCCATTCCAGCATCGCATGGATTTCGTCCAGGATCCCGTAGTCATGCGACCCGGCCCAATCGGCTCTGGCCATGCGCTGCCGATTCATCGCGCTGTCGTAGTTCAGGTAAAGCGGTGTCGCGTTCCAGGAGGCGTGCACGCGCCGCCTGGTATTCGCGGCGCAATTGTGCAACGAAATCGGCTGTGCTCTGCACCTTGTCGACCGCACCAATACCCTGGCCACAGCCCCAGATGTCCTTCCAGGCCTTGGTGGCGCCGCCCGCAAAGTTCATCTTGGTCGGGTCGCTCTCGGGCAGATGGTCGGGGTCCAGTCCGGCCGCGCGGATGCTTGGCGCCAGGTAGTTGCCGAGCACGCCGGTGAACAGGTTGGTGTAGACGATGTCGTCGGAGGTGCCGTCGACGATCGCCTGCTTGTAGGTATCGGACGCGCGTGCCTCTTCGGTGGCGATGAAGGCAGACCCTATATAGGCGAAGTCAGCCCCCATGGCCAGCGCGGCGAGCACGCCATCGCCAGTGGAAATGGACCCCGACAAGGCCAGTGGGCCGTCGAACCACTGGCGAATTTCCTGGACCAGCGCAAACGGGCTCTTCACGCCCGCATGGCCACCGGCGCCGGTGGCCACCGCGATCAGTCCGTCGGCACCCTTCTCGATCGCCTTGTGCGCGAACTTGTTGTTGATGATGTCGTGGAGCACAACACCGCCATAACTGTGCGCCGCCGCGTTGATGTCCTCGCGCGCGCCCAGGCTGGTGATGATGATCGGCACCTTGTACTTCACGCACATCTGCATGTCGTGCTCCAGCCGGTCGTTGCTCTTGTGCACGATCTGGTTGATCGCGTAGGGCGCGGCCGGCTGGTCCGGGTGGGCCCGGTTGTACGCCGCCAGTGTCTCGGTGATCTCGGCCAGCCACTCGTCAAGTTGCGACGCGGGACGGGCGTTGAGGGAGGGCATCGACCCCACCACGCCCGCGATGCACTGGGCAATCACGAGCTGGGGGTTGCTGATGATGAACAGCGGCGCACCGATGATGGGCAAGGGTAGTTTGTCGAGCGGAGCCGGAAGCTTGGACATGCGGTCTTTCAATGGACGATTGGGCGATCAGAAGGATTCCAGTGCCAGGGCTGTCACGCAGTCGGCACCCTCGACGATGCTGTCGCGCAGGCCCGGGGCCTTGGCCAGCAGATGGTCGGCATAGAAACGCGCGGTGATGATCTTGGCCCGCATGAAGGCAGCGTCCTCGCCCTGCGCAAGCAGCGCCTGCGCGGCCAGCAGGGCACGCCCCATCTGCCAGCCTGCCATCAGGTTGCCGGCCAGCATCAGGTAGGGCACGCTGCCGGAAAACACGGCATTCGGCGAGGTCCTGGTCTCGCCGGCCACAAACTGCACCACGTCGGCGAAGGCTTCGCGGGCCGCTCTCAGGCGGCGGGCCACGGCCAGCGCATCGGGCGTGGCGCTGGCCAGCAACTCCTGCTCGGTCGTTGCGACCTGCCCTGCAATCGCCAGCGCCGTCTGGCCGCCATCGCGCGCGGTCTTGCGCCCGACAAGATCGTTGGCCTGGATGGCGGTCGTACCCTCGTAAATGGTCAGGATCCTGGCATCGCGGTAGTACTGCGCGGCACCGGTTTCCTCGATGAACCCCATGCCGCCATGCACCTGCACGCCAAGGCTGGTCACCTCCAGGCTCATCTCGGTGCAGTAGCCCTTGACCAGGGGAACGAGGAACTCGTAGAAGGCCGCATTTTGCTGGCGCACGTCGGCTTGCGGGTGGTGGTGCGCCGCGTCGTAGGCCGCCGCCGCCACGGTGGCCATGGCGCGACAGCCCTCGGTGTAGGCGCGCATGGTCATGAGCATGCGCTTCACGTCAGGGTGGTGGATGATCGGCGCACCGGCCTGGATCGATCCGTCGACCGGCCGGCTCTGCACCCGGTCCTTGGCAAATGACACGGCCTTCTGGTAGGCCCGCTCGGCGATCGCAACGCCCTGCACGCCAACCGCGTAACGCGCCGCATTCATCATGATGAACATGTACTCCAGGCCGCGGTTCTCCTGGCCGACCAAGTAACCCACGGCGCCGCCGTGGTCGCCGTATTGCAGCACCGCCGTGGGCGAGGCCTTGATACCCAACTTGTGCTCGATGCTCACGCAGTGCACATCATTGCGCGCGCCGCAGCTGCCGTCGGGGTTGACCAGGAACTTCGGCACCACGAACAGGCTGATGCCCTTGACGCCCTCGGGCGCGCCGGTCACCCGCGCCAGTACCAGGTGCACGATGTTCTCGGCCATGTCGTGTTCACCGTAGGTGATGTAGATCTTGGTGCCGAACACTTGGTAGCTGCCGTCGGGTTGCGGGTCAGCGCGGCTGCGGACCATGGCCAGATCAGAGCCGGCCTGCGGCTCGGTCAGGTTCATGGTGCCGGTCCACTTGCCGCTGACCAGATTCTCCAGGTAGACCGCCTTGAGTTCTTCCGAGCCAGCGGTCAACAGAGCCTCGATGGCGCCATCGGTCAGCATCGGGCACAGGGCGAAACTCATGTTGGCACTGTTGAGCATCTCGCCGCAGGCTGCACCAATGGTCTTGGGCAGCCCCTGGCCACCAAACGCTGCCGGGTGCTGCAAGCCCTGCCAGCCGCCTTCGACGAATTGGGCAAAGGCCTGACGGAAACCGGGTGTCGTGGACACCATGCCGTCCTTCCAGGACGAGGGGTTCTTGTCGCCTTCCCAGTTCAGGGGCGCGAGAACGCCCTCGGTGAACTTGGCCGACTCCTGCAGCACGGCCTGCGCGGTGTCGAAACCGGCGTCCTCGAAACCGGGCAGCTGGGCCACCTGATCGATGTGGGCCAGATGGCGGATGTCGAACAGCATGTCCTTGACGGGTGCAACATAAGTCACGGGGGACCTCCGGATGCGAAAAAGCCGTTCGTCCTGAATTGCTAATCCAAGGACAACGGCCAGGGGTGGTGGTTGCAGGCCGGTGCCGCGATGCGCACTGCGGCCCCTGGCAAGCTTCGGGGTTGCTACAAGGCAGCGACCAGTTGCGGCACGGCGACGAAGAGATCGGCTTCCAGGCCGTAGTCGGCCACCGAAAAGATCGGCGCCTCGGCGTCTTTGTTGATCGCCACGATCACCTTGCTGTCTTTCATGCCGGCCAGGTGCTGGATGGCGCCACTGATGCCGCAGGCCACGTACAGCTGGGGCGCGACGATCTTGCCGGTCTGGCCCACCTGCCAGTCGTTGGGCGCATACCCGGCGTCCACCGCCGCGCGCGACGCACCCATCGCGGCGCCGAGCTTGTCGGCCAGCGGCGTCATGACTTCGGCGAACTTCTCGGAACTGCCCAGCGCACGGCCACCACTGACGACGATCTTGGCGGCGGTCAGTTCGGGGCGGTCGTTCCTGGCGATTTCGCTGCCGATGAAGGTCGCCTTCGGGCTGGCCGCCACGGCAGCAACCCTCTCGACCGCAGCACTGCCGCCAGTGGCAGCAACGGGATCGAAGCCGGTGGTTCGCACCGTCAGCACCTTGATGGCGTCCAAGCTCTGCACCGTGGCAATCGCATTGCCGGCGTAGATGGCACGCTCGAACGTGTCGGGGCTGTCCACCTTGGAGATCTCGGAGATCTGGCCGACATCCAGCTTGGCAGCCACGCGTGGCGCAATATTCTTGCCTGAAGCCGTGGCCGCAAACAGGATGTGGCTGTAATTGGCAGCCAGCGCCAGCACCTGCGCTGAGACGTTCTCGGCCAGACCGTGTGCAAAACCGGCATCTTCGGCGTGCAGCACCTTGGCCACGCCGGCAATGGCCGCCGCCGCCGCGGCCGCCGCACCGGCATTCGAGCCCGCCACCAGCACATGCACCTCGCCATCGCACTGCAAGGCAGCCGCAACGGTGTTGAGGGTCCCGCTCTTGAGCGAGTTGTTGTCGTGTTCCGCTATCACCAAACATGCCATCTCAGTTCTCCAATAAAGGCCAAAGCCCAAAAAACCACGAAAACCCGAAGCGTCTCAGGGTGGAGCTAGATTACCTTTGCTTCGTTCTTCAACTTTTCTACGAGAGCAGCCACGTCGGCCACCTTGATGCCGGCGCTGCGCTGCGGCGGCTCCTGGACCTTGAGGGTCTTGATGTGCGGGGCAACGTCCACGCCCAGGTCGGCCGGCTTGTAGTTGTCCATCTGCTTCTTCTTGGCCTTCATGATGTTGGGCAAGGTCACGTAGCGCGGCTCGTTCAGGCGCAAGTCGGTGGTGATGATCGCCGGCAGCGTGAGGTGGATGACCTCCATTCCGCCATCGACCTCGCGCGTCACACGGGCCAGGCCGTCAACGATCTCGACCTTGCTGGCAAAGGTGCCCTGGGGCAGGTCGCACAGGGCGGCGAGCATCTGGCCGGTCTGGTTGCAATCGTCGTCGATCGCCTGCTTGCCCAGGATCACCAGGCCCGGCTGCTCCTTGTCGACCAGGGCCTTGAGTAGCTTGGCCACGGCCAACGGCTGCAGTTCTTCGGTGGTCTCGACCAGGATGGCGCGATCGGCGCCGATGGCCATGGCCGTGCGCAGAGTTTCCTGACACTGCGTCACACCGCAGGAGACGGCGATGACCTCGGTGGCGGCGCCCTTCTCGCGCAGGCGAACCGCCTCTTCGATGGCGATTTCGTCAAACGGATTCATGCTCATCTTGACGTTGGCGATGTCGACACCGCTGCCATCGGACTTGACGCGCACCTTGACGTTGTAGTCCACCACGCGCTTCACAGGTACCAGAACCTTCATGACTGAGACTCCATCGAATGATTAAGTGGGCTTTCCGGCCCGATGAGACAATTTTATGCGCCCTGGCTTGACCAGGGTCTTCCCGCAGGCGACACCGTCGAAGTCGTTAACGACTGATCGGGTGCCACGGAACAGAACGTCCGTGCTTTTCAATGGTGGTCAGGCATGGCGGTGGCGGCACTTGCCGCCGGCCGCTGCGGCACGGGCAACTGGATGCCGTGGGCGCGCAGCGCCTGCAGGATCGCGCGGTTGACATCCGAGCGCACGTTAAGCTGGCCGTTCTCCGGGTCGTCGATCCAGTAACCGACCGTGAACTCCAGCGCTTCCATGGAAAAAGCCGACAGTGCCACCGTGGGCGGCGGATGGCGCAGCACCCTGGCCTGTGCCAGGGTTGCCGTCTCCAGCCATTGGCTGACCTGGTCGACATCGCTGTCGTAGGGCACGAGCAGCACCGTCGACAGCCAGAGCTTGCGGTCGCTCAGCGACAGGTTCTCGACCCGGTTGACGATGAACATCTCGTTCGGCACGATCGACTCGCGCCCATTCGGCGCACGGATCACCGAGTACCGTGCATTGATGTCGGACACCACCCCTTCGAAGTTGTCGACGCGCACACTGTCGCCAATGCGTACGCTGCGTTCGGCCAGGATGACGAAGCCGCTGACGTAGTTGGAGGCGAGTTTCTGCAGACCCAGACCAATGCCCACGCCCACCGCACCCCCCAGCACTGACAGCGCTGTGAGGTCGACGCCGGCAGCGGTCAGCGCGACCATCAGTCCGAGCAGCAGCAGCAGGGCACGCAGCGCATTGCTGACCGCCTTGCGCAGCGACAGGTCGCTGCCGGTGGCTTCACGCAGCAGGCGGGTCTCGATGGCCGACGACACCCACAGGCTCAGGATCAGCACTGCGCCGGCGGTCAAGCTGCCTTCGATCAAGGTGCGCACAGACATCGTGGCGCCACCGACCTTCCAGTGGATCTGGTCGAGCTCCTCCAGGATCAGGGGAAGCAACCCGCTCACCCACAGCACCATCGCCAGCCAGGCGATCCAGGAAATCGATCGCTCGAGCACCCGCACCACCGGTGTCTCGTGAAAGGCGGCCTGCAGCACCTTGACCCCGACACGAATCACCAGCAGAGCGACCAGCACCGGCAAGGCGATGCGGAACACAGCGACCGGGGCCCACTGCATGAGCACCATGCGGGCACCATAGGCGAGGCACAGCAGCAGCAGGGGAAACAGCGCCCCATCCACCAACTTGCGGCCGAACAGGATCGAGCGGCCGTCGGTGTTCCGGACCGCGCGACGCAGTGCCCCGACCAGCAACCAGGCCAGCGCCACGCACAGCAGCAGCGCGCCCAGTTCGACCAGGGTGGCCGGCCGCCCCAGCGCAGTCAGCCAATCGACCAGGTCGTCGACCGGCGAGGTCTTGTTCGCCGCCACTCAGACGTCGGCCAGCACCCGCAGGTGGGCCTCGACGCTGCGCCCCAGGGCGCTCAGGTTGTAGCCGCCCTCCAGGCAGGACACGATGCGACTGCCGCTGTGGCGGCGGGCCACATCCTTGAGACGGCTGGTGATCCAGGCGTAATCCTGCTCGACCAGACCGAGCTGGCCCAGGTCGTCCTCGCGGTGGGCGTCAAAACCGGCACTGATGAAGATCATCTCGGGCCGGTGCGCTTCCAGGCGGGGGATCCAATGGGTGTCGACCAGTTCGCGGATCTGCATGCCCTTGGAATAGGCCGGCACCGGCACGTTCACCAGGTTTCTCGCGTCGGAGCGCGAGCCGCCCTCCGGGTAGAACGGGTGCTGGAAGAAGCTCACCATCAGGATGCGCTGGTCGCCGGCCACGATGTCTTCGGTGCCGTTGCCATGGTGCACGTCGAAATCGACGATGGCCACGCGTTGCAGACCATGGCGCTCGAGCGCGTACTTGGCGGCGATCGCCACATTGTTGAAGAAGCAAAAACCCATGGCCTTGTCGTGGCAGGCATGGTGGCCGGGCGGACGCACGCTGCAAAAGGCGTTTTCGAGCTCTCCGGCGATGACGGCGTCGGTCGCCGCGATGGCGGCACCGGCAGAGCGCAGGGCGGCATTCCAGGTGTGGATGTTGAGGGAGGTGTCGGGGTCGATCTTGGCGTGGGTGGGGCCGCCGGCCTCGATTTCGTCGCGCAAGGCGTCGCTGAGCCCCCTTAGCGAGGCGACGAACATGCGTCCGTGGGCCAACTCGATGTCGGCCAGCGGAGCCAGCGGCGCGTCGCGCCGCTCCAGCGCGTCACCCACACCGGAGATCAGCAAGCGATCCTCGATGGCGTCCAGACGTTCCGGACACTCGGGGTGGCCGGCACCCATCTCATGCTTGCGGCAATCTGCGTGAGAAAAGTAACCGGTTCTGTTCATGGTGTGTCAGCGGGTCATCTGTTTTCGGGTAAGGTCATGCCATGCATGCACCACAAAAGCTCAAATCCTTGCTCGATCAGCTTAACACGGTCATTGTCGGAAAACCCACCCAGGTGCAGGACTGCGTGGCCTGTCTGCTGGCGGGCGGGCACCTGCTGATTGAAGACGTTCCGGGTGTCGGCAAGACCACCCTGGCCCACGCGCTGGCGCGCACCTTCGGGCTGCAGTTCTCACGCGTCCAGTTCACCTCCGACCTGATGCCCAGCGACCTGTCGGGCGTATCGGTGTTTGAGCGCGGCAAGGACGCCTTCGTATTCCACCGTGGCCCGATCTTTGCCCAGGTGCTGCTGGCCGATGAGATCAATCGTGCCAGCCCCAAGACGCAAAGCGCGCTGCTGGAGGCCATGGAGGAAAAGCAGGTCACGGTCGAGGGCGAGACCCGCCCCCTGCCCAGCCCGTTTTTCGTGATCGCCACCCAGAATCCGCATGACCAGCTCGGCACCTACGCCTTGCCCGAATCCCAACTCGACCGCTTCCTCATGCGTATCTCGCTCGGCTACCCCGACCGCGCCGCGGAACGCGCGCTGCTCGGTGGCCGTGACCGGCGCGAGGTGGTCGACACCTTGCCCGGCCTGCTGAGTTCAGACCAGTTGCAGCAACTGCAGCAGGAGGTGCTTGCCGTGCACACCTCGGACGCCCTGCTCGACTATGTCCAGGACCTGATCGCGGCCACCCGCTCGGGCCAGTGGTTCCTGCAGGGCCTGAGCCCGCGCGCCGGTATTGCGATCGTGCGCGCTTCCAAGGCGCAGGCGCTATTGAGCGGGCGCAACTACGCGGCGCCCGACGACGTGCAGGCCATCTTGCCCCAGACCATCGCGCACCGCCTGCTTCCGACCGGTGAGGCCGGGCGCGGCGCGGCAGAACAGGTGCAGGCCATGGTCCGGGCCGTCCCATTGTCCTGAGCTGGCGACCGATGGCTTTCGCTCTCAACCGCAGTTGGTGGTCGCCGGTGCGCCAGGTGCGCGAGCGCATCCGGCGTTACTGGATCGATCGGCTACCGCTGCGCGATGCCATCGTGCTGACCCAGCGCAATGTCTACATCCTGCCAACCCGCCCTGGCTTCATGCTGGCGGCCACGCTGCTGGTGCTGCTGGTGGCCTCGATCAATTACCAGCTCAACCTGGGCTATCTGCTGACTTTCCTGCTGGCCGGCAGTGCACTGGTCGGCATGCACCTGTGCCATGGCACGCTGCGCGGCATGGCCCTGCAGTTGCAAGCGCCGGAGCCGGCATTCGCTGGCAGCAGCGTCCCGCTCACCGTCCACCTGCGCAACACACGCAAGCGCACACGCTACGGCATCGGCCTGGCGGTGCTGGGCAGCGGGCACTGGGTCTGGGCCGATGTGCCGGGTCAGGGCAGCAGCACGGTACAGGTGGCGTTTCAGCCGCAACGGCGCGGCTGGCAGACTATTCCGGCGCTGACCGCCGAGACCCGTTTCCCGCTCGGCACTTTCCGGGTCTGGACGGTCTGGCGGCCGGCCTCCAGGGTGCTGGTGTACCCGGCGCCAGAAGCCCGCCCGCCACCGCTGCCGTCGGGCCTGCCGCGCAACGGTCCCGCCCCGCGCATCCACGCCGCCACCGGTGGTGAACAGGATGGGGTGCGGGCTTACCGGCGCGGCGACCCGCTCAAGCTGGTGGTCTGGAAAAAGGCCGCCAAGGCCGACGAGCTGGTCAGCCGAGACACCCAACAAATGCAGGGTCTGGAGCTGTGGCTCGACCTGGCGCATTCCGGTCTGCCGAATGCCGGCGCCACCGCATCTGGCGACCCGGCCCTGGAGCGCATCCTGTCACGGCTGTGCGCCTGGGTATTGGCCGCAGAGCGGCAAGGCCTGGACTACGGCCTGCGCCTGGGCGCGCAGCAGATTGCGCCGGCCAGCGGCGAGGCCCACCGCCGCCATTGCCTGGAAAAAATGGCGCTGCTCGGGGCGTCTGCCTGAAGCACCATGCTCGAGCGCCTGCGCAACCTGCCCCGTGACGCCCGCGACACCTTGTTCCTGCTGCTGGTGATTGGTACCGTGCTGGCCCCCCAGGCCAGCCGCCTGCCACTGTGGTGCAGCCTGCTGGCCGCGGGCGTGCTGGCCTGGCGCGGTCAGCTAGCCTGGACGGCCAGCAGCCTGCCCTCGCGCTGGTGGGTGCTTGGCCTACTGGTGCTCACGCTCGGCGCCACGCTGTACACCCACCGCACCCTGTTGGGGCGCGACGCCGGCGTCACCATGATCGTCGTGCTGCTCTCGCTCAAGACCCTGGAGCTGCGGGCCCGACGCGATGCCTTCGTGGTCTTCTTTCTGGGCTTCTTCACGATGCTCACCAACTTCTTCTTCTCGCAGTCGCTGCTGACCGCGGCCGCCATGCTGGTGGCGCTGATGGGGCTCTTGACGGCTCTGGTCAACACCCATATGCCGGTCGGCAAGCCGCGCCTGCGCGAAGCTGCTCGCATTGCGGCGCTGATGGCGCTGCTGGGGGCGCCGATCATGGTCGCACTGTTCCTGTTGTTTCCACGCCTGGCGCCGCTGTGGGGCATTCCATCGGATGCCATGGCCGGGCGCAGCGGCCTGTCGGGAAGCATGCAGGTGGGGACCATCGCCAGCCTGGCCCTGGATGACAGCGTGGCCATGCGCATCCGCTTCGAGGGGGCACCGCCGCGCCAGTCCGACCTCTATTTCCGGGGTCCGGTTCTATCCACGCTGGACGGGCGCGAGTGGCGCGGGCTGCGCTCGCGGTTTCCAGAGGGCCTGCAGGACAAGGCCAATCTGCAGGTAGGGGGCCAACCGGTGGACTACCAGGTGACGCTGGAGCCGCACAACCGCAACTGGATCCTCACACTCGACGCCACACCGGCGCCGCCGGTGGCTCCCGGGCGCGACATGCGCATGACGGAGCAGTTGCAGTGGACCAGTCCGCAACCGGTCTCCGAACTGCTGCGCTATTCGGTGCGCAGCCACCCCGAGTTCCGCCATGGCCCCCTGCAACGCACCGCCGCACTGCAGGACTTCCTTGAACTGCCGCCGGGCTTCAATCCGCGCACCATGCAGTGGGCCAGCGAACTGCGCAGCGGTCCGCGCTCCGAGCAGGACCCACAGCAGCTGATGGCGGCGGTCCTCGAACGCCTGCGCACCGGCGGATACGGCTACACCCTGGAGCCTGGCGAATTCGGCCAGCACACGGCCGACGAGTTCTGGTTCGACCGCAAGGCCGGCTTCTGTGAACACATCGCCTCGGCTTTCGTGATCATGATGCGCTCGCTGGACATCCCTGCGCGCATCGTGACCGGCTACCAGGGAGGCGAGTTCAACGGTGTCGGCGGCTTCTGGGTGGTACGCCAGAGCGATGCCCACGCCTGGGCCGAGGTCTGGCTGGCCGGGCGCGGCTGGATCCGGGTTGATCCCACGGCGGCAGTGGCGCCAGGCCGCGTCGGCTCGCTGCAGCGCCTGCAGGCTCCGCGCGGTGTGATCGCCGCCGCGCTGGAGAGCGTCAGCCCGGGAACCCTCTTCAACCTGCGTGCGGCGTGGGACGCCGTTAACAACAATTGGAACCAGTGGGTGCTGAATTACAGCCAGACACTGCAACTCAACCTGCTTCGCAACATCGGCTTCGAGTCACCTGGCTGGGAAGACCTGGCTTATGTACTGCTTGCGCTGATCGTCGCCGCCAGCCTGTTAGGCACGGCCTGGACCCTGTGGGAGCGCCACCGGCAGGATCCCTGGCTGCGCCTGCTGGAGCGCGCGACCCTGCGCCTGCGTGCCGCCGGACTCGAGCCGCCATCCCAGACACCTCCGCGCGGCCTGGCCGGCCTGGCCAGGCGCCATTGGGGCCCGGACGCGCCGCCGACCGGCCCGATCTCTGATTGGTTGCTGCGACTGGAGGCCTTGCGTTATGCGCCCCGCAGTGCGGCCAGCCAACGCACGCTGCACCAGTTACAACAGGAGTTCAAGCGATTGCCATGGCCCACCCGCTAACCTGCCTCGGAGCCCGCGCTTGCATCGGCGCGCTGGCGTGCCTGTTCCTGCTGGGCACCTGGCCAGGCGCCACGCAGGCTTCTGCGCCGCCGGCTCCACGCAGCGCGGTCGCTGCAGCCAAGAAGCCGAAACCTGCACCATCAGGACTGCCCTATGCCAACCGTGCCGACGCCATGCGCGCGGCAACGGATATCGCCAGCCGGCGCGACCTCGACCCCGCGTGGGTGCGTCAGACCATCGGTCAGGCACAGCTGCTGCCCCAGATCACACGCTGGGTGCTGCCAGCGCCCGCCGGCACACCCAAGAACTGGCGCGTTTACCGCAGCCGTTTCATCGACCCGGTACGCATTGCGGCGGGTGTCGCCTTCTGGCAGGCCCACGCCGACACGCTGGAGCGGGCCGAGCGCGAATTTGGCGTTCCAGCAGCCATCATTGTCGGCATCATTGGCGTAGAGACTATTTACGGGCGCGATGTCGGAAGCTTTCGCGTGATCGACGCCCTGGCCACACTCAGCTTCGACTTTCCCGAAGCGCACCCGCGCGCGACCGACCGGCGGGCATTCTTTCGCAACGAACTCGAGCAGTTTCTGTCGCTGGCGAAACGCACCGGCATGGATCCGGCCAGCCTGCGCGGCAGCTACGCCGGCGCAATGGGGCTGCCGCAATTCATGCCGTCGAGTTGGGTGCGCTATGCGATCGATTTCGATGGGGACGGCCGGGTCGACCTGTTCAAGAGCCCGGCCGACGTGATCGGCTCGGTGGCCAATTACTTCAAGGCGTTTGGCTGGCAGGCCGGCATGCCGACCCATTACCCGGTGCAGTTTGCCCCCGAGCGGCTCGACCTGCCAGCGCTGCTGGCACCCGACATTCTGCCCAGCTTCAGTGCAGCGGGCATGGCGTCCAGGGGGGTGGTGCTGGATACACCTGGTCAGCAACACAGCGGGCCGTTGGCCCTGGTGGAACTGCAGAACGGCACCGCCGCAGTGCAGTATGTGGCGGGTACCGAAAACTTCTATGTGATCACGCGCTACAACTGGAGCAGTTACTACGCGATGGCGGTGATCGAACTGGGTGAGGCCGTGGCCAGCGCCCGCCAGCGCTGACACCGCGGCCGCATCAACCCGGCGCCCGGCGCTTGCGCAACCACTGGATCAGCTCGCCCACCGGCATCGGCCGTGCGATCAGATAGCCCTGAATGCTGCCGCAGCCCATGCCGCGCATGAGGGCCAGCTCGTCCTCGGTTTCAACGCCCTCGGCCACGGTGCTCAGCGAGAGCTTCTGGGCCATGGCCATGCTGCTCTCCAGGATGGCTCGCGCGGCAGGGTCGTGCAGGCCCCGGTTGACGAAACTGCGATCGAGCTTCATCTCGGTGAATGGAATGCGACCGAGCTGCTCGAACGACGAGTAACCGATCCCGAAATCGTCGATCGACAAGCCAAAGCCCTTGAGCCGCAGCCGGGTGAGCACATCGAGCGCCACCGCCACGTCCTTGGTGACGCCGGTCTCGGTGACCTCGAACAGGATGTCGGCAGGGCGCAGCCCGACCGACTCGACCGAGCGCTGCATCAGGTCGGGCAGGCGCAGGTCGTCCAGCCACAGCGCCGACAGGTTGACTGAAATCGTGAGCGGGAAGCCCGCGGCATGCAACCGGGCGCCATCCTGCAGCGCGCTTGCCAGCAGCACGTCGGATAGATCGGCAATCATGCCGGAGCGCTCCGCCATCACGATGAACAGGTCGGGGGGCACAAAGCTCCCGTCGGCCTGGCGCCACCGTGCCAGTGCCTCGACACCCACCGGCTCCAGCGTATCGGCGCTGACCTTGGGCTGCAGCCAGACATTGAATTCCTGCCGCGCAATGCCGTCGTGCAAGGTCTCGGGCGTCAGCGCCGCGCCGTTGCGCGCCATGCGCCGGTCGATCGGCATGCGCGCCGTTTGCTCCAGCAAGTCGCGCATCGCTTGCGGTGTGGCGGGCTTCTGCAGCTGTCCCAGTACTGTCAGGCCCTGCAGCGCGGCCAGATTGCCGACGGTGGTGACGATCTGCCGGTCCGCGCCACTCATGAGGATCAGGCCACCGCGAAAGCCGCTCTGGCCGATGCGTCGGATCATTTCGACGCCGTCCATCTCGGGCATATTGAGGTCACACACCACCACGCTGAATTGCTCGGTGCGCCGGCTCATTTCGAGCAGCGCTTCCAGGCCGTTGCGTGCTGAACGCACTTCGCCTACGCCGATACCGGCCAGCATCTGGCGCATCTGTATCAGTACCACCGGGTCGTCATCGACCACCAACACCGAGGCGACGAGCAGGTCGCCACCGGCGTCGGGAGCCAGCGGCGCCGGAGCCGAAACCGGCTCGGCATCCGCCATGGATGCTGCAGCCTGCACGACGCGCGCGAGTGCCGCGCGCAGTCGGCCGATCATGGGCGCTTTCTCGAGGGTCGGATGGTCGCGCGCCAGATCTTCCAGTTGGCCTGCCAGCTCGGCATACTGCAATGCGCCGACCGTTCGGGCCGACGACCGCTGGCGGTGCATCTCACGAGCCAGCGCGCCGGAATCGTCTGGGAATGTGGCCAGACGCTCCAGGCCCTGTCCTGCCGACTCGATAAACGTGTCCACGAGTGTTTGCGCCTGGATCGAACTGATACGGCCCAGCACCCGGTAGAGCTGGTCGAGGTCCAGCACGGCAACCTCGCCCCGGTCACGCGACCGCCTCGCGGGCTGGGCCGGCTGGGCCGACTTATCGGGCACCGCGACAACTCCCGCAAGCCCTGCGGCCGCGCCCAACCAGCAGCGCAACAACTCGGCCAGTCCCTGTAGAGAGATCGGCTTGGACAGCAGGTCGTCCATACCGGCAGCCAGGCAGCGCACGCGCTCCTCACCAACCACGGCGGCACTCTGCGCAACGATGGGCACCCGGCCACCGGACTGCGCTTCCAGTGTGCGGATACTGCGCGCCAGCGCAAACCCGTCCATCACGGGCATGTCGAGATCCGTCAGGACCAGGTCGAATCGGCCGTCCTTCCAGCGCTGCAGCGCCTGCGCGCCGTCGCTGACAACGACGACATCGCACCCCAGGCTGCTCAGTTGCAGCCGCAGCACCGCCTGGTTGGGCGCGTAGTCTTCGGCGACCAGCACCCGCCGCGTTGCTCCGGCTCCCCCACGCGCTGGCGCGGCGCCGGCACGGGCCGGTTGCGGGCGCATGGGCGCCTGCACCAGGTCGACCCAGAATGTGCAGCCCTCACCGGGACGCGAGTCATAACCAATCGCGCCGCCCATGGCATCGACCAGGCGTTTGGTGATCACCAGGCCGATGCCGGTGCCTTCGACCGCGCCGCGTTCGGCCCCCAGGCGATCAAAGGCCGAGAAAATGCGGCTGGCGCGGTCCGGCGAGATACCGTGTCCGGTGTCCTGCACCTCAACCCGCACGACAGGCGCCGCGCTGCCTTCTGCAACCTGGCACCGCCGGCAGCGCACGCGCACCGAGCCATCGACACGGTTGTACTTGATCGCGTTGGACAGCAGGTTGATGATGACCTGGCGCAGGCGCACGGCGTCGGCATGGACCACCGCATTGCGCGCATCGCCGCCCGCGTAAACGATACGAATGCCCTGCTTGGCCGCCAACGGTGCCACCAGCGAGAGGCTCTGGTTGATGACCGCGTCCAGCGGCACGCGGGCCATTGTCAGCTCGAGGTGCCCGGCTTCAACGCGGCCCAGGTCGATCAGGTCGTCGACCAGCGACAGCAGATGCTGCCCGGCGCGTTCGATCTCGCCCACGTTGTCGCTGGCCGACTGCGACACCTGCGCGTCCGAGCGCAGCAACTGCGAAAAGCCCAGAATCGCATTGAGCGGGGTTCGCAGTTCGTGGCTGACGCTGGCCAGAAAGGCGCTCTTGGCGCGGTTCGCACGCTCGGCCTCCTCCTTGGCCTGCAGCAGCGCGCTCTCGGCCTCCTTGCGGTCCGTGATATCGACGCCGAACAGGTACACCGAGGCCTTGGATACGTCATCTGCCACGCCCAGTACATGGGTAACTTGCAGGGCCACAGGGCGCCGCAGCGCAGTTGCCGGGTAACTGCGCAAGCAAACGGCTATCGCCCCACGTCGGGCAGCGGTGATTTCCTGCAGATTGGCCTGGTAGGACGCCTCGCCCAGCACGTCGCGCAGGTGCCGGCCCACGATGGATTCGACCGGTTGCCCCAGCAGGACGGCCAGGCGCTGGTTGGCGTAGGTGTAAATGCCGCACGCATCAACTACCGCGACATAACCGGGAAAGGCATCCATGAGCGCCTTCTGCGCGCTGTCGCTCTGGCGCAGCGCCTGCAAGCCCTGCTCTTCGCGGGTGATGTCGCGAAAGCTCCAGACCCGCGTCGGCCCGGCCAGGTCCTTCATGGGGACGCTGCGCCGCAGCAGGACCCGGCCATCGCGCAGCACCACGCGGTCCTCGTGGGGCACATCCATCGCCAGGATGTCGTCAATGCGCTGCACCTCGGCATCGGGGTCGATGAACAGCTTCCTGGCGGCCGCGATCACCTCGTGCCGCCCGGTGACGGCTGCCTGCTCCGGTGGAATCTGCCACATCTCGAAGAAGCGGTCGTTGGCAAACAGCAACTTGCCATCGGGGTCGGTCGCGTCGTAGGCGAACATGGCGTCGATGGTCGCATTGAAAGAGCGCCGCAGGTTCTCCAGGCTGGTCGCCAAGGCGCTGCGGGTGGCTTCCTGCTCGGTGATGTCGCGGGAGACTGCAATGATGGCGCGCGCGGCCGAGCCAGGCGCCGCCACGGGCGTCATCACGGTCTCGATGAACCGCATGCCGCGCCCCGGGAGTTCGACCGATGCACGCAGCATGCGGGACTGGCGTTGCGCGATACATTCCTTCGCAGCCTGGGCCCGCTCGGGCGTCATCAGAGCCGGCATGACCTGCCGGGCCGTCTTGCCCAGCACATCGGCGCGGGCATGTCCAGTCTGGCGGCACCAGGCATCGTTGACCATCAGGTAGACACCCCGCAGGTCGACCATGCTGATGACTTCGTCCACCGCATTGACGACGAACTCGGCGCTGTGCTGGGCGTCACGTGCCGCATCGATCGCGGTCAGGTCCGACACCGTTCCGACAAGTGCTGTGGACACGTCACCGACCTGCGCGACCGGCGTCAGGTGGACCATGCAATGCACCTGCGTGCCGTCAGGCCGCGCCAGGTGGATGTCCAGCACGCGCGGGGCCGGCGCGGCGCCAGGAACCGCTAATTCGCGCTCCTGTTTCCCGTGCGATCCGACCACATACACATCCATCGGCTGCCCAAGCACCTCTTCGCGGGTCCGCCCGAGAATGCCGCACAGGGCCGGGTTGACGTCGACCGTGCGCCCCTGAACGTCGAAGAACCACAAGCCGAGCTGGGTGGTCTCGCGCAGCACTGAAACCAGCCGCTGCTTCTCCATTGCTGCATCCTGCACCGCCAACGCCGCCGTGATGTCCTGCACCGCGCCCAGAAACCGCAGCAACCGACCGTCGGCGTCAACCTGCACTTCGCCAATACTGTGAACCTGGCGCACGCTGCCGTCGGGCCTGCAGACACGAAACACGCAGTCATAGGGAGCCCCATGGCGAATGGCTGCCTCCTGGATTGCCTGCTGCCGCTGCCGGTCGTCCGGATGCACGCCCTGCCGGAAAAGCGCAGCACTCGGTATCGCACTGCCCGGTTCCAGGCCCCAGATGCGGAAGTGCTCGTCAGACCACTTCAGTTCGCGTCTCTGCGGGTCCCATTCGAAGCTGCCCAGCAGGGCAAGCCGTTCGGCACGGTCTAGTCGTGCGTGCCCCCTGCGCAGGGCTTCGAGGCGCTGTGCCTCAGCGGCGCGCAGGGCGACATGGGCCCGCACGACCCGCCCGGAACGCCAGGCCACGACCACCGCGTAGCCATAAAACAGGGCCACGACGACTGCCAGGCTGGTACTGACCGGCTGCCCCTGCAGGAACAGGCGGACGCTCAAGGCGGCCAGGCTCGGCATGCTGAAAAGCAATGCCGCGCGCAGGTCGAAGGCATAGGCCGCGAGAGAGCTGACGGCAAGACCCGCCAGGGAGAACACCAGAAAGGTCTCCTGGATCTGGTGCTCTGCAGGGTAGAGCCACCACGCTGCGCAACCCCAAACCACCCCATGGGTTACCGACACCCAGCGGTGGCGCTGGACCCAGCTGAAATCCTGGGCCTGCGGCCGCGCTGCACGGCCTTGCGCGCGCCCGACGAGGGTACGCGCCGAGAGCACCAGGGCGATGGCGACGAGCCAGGCCAGCAACGGCGCGTCTGGCACGACCGGGTACAACACGACGGCGAGCACCAAAGCCAGGGCCATGCTTGCGACGGTGGCCGCGGGCCAGGTGACCGCATGCATCCGCACACGCTCCTCGCGCATCAGCGCGTCAAGCGCTGCGCCACAGGGCGGTGAAGGGGTGTGGTCAGTGGTCCGGGTCACGTTGCAGGCGCGATGTTAGCCTGCATGCGGCACTGGCAACCGCAAGTGTTGCTTCAGGCCGACGAAGGGATCAGGAAATCGCGGCTGATGTGCATCCCGAGATCGTTGACGCGGTCCAGAAACTGGGTCAGGTAGGCATGCAGGCCAGTGGCCAGGATTTCGTCGATACGGCCGTACTTGAGCTCGGCGCGCAGCTTGCCGGCGCGGCGCTGGGTCTCGCTGTCGGGATCGCTGGCCACCAATGCAAGATTGCTCACCACCTCGTTGAGGCTGGCATGCAGCGACCGCGGCATGTCTGGGCGCAGGATCAGCAACTCAGCCACGCGCTCGGGCTTGATCACGTCGCGGTAGACCTTGCGGTAGATCTCAAAGCCCGACACGCTGCGCAGAATCGCGCTCCAGTGGTAGAAATCGTACTCCTGGTCCTTCTCGCTGGCGGTACCGAAGAAGTCGCTCTCGACGGCATGGAACTTCACATCCACCAGCCGGGCGGTGTTGTCGGCACGCTCCAGAAAAGTGCCCAGGCGCATGAAATGCAGGGACTCGTCCATGAGCATCGTGCCCACAGTCACGCCGCGCGAAAGATGCGAGCGAAACTTTACCCATTCGAAGAACTGGCCCGGGTCGCGTTCGAACTCCCCGGCCTTGATCATGCGCCGGACTTCGAGCCAGGTCTGGTTCTGCGTCTCCCAGACCTCGGTGGTCAGCGCGCCACGCACCGCCCGGGCGTTCTCGCGCGCAGCGCCCAGGCAGGACACGATGCTCGACGGATTGCTGTCGTCCTTGACCATGAACTCCATCACGTCGCGCGCGCGCACCTCGCCATAACGCTTGGTGTAGTCGGGCAGCAACTCACTGATGCTGATCAGACCCTGCCAGCCCACCAGGGCCACGGCTTCCGACTGGGGCAGCAGCGAGGTCTGGTAATTGACGTCCAGCAGCCGGGCGGTGTTTTCGGCACGTTCGGTGTAACGGGACATCCAGAACAGGTGGTCTGCGGTACGACTCAGCATGCGCGCTCCTCGGGAAATCGGTTTTGGTCGTGCTTCATACTTCCAGCACCCAGGTGTCCTTGGTGCCACCGCCCTGTGACGAATTGACCACCAGCGAACCCTCCTTCAGCGCCACGCGGGTCAGTCCGCCGGGCACCATCTGCACCGTCTTGCCGCTGAGCACATAGGGACGCAGGTCGATGTGGCGCGGCGCAATGCCGCTTTCCACGAAGGTCGGGCAGGTGGACAGGCTCAGCGTGGGCTGCGCGATGTAACCACCCGGGTTGGCGCGCACGGCGCGCCCAAATTCCTCGAGTTCGGCCTTGGTGGCCGCCGGACCGACCAGCATGCCGTAGCCACCAGCGCCATGCACTTCCTTGACCACCAGTTCCTGGAGGTTGGCCAGCGTGTAGGCCAGGTCGTCCGGGTTGCGGCACAGGTAGGTCGGTACGTTGTTCAGGATCGGCTTTTCGCCCAGATAGAACTCGATCATCCTGGGCACGTAGGGATAGATCGACTTGTCGTCGGCCACACCCGTCCCGACCGCATTGCAGATGGTCACGTGGCCGGCGCGGTAGGCGTCGAGCAGGCCGGCGCAGCCGAGTGTGGAGTCAGGGCGAAACACCTGCGGGTCGAGGAAGTCGTCGTCGACACGGCGGTAGATCACATCGACCCGGCGCGGGCCGCGCGTGGTGCGCATGTAGATGAAGTTGTCACGCGCGAACAGGTCCTGGCCCTCGACGAGCTCGATACCCATTTGCTGGGCCAGGAAGGCGTGTTCGAAATAGGCGCTGTTGTGCATGCCCGGCGTCAGCACCACCACGGTCGGTTCGTCGGTCGTGGGGGGGCTGGATGCGCGCAGGGTCTCCAGCAGCAAGTCGGGGTAGTGCGCCACCGGCGCCACGCGGTGCGCGCTGAACAGTTCTGGAAACAGCCGCATCATCATCTTGCGGTCTTCCAGCATGTAGCTCACACCACTGGGCACCCGCAGGTTGTCTTCGAGCACGTAATATTCGCCTTCGCCCCGGGCGTTGGGCGCGCGCACGATGTCCACACCCGAGATGTGCGAATACACGTTGCCCGGCACATCGACACCCACCATCTCCGGCCGGAACTGCGCGTTATGGGTGATTTGTTCGGCCGGAATCTGACCGGCCTTGAGGATCTCCTGCCCGTGGTAGACATCGTGGATGAAGCGGTTCAGCGCCTCGACCCGTTGCACCAGCCCCTTTTCGAGGGTGGCCCACTCACTGGCCGGGATGACGCGCGGGATCAAGTCGAAAGGAATCAGGCGCTCGGTGCCGGCACCGTCCTCGTCCTTGGCACCGTAGACTGCAAAGGTAATGCCGACGCGGCGAAAGATCAGTTCGGCTTCCTCGCGCCGCCTGGCCATCATGTCGCCGGGCTGGCGCGCCAGCCATTCGTCGTAAAGCTTGTAGTGGTCCCGGATCTGCTTGCCGCCCGAGAAGAACTCGTAGGGCAGCGCGGTGTACATCTCGTCAAATTTGTGCATGAACTATTTGCTCCTGACGACAGCTTAGCAAGTTTCAGACCAAATTTGCCCTTCATGCGACGGATTCGCCGCGGCCATGCCCCATCAGGGTGCGGTATGGTGCCAATATCGGCGCTGCTCCGTCCGCTCGCAGCGCACCACGAAAGGGCGGTCCGAGCGCCACTGGGCAGCACCGCATTGGGGTGATGCAAGCACCGGAATGTGGCGCTCGCGGTAACGCTCCATCGGCTCGCGGGCCGGATGGCCGAACCGGTTGCGGTACCCCGATTGCACCAGTGCCCAGCGCGGGTTGACCGCATCCAGGAACTCGGGGCTGCTCGATGTACGGCTACCGTGGTGCGGAACCAGCAGCACATCTGCCTGCAACCGCGCACCCTGCGCACGCAGGCGAAGCTCCTGCGCGCGCTCGATGTCGCCGACGAGCAACGCGGCGCGTGACGGACGGTCCGGGCCCCGCGACTGGCTGGCAATGCGCAACACGCAGGACATCGCATTCGGCCGTTGCAGGCCGGCGTAATCGGTGGCCGCCGGGTGCAGCACCGTGAACTCGACGCCGTCCCAGGTCCATTGCTGGCCAGCCTGGCACCGTTGCGCCGGCCGTATTGCCTGCAGAGCGTGTTGGTCACCGATCGAACTCAGCAGTGCGGCAGCCGGGTGGGCCTGCAGCACCGCTGCGGCGCCTCCCGCATGGTCGGTGTCGCGGTGGCTCAGCACCAGCAGGTCGGGCTGTACACCCAGCGCACGCAGCAGCGGCACGATGACCCGGTGGCCCGCGTCGCTCTCGCGCGAGTAGCGCGGCCCGGCGTCATACAGCAAGGCGTGGTTCGCCGTCTGGACCAGCACCGCATTGCCCTGGCCGATGTCCGCTGCCAGCAGCGCGAACTCGCCCGTTGCCGGCCGCGGCGGCTGCCACAGGAACGCCGGCAGCATCAGCGCGCCGCCCATCAGGCGCAGCGACCAGGGCGCGCGCAGTACCAGCAGCACCCCGCCGGCGACACCGGCCAGACCGGCCCATGCCGGCGGCTGCGGTAGCGCCAATGCGGCCCAGGGCCACGCGGCCAGCCATTGCAGCCACCAGCCCAGGCCCGCAAGGCATGCAGCTGCCAGCTCCCAGACAACCGGTACCAGCACGCCAAGCATCGCCAGCGGCGTGACTACCAGCGTGACCCAGGGGATGGCCAGCAGGTTGGCCACCAGGCCCACCAGCGACACCTGACCAAACAGCAACAGCGTCAGCGGGGCCAGCGCGGCGGTGACGACCACCTGCTCGCGCAGCAGCAGACGCAGTCGGACCCACAGCGAGCCCGGCGCAACGGCACTGCGGCCGGTGTCAGAGGCAAACAGCACGGCCACCGCCACGAAGCTGAGCCAGAAGCCGGCCTGGGTGACAGCCCAGGGGTCGACCAGAACCACCAAGGCAGCGACCAGCAGCCAGACCGAGGGCCAAGGCCAACTGCGTGCAGAGAGTCGCAACACGAACACGGCAGCCAGCATCCACAGCGTGCGCTGTGCCGGCACCCCCCAGCCGCTGAACAGCGCGTAGGCTGCGGCCAGCAGCAAGCCGCCGGCCCGGGCCGCCTGCGGCGCGGGCACGCGCAGGCACAGGCGCGCGGACTGCCTCCACAGGCGACCGATGCAGACCGCCGCGAACCAGGCAAACATGGTCACGTGCAGCCCGGAGATGCTCATCAGGTGGGCCACACCGGTGGCCCGGAACACGTCCCAATCAGCGCGGTCGATGGCGTTCTGGTCGCCCACCACCAGCGCGGCCACCAGCCCGGCCTCGCGCTGGCCGGCCAGCGTAGCGAGAATGTTGTCGCGCACCGATTGGCGGGCCTGCTCGACCGGATGGCGGCCGGTGGGCCCGAGGTTCATCGCCGGCAGGTCCGACGCACCGGAGCGCACATAACCGGTGGCTTGCACGCCTTGCTCCCAGAGCCAGAGCTCATAGTCGAAGCCGAACGGGTTGCGGTTGCCATGCGGCGCCTTCAGCCGTACGGCCATGCGCCAGCGCTCGCCGGCGCGCAGCGGCAGCGGCTGGCGCTGCAACTCCGGCAACAAACCGTCGGCTGCGGAGCCCAGGCTTCCGGCATACCAGCCCAGCGCCAGGGTGTCCGGCAGGCGCACGGCCGCGCCGGCCAGCGTCGCGGATTCGACGGCCAGACGCAGGCGGATGCCGGCGTCATTGAACTGGGGCATCTCGGCCACCCTGCCGGTCACCTGGATATCGCGGCCCTCAAGGGCGGGGTCCAACGCGTCCCCCACATAGGCCAGGGCCCGCAGGCCGGTCAGGCCCCCGGCCAACAAACCACCGGCCAGCGCCAGCAGGACCCTGGGCCACCAACGGCTGCGCAAGTACAGCGCAGCGGCCACCATGACGGCGGCAAGCACCAGCACAGACCCATACGCAGGCCAGACCCACAGCGTCGGCTGGCCCATCTGCAACGCGGTCCCGGCCAGCAGGCCGGCCAGAGCGGCTTCCAGTGCAAATGCGAAGCGTGCGCGTTCAGGTTGCGGGCCATGCATCGGGAGATCCTAGGCGTCTGTCGGAGCGTGCGAATCCTCCTGTTTGAGCACGGCGCCAGAGCGGCCGAGGCGCACATGGCGTCAATATTGCTAGTATCCGGACAGTGTCGCGCCCTGGGTGCCCCTGCGGGTGCACCCAGGGCGCCCCAACCAGGTACCCCGAATGTCGATCCACGCCGCCCTGCACCACGTCACCCATTACCGCTACGACCGACTGGTCGCCCTCGGGCCGCAGGTGATCCGTTTGCGGCCCGCCCCCCACTGCCGCAGCAAGATCGTTTCGTATTCGCTCAAGGTCGAACCGGCAGGGCATTTCATCAACTGGCAGCAGGATCCGTTCGCCAACTACCAGGCCCGGCTGGTGTTTCCCGAGAAGACCCGCGCGTTCAAGATCACCGTCGACGTGGTCATGGACATGGCGGTCTACAACCCGTTTGACTTCTTCCTCGAGCCTTCGGCCGAGAATTACCCGTTCCAGTACGACAAACTGCTGTCCCAGGAACTGGCCCCCTACCTGGCCGCCGACCCGCTGACCCCGGAGCTGTCAGCCTACCTCGCCCGGGTGGACCGCAGCGAGCGCCGCAGCATCGACTTCCTGGTGGCCGTCAACCAGATGGTGCACCACGACATCCGCTACCTGATCCGCATGGAGCCCGGCGTGCAGATGCCGCACGAGACCTTGTCGATGAAGTCAGGATCGTGCCGGGACTCCGCCTGGCTGCTGGTGCAGATGCTGCGCCACTGCGGCCTCGCGGCCCGGTTCGTATCCGGCTACCTGATCCAGCTCGCGCCCGACGTGAAGGCGCTCGACGGCCCCAGCGGCACCGAGGTCGACTTCACCGATCTGCACGCCTGGTGCGAGGTCTACCTGCCTGGCGCCGGCTGGGTCGGTCTGGACGCCACCTCGGGCCTGCTGGCCGGCGAAGGCCACATTCCGCTGGCCTGCACGCCACAGCCCTCGGGCGCAGCACCGATCGAGGGTGGCGTCGACGAGGCCGATGTCGAATTCAGCCACGCAATGAAGGTGACCCGCATTTACGAGTCGCCCCGGGTTACCAAACCGTACACCGAGGATCAATGGGCCGACGTCATGGCCTTGGGCGCGCAGGTCGATGCCGAACTCGAGCTCGAGGACGTGCGCCTGACCATGGGCGGCGAGCCGACCTTCGTGGCGGTCGGGGACCGCGACGCCGCCGAGTGGAACACCGACGCACTCGGCCCGACCAAGCGCGGGTTTGCCACCGAGCTGGTGCACAAGCTGCGCACGCAATATGGCCAGGGCGGATTTCTGCATTTTGGCCAGGGCAAGTGGTACCCGGGCGAGCAGCTGCCGCGCTGGGCCCTCAATATCTACTGGCGTGCTGACAAGCAGCCCGTCTGGCGCAATCCGGCCCTGTTTGCCGACGAACGGGTACCAACCCACTACACCAGCGCACATGCTCAGCGCTTCATCGACGGACTGACCGACCGCCTGGGGCTGACCCGCCAGCACGTGCAACCGGCCTACGAAGATGTCTGGTACTACCTGTGGCGCGAGCGCCGGCTGCCGGTCAATGTCGACCCCTTCGATTCGCGGCTCGACGACGAAATGGAACGCTCCCGGCTGCGCCGGGTGTTCGAGCAGAAGCTCGACAGCGTCGTTGGTTATGTGCTGCCCCTGAAGGTCGACGAAGGCCCGCGCCTGGCCGCCCCGGTATGGACCACCGGCCCGTGGTTCCTGCGCGACGAGCGCCTGTACCTCATGCCCGGCGATTCACCCATGGGCCTGCGCCTGCCGCTGGACTCGCTGCCCTGGGTCAGCAAGGCGGACTTTCCTTACCTGGTGGAGCAGGATCCAACGGCACCGCGCGCGGCGCTGGCGCCGCATGACGCCATGGCGGCCCGCTACCAGCAACTGGCAACACCGCTGACCAGCGCCGCGGGCGCCGGCCTCGGGGTCCAGCACGGCACCGACGCTACCCCCGCCCGCACCCCGGCGCCCTACTTGTCCGGCTCCGGCCCGCAGCTGGAAGCCGCCCGCCGCATGCAGGACATCAACGCCGGCCCGGGAGACGCCGGATGGCATGCGCAGCGCAGCGGCCAGGCCGAGCCGCCACACTTCGTGCGCGCACCCGATCGCCAGGAGTCCGCGCACTGGGTCAGCCGCACAGCCCTGTGCGTGGAAGTACGCGACCCCCGCCGTGCCAGTGGCCCCAAGGCCGAAGCCGTGGGCCAGAAATCTGGCGTGCTGTATGTGTTCATGCCGCCATTGGAACTGCTGGAAGACTACCTCGACCTGCTCGCCGCGATCGAAGCCACCGCGCAGGCCCAGGGTGTGCAACTGGTGCTCGAGGGGTACCCGCCACCGCGCGACCCGCGCCTGAAGTTGCTGCAGGTCACGCCAGACCCCGGCGTCATCGAAGTCAACGTGCACCCGGTGAACAACTGGAACGAGCTAGTCCACAACACCGAGTTCCTGTACCAGGCGGCCTTCGAATCGCGCCTGTCGGCCGAGAAGTTCATGACCGACGGCCGTCACACGGGTACCGGTGGCGGCAACCATTTCGTGCTCGGCGGTGCCACCCCGGCCGACAGTCCGTTCCTGCGCAACCCCGAATTGCTGGCCAGCCTGCTTCTGTATTGGCACAACCATCCCAGCCTGAGCTACCTGTTCTCGGGCATGTTTGTGGGCCCCACCAGCCAGGCACCCCGGGTGGACGAGGCGCGCAACGACCAACTCTATGAACTCGAGATTGCGCTACAGGAGATCCACCGCAACCGCGAGACCTACGGGCAGTCCATGCCGCCCTGGCTGGTCGACCGCACCCTGCGCAACATCCTGATCGACGTTACCGGCAACACCCACCGCAGCGAATTTTCGATCGACAAGATGTATTCGCCCGACTCTGCGACTGGCCGGCTGGGCCTGCTGGAGCTGCGCGCGTTCGAGATGCCGCCGCATGCGCGCATGAGCATCGCCCAGCAGCTGCTGTTGCGCGCGCTGGTGGCGCGCTTCTGGAAGACACCCTACCTCGAAAACGCCAGCCGCTGGGGTACCGGCCTGCATGACCGCTTCCTGCTGCCTACCTTCATCCGCATGGACTTCGAGGACGTGCTGGCCGAGATGCGGGCCGCCGGGTACGGATTCGATACCTCCTGGTTCGCACCGCATCTGGAGTTCCGCTTCCCGATCCTGGGCACCGTGCAGTCCGCCGGCATCGAGCTGACCCTGCGCAACGCACTCGAACCCTGGCATGTGATGGGCGAGGAGGGCGCGCCAGGCGGAACCGCGCGGTATGTGGACTCCTCGCTGGAGCGTATCGAGGTGCGCGCCACCGGCCTGAACGACGCCCGCCATGTGGTCACCTGCAATGGGCGGGCACTGCCCCTTCAGAGCACTGGCACGGTCGGCGAGTTCGTTGCCGGGGTACGCTACAAGGCCTGGAGCCCGCCATCGGCGCTGCATCCGTCGATCGGCACCCATGTTCCTCTGGTGTTTGACATCGTCGACACCTGGATGAAGCGCTCGGTTGGCGGCTGCCAGTACCACGTCGCCCATCCGGGCGGCCTGAGCTACGAGAGTTTCCCCGTCAACGCCTACGAGGCCGAAAGCCGGCGCCTGTCGCGGTTTGTGGCCATGGGCCACACGCCGGGGGCCCTCAACGTGCCGCCGGCCACGATCGACGTGGCGGGCAGCCGGGAGTTCCCCTTCACGCTGGATCTGCGCCACGCACCATGAGCCAAGCTGGCGCAATGCTGCAAGCCCCCCAACCGGACAAAAGGCCCGACCTGCTGTTTCCGACAGCTGCCAGCCACCATTTCGACGAACTGCGCGGCACAGCCGCCGAGGGCCTGTCGGCGCACTGGGCCGCCTTCTTCGACCAGCCGGGGGCGGCGGACCCGCGGGAGCTCAACCAGCGCAGCACCAGCCTGGAGCGCCAGGTGCGCGACAACGGCGTCACCTACAACGTGTATGCGGATGCGGGCGGCCCGCAGCGCCCATGGTCGCTCGATCTGTTCCCGCTGATCCTGCCCCCCGAGGCCTGGGCCGGCATCGAGGCCGGCGTGCTGCAGCGGGTGCGCCTGCTCGACCGCGTGATGGCCGACGTCTACGGCCCGCAACAACTGCTGGCACGTGGCCTGCTGCCGCCAGCCCTGGTCCAGGGGCACCCGGGCTACCTGCGCTCCATGCACGGTGCGGTGCCGGTGGGCGGCACGCATCTGCATATCGCGGCCTTCGATCTCGCGCGTGGGCCGGATGGCAACTGGTGGCTGGTGTCCCAGCGTACGCAAGCGCCGTCCGGTCTGGGCTACCTGCTGGAGAACCGCCTGGCCGTGTCGCGGCAATTTCCGCAGGCTTTCGAACGCATGCAGGTGCAGCGACTGGCCGGCGCCTACCGCGCCCTGATCGACAACATCAAGTCCATCAGCCCGGGTGGGCGTGACGCCCACATCGCCCTGCTGACCCCCGGCCCCTATAACGAAACCTATTTCGAGCACGCCTACCTGGCGCGCTACCTGGGCCTGACGCTGGTCGAGGGCGGCGACATGCTGGTGCGCGACCAGCGGCTGTACCTCAAGACGCTCAAGGGGCTGGTGCCGATCCACGCGCTGCTCAAGCGCATGGATGACCAGTTTCTGGACCCATTGGAACTGCGCGCCGATTCCACACTGGGCGTGCCCGGCCTGCTGCAGGCGGTCCGTGCCGGCCATGTGCTGGTCGCCAACGCGCCGGGTTCGGAGATCCTCGAGTCTCCCGCACTGCTGGGTTTCCTTCCCGCCCTGTCGCGCCATCTGCTCGGAGAAGCGCTGACCCTGCCGGCCCTGCCCACGTGGTGGTGCGGCGAACGCAGCGCCATGGAGGAAGTGCTCCCGCGCCTGGCGGAATGCGCCGTCAAGCCCACCTACCAAGGTGCTGCTCACCATGGCAGCTTCGAGCCGGTACTGGGGCGTGACCTGACTGCCCGGGAACGCGACGAATGGGCCAGCCGCATCGCTCGCCACGGCGACGACCACACCATCCAGGCCTACCTGCCGCTGGCGCAGATGCCGACCTGGCAACGCGATGCCGCCGGCGCGGGCGGGCGCATCGTGCCGCGCTCGTTGATGCTGCGGGTGTTTGCGGTGGCCAACGGCCCGCAGTCCTGGCAGGTCTTGCCCGGGGGACTGGCCCGCGTGGCGCATGCCGAGGCCGAGATCGCCACGATGCAGCGCGGCGGCAGCAGCGCCGACGTGTGGGTCCTGACGCGGGGCGCGGTCGACCGCACCACTCTGCTGGCGCCAGCCCTGACATCTGGCGCCGTGGCCCAGCGCAAACGGCTGGTGACCAGCCGCGCGGCCGAAAACCTGTACTGGCTGGGCCGCTACACCGAACGGGCCGAGAACACGATTGCGCTGGCGCGGCTGACCCTGGGCTGCCTCAACGGCGAAGACCAGTCATCGCTGCCGCTGCTGGCATGGCTGGGCCGCATGGCAGTGGCCCACAGCCTGGTGCTGCCGGGTGTGCCAGCGCCGGCGCAGGCGCGCCGGGTATTCGAGCGCTCGCTGATTGCCAGCCTCGGAGGCAACGACGACGCCACCAGCGTCGCCTACAACCTGCGCGCCGTGCGCATGGCTGGATCGTCGGTGCGCGAGCGCCTGTCGCAGGAGCACTGGAGCATGATCGTTCATGCCCAGGAAGGGCTGTCCAACGCCTGTACCGAACAGGCGCGGCGCGGAGAATTCTCGACCATGCAGGCCCTGGACATCCTGAACGCCACCGGCCGACACATGGCCGCCATCACCGGCGCACAGACCGACCGCATGACGCGCGATGACGGCTGGCGCTTGCTGAGCATCGGGCGCCACATCGAGCGCCTGGGCTTCCTCTCGCGCTCTTTGCTGATGGGCCTGGAGACGGCCGCCGTGCACAACGAAGCCGGGTTCGAGGCGATTGTGGCCTTGTTCGACAGTACCATCACCTTCCACGCGCAGTTTCAGCAGAGCCGCGAGATGGCCGCGCTCATCGATCTGCTGGTGCTTGATCGTGACAATCCGCGCTCGCTGGCCTGGGTTGCGCACACCCTGCGCGGCCGGCTGGCCAAGCTGGCGGGCAGTGAGCCCGACGAACTCAGTGCGCTGTCGCTGCAGGTGCCTGACCCCAAAGGCTGGAACTTTGACCAACTGTGCATGTTCGATTCGCCAGACAGGCCCGAACGGCCGGACTCGCAGGCGATGACGGCGCTGGCCCAGTTGCTGGAGCATTGCAACGATGTCGCGTTCGACGTATCGGAAGTCATCAGTGCCACCTATTTCACGCATTCGGGCGACTCCCGCCAGAGCGTGGGAGCCTGAGCCATGCACCTGCAGGTGACCCACGAGACCCGCCTTGACTATCTGCCGCCAGTCGAAGTGGCCCAGCATATGGCCTACCTGCAGCCCTGGAGCACGGACTCGCAGCAACTGCTGAGCCACTCGCTGCGGGTCGAGCCCCGGCCAGCCCAGCAAACCACCACCCTGGACGTGTTCGGAAATCGGCGCACCTTCTTTTCGCTGCAGACGCCCCATGCACGGCTGCGCGTGGTGGCCACCAGCACGTTGCTCACCCTGCAGCGCCCCATGCCGCCCAGCAGCATCGCCTGGGAGCAGGTGCGCGAGCGTTTCCGCTACCGCGCCGATGCGCTCTATGACCCCGGTACCGAATTCGTGTTCGCATCCCAGCATGTACCGCGCAATGCCGAATTCGCGGCCTATGCGCGCGCGAGCTTTCCGGCCGGCGCCAGCATGTTCGACGGCGCGCAGCACCTGATGCACCGCATCCATGCAGACTTCACCTACGACACCAGGAGCACCCAGATCAACACACCGGCCGCCGAGGCCCTGGCACAGCGCAAGGGCGTCTGCCAGGACTTCGCACACATCATGATCGCCTGCCTGCGCTCGATGGGCCTGGCGGCGCGTTATGTCAGCGGCTACCTGCTCACCAGGCCGGCGCCGGGCGCCGAGCGGCTGATCGGCAGTGACGCCTCCCACGCCTGGGTCTCGGTGCTGCTGCCCGACCTGCCCGACGACGCACGCTGGTGCGACTTCGACCCGACCAACGACCGCTGGGGCTGGGGCCTGCCGGGCGAAGACTACGTTCTGCTCGCATCAGGCCGCGACTATGCCGACGTGTCGCCGATTCGCGGTGTGATCCATGGCGGCGCGAACCACCGGCTCACGGTGGCAGTGACGGTCAGCCCGCTGGATCCGCCTGCCGGGTTGCCGATGCTGGCTGCCGATACGGGCCGGCAATTTCAGTCACAGTCACAGTCACGGGCGCCCGTCTGAGACCGATCCGCACCGGCGATTCGCGGCGGCTCCCCTAGAATCGGTGCAGCGGCAGCCCGCAGCGCCTTGGCGCCCTTCCCGACTCCTGCCTTCTGAACGCCAACCCACCAGCCATGAATGTCTACGACACCCTGACCGAACTGAATATCACCCTGCCGCCGGTGGCCATCCCTGCCGCGGCCTACGTGCCGTTCGTGCAGACGGGCAACCTGGTGTTCCTGAGCGGCCACATCGCCAGGAAGGACGGCCGGGTCTGGACCGGCCAGTTCGGCCGCAACCTGGGCACCGAAGAAGGCAAGGCGGCAGCCCGCGCGGTCGCGATCGACCTGCTGGGTACCCTGCATGTGGCCTTGGGCGATCTGAACCGGGTGAAACGCGTCGTCAAGCTGATGTCGCTGGTCAACTCCACGGCCGACTTCACCGAGCAGCATCTGGTGACCAACGGCGCCAGCGAGTTGATCGGCCAGGTGTTTGGCCGCGATATCGGTGCCCACGCCCGCAGCGCGTTCGGCGTGGCACAGATCCCGTTGGGCGCGTGTGTCGAGATCGAGATGGTGGTGGAATTCGCCTGAAGGCCGGCACGGTGGCCCTTGCGGCTTGAACCGCAGCCTCAACCCGCCAGCCGCTCGCAGGGCTGTGCTGCAACCGCCTGCAACGCCGCGATGTCGACCCGTCGTGGCGCAATTTCTGCCAGGGGCATCAGCACAAAGGCTCGCCCCTGCATGCGCGGATGTGGCACGGTCAGCTGCGCGCTGCTGATCGCAGCCGACCCATACAGCAGGATGTCCAGGTCCAGCGTGCGAGGGGCATTGCGGTAGGGTCGCATGCGGCCCGCGCGCAGTTCGAGCGCCTGCAATTCCTGCAGCAAACCGGGCGCCGTCAGGCGCGACGCTACCTCGACCACCGCATTGATGTAGTCCGGCCCGCAGGCGTGCAACGGCGCGGTACGGTAGAGCGACGAGCGCCGTGTCACCTTGCATCCAGGCAGCTGGTCGATGGCGTCGATCGCCTCGCGCAAGGTGCTGGCAGCATTGCCCAGGTTGGCGCCCAGGGCCACAAAGGCGGTGACCGCATCGCGCTCCACGGCAGGGGATCAGTCGTTGTCAGCGCCGCCGGATGGCGCTGCGCCGGCATCTCCGGCCGGCCGCGCGCCACTGCCGGGGCGCCGGCGTCGGCGCCGCTTGCGGGGCGCATCCGTGGCGGACGGGGCCATGTCGGGTCCGTCTACGCCGGCATCGCGGGAGTCATCGGGGTGTTCGCCTGGCTGCGGCGCGGCGGCACCCGCAGCGCCATCGCCGTCGCGGCGAGCCACGCCCGCCGGCCGGGGAGTGCGCTGCGCTCGGGGCTTCTGGCTCTGCTCCAGGCGCACACCGTCGACCATGTCGCGGCGCAGGTTGTCATCGGCCACGCTGAACTCCTGCCACCAATCGGACAGCACCTCGTCGAGCTCGCCGGTTTCGGCGCGCAAACGCATGAAATCGAAGGCGGCGCGAAACCGCGGCTGCTCCACCAGACTGAACGGCGTGGTGCCGGTGCGCTTCTCGAAGCGCGGTTGCATCAGCCAGATATCGCGCATGTCGCTGGCCAACTTGCCACCGCCAGACACATCGCCGATGCGCGACTGGAACACTTCGTCCACCGCGTCCTGCAGCGCCGGAAACGGTGCAGGCCGCGCCGTGCTCTCGCGGTGTCGCGTCCAGCCGTCGCGCACATCGGCCCACAACACACAAGCCAGCAGGAAGCTCGGCGCCACCGGCTTGCCCTCGCCGACACGGCGGTCGGTGTCCATCAAGGCGGCCTGCACCAGCGGCTGGCCGGCGCGCTGCACCACCACGTCGAGCAGCGGATAGATCCCCTGGGACAGGCCCAGCTCCTGCAGTTGCGCGATGCTGGCCAGCGCATGGCCGGTCTGCAGCAGCTTGAGCATCTCGTCGAACATGCGGCTTTGCGGTACGTCGGCCAGAAGCCCCTTCATGGTCACCAGCGGCGAGGCGGTCTTGGGTTCGAGCTTGAAACCCAGGCTGCGCAGCTTGGCCGAGAATCGGATGGCCCGGATGATGCGTACCGGATCCTCGCGGTAACGCGTGGCCGGGTCGCCGATCATGCGCAGCGTGAGCTTCTTCGCATCGCGGATGCCGTTGTGGTAGTCCACCACGACCTGGGTCTGCGGGTCGTAGTACATGGCGTTGATGGTGAAGTCGCGGCGCACTGCGTCTTCCTCCTGCGGGCCCCAGACGTTGTCGCGCAGCACGCGGCCGCTGGAATCCACTGCGTGCTTCATGCCCGCCAGTTCGCTGCGGCTGGTGCGCTCGTTGCCGGCCACCTGCTCGGCAGCGGCGTTGTCGAGGTAGGCGCGGAAGGTAGAGACCTCGATCACCTCGTGCTCGCGCCCACGGCCAAACACCACGTGCACGATACGAAAGCGGCGCCCGATGATGAACGCGCGCCGGAACAGGCCCTTGACCTGCTCCGGTGTGGCGTTGGTAGCCACATCGAAGTCTTTGGGGCGCAAGCCGACCAGCAGGTCGCGCACCGCGCCACCCACGATGTAGGCTTCGAACCCGGCCTGCTTGAGCGTATTGACCACGGTGCTGGCACGCTCGTCGACCAACTGGGGGTCGATGCCGTGCTCGGCGACGGGTACCTCCTGGCGTTTGCCGAAAGGAGATGCGGGTTTGCGTGCGGACGTCTTGCCGAGCAGCTTGTCGATGAAGTTCTTGATCATGGGTAGGTGGGAAACAGATCCAGTATGCGCCATCCGCGCGAGCCGGCAATCGCGCGCAGCTGTGCGTCCGGGTTGGTGGCGACCGGCGTGTGAGCCTTTTCCAGCAGGGGCAGGTCGTTGGTGGAGTCGGAATAGAAGGTCACGTGCACGCCATCCCAGTGCAGGCCGCGCTGTGCCAGCCACTGGCTGACACGCACCACCTTGCCTTCGCGCGCCGACGCCACGCCACGGATCTCGCCGGTCAGCCAGCCGGTGCCGCCGGTTGCCGTGTCGTGCTCGAGTTCGACCGCCATCAGCTCGCTGACGCCGAAGGCGTCGGCAATCGGCCGCGTGACGAACTCGTTGGTGGCGGTGATGATGGCCACCGTGTCGCCGGCGGACTGGTGGCTGCGCACCAGTTCCAGGGCCTCGGCGCGGATGGCCGGCATCACCACGGTCTGCATGAACTGCTCGCGTGCTGCCAGCGCCGCGCTGCGGCCGCGCAGACGGACCGCCTCGGTGGCGAAGCGCACATAGTCATGGATGTCCAGCGCGCCGGCCTGGTACTGGGCATAGAACGCCGCGTTGCGCCGCGCGAACTCGACGGGTTCGGTCCAGCCGATGCGGGTGGTGAAGACACCCCATGAATAGTCGGAGTCGATCGGCAGCAGGGTGTGGTCGAGGTCGAAAAACGCAATGCGTCGGGGGGTCAGAGCGGCCAAGTCAGCTGTTCTCCATCATGGCGCGGATCATCGGAATGGTGATGGCGCGCTGGGTCTGCATGGCATATCTGTCCAGCAGGTCCAGCAACTCCATCAGGCTTCCCAGGTCGCGGCTGAAGCGCGTGAGCATGAAGTCCATCACCTCGTCGCCGAGGAACACGCCGCGGGCATCGGCCGCCTGGCGCAGCACGGAACGCCGCTCCGGCTCGCTCAGCACCGTGAGGCCAAACACATGGCCCCAGCCCAGCCGGGTGCGCAGGTCGTCACGCACCTGCAGTGTGGCCGGTGGCAGATCGCCCGCTGCCAGCACCCAGCGCTGGTGGGTCTGCGCATTCACGAACCAGTTGAACGCCGCATGCTGTTGCAGCGCCGAATACAGGTGCACGTCGTCCAGCAACACAGCGGCCCAGGCTTCACGGTAGGGTTGCGGCTCGGCAACGCGGGCGTCCATCCAGCCAACGGTTGCTCCTTGCTCACGCAGCGCCGCGTGCACCGCCTTGAGCAGGTGGCTCTTGCCACTGCCCGAGGGGCCCCAGAGGTAGGTCGGCACCGGCGAACGCGTGGCTGCACTACTGCCCGCACCCACCCACAACACCAGGTGCCGATGCGCCGCCTCGTTGGGGCCGCCAAGGAAATTGTGCAGCGTCGGCCCGGTGGGCAGGCCGATGTCGAGTGCCAGCTGCTTCATCGCCATCGCCCTCATTGCCCCAGGTACAGCCTGCTGGAAAGGTAAGCTGCCCAGGTCCGGCGAATCGCCACCAGCAGCACTGCACTGGCCGGCAATGCGATCAGCACCCCCACGAAGCCCAGCAACTGACCGAACGCCAGCAAGGCGAAGATCACCGCCAACGGATGCAACCCGATCCGCTCCCCGACCAGGCGGGGGGTGAGGTAGAAGCTTTCGATCAGTTGGCCCAGGCCATACACCACTGCAACCATCAACACGGCCTTGGCCGGCCCGGCACTCGTGGCAAATTCCAGCAGGCCGGCCAGCAGCGCCAGCACCAGGCCCAGGCCGAAACCCAGGTAGGGAACAAAGATGGCCAGGCCGGTGAACACGCCGATGGGCAGCGCCAGATCCAGGCCGAACAGCGCCAGGCCGACACCGTAGTAGGCGGCCAGGATCAGCATCACCAGCAATTGCCCGCGCAGATACTGGCCCAGCACTGCGTCGGCTTCGCTCGTGAAGCTGTCGAATCTGTTGCGCGCCCGCTCCGGCACCAGGCGCAGCAGGTGCCCGACGAAACGGTCCCAGTCCATCAGCAGGTAGAACAGCGCCACCGGGATCAGCACCGCATTGCCGATGATGGCCAGCGCGACACTGCCGCCGATCTTGACCGAGGCAAGCAACGACGCGAACGCGTCCTCGAAGTTGGCGTTCAGGTACTTCAGGACGAAAGCCTTGATGTTGCCCACGTCCAGCGAGAGGTTCAGGCCCCACTGCGCGAGCAACGGGTTGAGTGTCTCGTTGAGCCGGTCAAACAGCACCGGCACCTGGTCTCGCAGCAGCGGCATCTCCTTGGCCAGAATGGGAACGATCAGCAGCGCAACGCCCAGCAGCGCCACCAGCAGCAGCAGTTCGACCAGCAGCACTGCGAACAGGCGCGGCAGGCGGCCACGACCCAGGCGGTCGAGCCGGTTGACCAGGGGCGTGAGTGCGTAGGCCAGCACGGCGGCAACCACAAAAGGAGTGAGGACCGGAGCCAGCAGCCAGACGACAAATGCCACCAGGACCGCTATCAGGCTCCATGCCGCGGCGGCTTTCTGGGGGGGGGTGAATTGCATGCAGGAGCGTGGGGTTGAGCCCGTAGAATCTGGTCAAATTCTATCGGGGTCTGCCCACCCATGACCATTCCTGCTGCTTCCCCCTCTGCCCTGTCCTACAAAGACGCTGGTGTCGACATCGACGCAGGGGATGCACTGGTCGAGCGCATCAAGCCCCTGGCCCGACGCACCATGCGCGAGGGCGTGCTGGCCGGCATCGGCGGTTTCGGGGCGCTTTTCGAGGTTCCCAAACGCTACCGCGAACCGGTGCTGGTCAGCGGAACCGATGGCGTGGGCACCAAGCTCCGGCTGGCATTCGAGTGGAACATGCACAACACCGTCGGCATCGACCTGGTGGCCATGAGCGTCAACGATGTTCTGGTGCAAGGCGCCGAACCGCTGTTCTTTCTGGACTACTTCGCCTGCGGCAAACTCGACGTGGACACCGCGGCGGCCGTGATCGGTGGCATTGCCCTGGGCTGCGAGCTGTCGGGCTGCGCGCTGATCGGCGGCGAGACCGCCGAGATGCCCGGCATGTACCCGCCGGGAGAATACGACCTGGCTGGTTTTGCGGTCGGCGCGGTCGAGAAGTCGAAGATCCTGACCGGGCGCGACGTCTGTGTCGGAGATGTGGTGCTGGGACTGGCCAGCAGCGGCGTGCATTCCAATGGCTTCAGCCTGGTGCGCAAGTGCCTGGACCGCGCGGCAGCTCACCTGCCAGCCCATCTGGACGGCCGACTGCTGCGCGATGCCTTGATGGCACCCACGCGTCTGTACGTCAAGCCGGTGCTGGCCGCGCTGGCCAGCCATCCGATCAAGGCGCTGGCCCACATCACGGGCGGCGGCCTGCTCGAAAACATTCCCCGCGTGCTGCCCCAGGGGCTGGCCGCGCACCTCGTCAAGGGCAGTTGGCCGCAAACCGAGTTGTTCGCCTGGCTGCAGACCACCGCAGGCATTGGCGACCACGAGATGAACCGCACCTTCAACAACGGCATCGGCATGGTGGTGGTGATCGATGCGGCACATGCCGACGCCACAGCGCAAACCCTGCGCGCACAGGGTGAAGCGGTGTACCGCATCGGCGCCATTGCCGACCGCGCAGCCGGGGCTCCGGTCGAGGTCCGGTAGGGATCTTCGGCGGGCCCTGCCGACAGGGTGGCTCAAGCGCTGCGCGCACGGCGCAATTCGGCGACCCGGGCCGAGATGGCGTCCAGATCCAGCGCCTCCTCGACCTGCGCGAGGTACCGCTCCAGATCTTCGACCGCCTGCTCGGTGTGAGCCAGTTCGGCATGCGCCAGCCCGCGGTCGCGGTATTCGGCCCAGGCCTGGGGCAGCAGGACCACCAGGCGGTCCTGCACCGCGAGCATGCGCGGCCAGTCCTCCTGCGTGCGGTGGATTTCCTTCAGGTTACGCAGCATGCGCGCGATGATCTCGCGCGCTGGCATGGCCTGCAAGTACAGGCCCAACGGCACCTCGAATTCGTCCACCAGCCCACTGCGGCGGCGAAACGGCTCCAGCCGCTCGGCCAGCTGCTCGCGGCTCAGCGACTGGCCGTCCATCGGGTCGATCACCACCTGACCCTTGGGCAGATTGACCTTGACCATGAAATGCCCCGGAAAACCCACCCCCCGCGCGGCCAACCCCATGCCCTGGGCCAGCTCCAGCCACAACACGGCCAGGGTGATCGGGATCGCACAGCGGGTCTTGAGCACGACACCGACATAGCTGTTGTCGGGGTCATAGTAGTTGTTCACATTGCCACGAAAGCTCAGGTCGCGAAAAAAGAACTGGTTGACCGCCCGCAGCTTCTGCAGCGGCACCGCATCAACCGGCACCCGCCGCTTGAGGCGTGCGAGCAACTGGTCGACTTCGCCAAGCACCTGCTGCACATCGAGATCGGGGTACTCGTCTTGCCCGATGCTGATGGCTGCCTCCAGCAGGGGGAACTCCTCGTCGCTTTGAACCAGCGTGGCAAAGTACTCCAGGGGACTCGGAACCGCGTAATTCAGTTGCATGCGCGTGGCGTCTTTCGATTTGTGGTGTCGCTACCAATCATTCTGACGATGAATCGTCCTGCTGCCAATAGCTGGCAACCGGCATGGCAACCGGCAGTGCGACCGGCGTTCAGACAGTGGGGCCGCCACCGCTTAGCGCCGCAACAGCTGGCGCACATTCAGCCCGGCCGCCACCAGGACCGCAAAGTACAGCAGGGCGGCGCCCAGCATCACCAGGGTCAGCATGCCCATCCGGCGCAGGTCCGATACCGCCGGGCCAATCCAGACCAGGCTGTTGGCCGCCCACATCAGGAACACCGCCAAAAGTGCTGTGCTGGCCAGTACCTGCAGGGCAAACAGGCCCCAGCCCGGCAGCGGCACATAGGATTTGCGCCGGATCAGCCCGACCAGCAGCAACAATGCATTGATGATCGCGCCCACGCTGATGGCCAGCGTCAACCCGGCATGGGCGAACAACGGGACAAAGGCTATATTCAACAACTGCGTGACCACCAGCACCAGGATCGCAATGCGAACCGGCGTGCGGATATCCTGGCTGGCGTAGAAACCCGGCGCCAGTATCTTGATTGCCACGATGCCCAGCAGCCCGACACCGTAGCCGATCAGCGCTGCCGTGGTCTGCTGCACATCATTGGCCGTGAATGCGCCGCGGTGGTACAGGGTGGCCACCAGCGGCTGTGCAAATACCAGCAAGGCGAGTGTGCAAGGTACCGCCAGCAACACCACCAGGCGCAGGCCCCAGTCAATGATGGAAGAATACTGGGCGGCGTCGTTCGCGCCCTTGGCCGCCACGAGCTGCGGCGTCAGGACCACCCCCAGAGCCACACCCAGCATCGCGGTCGGAAACTCCATCAGCCGCTCCGCATACCCCATCCAGCTCACGCTGCCAGGCGTCATGTGCGAGGCAATCTGCAGGTTGATGATGGCCGACAGGTGGGCAACCCCGACGCCCAGCAGCGCCGGGCCCATCAGGGTGGCGATGCGGCGTGTGCCGGAGTCGGCCCAGGCCAGCTTCACCGCGCTCCAGCGCCACTGGATCCGGGGCAGCAGGCCCAGCCGGTGCAGCGCGATGAACTGCAGCCCAAGCTGCAGCACGCCTCCGCCGATGACACCCATCACCAGTGCATAGATGGGTTCGATGCCGAGCGTGCGAAACCAGGGTGCGCCAAACCAGGTGGCCGCAATCATGGCCAGATTCAGCAGTACCGGCGTGAAAGCCGGCACGGCGAACCGCTTCCAGGTATTGAGCACGCCGGCACCCAGCGCAACCAGCGACATAAAGCCAATGTAGGGGAACATCCAGCGCGCCATCACCACGGCGGCGTCGAAACCGCGTGGATCCTGCTGGAGGCCGCTGGCCATGAGCCAGACCAGCGCGGGCGCTGCCGCCACACCCAGGATGCAGGTGACGGCCAGCACCCAGGTCAACAGCGTGGCCACGCGGTCGATCAGCAAGTGCGTGGCCTCGTCGCCGTGCTGCACCTTGCTGGCACCCAGCACCGGCACAAACGCCTGGCTGAAGGCGCCCTCGCCGAAGAGCCGCCGGAACATGTTGGGCAGGCGAAAGGCCACATTGAAGGCGTCGGTCATGGCCGACGCCCCGAACACCGAGGCCATGAGCAGGTCGCGCACCATGCCGGTGACACGTGAGGCCAGGGTCAGCAAGGAAACGGTCGAAGCGGCTTTGATCAGGCTCACGGCGCCAGTGTAGCCGCCGTGCCCCGGGTTCCTGCCTGGCCCGCGGCCCTAACCGGCCCGCGCGACCACCACTGCTAGAATCAAAGGCTTTGCTGGCATCATCCTCAGACACAAGGACTCAATTCAATGGCATCCACCAAACCCAAAAAAAAGAACCCGCGCCTGGCGTCGGGCCGCAAACGCGTCCGCCAGGACGTCAAGATCAACGCGGCAAACACCTCGCTGCGCTCCAAGTACCGCACTGCGGTCAAGAATGTCGAGAAGGCGGTCATCGCCGGCGACAAGGTCAAGGCCACCGAGCTGTTTGCGAAGATGCAGGCGGTCGTCGATACGGTAGCCGACAAGGGCATCTTCCACAAGAACAAGGCCGCGCGCGACAAGAGCCGGCTGAGCACCAAGGTCAAGGCGCTCGCCGTCGCGACTCCCACGGCCGCCTGACCTTTCAGGCCCATCGCACGGGCGGCTAGCTTCCCACGAGACCCGCCGCCTGCCGTTTGTAACGGGTGCGCTGCCAGCAAAGCAAAAAAACCGCCGAAAGGCGGTTTTTTTGTGCCTGCGCAATGCTGCTTGCCGCATTCCGGGAATCAGCGCCGCACGCTGCGGCCTGGCAACACTTGCAGGCTGTTGTCGCGCGCAAAATTCACGCAGAAATCCCAGGCCAGCACCTCGCTGTCGCGCAGATCATGGTGCACCACCACACACTTGACCCCGTCGCGTATGCCAGGCAAGCACCACGCGGAGTAGCCCAGGTGGCTGCCACGCTGCGGCCCGCCGGGGCGGAACTGGCTCATGACGCCCGCGAGTCGCTCCGCCCAATCGGTGGGGCGGAAGGTCTTTCCGTCCTGGGTCAGACCCAGGATGACGAATTCGGCGGCAGCTTCTGGAGACATCGGTGGGGGTCGTCGAGGCTTGTGCGCCTGACAGAACTCTAACAGGCAAAAATCACACCAGCCTGACGCACACATGGCGTGACAACGGCGCATCATGATGATGCGAAAGCGCCACGAATGCGGACTGTCCATGGCCATAGAATCGATGACAGTGGCCCTGCAGGCCGCCACCTGACCAGGAAACACCCATGAACGCCGCCGTGCCCACCTTCATCGAAGCTGCCTCGCCCCACGTCATGAACACCTACGGACGCGTGCCGATCGCCTTGTCCCATGGACAGGGCTGCCGTGTCTGGGACATCAACGGCAAGCAGTACCTGGATGCGCTGGCCGGCATCGCCGTCAACACGCTGGGCCACAACCACCCGCGCTTCGTACCCGCCCTGCAGGACCAGGTGGCCCGGCTGATCCACACCTCCAACTACTACCATGTGCCCGACCAGGAGCGACTGGCAGCCAAGCTGGTTGCGCTCTCGGGCATGACCAACGTGTTCTTCTGCTCGACCGGGCTCGAAGCCAACGAGGCGGCGCTCAAGCTGGCGCGCAAGTTTGGCCACGACCGGGGCATCGCGCGTCCGGAGATCGTGGTCTATGAAAATGCCTTTCATGGCCGCAGCATTGCCACACTGAGTGCCACCGGGAACCCGAAGGTGCAGGCCGGCTTCGGCCCGCTGGTCGAGGGCTTCATCCGCGTTGCGCTCAACGACATGGCAAGCCTGCGCCAGGCCACCGAGGGCAATCCCAATGTCGTCGCCGTGTTCTTCGAGGCCATCCAGGGCGAAGGCGGCGTCAACGCCATGCATGTGGACTACCTGCGCCAGGTGCGCGCCCTGTGCGACGAGCGCAACTGGCTGCTCATGATCGACGAAGTGCAGTGCGGCATGGGCCGGACCGGCAAGTGGTTTGCACACCAGTGGGCCGGCATCCAGCCCGACGTGATGCCGCTGGCCAAGGGGCTGGGCTCGGGCGTGCCGATCGGCGCCGTCGTGGCCGGCCCGAAGGCAGCCGGTATCTTCCAGCCAGGCAACCATGGCACGACCTTCGGTGGCAACCCGCTGGCCATGCGGGCCGGCGTCGAAACCATCCGGATCATGGAAGAAGACAGCTTGCTGGCCAATGCGACCCGCACCGGCGACCATCTGCGTGCCGGCCTCGAGCGTGCGCTGGCCGAAGAAATGGCGGCCGGCTCGGTGCGCGAACTGCGCGGCCAGGGCCTGATGATCGGCATCGTGCTGGCCAAGCCCTGCGCCGCACTGGTCGGCCAATGTGCCGACAACGGGCTGCTGATCAGCGTGACCGCCGACTCGGTGGTGCGTCTGCTGCCCCCGCTGATCATGACAACGGCAGAAGCCGACGAAGTGATCGCCATCCTGTGCCCGCTGATCCGCAACTTCCTGGCCGCGACGCCATGAAGCATTACCTGCAATTCAGCGACCTGAGTGCAGACGAATACATCTACCTGTTCGAACGGGCAGCGCTGATCAAGCGCAAGTTCAAGGCCTACGAGAAACACCATCCGCTGGTGGACCGGACGCTGGCAATGATCTTCGAGAAGGCCTCCACGCGCACCCGCGTGAGCTTTGAAGCCGGCATGTACCAGCTCGGTGGCAGCGTGGTGCACCTGACCACCGGCGACAGCCAGCTGGGCCGCGCCGAACCCATCGACGACAGTGCCAAGGTGATCAGCCGCATGGTCGACCTGGTGATGATCCGTACCTTCGAGCAGACCAAGATCGAACGCTTCGCCGAACATTCGCGAGTTCCGGTCATCAACGGCCTGACCAACGAGTTCCATCCCTGTCAGATCCTGGCCGACATCTTCACCTTCATCGAGCACCGTGGTTCGATCCAGGGCAAGACTGTGGCCTGGGTTGGCGACGGCAACAACATGGCGAACACCTGGCTGCAGGCCAGCGAGATCCTGGGCTTCAAGATCCATGTCAGCACGCCCAACGGCTACGAGGTGGATCAGTCCGTGGCCGGTATCCGCTCCAGCGACAGCTACCAGGTGTTCAAAAGCCCTCTGCAAGCCTGCGCCGGTGCCGACCTGGTGACCACCGACGTCTGGACCAGCATGGGCTTCGAAGCCGAAAACGAGGCCCGCCGACTGGCCTTTGCCGACTGGTGTGTCGATGCCGAGATGATGGCCGCTGCCAAGCCGCAGGCCTTGTTCATGCATTGCCTGCCGGCGCACCGCGGAGAGGAGGTCGAGGCCGATGTCATCGACGGGCCGCAGTCGGTGGTCTGGGACGAGGCCGAGAACCGCATGCATGTGCAAAAGGCCCTGATGGAGTACCTGCTGCTCGGCCGTCAGGCGTGAGCGGCGGGACCGGTGCTACCTTCGCTGCGCCATGCGACACATCTGGGATATTTCACCGGCCGTTGACGAACACGCCGCCGTGTTCCCGGGCGACACCGCCTATGCGCAGCACCGGCACTTCACGCTCGGGCCGGATTGCCCGGTCAATGTGCACGCCATCACGCTGTCGCCGCACACCGGCGCCCACGCCGACGCGCCGCTGCATTACGCCGCCGATGGGGCCGCTGCCGGCGCGCTGGCATTGGAGCCTTACCTCGGCCCGTGTCGTGTGATCCACTGCATCGGCTGTGGCCCGCTGATCCAGCCAGAGCACCTGCACCAGGCCCTGGCCAACCTGCCGGCGCGCGTACTGGTGCGCACGCGCGAACACGCCACCCAGGCCTGGGACAGCTTCAGCGCCTATGCGCCCGCGACGCTGGCCCTGCTGGCCGGCCTGGGTGTGCGTCTGGTCGGCATCGACACACCCAGCGTCGACCCGGGCAGCAGTACTGCACTGCCGGCACACCATCAGCTGCTGGAGCACGACATGCGCGTGCTCGAGAATCTGGTGCTCGACGACGTGCCAGCCGGTGATTACGAGCTGATTGCATTGCCGCTCAAGCTGATGCATGCCGATGCCAGCCCGGTGCGCGCCATTCTGCGCGCGCTGCGCTGATCTTCCTTTCCCCTTCCTTCACTACCCATGCCCTCTTCCATCAGCCTCGTCGACTGCGAACAACGCGACGCCCACGACCCCTTGCGCCACCTGCGCGAACAGTTCGACCTGCCGGCGGGTGTCATCTATCTGGACGGCAACTCGCTGGGTGCCTTGCCTCGCACCGCCGCCGCCCGTGTCGCCCGCTGCGTCACCGAAGAATGGGGCCAGGGGCTAATCCGCTCCTGGAACACTGCCGGCTGGTTCGAGTTGCCGCAGCGCCTCGGCGACAAGATCGGTCGCCTGGTCGGCGCCTCGCCGGGCAGCCTGGTCGCCACCGACAGTACCTCGGTCAATCTCTTCAAGGTGCTGAGTGCCGCCTTGCACGGTGCCGCCCAGGATGCGCCCCAGCGCCGCATCTTGCTGAGCGAACGCAGCAACTTCCCGACCGACCTATACATCGCCGAGTCCCTGTGCAAAGAGCGCGGCTACCGGCTGCAGCTGGTCGAGCCGGAAGAAATCGAGGGTGCACTGACCCGCGATGTCGCCGTGCTGATGCTGACCCATGTGAACTACCGCACCGGCGCCATGTTCGACATGATTGGCGTGACCGCTGCGGCCCATCAGGCCGGTGCGCGCGTGATCTGGGATCTGGCACACAGTGCCGGTGCCGTCCCGGTGGATCTGGAGAGCGCGAATGCCGACTACGCGGTCGGATGCAGCTACAAATACCTCAATGGGGGGCCTGGTGCACCCGCTTTCGTGTGGGTCCATCCGCGCCATGCCAGCCGTTTCTGGCAGCCATTGGCTGGCTGGTGGGGCCATGCAGCGCCGTTCGCCTTTACGCCCGACTACCTGCCGGCACCGGGCATCAACCGCTACTTGTGCGGCACCCAGCCGATCCTGAGCATGACGGTCCTGGAATGCGGGCTGGACAGCGTCCTGGCGGCTGCCAATTGTGTGCCTGGCCAGGATGCAATGACCGCCTTGCGGGCCAAGTCGCTGGCACTCACCGACCTGTTCATGGATCTGGTGGAGCAGCGTTGCGCCGGCTTCGGGCTGGGTCAGGCCACACCGCGCGCCCCCGCGCGCCGCGGCTCGCAGGTCTGCCTGAGCCGCCGCGAGGGTGCCTTCGCGATCATGCAGGCCCTGATCGCACGCGGCGTGATCGGCGATTTCCGCGCCGGCGATGGACACAAGCACCCCGACATTCTGCGTTTCGGCCTGACACCGCTCTACGTCGGTTTTGTCGATGTCTGGAATGCCGTCGAACAGCTGCGCCAGGTGCTGGCAAGCGACGAATGGCAACGCGCCGAGTTCAACCAAAAAAAATCCGTGACCTGACCCGCGGCACGGGCACATCACCCCTGGAACCTGCCCATGCGCACCCCCGAACACATCGTCACCGAAGAAAACGCCCGGCTCGACTTCAGCAAGTCCATGAGTTATGGCGACTACCTGCAACTGGACATGGTGCTCAACGCCCAGAAGCCGCTATCGCCTGACCACAACGAGATGCTGTTCATCATCCAGCACCAGACCAGCGAGCTGTGGATGAAGCTCATGCTGCACGAGTTGCAGGCGGCCATGCGCTGCGTGGCAGCCGACGAACTGGGGAGCGCCTTCAAGATGCTGGCACGCGTGAGCAAGATCATGGAGCAACTGGTACATGCCTGGGATGTGCTTGCCACGATGACGCCACCCGAGTACAGCGCAATCCGGCCCTATCTGGCCAACTCGAGCGGCTTTCAAAGCGTCCAGTACCGCTGCATCGAGTTCGCATTGGGCAACAAGAATGCCGCGATGCTCAAGCCGCATCAGCACCGGCCGGACCTGCTGGCGATGGTGCAGGCAGCCTACGCGGCACCGTCGCTGTACGATGAATCCCTGCGCCTGCTGGCGCGCCGCGGGATCACGGTGCCTGCCGACCGCATCACACGCGACTGGACGCAGCCGTATGCGGCCAGCGCCGAGGTCGAACAGGCCTGGCTCACCGTATACCGCGACCCCAAGGCCCACTGGGACCTGTACCAGCTGGGCGAAGAGCTGACGGATCTCGAGGACACGTTCCGCCTGTGGCGTTTCCGCCATGTCACCACGGTCGAGCGCGTGATCGGGTTCAAGCGTGGCACCGGCGGAACCGGCGGCGTCAGTTACCTGCGCAAGATGCTGGACGTCGTGCTGTTCCCGGAAATCTGGACGCTGCGAACATCGCTTTAAGGCTCGTTGCCACCCGGCTGGGACTGCAGCGCAGCGAAAACGCGCATGGCGGCATAGGCGTCGTTGGCGGCGTACACCAGCTGGGCCTCGGTCAGTTGCAGCTGGGCCCAGTTGGACGTGGTGGCCTTGCGCGACTTGATGAACCGCCGGTTGAACACCACCGCTACCGCGCCCTTCACGCCCATGTCCTTGCGGTAGCCGCGCTGCCAGAACAGGCTGTTGAGGTCAAGCACACCCTGGGGCTCCAGCCCCAACTTGCGGGTGATGCGGCGGCGGTCGTCGCCCAGACCGAATCCGACCTTCACGATCGACTCGTCCGCCAGCAGCTCGCCCAGCAACCCGCTGCAGGTGGCGTCGCGCAGCTGAAACACGAAGGCGTGCTGCGCTGTGGCCAGCTGTACCACGTGGGGCCCGTCAGAGACCTCGTTGCGCACGAAGGTCGGTTTGGACTCGGTGTCGAAACCCAGCACCTGTGCCGAGGCCAGGGTCTCCATGGCTCGCTCGGCCTGCGCGGCCGTGGCCACCAGTTCAATCTGCGCCATGCCCAGCCGGTCGAACGGCTCCAGCAGAGCGATGACCTCCTTGGATGGAGTCGGATGGCGTTCGTGCATGGCTGACAGGCTGATGAAGATGGACGCGTCAGGGCTCGGCCAGTGCCTTTTCGATCCGAGCCACCAGCTCTGGTGCCTCCGGTCGGGTCTCACTCGGGATGGCGGCCAGCACACGGCCCTTGCGGTCGATCAGGTACTTGTGAAAGTTCCAGGAAGGCGCCTTGCCGGTGGCCCGTGCCAGTGCCACGAACAAGGGATGGGCATCCTTTCCGACGACGGTGGTCTTGGAGAACATCGGAAACTTCACCGCGTAGGTGTTGAAACAGAAGTCGGCAATCTGCTTTGCGCTCCCTGGCTCCTGCTGACCAAAGTCATTGGAGGGAAAGCCCAGCACCACCAGCCCCCGCGGCCCGAACCGCGCGTACAGACGCTCGAGGCCTTCGTACTGGGGCGTGAAACCACAGAAGCTCGCCGTATTGACCACCAATACCACCTTGCCGGCATACTGGCACAGCGCCTGCGGGGCTTCGTCCTGCAGGCGTTTGAACCGGTGCTGCAGCACCGCAGGGCAGCCTGCGGCAATTGCCGCGGGCGCCGGGGCCGGCATCTGCGCCGCCGCTGGAGGCGCCAGCAAGGCACCACTGAGCCCTGCAATTGCCAAAAAGAGGCGGGACAACGTGGCCGGACGCAATAAGAACATGGTTGCTTTGCAGGGGTCAGGGGACATTCAGGCCGCGATCCAGAGCTGCGGCAGATCGGGCAAGGCCCGAAAGAGGCCCGACAAGGTACCAGCACGTACCAGGCGCGTCGCCTGTGCGATATCTGGCGCCAGATAGCGATCCTGCGCCATCGCACTCACCTCGCGGCGCAGCAGGGCGTGGGCACGCTCCAGGGCCGGTGAACTGACCATCGGCCGCAGAAACTCGATGCCCTGTGCAGCAGCCAGCCATTCGATACCCAGGATATGCGCGGTATTGTCGATCATCGCCTGCAGGCGCCGCGCGGCGAAGGTGGCCATCGAGACATGGTCTTCCTGGTTGGCGCTGGTCGGCAGGCTGTCCACGCTGGCCGGATGGGCCAGTGACTTGTTCTCGGACGCCAGTGCCGCCGCGGTGACATGGGCGATCATGAAGCCGCTGTTGAGCCCGGCGTCGGCGGTCAGGAAGGGCGGCAGGCGCGACACACTGCTGTCGATCAGCATGGCGATGCGGCGCTCGGCGATCGCGCCCACCTCGGCGATGGCCAGCGCCATGCCGTCGGCGGCCAGGGCCACCGGTTCGGCGTGGAAGTTTCCGCCGGAGACCATGGCACCGTCCTCGGCGAACACCAGCGGGTTGTCGGTGACGGCGTTGGCCTCGCGCATCAGCACCTTGACCGCATGGCGCAGCTGGTCCAGGCAGGCACCCACCACCTGCGGCTGGCAGCGCAGGCTGTAGGGGTCCTGCACGCGGTCATCGCCATCCAGGTGCGACTCGCGGATGGCGCTGCCGCGCAGCAAGGCCCGGTAATACTGGGCCACATCGATCTGCCCCGGCTGGCCGCGCAGCGCGTGGATGCGCGGATCGAACGGGCCATCGCTGCCGCGCGCCGCATCGACGGTAAGCGCCCCGATCACCAGGGCCGCTTCCAGCACCGGCTCGAAGGCCAGCAGCGCATGCAGGGCCAGCGCTGTGGACGTCTGGGTGCCGTTGATCAGGGCCAGACCCTCCTTGGGGCCAAGCGTCAAGGGGGCAATCCCGGCCCGCGCCAGGGCAGCGCCCGCCGGAACCGCCTGACCGTCCTGCAGCATGCTGCCCTCGCCCATCAGGGCCAGGGTCATGTGGGCCAGCGGCGCCAGGTCGCCCGAGGCACCCACCGAACCACGCGCAGGGACATGCGGCACCAGGCCGGCGTTGAACACTGCCAGCAGGGTGTCGACCACCACCTCGCGCACGCCCGAATGGCCGCGCGCCAGGCTGGCCGCCTTGAGCGCCAGCATCAGGCGCATCACCTCGGGGCTGAGCGGCTCACCCACCCCCACGCTGTGCGAGCGGATCAGGTTGAGCTGCAACGTTGCAAGCTGCGCCTTGCTGATGCGCTGGTTGGCCAGCTTGCCGAAGCCGGTGTTGACACCATACACCGGCGCATCACCATCGGCCGCCCGCTGCACCACTTGCTGGCTGGCGCGAATGGCCAGCCGCGCATCGTCAGGCAATTCGAGGGTCACGCCACCGGCGTGAATGGCATGCAGTTGCTCCAGCGTGAGGAATCCGGGTTGCATCAGCATGTCACTGGCCCAGCATGGGAAGCTTGAGGCCCTGCTCGCGCGCACTGGCCACGGCAATGTCGTAACCCGCATCGGCATGGCGCATGACCCCCGTGGCCGGGTCGTTCCACAGCACGCGTTCAATGCGCCGGTCGGCGGCTTCGGTGCCATCGCACACGATGACAACACCCGAGTGCTGCGAGTAGCCCATACCCACGCCGCCGCCATGGTGCAGCGAGACCCAGGTGGCGCCGCCGGCGGTGTTGAGCAGCGCATTGAGCAGCGGCCAGTCGGACACGGCGTCAGAGCCGTCCAGCATGGCCTCGGTCTCGCGGTTGGGCGAAGCGACCGACCCGCTGTCGAGGTGGTCCCGGCCGATCACGATCGGTGCCTTCAGTTCGCCACTGCGCACCATGGCGTTGAAGGCCAGCCCGGCACGGTCGCGTTCGCCCAGGCCGATCCAGCAGATGCGGGCCGGCAGACCCTGGAAGGCAATGCGCTCGGCAGCCATGTCCAGCCAGCGGTGCAGGTGCGCGTCCGCGGGGAACAGCTCCTTCATCTTGGCATCGGTCTTGCGGATGTCCTCCGGGTCGCCGGACAGCGCCACCCAGCGGAAAGGCCCCGTGCCACGGCAAAACAGCGGGCGCACATAGGCGGGCACGAAGCCCGGAAAGTCGAAGGCGTTCTTCACCCCGGCGTCCAGCGCCACCTGCCGGATGTTGTTGCCGTAATCGACCGTCGGAATACCCATGGCCTGAAAGTCGAGCATGGCCTGCACATGCACGGCGCAGCTGTTGGCGGCGGCATCGCGCAAGCCAGCGTGCTGCGCGTCGTCGGCTTGCGCCGCGCGCCAGCGGGCGACGGTCCAGCCACTGGGTAGATAACCATTCACCAGGTCGTGCGCTGAGGTCTGGTCGGTGACCAGATCGGGGCGCAGTCCGCCAGCACGGGTGCGTAGCACCAGTGCTGGCAGGATGTCGGCCGCATTGCCCAGCAGGCCGATCGACACGGCACGCTTCTCGTCGCGGTAGCGGGCCAGGCGGGCCAGCGCGTCGTCCAGGTCGACCGCCTGCTCGTCCAGGTAGCGGGTCTTGAGGCGAAAGTCGATGCGCGACTGCTGGCACTCGATGTTGAGCGACGAGGCGCCCGCAAAGCTGGCCGCGAGCGGCTGTGCCCCGCCCATACCCCCCAGCCCGGAGGTGATGATCCAGCGCCCTGCGAGGTCGCCGCCGTAATGCTGCCTGCCCGCTTCGACAAAGGTCTCGTAGGTGCCCTGCACGATACCCTGGCTGCCGATGTAGATCCAGGAGCCGGCCGTCATCTGGCCGTACATCATCAGGCCCTTGCGGTCGAGCTCGTGGAAATGCTCCCAGGTGGCCCATTTGGGAACCAGGTTGGAGTTGGCGATCAGCACCCGGGGCGCATCCACATGGCTGCGGAAAACACCCACCGGCTTGCCGGATTGGACCAACAGCGTTTCGTCTTCGCGCAGGTCGCGCAGGCTCTGCAGGATGGCCTCGAAACAATCCCAGTTGCGGGCCGCCTTGCCGATCCCGCCGTACACCACCAACGCGTCCGGGTTCTCGGCGACTTCGGGGTCCAGGTTGTTCTGGATCATGCGGTAGGCGGCCTCGATCAGCCAGTTGCGGCAACTCAGTTCGGTGCCGCGCGGTGCGCGCACCGGGCGCGGCTGTGCATGCTGGTGCAGGGGGGACAAATCGGACATGGCAAAGGCTCCAGAGGGGTGGCGGGACGACGGACAGATCCCTGCCAGTTTACTTGACTAGACAAGCCCTTGCAACTAGAATTTCCCGATGTCGGAACTTGACCTGCCTGTCCCCCGCAAGCGCGCCGCCAAGCGCCCGGCCAGCCAGCCGGTGCAGGCGCCTTACGCCACGGTGAAGGATTTCGTCAAGCAGGGCCTGGCCAGCGGGCGCTGGCCACCGGGCGCACGCATGCCATCCGATGCGGAACTGGTAGCCCGGTTCGGCGTGAGCCGCATGACCGTGACGCGGGCCCTGCGCGAGCTGCAAAGCGAGGGCCTGGTCACGCGGGCGCAGGGACTGGGAACCTATGCCGCCCACCTGCTGCGCGTGTCGTCCACCCTGACCATCCGCGACCTGCACGAGGAGATCACTGCGCGCGGGCACCGCCACCATGCCGAAGTCCACATCGCCCGCGAAGAGAGCGCCGGCGCCACGGTGGCAGAGCAACTGGGGCTGCCGCCTGGCGCGCCGGTGTTTCACACGCTGATCGTCCATTTCGAGAACGGTCTGGCCCTGCAGTGCGAGGACCGCCATGTCAACCCGGCCTGTGCGCCCGACTACCTGCAGACCGACTTCTCCCAGATCACGCCCACCCACTACCTGCTGCAGGTGGCACCCTTGTGGGAGGCCCAATACGCGGTCGAGGCCGGTCTGCCCAGCGCGCGCGAGGCCCGGTTGCTCGGCATTCCGGCGAAGGAACCCTGCCTGATCATCCTGCGGCGCACGGTCAATCACGGGGTGCCGATCACGGTGGCCCGGCTGGTGCACCCCGGTACCCGTTACCGGGTCGAGGGGCAATTCAATCCATGAGCATTGCGCCGGTCGATAGGGCAGCCATCCTAGTCGTTGCGGCTGGGGACGTGCCGGCGCAGGCCTGGCGCAATGGCGGCGGGCAGACGCGTGAGCTGCTGGCCTGGCCATCAGGCGAGGCCTGGCGCGTGCGCGTGAGCCGCGCCGACATCGACCGCGACGGGCCCTTTTCGGCCTTTCCGCAGGTGGACCGCTGGTTTGCCGTGCTGCAGGGGGCCGGTGTCGCATTGCAATGGCCGCACGGTGAGCGCAGCCTGCGCACCGGCGACGATGCGGTGCATTTCGATGGCGCAGCAGCCCCCGGCTGTCGGCTGCTGGACGGGCCGACGCAAGACCTCAACCTCATGCTGCGCGGCGCCGCCGGTGTACTGCAACGCTGGCAGGCTGGCCAGCCATGGGATGCGGGTTTCAGCCAATGCGGGCTTTACACCACGGTTGAAGGCCAGTGGCAGTGCGGCCAGCTGCTGCGCGACCTGCCGGCCCACAGCCTGCTCTGGACGTGGTCTGGCCCCCCAGGCGCCTGGACATTCACACCAAAACACGTACAGCCACCCGGTGCCGCATGGTGGCTCGGCGTCACCTTGCAGGACTGAACCCATGACTTCGCTCACGCTCTGGCAACACGCCCGCATCGCCACCCTGACGGGCGGCGACTGGGGCCTGATCGACGACGGCGCGCTGTTGGTGCGTGGTGAACAGCTGGCGTGGGTCGGCCCGCGCTCCGGGCTGCCTGCAGCGATGCAGCAGCAGATCACTGCCGAGCACGATCTGGGTGGCGCCCTGGTCACGCCAGGGCTCATCGACTGCCACACGCATCTGGTGTATGGCGGCCAGCGTGCGCGCGAATTCGAGATGCGCCTCGAGGGCGCCAGCTACGAAGACATCGCGCGCTCCGGTGGCGGCATCCGCTCCACGGTCGCGGCAACGCGTGCAGCCGACGATGCCAGCCTGCTGGAGGCCGCGCGCAAACGCGCCGCCAACCTGCTGGCAGAAGGCGTGACCACACTGGAGATCAAGTCAGGCTACGGCCTGAGCCTGCACGACGAGCAGCGCTGCCTGGCCATCGCGCGTCGGCTGGGGATCGACATGCAGGTCGGGGTGTGCACCACCTACCTCGGCGCCCACGCCCTGCCACCCGAGTTCGACGGCCGTGCCGACGACTACATCAGCGCCGTCTGCAGTTGGATGCCGCAGTTGCATGCGCTGGGCCTGATTGACGCAGTCGATGCCTTCTGCGAGACCATCGGCTTCACACCGGCCCAGACGCGGCGCGTGTTCGAGGCGGCCCGCCACCTCGGCCTGCCGGTCAAGCTGCACGCCGAACAGCTCAGCGACCAGGGCGGAGCTGCTTTGGCGGCCGGCTACGGCGCCCTGTCCTGCGACCACCTCGAACACCTCTCGGCCGAAGGCATCCTGGCCCTGCGTGCCGCAGGCACCGTGGCGGTGCTGCTGCCAGGCGCTTTCTACTTCCTGCGCGAGACCCGGGTGCCACCCATCGCCGGCCTGCGCGCGCAGGGCGTGCCGATCGCCCTGGCCAGCGACCACAATCCAGGGTCGTCACCGGGCCTGTCCCTGCTGCTGATGCTCAACATGGCCTGCACCTTCTTTCGGCTGACGCCCCTGGAGGCGGTGCAGGGCGTCACGCTGCATGCGGCGCGGGCGCTGGGTCTGAGCGATCGGGGCAGCCTGGCCACCGGCCAGCGGGCCGACTTTGCGGTCTGGGATCTGGCCCATCCGCGCGAACTGGCCTACTGGTTCGGCCACAACCCGTGCCGGCGGGTGGTCGTCGGCGGGCAGGAGCGCTCGCGATGACCGACAGCACCTTCGATCTTTACCCCGGCCACACGCCGCTGCTGGTCAGTCTGCCGCATGTCGGCACCCACATCCCGCAGGCGCTGCGGCCACTGTATGTGCCGCGCGCCCTGGCCGTGGAAGACACCGACTGGCACCTGGACTCGCTCTATGCCTTCGTGCGCACGCTCGGCGCCGGGCTGATCGTGCCACGCCACTCGCGCTTTGTGATCGACCTGAACCGACCGCCCGAAAACACCCCGATGTACGCCGGCGCCAACAACACCGAGCTGTGCCCGACGCGCTTTTTCAGCGGCGACCCGATCTACCGCGAGGGCCAGGCACCCGATGCCCGAGCCATCGACGCGCGGCTCCAGACCTACTGGCAGCCCTACCACGCGGCCCTGCGCACCGAGATGGACCGGCTGCAGGCGGTGCACGGCCACGCCATCCTGTTCGACGGCCACAGCATCCGGTCGCAGCTGCCCTGGCTGTTCGAGGGCACGCTGCCCGACCTGAACCTGGGCACCGCCAGTGGCACGAGTTGTGCGCCAGCCCTGCGTAGCGCCTTGCAGGCCGTGCTGCAGGGCCAGGACGATTTCAGCCAGGTGGTCGACGGCCGCTTCAAGGGCGGCTACATCACGCGCTGCTTCGGCCAGCCGGCCAGCGGCCAGCACGCCGTGCAACTCGAGATGTGCTGGAGCACCTACATGCCAGAACAGCCGCCCTACACCATCGATCCAACCCGGGCCGCACAACTGGCGCCGGTGCTGCGTGCGCTGGTGCAGGCCATGCTCGCCTGGAGACCCGATGCCTGAACACCGCCTGTGGGCACCCCGGGCCTGGATCGACAGCTGCTGGCAGGAAGGCGCGCTGCTGGGCATCGATTCTCAGGGCCACTGGAGCCAGGTGCAAACCGGAGTGGCGGCCCCGCCACCCCATACCCGTGTTCTGCCAGGGCCGGTGCTGCCGGGCCTGGTCAACGCGCACAGCCACGCCTTCCAGCGCGCATTTGCCGGCCTGTCGGAGCGGCGCGATTCCGACGCGGATGACTTCTGGTCCTGGCGTGACCGCATGTACCGCGTCGCGCAGCGCATCACGGCGCCACAGATGCAGGCGGTCGCGGCGCACTTGTACGTCGAGCTGCTGCGCGGCGGCTACACGCAGGTGTGCGACTTCCATTATCTGCACCACGGGCCGCACGGCCAGCCGATGGCAGACCGCGCCACCCTGTGCCATGCATTGGCAGATGCCGCAGCCGAGGCCGGCATCGGCCTGACCGTGCTGCCCGTGCTGTATGAGCGTGCCGGCTTCACGCAGCCGGTGCTGCGCGAGGACCAGCGCCGCTTCGCCAGCACACCGACGCTGGTGCACCAACTCATGCGCGACATGCAGGCCCTGGCCCGGCCCCGGCTGAACGCCGGTGTGGCGATCCATTCGCTGCGCGCCGCGAGCCCGTCTGCCATCAGCGAATTGCGGTGGCTGGTCGGCGATGAAGACGTGCCGATCCATATGCATGTGGCCGAGCAGACGCAGGAGGTGCAGGACTGCCTGGCCGCCACCGGTCGGCGCCCGATCGACTGGCTGTGCCAGGAATTCGCGCCCGACGCACGCTGGCAGCTGGTGCACGCGACCCATACCATTCGCGCCGAGATCGATGCCTTGGCAGCCACCGGCGCTGGCATCGTCGTCTGCCCTGGCACCGAAGGCAACCTCGGAGACGGCTTCTGCAGCCTGGCAGACTGGCTGCGGGCCAGCGTGCCCCTGTCGATCGGCTCCGACAGCCATGTCACACGCAACTGGCCCGAAGAACTGCGCTGGCTGGAGTACGGCCAACGACTGCAACTGCGTCAGCGCAATGTGGCTGCATCGCCGCAGCAGCAACCCGCCAGTGCAGCGCGCCTGTGGAACGCAGCCCTGAGCGCCGGCGGGCGGGCTGCCGGCCAGTCCCTTTGGGGAATCATGCCGGGCGCCCGTGCCGATGCATTGGTGATGGACACCGGCACGCCGGCTTTGGTGGGCATCCCGCCGTCGCATCTGCTCGACGCGCTGGTGTTTGCGGGTGCCGAACCCCAATGGCGCGAGGTGCTGGTCGGCGGTGAGGTCGTGCTGCGGGACGGTCGGCATGCGCAGCAGGAGGCTATCACTGCCCGCTTTCGCAGTGTCATGGAAAGCCTCTGGCACGAGGCCTGAGCAAGCGTCCCTGACGGTGCGCTGTCAGCCGGCTGACGCAACACAAGCCAGCGGCCACCGCGCTGCATTAAGATGTTCTCAGAGCCACGCTCAGTGGCCGGCCGTCGCATTCCAACCACCCTGAGGATAAGCCCGATGTTTCCTGAATTCCGCGACCTGATCACCCAGCTCAAGACCAGCGACCACCACTTCACACGCCTGTTCGACAAGCACAATGCGCTTGACCACCGCATCAAGGCCATGGAGGCGCACACCGAACCCGCCACACACGAAGAAATCGAAACCCTCAAAAAGCAGAAGCTGCTGCTCAAGGACCAGCTCTATCTGATCCTGAAAAAGGCCAGCACTCCGGCGTGAGCCTTGGCGCTTGTAACCCAGCCATCGTCAGCCCCAGAGTGCCGCCGGTGGCGGATCGATCCGGCCGCCGTCAAAGTGCAGCGGCGTCGCACGGTCCAGTTGCTGCAGCAGCGGGCCATCCAGATCGACATAACGGCACCGCTGCGCCAGCAGGAAGGCAGGCGCCATGGCCAGCGAGGTGCCGCACATGTTGCCGACCATGAGCCCCAGGCCCAGCCGCTCGGCTGCATCGGCCATTGCGAAGGCTTCGGTCAGGCCCCCGCATTTGTCCAGCTTGATCGTGATGTATTGGTAGCGACCCGCCAGTTGTGCCAGTGAACCGCTGTCGGTGCAGGATTCATCGGCCGCGAGCGGGATCGGGGAATGCAGACCATCGAGCTCGGCGTCCCGCCCGCGGGGCAGCGGCTGCTCGACCAGTTCGACGCCTAGCGCGGCCAGCTCCGGCAGCAACTCCAGCAGCAGCGTGCGTGTCCAGGCCTGGTTGGCGTCGACCACCACCCGCGCCTGTGGATGCTCCCGGCGCGCCATGCGCACAATGTCGACATGGCGCCGCGCATCGACCTTGAGCTTGAGCAGCGGGTACTGGCGCGCAGCGCGCAATTTGCGTTGCGTGGTGGCAGCGTCGCCCAGGCCGATCGTGTAGACCGTGGTCACCGGCACCAAGTTTGGCAGGCCGGCCTGCTGCCAGGCCGGCACGCCGGACTGCTTGGCTCGCAGGTCCCACAGCGCGCAGTCCAGCGCATTGCGGGCGCCGCCAGCCGGAAGCAGCTGCAGCAAGTCGGCACCGCAGAGATCATCATGCAGAAATTGGCGCACCGAGGCAACCTGCGCCGCCATCGTCTGGGGCGTCTCGCCGTCGTAGTCCACACCCGCTGCCTCGGCCCGTCCGGCATGGCCGCTGGCATCGGCCAGTTCCAGCATCAGCACGGGCAGGTCGGTGATGATTTCGCGCGCAATCTCGAACGGCTCGGTCATCTCCCAGTGTTCGATGCTGGTGCGGCAGGTGATCATCGGGCCAGCAGCGCATCCGCCAGTGCATCGACACCGCCGCGCATCGGGTCCACCACCGGCAGGGCCAGCGTGTGGCCGACCTGCGCGCAGTAGGCTTTCCACTGCGCATCGGAGAGGGTCGAGGAATTGATGCTCACGCCGACGCAACGCACCGTGCGGTTGGTCAGGCGAGCCGCCTCCACATAGCGGTCGATTGCATGCTGCAGGTCCGGGATGGGGCAGTCCGGATAACCCTCGATCGTGTCGCGCGACGGGTCATGGCACAACACCAGCGCATCGGGCTGCGACCCATGCAGCAGCCCCAGCGTGACCCCGGCATAGGCCGGGTGGAACAGCGCTCCCTGTCCTTCGATCACGTCCCAGTGGTCGGGCGCATTGTCGGGAGACAAGGCCTCGGCCGCACCCGCGATGAAGTCGGCGATCACGGCGTCCACCGCGACACCGGCGCCGGCGATCATGATGCCGGTCTGGCCGGTGGCACGGAAGGTTGCAGACACGCCACGCGTCGCCAGAGCCCGCGCAAGGGCCAGCGCGGTGTACTTCTTGCCAAGTGCGCAATCGGTGCCGACCGTCAGTACCCGCCGGCCGCTGCGCTTGCGCCCGGTACCGGCTGAAAACACCTGATCGGAATGCCGCACATCGTGCAGGCGGCCACCGCCGCGCTGTGCTGCGCGTACCAGGCTGGGGAAGGCGGTGAGCCGGGAGTGCAGGCCACTCACCACGTCCAGGCCGGCATCCAACGCCGCTTCCAGTTCGGGCAGCCAGTGCGCAGGCAACACGCCCCCCACCGCGGCGACGCCGATGACAACCGAGCCCGCGCCAAGCGCGGCAGCGTGCGCCGGGGCATGGCGCGGCAGGCCGAGCGACACCGTCGCCGCCGGCAGCGACCATTCCCCCATGACGTCGTCGCGGCACCAGTCGCGCAGACCGAAAGCCGTCTTGGCGTCCGACTTGAGGTCGACATCACCCAGGAACAGCAGATAGGGTTTACGAAGTTGGTGCATGGTGGGTTGGGGTGGGGGATCGGCGGGGAAGACCGGAGCCATCGGGATGGCAACCGGACAGCAGAACGTGGGCCACAAGAATACGCCCAAACCCCCGGGGCAACAGCACCAAAAGCGGGCCCGTGCCGGACTGGTATTCCTAAAGTGGTAAGCGCAGGGGCTGGTTTGCGTCAGCGCAAACCAGCCCTATCCCTTGGGGGGTAGGGTTGCGTGTGACCGGTGGGAATCCCGCTATTCTCGTGTCAGATGACGAACCCGTGACAACCCCGAGCGCCCGCTTTGGCGCACCCTTCCAGGAGAATGCATGACTTTTTTCCATTGCACCATGCGCACCGTAGCGCTCGCCGCGGCCAGTGCCTGCAGCCTTGCCGCCTTCACGCCCGCGTGGGCCCAGGACGCCACCTTCGTGCTCAACTCCCGTGAGGCCGGCTCGCCCACCTACAACCCGATCAAAGGCACCAAGCTCAACATCGCCAACAACCTGATCTTCGATCGCATGGTGATGCAGGACGCCGATCAATCCTTTCACGGCCAGCTGGCCGAAAGCTGGCAGTCCTCGCCGGACGGCATGAGCTGGACCTTCAAGCTGCGCCGCGGCGTGAAGTTCCATGACGGCGAGCCGTTCAACGCCAAGGTCATCGAATGGTGGATCCCCAAGTACAAGGGCACCGAAAACGCCTTCATGGTCGAAGAGATCGAGAAGATCATCGTGGTCGACGACTACACCGTGCGCTTCCAGATGAAGAGCCCCGACCCCAGCCTGCTGCTCAACATGTCCACCAGCTTCATGGGCATCCCCTCGCCCAAGGCCTACGACGCACTGGGCGACAAATTCGGCGTCACCGCCGCCGTTGGCAGTGGCCCGTTCAAGCTGGTCAGCTTCACCGTAGGCCAGCAAACCAAGCTGGTCCGCAACGACGACTACCGCTGGGGCAGCGCCTTATCCGCCAACCGCGGGCCGGCCAAGATCAAGAACCTGACCCTGCGCGAAATTCCGGAAGACTCGACTGCGTTTCTCGAACTCAAGACCGGCGGTGTCGACCTGCTGTTGGGCGTGCCCACCGATTTCCTGCCCCGCATCGAGGCCGAGAAGTCGCTCAAGGTGGTCACCATGCCGGGCACCGAAGTGTTCTACATGCCGATCAACACGTCGGTGGCACCGCTCACCGACATCAAGGTGCGCGAGGCGATCGCCCTGGCGGTCAACCAGAAAGAGATCATGACCAGCCTCTTTGGCGGGCTGGGCATGGTGGCAAACAACTTCCTGGTCAGCTCGCTGCAGGAATCCAAGATCAACCCGAAGTTCAACATCAGCTACAACGCTGACCGCGCCAAGAAGCTGCTGGACGAAGCCGGGTGGACGATGGGCGCCAGTGGCATCCGAGCCAAGGCTGGCGCACCGCTCACGCTGAAACTCTGGACGCAAAACGGCACCCAGTTCAAGCGGGTCACCGAGGTCATCCAGGCACAGCTCAAGGCGATCGGCGTGAATGCCGAGATCACGGTGCATGAGCCGGCGTCGATCAATGCGATGTACCGCAAGAAGACCGACCATCAGCTTGCCGTGCGCGCCTATGACTACACCAATGCCGACATCATCGACTGGTTCTTCAGCGCCGCGCGCATGGGCTACCCCAATGTATCGATGTTCAACGACCCCAAGGCGGAAGAGCTCAACCTGAAGGCCATGAAGCAGTCCCGCACCTGGGAAGAACGCGTGGCCAACTTCAAGGTGTACCACGAGTATGTGCTGTCGCAGTTCCCGTTCGCGCCGATCTACCAGCCGACCCAGAGCTTTGCCTACAGCCAGACGCGCCTGAAGCTACCCGACACCATCCGCGGCATCAAGATGGCAACGCAGACCATCATGGACATCGAAGTCCGCTAAGCTTGTCAGTATCGGTCGGACCCAGCCGCTTTTGCGTTTGACTCCGGTTGAGAGGATCACCGGTTGTTGAACTACTCCATCAAGCGGGTCCTGCTGCTGGTGCCTATTTTTCTGGCAGTGTCGGTGGTCATCTTCATGATCATCCACCTGGTACCGGGCGACCCGATCGACAACCTGATCCAGATCGGATCGTCGCCGGAACAGAAGGCTGCCCTGGTCGCGCGCTACGGGCTCGATCAGCCGCTCCTGGTGCAGTACGGCGTGTGGCTGGGCAAGCTCTCCGGTGGCGACCTGGGCGACGCGATGATCCTGCGCCGCCCCGTATCCGAACTGATTGGCGAAAACCTGCCACACAGCCTGCGCCTGGGTGGCCTGGCCTTCCTGTTTTCGACGATCGTGGGCATTGCCACCGGTGCGCTGGCCGCTGTCTTCAAGGACCGCTGGATCGACCGCGCCGTGATGGCCCTGATCCTGCTCGGGTCCACTCTGCCCAGCTTCTGGCTCGGCCTGCTGATGATCTTGCTGTTTGCGGTCCAGCTCGAGTGGTTCCCGGTGTCCGGTGCCCGTACCTGGACAGCGCTGGTACTACCGGTGTTGACCATCGGCCTGCATGGCGTGGCGCTGGTCGCGCGGGTGACGCGCGCGGCCATGCTGGATATCGGACGACGCGATTTCGTGCTGATGCTGCATGCCAAAGGCCTGTCGCACCGGCGCATCCAGCTGCAGCATGTGCTGCGGCACGCGCTGTTGCCGGTGGTCACCATCCTGAGCCTGCGCATCGGCTGGATCGTGGGCGGTGCGGTCACCATTGAATTCGTTTTTGCGCGGCCCGGGCTGGGCTCCTTGCTGATCACCTCGCTGGCGCAGCGCGACTATCCCGTCGTGCAGGGCTGCCTGCTGATGCTGGCGGTGGCGGTCATGCTGGGCACCTTGCTGGGCGATCTGGTGCAGGCCAGCATGGACCCCCGCGTGCGGGAGCATCTGCGATGAGCCGCCGCAAGCAATCCGCCCTGTGGCGCGTCGTCGGCACGTGGCGCGGCGGCTTGTCGCTGGCGGTGCTGCTGGCAATCGCATTGGCTGCCATCTTCGCACCCTGGGTGGCGCCGTATCCCTACGATATCCAGAACCTGTCGGCCACCAACAGGGCACCATCGATAGCCCACTGGCTGGGCACCGACGAATTCGGCCGCGACGTGTTGTCGCGCATCATCTATGGCGCCCGGACCTCGCTCACAGTGGCGCTCACCGCCATTTTCGGCTCGGTCACCCTGGGCATGTGCCTGGGTGCGGCCGCGGGGTATTTCGGTGGCCTGTTTGACCGCATCGTCACCGCGATCGTGGATCTGACCTGGTCCTTCCCCGAGGTGCTGATCGCACTGATCTTCGTGGCCATTCTCGGTGCCGGCCTGTACAGCACGATGATCGCCATCAGCATTGCCTATCTGGCGCAGTTCGCGCGGCTCACCCGCGCCCAGATCATGGCCATCAAGAGCGAGACCTATGTCGAGGCCGCGGCCAATCTGGGCTCAGGCCACTTCCACATCCTGTTCCGCCACCTGCTTCCCAACGCCATCACCCCGGTGATCGTGGCCGGCATGCTGGCCACCGGCGATGCGATCATCCTGGAGGCCACGCTGGGTTTCTTCGGTCTCGGCGTGCAACCTCCCAAGCCCAGCTGGGGCGCCATGATGAGCAGCGGCTCCGCCCAGATCTTCCTCGCCCCCTGGACCATCCTCGGCCCCGGCCTGGCCATCGCCATCGCGGTGGTCTCGCTCAACCTGTTCGGCGACGCGCTGATCGACGCGCTGGACATCCGTAACCGGGTACGGGACATCTGATGGCGTTGCTTCACCCGAGCTCCATTTGCTGTCGCGATTTACAAGCCATGGCGGTTTGCTCTCGCGTCGCCCAAGGCGTGTGGGGGCCGGGTGC